>Ga0190275_10004198_pt1 | contig 10372 bp, 7 predicted proteins | sample Popmic550T_FD_133745 | JGI IMG/M metagenome (GOLD analysis project Ga0190275, IMG submission 133745) | Populus adjacent soil microbial communities from riparian zone of Yellowstone River, Montana, USA - 550 T | ecosystem: Environmental > Terrestrial > Soil > Riparian zone > Trees stand | place...
AGACCCGGCTTTCCTTTCGTCAGCGGTGGGTCTTTGGTGGGTCATTCGTCATTTGGCTCTGTGGTCCTCCTTGTCCACGGCCTCGGGCGCACGCCGCTGTCGATGTTCGGCCTCGCGGCGGCCCTCCGCCGCGCCGGCCACCGCACCCGGTTCTTCGGCTACTCCCCCACCTTCGAATCCGTCCCGCGCGTCGTGACGCGGCTCACCCGACTCCTGCGCCGACTCGCACCGGGGCCGGTCGGGCTCGTCGGACACTCCCTCGGCGGGCTGCTCCTCCGCCGCGCCCTCGCCGACGTGCCCGAGCTGCGCGTCCGCCGCCTGGTGCTCCTCGGCTTGCCCAACCCGCCCGCCCGCGCCGCCCAGATCGCCTCGCGCTTCTTCCCGTTCCGCTGGCTCACCCGCGGGTGCGGTCGCTTCCTGTGCTCGTCCGAAGCCGTGCCCCGGCCGACCGTCCCATACACGCTGATTGCAGGCACCGCCGGGCCGACCGGGCGGTGGAGCCCGTTCGGCAGCGAAACGAACGACGGTCTCGTCGGCGTGGCCGAGACGCGGATCGTGCCGGGCGACAAACCGGTACTCGTTCCGGCCCTCCACACGTTCCTGATGGACCACCCCGCGGTGCGCGAAGCGGTCGTCGCCGCTATGATGACCCCGACGTGACCGACACCGAGGGGACATCATGCCGAACGCCAAGAACGTCCTGGGCGGACCGCTCAAGACGTGCTCCACGAAGCCGATGACCGGGTTCTACCGCGACGGTTGCTGCAACACCGGCGCCGACGACGACGGGCTGCACACCATCTGTTGCCGGGTGACCGCCGAGTTCCTCGCCTTCCAGCGCCAGATCGGCAACGACCTCAGCACGCCGTTCCCGGCGTTCGGCTTCCCCGGACTCCGCCCCGGCGACCAGTGGTGCGTCTGCATCACCCGCTGGAAGGAAGCGCTCGAAGCGGGAATGGCCTGCCCCGTGGACCTCGAAGCCACCCACATGCACGCGCTCGAGTACGTCGATCTCGAGGACCTCCAGCGTCACGCCGTGAACCAGCCGGCAGGGAGTTGAACGATTGGAACGCCCGGGGACGGACGGCCCCGGGCTTTCGCGCTGATGCGGCGCGCGGGTTGCATTTCGGACAACATTTCTCCACCGGAGGACGCACCATGCAGTGGGAAGGCGGCGAGGAAAGCTCGAACGTGGAGGACCGCCGCGGCATGGGCGGTCTCGGCGGTGGGGTCGCGCTCGGCGGCGGCAGTATCGTGCTCGTCATCCTCGGTCTGATCTTCGGCGTGGACCTGAGCGGGTTCCGTGGCGGCCAGCGCGAAACCCGGCAGGCCGCCCCGATCAACGACAACACCCTGAAGTTCGTGAAGGTGGTGCTGAACTACACCGAGAAGGTCTGGGACGAGCAGTTCCGCGACCCGAAGAACGGCTACGGCCTCCGCCGCGGCTACCAGAAGCCGAAGCTGGTGCTGTTCTCCGACGGCGTCCGCACCGGCTGCGGCGACGCGCCTTCTTCGGTCGGGCCGTTCTACTGCCCGGCCGACGAGACGGTGTACCTCGACCCGACGTTCTTCGAGGAGCTCGAGGGGAAGCTGGGCGGCTCGAAGGCCGAGTTCTCGCAGGCCTACGTCATCTCCCACGAGGTCGGCCACCACGTCCAGAACCTGCTCGGCTACTCGGCCCGAGTGGATGCGCACCGCGGAAAGCGAGACGAGAAGCAGTACTCTGTGCGGCTGGAGCTCCAGGCCGATTACCTGGCCGGGGTGTGGGCGCATCACGGGAACAAGAAGTTCAACTTCATCCAGCCCGGCGACGTTGAGTCGGCCATCACGTCGGCGAAGGCCATCGGCGACGACCGGTTGCAGAAGAAGTCCCGCGGGTGGGCGTCGCCGGAGAGCTACACGCACGGCACGTCGAAGCAGCGGGTGCGCTACTTCACCGAGGGGCTCAAGACGGGCGACGCCACGAAGGTGCGGCTGGAGCGGTTCTTCACCGTGGACTACGACCAGCGGACCGGCGAGCTGAAGGAGTGAGGGGGCTCAAGTTACCCGGCCGCTTGCGGCTTCGCGCTGCCCAGCGCGAAGCCGCAAGCGTCTGTGGTGAGCATTAGGCAGTGACCGGAGGCGTCAGTTGTGGCAAGCTCCCTCATCTGGGTCGTTCTCCGTGACTGCCCCGTGGATCGGATCGTTGCGTGGCTTGACCGAATAGCTGGCCCGCTGAATGGTCAAGACAACGGGAGGCGTTCATCCGTGTACGTGAGCCGCTACGGCGAGCTTGTGGTCGAACCGCAGACGGAGGGGATTGAGGGGGTTGGCATCCAATTCAAGAGCGGCTCGGTGCCGTGGGCGTCCTCTGCGGCATTCGCCCGCGAAGCTGCCCGTGAACTCGACTGCATCGTGTGGTGCGATCCACTTCCGTACTACCCGGACCTTGATCCGCTCGCGCCAGTAGTTCTGGAGGTGGACAGGAGTGGTGAGCGGTTGTTTGAGGTGCCGGACGATATTGGCTGGTAAACGACTGCGGCCGCCGGGGGTGACCCGGCGGCCGCCGCGTTCGTCAGTCCCTCACCCGACTCAGCTCACCAGGTCGGTGATCCACGTCGGCCGGTCGCCGGCGACGTAGTACGGGCGGCCGAGGTTGTCGCGGACCGAGGCGTTCGTCTCGGGCGTCGGGTCGATGCCCAGACCCTTGTACAGCGTCGCGTACAGGTCGAGGATGCCGACCTTCTTGTCGGTCACCTCGGTGCCGTTGGCGTCGGTGGCCCCGTAGGCGATGCCGCCCTTGATGTTGCCGCCGCCGACCACCACACTCCACGCCCGCGGGTAGTGGTCGCGGCCGGCGTTCTGGTTGATCCGCGGGGTGCGGCCGAAGTCGCCCATCCACACGATCACGGTGTCCTGCAGCTTGCCGCGGTCCTTCAGGTCCTTCACCAGGGTACCCATCGCCTTGTCGAGCGTCGGCAGGCGCTGGTTGGCGAGCGTCGGGAAGATCTGGTTGTGCATGTCCCAGCCGCCGAGCTCGATCTGCACGCAGGCGGTGCCGGCCTCGACCAACTTGCGGGCCAGCAGGGCCGCCCGGCCGAACCCGTTGGCGCCGGTCCCGGCGGCCCCGTACTCCTCCTTCAGGGCGGCGGAGATGGGCTGGCCGTTCGCCTCGCGGTCCAGGCTGAACACGTCCTTGCGGCTCGACACGACCATTGCCATCGCCTTCTCGTACACCTCGCGGTGGGCGCGGGCGGAGTCCATCTGCACGCCCGAGGTGAAGCCGCCTTCGAGGCGGTTGAACAGGGCGGCCCGGCGGGCCATCTGGCCGGCGTCCACGCCGTTGGGCGGGGAGACGTTCTCGGGCGGCGAGCCGGCGTTCTGGACGGTGAACGGGGCGTACTTCATGCCGAGGAACCCGGACTCGCCGCGGGTGCCGCCGACCGAGATGAACGCCGGCAGGTCGGCGTTCCGCATCGCCTCGACGTCGAGCCCCTGGTAGTAGCTCAGGACGGAGCCGATCGACGGGAACGGGGTGAGCGGGTTCGGCGACCGGCCGTGGTTCATCAGGTAGGTGCCGCGGGCGTGGTCGCCCTCGCTGGTGCTCAGCGACCGGATGATCGACAGGTCGCGGAACTGGGCGGCGACCTTCGGCAGGTGCTCGCTGATCTGGACGGCGCTGCCGGCGGCAGTGGCGCGGGGGCGGTGCTCGCCGCCGTTGGCGGTGCCCGGCTTCATGTCCCAGAGGTCGATGGTGGTCGGGCCGCCGCTCATCCACAGGATGATGAGGCTCTTCTGCCGGCGCCGCATGGTCTGGGCGTTGGCCCGGAGGCTGGTGAGGAAGTCCAGGCCGGGGGCGGCCACGGCCGCACCCGCCATCGCGTGTTTGAGGAAGTGACGACGGTCGGTGGACATCAGAGGCTCCCTGGGCTGCCGGTGTGTACGGCGAAGGTCGGATGGAAGCGAGTGTATCTCGGAAGGTCGGCTCGTGCAACCGGTTATGGCGGGAATTCCCGGTTGGTTCCGCAGGCGGGGTGAGCCGGTCTACAGCGTCAGACGCCCCTCCAGGGCGGAAGTTCCCGGTTCGGGCGGATTTTTGTGCTCTGGTGGTTCGGTTCGCCGCTTGCGGCGTAGCAGGCCCGACCGGCGTTAGCGCGAACCTCACCCGCCGGTATCCCTACAGTACGTAGTTCCGCCCCTGCGACCGAAAGGGCTTGATGTCCGCCGCCGTGTCCGCCAGAACCCCCGCCCCGCCGCTGACCCGCGCCGAATGGGGGGTGCTCCTCGTCCTCGTGGCGGTGCAGTTCACGCACATGGTCGATTTCGTCATCATCATGCCGCTGGGGCACCGCCTCCAGCAGGAGCTCGGGATTGACCCAACGCAGTTCGGGTCGGTGGTGGCGGCCTACGCGTGGGGGGCGGGGATCGCCAGCCTCCTGGCCGCGTCCATGATCGACCGCTTCGACCGTCGATCGGCCCTCCTGGCGCTCTACGGCGGGTTCGGGGTAAGTACGCTGCTGTGCGGCCTGTCGCGCGACTTTCACGAGCTGCTGATCGCCCGCACTCTCGCCGGCGTGTTCGGCGGGCTGGCGTCGGTGTCGCTGATGGCCGTGATCGGCGACGTGTTTCCGACGGAGAAGCGCGGCCGGGCGACCGGGGCCGTGGTGTCGGCGTTCGCCGCCGCATCCGTGATCGGCCTGCCGATCGGGCTGACGTTCGCCGAGTGGTACGGCCGGGGGGCACCCTTCGTGGCGCTGGCTGGCGTGAGTGCGGCTGTGTGGGTGCTGGCGTGGGTGCGACTGCCGTCGGTGCGCGGCCACGTCGGTGCGACGCGGCGGCACCCGGTGGTCGAGTTCGTCGCCGTGGCCCGGGTGCGGAACCACCTGTGGGGCTTCGCATTCTCCTTTTTCCTCGTGCTCGGCACGTTCACCGTGGCGTCATTCATCGCCCCGGTGTACACCGCCGCGAACGGGTGGACCGAGGGAACGCTCGCCCTCATCTACTTCGTCGCCGGGCTGTGTACGTTCGTCGGCACGAATGTGGTCGGCCGCCTGGCCGACCGCTTTCCGCGACTGGTGTTGTTCCGCATCCTGGCGGCCGCCGCGATGGTGCTGGCGGTCGTGGTGAGTCAGATTTCGGTGGTGTCGTTCTGGGGTGCGGCGGCGGCGATCAGCGGTTTCATGGTAGCGGCGGCCGGGCGGATGGTGCCGGCACAGGCGATGATGCTCGGGGCGAGCGTGCCGGCGATGCGCGGGTCGTTCATGAGCTTGAACACGGCCGTACAGCACCTGGCGACGGGGCTGGCGCCGATGATCGCCGGGGCAATCCTGACGCGCTGGCCGGACGGCTTCGCGCTGGTGGGTTGGGTGTCGGCCGCGACGGCGGCGGTGTCGCTGGTGCTGGCCGGTCGGCTGAAGCCGGCGCCGGCTCCGGCGGTCGTCGCTGCCGCGGCGGCGTGACCGGTTGAGGCTGTAACTTCCGCCGCCTCGGCCGGCAAATATTGCTCTGGGCGTGTAAGAACGCTCCTGGTACAGTCCCCGCCGCGCCGCCCGGACTGCCCCACGGACGGGGCGGATGGGCAGCGCATTGGCGTCCCACCCGCGGCGGCATGGAGGCTGATCCCGTGGCCCGTCCCCGGCGGTTGCGGCACAAGCTGATGCTCGGCCTCGCCCTGGTCGTCGGGAGCGTCGGGCTGCTGCTGGGCGGCACCCTGTACGGCCTCACCTCGTACAACCGCACCGTCCGCGTCACCGAGAAGAAGAAGTTCGAGCTCGGGTTCATGACCGTGGTCATGTTCTACCTGTCCGGTCAGGTGTCGTCGCCGGCCGCCGACCCGGCCAGCGAGCACCGCGAGCTGACGGAAAAGGTCGGAATGGCCACCCAGTTCGCGATCGCTTACCGGGGCGTGCTGAACGAGACGATCGAGCGGGGGCTCGACCCGGAAGGCGGCGAGACGGAAACGGATCTGCTCAACCGATTCGAGGCGTCCCTGCGGCGCCTCGCCGTCGCCCTGAAGAAGGCCGGCGGCACCAACCACGGCGAGGCGGCGACCCGCCAGGTCCGCGACGACCCGGAGGTCCGCGCCGCCTACGAGGAAGCGAACCTCCTCGGCCAGAACCTCTGCCACGCCATCACCGACGACATCGGGGTGGCGATTGTGAACTCGAACGCCGCCGTCCGCCGCAGCATGTGGGTGATCGGGCTGGCGACGGTGTGGCTGCTCATCATCGTCGGCGCCCTGATGATTTACTTCCGCGAGTGGTTCTACACCCCGATCCGCGAGCTCCAGGCCGGCGTGCAGCGCGTCCACGCCCAGGACTTCACCCACCCGATCGTCCTGAACACCCGCGACGAGCTGGAGGAACTGGCGACCGAGTTCAACGCCATGACCGCCCGGCTCGGGGCCGTCCACCGCGACCTCGTGCAGCAGGTGAACGAGCGCAGCCGGCAGCTGGTCCGCAGCGAGCGGATGGTGTCGGTCGGGTTCCTCGCCGCCGGCGTCGCCCACGAGATCAACAACCCGCTGGCGAGCATCCTGTTCTGCTCGGAGGCGCTGGAGCGCCGCCTGGCCGAAGCCGTGGCCCACGCCCCGCCGGCCGACGCCGAGGTGCTGGTCCGCTACTTGAAGATGATCCAGCAGGAGGCGCTGCGGTGTAAGGACATCACGCAGAAGCTCCTTGACTTCAGCCGCACCGGCGAGCGAAAGCTGGAGCCGACGGACCTGGCGGGCCTCGTCCGCGGCGTGCTGGAGGTGGCCCGCCATCTGCCGAACTGCCGCGGCAAGGCGGTCACGTTCGACCCGCAGGGCTACGTCGTCGCCCCGGTCAACGCCCAGGACTTGAAGAGCGTCATCCTGAACCTGGTGGTGAACGCCCTCGACAGCATGGACGACACCGGCTCGCTCGCCATCCACCTCGGCACCAGCGCCGACGGGAACGCGGTGCTGTCGTTCACCGACAGCGGGTGCGGGATGACGGAGGAGACGTTGCAGAACATCTTCGAGCCGTTCTACACCCGCAGCCGGACGGGGAAGGGGACCGGGCTGGGGCTGTTCATCAGCCACCAGATCGTGGACCAGCACGGCGGCCAGATTCAGGCGACGAGCGCAGGGCCGGGGAAGGGGAGTACGTTCACCGTGCGGGTGCCGCTGGCGGACGCCGGGGCGGCGGCGCCGGGCGTGCCGGGTGAGAGCGACCCCGCGGCGATCCTGCCGTTCCCGGGGAAGCGGGCGGCTTAGGAGTGAGGAGAGGGGAGTGGGGAGTGAGGAGACCGAACCCGGGCTTTTCTCCTCACTCCCCTCTCCTCACTGGCCTTGACCGGACGGCGTGCCCCGGGTCTACGGGGGCAGACGGCGAATCAGGAGATGGCTTGTGGCGATTTCGACTCCCGCACACCACCGGCTCCGGCTGCTGTTCGTCGACGACGAACAGCACCTCCGGGAGTTCATGCGGACCGAGCTGCCCCGCCTCGGCCACGAGGTCACCGTCTGCCCGGACAGCAAGACCGCGCTCGAGGTCATCAAGAAGGCCACGTTCGACGCCGCCATCCTCGACATGCGGATGGAGCACGACAAGGCCGGGCTCACCGTGCTGGCGGCGATCAAGCTGGCGTCCCCGGACACCGAAGCGGTCATCATGACCGGCTACGGCAGCACCGAAACGGCCGTCGAGGCGCTGCGGCTCGGGGCGTTCGACTACCTCACCAAGCCGTGCAAGCTGGCGGACATCGAAGCGCTGCTCCTTCGCATCCAGGAGAAGCGGAAGCTGAAGCACAAGGCCGCCGCGCTCGAGACGCGCGTCCAGGCCGCGGAGGGGCCGGGCGGCCTCATCGGAACCAGCCCCGCGATGCTGCCGGTGCGGCAGTTCGTGGAACGGATCGGGCCGACCGACGGGCGCGTCCTCATCACCGGCGAGACGGGCACCGGCAAGGAAGTGGTAGCGCGGGCCATCTACACGCAGAGCCAGCGGGCGGACATGCCGTTCGTGCCGGTCAACTGCGGGGCGCTGACGCAGACTCTCGCCGAGAGCGAGCTGTTCGGCCACAAACGCGGCTCGTTCAGCGGGGCCGAGAAAGACCGCAAGGGGCTGTTCGAGGTCGCCAACGGCGGCACCCTGTTCCTCGACGAACTCGGCGAGCTCGACAGGAATATTCAGGTGAAGCTGCTGCGGTTCCTGGAGGCGGGCGAGATTCGGCCGGTGGGGTCGAACGAGCCGATCATCGCCGACGTGCGGGTGATCTCGGCGACGAACCGCGACCTACGGCAGATGGTGGCCGAGGGGACGTTCCGAGAAGACCTGCTGTTCCGGCTGAACATGTTCCACATCCCGCTGCCGCCGCTGCGGGACCGCAAGCCGGACATCCCGGACCTGGCGCGGCACCTGCTGGCGCGGGCGGCGAAGCGGTCGGTCGAGACGGTGGCGCACCTCCTCGGCCCCGACGTGCTCGGCGTGCTGATGGACGATTACTGGCAGGGGAACGTCCGCGAGCTGGCGAACGCGATGGAGTACGCGTGGATCATGTCCGGCGGGCAGCCGATTACGCCGGCGCACCTGCCGCTGGCGAACCGCACGCCGCGGCCGCAGACGCGCTACGAGGCGCCGGCGGCGGTGCCGTTCCCCGCGGCGGTGACGGCGGGGTATCATCCGCACCCGGCGCACGCCCCGAGCGGTGGCGGACGGACGCTCGCGGACATCGAGATGGAGTACATCCTGCAGGTGTACGCGAAGAACAACTCGAACAAGCAGGCGACCGCGGCGGAACTGGGGATCAGCCTCAAGACGCTGTACAACAAGCTGCACAAGTACGAAGAAGAGCGGCAGCAGCGGGCGGGGTGAGGTTCGCGGACTTGTCGAGCAGGTGATCCGCACGGTAAGCCCACCCGTTGCAACGGGTGGGCTTTGCGCGCTTCAGCTGGAAGTGGGACCGGGTGCCGACACCAGTTGCTTCCACACCCCGCGGAAGGCCGCCTCCAGGTGCCGCACGTAGCGCGGCGCGTCCGTCAGCGGGCTCTCCTTCAGCATCTCCCGAAGCGACCCGCGCAGGTCCGCGAGCCCCGCCCGCTGGTCGGCCCAGCTCGCCGCCAACTCCACCAGCTTGTCCGGCGAGTCGGCCACGAACTCCGCCAGTCCCAGGTTCGTCAGGATGCTCGCCCCCTGCCGGCTGCGGTAGTCGGTGCCGGTCACAGTCAGCACCGGCACGCCCATCCACAGGGCGTCGCACGTCGTCACGCCGCCGTTGTACGGGAACGGGTCGAGCGCCAGGTCGATCGGTTGGTACGCCTCGAAGTATTCGGCCGGGGGGAGACGGTACACCACCTCCAGCCGGTCGGACGCGACGCCGTGCTGCGTGAACCGGTCGGTGGCAGCGCGGGCCGCCTCCGCCGACCGACCACCGAGCAGCACCAGCCGCGACTTCGGCACCGCCTTCAGGACGCGCGACCACGTCGCCACGCATGCGTCGGACAGTTTTGCCGGGTTGTTCAGGCAGCCGAACGTAAACGACCGGCCGGACAGTCCCGGCAGCGCGTTCGGCTCCGGGGCGGTCTCCGGCGGTCGGTACACCCACGCCACCTCGGAGAGTCGCAGCACGGCCTCGGCGTACTGCTCGCCCGACTCGCCCGGCGGGTCCGCCACCGGGTCCGACACCCGGTAGTCGATCGCCTTCACGCCCGTCGTCGTGGGGTAGCCGAACAGCGTGACCTGAACCGGCGCCGGCTTGCGAGCGAAGGTCAGCAGGCGGTTCCCCGCGGTGTGGCCGCTCAGGTCCACGAGGATGTCGATCTCGTCGGCCGCGACCTGCTCCGCGACCTGGGCGTCGGTCAGGTGCGTGATCGGGCGCCAGCCGTCGGCGAGGCGGCGGAGGCGGTCGGTCGTCTCGTCGGCCCGGGTGACGTTCGCGTAGCCGGTGACGTGGTAGCGGTTGCGGTCGTGGTGCGTCAGCAGCCGCTCGATGAACCCGGCCGCGGTGTGCTGGCGGAAGTCGGCCGAGACGTAGCCGACCTTCAGCCGCCGATCGGGGGAAGAGTCGGTGATCCTCGGCGGCGGGCTGAGCAGCGCGTCGGCGTGCCGCGCGGCCCAGTCGGCATGGGCGTGGAACAGGTCGTTGGCGTCGTGACTCGAACTGTAGCACAGGGCCAGCAGGAGGTTGCTGCCGGTGCGGGGGTCGGCGCGGAGGGCAAGAGCCTTGTTCAGCGCCTCGACGGCTTCGGGCACGCGGCCCTGTTCCGTGAGGCTGGTGCCGAGGTTGCTCCAGGCGTCCGGGAAGCCTTCGCGCAGGCCGATGGCGGCGCGGTACTGCTCCTGGGCCTCGTCGGCGCGGCCGAGCGCTTCGAGCGCCACGCCGAGCGAGTTAAAGCCGTCCGCGTAGTCCGGGCGGAGTTTTACCGCGAGCTCCA
>Ga0190275_10004199_pt1 | contig 10371 bp, 10 predicted proteins | sample Popmic550T_FD_133745 | JGI IMG/M metagenome (GOLD analysis project Ga0190275, IMG submission 133745) | Populus adjacent soil microbial communities from riparian zone of Yellowstone River, Montana, USA - 550 T | ecosystem: Environmental > Terrestrial > Soil > Riparian zone > Trees stand | place...
GTTCCCGGGCAGGCGCCGCACGACGCGGTACTCGAGCTTCGCCAGCTTCGCCCCGGGCTCGCCCTCGGCCGCCTTCACCGTGCGGGCCTCGTCGGCGATCTTGCGGACCCAGTCCTCCCACACGCCGGCGTCGGGCGTCACGTCGCCTTCGAGGACCGCCCAGTACACCTTGCGGGTGGTGTGCGCCTCGAACTGCTTGTGGACGTGCCCCGCGGCCTTGGGGGTGAGGGCGAACACGATGACGCCGGACACGGGCCGGTCGAGGCGGTGGGGGACGCCGAGGTAGACGTTGCCGGGCGTGTTGTGTTTGGCCTTGAGGTACGCCTTGACGCGGGCTTCGAGGCTGGGCACGGCCGGCGGCGCCTGGGTGAGCAGCGGCGCCGGCTTGTTGACGGCGAGGAGAGAACTGTCGTCGTGGAGCAGCGCGAGGTCGTCGGGCACGGAAGGACTCGGGGGAGGGGGTGGCGTTCACCCTGGAGGAGCAACACCGCCGCTTAGATGATGGTACGTACCACCTCGCCGCGGAGGCAGCGCTCGAACTCCGCGCGGTAGTCCATCCACCGGCCTTCGGGAAAGTCCGTCTCGAACCGCGCAATCCCCTCCCAGAATTGCGCCTCCGAGAACGTGGCGAAGCCGTGAATGGCGAAGTCGGCCAGGTTGTGGAATGCGACCGGGCGGAACGCCGCGCGGCGGGCGCACCGCACCTGATGCCGCGAGCGCCACGGTCGCAGCCACGAGAACCCGCCGTACCAGCCGGCGAGATCCCATTTTACGTGCAGCACAGAAGCTGCGAGTATCATCAGGTAGGCCCGTTGTCGCTCGGCTTCCATCGGTTCCCCCACGAGCCGACGCCCGGTGTGTGGCTGCCGGTCCCCATCGTGAGGAGGCGAGCCCCGCACGATGGGGACCAGAACCCCGCACCCACCCCGGACAACCTGCGGGTCCGTCGCCACCACTCGACCCCTCCCCCGACGTGACGCCGGCCCCACCGACCGGCGACCCGCCCGACGGCTACTTGTCCTTCTTCTCGCGCTTCCCCTCGATGTCGAACTCGTTCGCCTTGCCGCCGAAGTCCGACTTGCCCTTCCCCTTCAGCTTGTCTCCCGTCACCGTCAGCGTGTAGTCGATGGGGATCTTGTTGTCCATGAACTCGCGCACGGCGGAGAACGTCAGCACCCCGTCCTTCGCCTTCACGCCCGTCAGCTTCGCCTCCTTCTGGTCCGGCCAGCTCATCGTCCCGGCCAACTTGTCGCCGTCCTTCGCGATCGTCAGCGTCGACGTCCGCTTCTGGTCGCCGATCTTGTACTCGCACTTCCACGTCCCGACCGGGTCGGCCTTCTCGTCCCGCGCGCCCGCCACGCCGCACAGCCCGACGGCTGCCAACGCCGCCACCAGGATCGCCTTCATGCTGACCTCCGGGAAGTGACGGGCGCGACGCCGTCCGACGCGGACCGGCCCCGGCCGCCGACGGCGATTCTAAGGACGCCGAGGCCGCCGGTCAGGAGGGCGTGGGTGCCCCCGCCCGTCCGGCCTGACGCCTTCACGGCACCAACCGGGAGGCGTACTGCTGCCACAGGATGGTGAGCAGCGGGGGGGCCACCGTCGCCAGCGCCTTCAGGAAGAACCCCACGCCCAGCGGCCAGTCCGGCAACGACGCCCACTGCGCTCGCAGCCGGTCCGCCGTGTCGAGCGCCCGCCCGAGCTCCGCGTCGGCCAGCTCCGGCACGCCGCCCCGCTCCACCAGCGGCGCCGCCCGGCCGTTGATCCGGTCGTACGCACCGGCGAGCTGGGCCAGCATCCGCTCCTTCTTCCGCGCCAGGGCGCGGTGGAGGAGGTACACCGGCCCGACCGCGCTCGCCGCGGCGCACAGCGCGTACAGCCCCAGGCCGACGTAGTTCCCCAGGTGCAGCGGCCGGTGCCAGATCACCAGCCGCAGCATCGGCGCCAGGAAGAACAGGCCCGCCACCAGCACCAGCGAGCTGACCCACGCCGACGCCGACTTGAGGCGAGCGAGGCCGCCGAAGCCGTCCGCGGCGTACGGCGCGATGCGGAGCCAGCCGCGCGCGCTCATCGTCCGCGTGATCCGCACCAGCGCCGACAGCTGCGCCCACACCTCCGTCGCCCACACCGGCACCGCGTAGCCCCACACGAACAGCACCCACAGCCGGGCCGCCACGTAGCTGACGGGGAACCGCACGGAATCCCACTTCGGGGACCGGTGGTAAAAGGTGTCGGGGAAGAAGTTGGTGACGGCGTTGTACGCGAACAGCGCCAGGCCGATCGCCGTGAAGACGAGGCGCGGGCGTGTGAGTTGTTCGCGGGTGAAGGCGCCGCGGGCGACCGCCAGGAGCTCGGCGTGGGCGCCGGGCGGGGCCGTCGGCTCCAGCAGGTCCGGCAGGCGGTTGAGGAAGCCCCGTAGCGGCACGCGGCTGTAGTGGAGGAGGAGGAAGCAGCCGGGGAGGAGGGCGTACCAGCCGAGGGCGGTGGTGTCCTCGACGAGGCTCGTCCCGCCGGGCACCTGGTCGGGGGTGAGCGCCTGCTCCCACGCGGCCAGGGCGGCGAAGAAGCCGAGCTGCGCGGCGGCCCAGAGGAGGCAGACGACGGGCACGGTGAGCGTCTGCCCCGCCGGCCCGTACAGGACCCGCAGGAGGAAAGATCGGCCGTGGAGGTCGGACGTCGAGATCTCGGCGGGGGGCGTCACGTCGGGCTCGGAAGTGCTCGGGAAGAAGTGACGCCGCTTGCGGCGATGCAGCGTCTACGCTGCATCGCCGCAAGCGGCAAAACCAGTTACACCCCCGCGGCCTTCCGCAGGGCGTCGGCCTTGTCCGTCTTCTCCCACGTGAACTGCGGCAGCTCCCGCCCGAAGTGGCCGTGCCGCGCCGTCTCGCGGTAGATCGGCCGGCGCAGGTCCAGCGTGCCGATGATCCCCTTCGGCGTCAGCTCGAAGTGGTTGCGGATCAGCTCCACCAGCTTCGCCTCCGCCACCTTCCCCGTGCCCCGCGTGTTCACCCAGATGTTCAGCGGGTCGGGGTAGCCGATCGCGTAGCTCAGCTGCACCTCGCACTCCCGCGCCAGCTTCGCCGCCACGATGTTCTTGGCGATGTACCGGCAGATGTACGCGGCGCTGCGGTCCACCTTCGTCGGGTCCTTGCCGCTGAACGCCCCGCCGCCGTGCCGGCCGCGGCCGCCGTACGTGTCCACGATGATCTTCCGCCCCGTCAGTCCGCTGTCGCCGTGCGGGCCGCCGCACAGGAAGCAGCCCGTCGGGTTCACGTGGACGGCGATGTCGTCGGCGCCCAGCTTCTGCCCCTTGGCGCCGGGCACCACCATCACCAGCTTCCCCTTCACCAGGTCGGCGCGGTCGGCCGTCAGCACCGGCTTCACGATCTTGTCGATCACCTCCTGCCGGGCGTCGTCGGTGAAGTAGTCGCCGCCGTCCTTGGTGGTCATCACCTCGCGGGTGTGCTGCGTGCTGAGCACGACGGTGTGGATGCGGGCCGGGGTGCCGTCGGCGTTGTACTCGACCGTCACCTGGCTCTTGGCGTCGGGCCGCAGCCACTTCAGCTTGCCGGTCTTGCGCAGCTCGGCGTGGTGCGCCACCAGCTTGTGCGACAGGTCGATCGGCAGCGGCATCAGCGTCGCCGTCTCGTCGCAGGCGAAGCCGAACATCATCCCCTGGTCGCCGGCGCCGCCGGTGTCCACGCCCTGGCTGATGTGCGGGCTCTGGGCGTGGACGCGGCAGTCGACCTGCACGTTGTCGGCGGTGAAGCCGATCTCGTCGCGCTCGGCCTGGTCCTTGGCGACGTAGCCGATTTCGGTGATGACCTCGCGGACGAGCGCGTCCACCGCCTGCCGGGTGAGGTTCGCCTTGGTAGTGATCTCGCCGGCGACGACGGCGAGGTCGGTGGTGACGAGCGTCTCGCAGGCGACGCGGCTCATCGGGTCGGCTTTGAGGCAGAAGTCGAGGACGGCGTCCGAGATCTGGTCCGACACCTTGTCGGGGTGACCCATCGACACGGATTCGCTGGTGAACAGGTAGCGGTCGGCTGACACGGGAATCCTCTCCGGGGGTGTGCCTTCCTGCGCAGGGAAGGGAGTGCCGGTGTTATACCCCCGCGGCCCGGCTGACGCCAACCCCATCCCCGTCACTCCACCTGCGTCGGCTCGCCGCCGGCGCGCGTCGCCAAATCCGCCGGCACGCGCGGGTCGGCGGCGTCGCGCACCAGTCGCGCCGAGCCGTCGCCGAGGAGCACGCCGACGCCGCCCGGGTGCGGGCTGCACGCCGCCCACTTGTCCGGGCCGTTCAGCCGGAACGGCCCCTCGTCCACCGCCCAGAACGCGCCGCTGATCCACAGCCCGTAGCTGTCCTTCCGCGTCGCCCCGGCCCACACGCCGCCCCACCTGTCGCGCCGCTCGTCGAGGCAGACTTCCGTCACGAATAGCGTTCCCGACAGCCCGTCGGCCACGTCCGCGACGCGCACCCGGCTGTTGCGGAACAGCGTCCCGTTGGGGTCGGCGAGGTCGGTAATCATGAGCCCCTTCGGGCCGGGGCCCGTCTTCGGCCGACCCCAGCCGACGCCGCGGTAGCTGGCGGTGGCGTGGCCGTCGTAGTTCGCGTTCGTCGCCGGCCCCGGGTCCGACGGGCAGCGGTAGACCGGCAGCGCGGTGAGCGTGTCGGCGGTGGGCGTGGGCGTGTCGGAGCCGCCACCGGGGAGCGTGGTGTGCGGGTCGATGCGGGCGTGGAGCGCGGGTTGTTCGACGAACGGCAGGATGAACACGGCCCAGCCCCAGCCGGGGCCGGGGGCGGTGTCGGGCCGCGTGTCGCGGTAGCCGGGCGGGAAGCGGCCGTGCGCCGACTCGTACCCGTGGAGGCCGAGGCCGATCTGCTTGAGGTTGTTCTGGCAGCGCAGCCGCGCCGCCGCCTCGCGCACCTTCTGCACCGCGGGGAGCAACAGCCCGACCAGCACCGCGACGATGGCGATGACGACGAGCAGCTCGATGAGCGTGAACGCACGCCGGGACATGGCGGACCTCGCCGCGGGTGACGGTGTTCACAATACACGGCGGCGCGGGCGGCGTTGGCGGCTCGGGTCTTGAGCCCGGAGGGCGTCGGCGTGTAGCCCGGGGTGCAACCCCGGGCGGCCTCCGGCGGAGTTTGATCCGCGTCGCTCCCACATGCCACGCCGTCGCCCGCCCGGGGTTGCACCCCGGGCTACACGCCGACGCCCTCCGGGCTCAAGACCCGAGCAGCTCCGAACGGAATACACTGCCCCCATGCTGCGCCTCCTCCCCCTCGTCGCTCTCGTCGCGCTGCTGGCCGTGCCGCGCCCGGCGCTCCCCGCCGACCCACCGCCACCCCGGCAGATCGAAAAGCTCGGCCGCGGCCTCGTCGGCGTGCACCAGGGCGACGGCCGCGTCTTCCTCAGCTGGCGCCTCCTCGCCGCCGACCCCGCCGACGTCCGCTTCCACGTCGAGCGCACCACCGGCAACGCCGACGCGGTCCGCCTCACCGCGGAGCCGCAGGCGGGGACGTCCTTCGCCGACACCGCCGACCTGTCGCAAGACACCCGCTACACCGTCCGCCCGGTCGTCGGCGGGAAGGAGTTGGAGGCGTGCGCCGCGTTCCGCTTCGCGGCGAACCCGCCGGCCCGGCCGTACCTCGCGGTGCCGCTTCAAACGCTGCCGGGCCACACGCCGAACGACGCCAGCGTCGGCGACCTGGACGGCGACGGCGAGTACGAGATCGTGCTGAAGCAGGAGCAGCGGCCGCGCGACAACTCGCAGAAGGGGCCGACCGGCGAGACGAAGCTCGAAGCGTACACCCTCGCGGGCCGGATGCTGTGGCGCATCAATCTCGGCCGCAACGTCCGCGAGGGGGCGCACTACACGCAGTTCCTCGTCTACGACCTCGACGGCGACGGCCGCGCCGAGGTGCTGTGCCGCACCTCGGATGGAACGGTGGACGGAACCGGCACCGTGATCGGCGACGCGACGGCTGACCACCGCAACGCCGACGGCTACGTGCTGACGGGGCCGGAGTTCCTGACCGTGTTCGACGGCCGCACCGGCAAGGCGCTGGCGTCGGTCGATTACCTGCCGGCGCGCGGCCGCGTCGCCGACTGGGGCGACGCCTACGGCAACCGCGTGGACCGCTTCCTGGCGTGCGTCGCGTACCCGGACGGGGAGCGGCCGAGCGCCGTGTTCTGCCGCGGCTACTACACCCGGGCCGTGCTCGTGGCCTGGGACTGGCGCGACGGCAAGCTCACCCGCCGCTGGACGTTCGACAGCAACGACGCCGGCCACGACGCCTACCGCGGCCAGGGCGACCACAGCGTCAGCGCCGCCGACGTGGACGGCGACGGGAAGGATGAAGTGATTTACGGCGCGGCGTGCGTCGGCTCCGACGGCCGCGGCCGCTACTCGACCGGGCTCGGTCACGGCGACGCGCTGCACGTGTCGGACCTCGACCCGGCGCGGCCGGGGTTGGAGGTGTTCAACATCCACGAGAAGTCGAAGCGGAACCTGGGCGTGTCGTTCCGCGACGCCAAGACCGGGGCGGTGCTGTGGAACAAGGAGAGCCCGGACGTGGGCCGCGGCGTGGCGTTCGACGTGGACCCGCGCCACCCCGGCGCCGAGTGCTGGGCGGCCGGCGCGGGTTTGAGCGGCATGTGGAACTGTCGCGGCGAGAAGGTGTCGGACGCGCGGCCGCGGTCGTGCAACTTCGGCGTGTGGTGGAACGGCGACCTGCTCCGCGAGCTGCTGGACCGCACGACGATTTCGCGCTGGGACTGGCAGGCCGGCCGCGACGTGGTGCTGCTGACGGCCGACGGGTGCGCGTCGAACAACGGCTCGAAGGCGACGCCGTGCCTGTGCGCCGACATCCTCGGCGACTGGCGGGAGGAAGTGATCTGGCGCTCGGTCGACAACCGCGAGCTGCGGATCTACACGACGACGGCGCCGACCGAGCACCGGCTGACGACGCTGATGCACGACCCGGTGTACCGGCTGAGCGTGGCGTGGCAGAACGTCGGCTACAACCAGCCGACGCAGACGGGCTACTTCCTGGGGCACGGCATGGCGGCGCGGCGCTGACTCGTGGGGCCGGTTTCCAACCGGCCTTGTTCAGTAAGGCCGGTTGGAAACCGGCCCCACGAGTCAGCGGGCGCCGGTGCGGACGCGGCCGAGCAGCTGCCGCGCCCGCTCCCGGTACTGCTCCGGCAGCCCGTCCACCGACTCCGCCGACACCGTCCGGCCGTTCTCCGTCACCTCGATCTTCGTCGGCACCAGCCCCGCCGCGCCCACCGACCCCGCGATGTGGAACCGCACGCCGTTCTCGTTCGCCGTCACCGTCGCCTCGCCGTCGCCCACCTCCACCGTCACGCCGCTCGGCAGCGCCGCATCGCGCGGCCGCTCGCGGGCGGCGTCCACCAGCGGCCGGCCGTCGGGGCCGATGATCGGGGCCAGCTCGCGGAACAGCTTCTCGCGGCCCGCCAGCACGCCGCCGTCGGCCGCCGGCAGGATCACGCCGGGGACCGCCACGCGCTTGCCGTCGCGCATCACCGCCAGCTCGTGCGGGGCGCCGGCCTTCGCCCGCTGCACCTGGGTCACGAACGCGGCCGGGTCGTCGGTCACCGCCTGGCCGCCGAACTCGACGATCACGTCGTTGGCCTTCACCCCGGCCCGCGCCGCGGGGGTGTTCGGCAGCACCTCGGCGGCGAGCACGCCGCGGCCGGCGGGGACGTTGTTGTCCTCGGCCACGCCCGGCGCCACCCGCTCGACGCGCACCCCGAGCCGGCCGTTGCCGCCGGCCGCGCCGCGGGCGCCCGGCACCGGCGGGAACGCCAGCTCGAACAGCTGCGGCGGCAGCGCCGGGCCGTCGCGGCCGTCGTTGAGCGCCCGCTGCATCAGCTGCATCGCCTGCCGCCGGATCGCCTCGGCGCGCTCGACGTTGTTCGGGTCCTCGGCCAGCAGCTGCGCCGCCTGGAGGAGCAGCGCCTGGCCGCGGAGGATGTTGTCGAAGTCGGGCTGGTTCGGGATGCCGCCGCGGCGCGGCACCTCGGGGAGCAGGAGGCGCGGCGCCGGCTGCACCTCGTCGCGCCGGCGGGCCGGCGGCTGGTCGCCGCGCGGGTTGGCCCGCGGGTCGGCCGGGGCGTCGCCGTCGCGCGGGCGGACCCACGCCTTGCCGGCGAGCGTCTTTTCGAGGGCGTCGAGCTTGGCGCGTACGTCGTCGACGTTCTCGCCCTTCTTGGCCGCGGCCTCGACCGCCGCCCGCAGCGCCGCGAGTTCCGGCGGCGGGCCGACGCGGACGTCCTTGGGGTCGAACCGCGGGGCCGGGTCGTCGGCCTTCTTTGGCTCGTCCTGGCGGGCGAACCCGACGCCGCCGAGGGTGAGAAGCGCGACCCCGGCGAGGGCCGCGGGGGGTAAGAATCGTCGCATGGGGCTGTCCTTCGGGCGGAACGGCTGACCGCCTATTATTCGCCGGCCGGGCCGGGCGTGCAACCCGGGCCGGGCGCGCCGTTACGTTCCGTGACGCGGCCGTGCGGCTTCAGCGCCGCCACGCGCTCGGCGTTCAGCGCGACGAAGCCCGTCCACCGCGCCGGCACGTCGGCGTCGAGGTAGATGGCCTCGACCGGGCACTCGGGGACGCACGCGCCGCAGTCGATGCAGTCGTCCGGGTCGACGTAGAGCTGCGCCGCGTCGCCGTAGAAGCACTCCATCGGGCAGACGACGACGCAGTCGGTGTACTTGCAGCCGACGCACGGCTGGGTGACGACGTGGGCCACGGGGGGCCGCCTTTCGGGAACGGGGAGGGGGAACCGTTCCGCACCAAAGCAGGCGGCGTGCCGCGGCGAAAATGCCGGGAATTGCAGGCGATTGGCGCCGAGGATGGTGACGCGATGTGGTCGGGTGACGACGGCGCGTCGTCGGCTCGGGGCTTCGCCGCTTGCGGCGTTGCAGGGTGTACCCTGCAACGCCGCAAGCGGCGAAACTCGTCACCCCCACCCGGCCGGGTCGCGGCCGATGCCGTGCTTGCGCATCTTCCCGTACAGCGTCGTCGGCTTCAGCCCCAGCCGGTGCGCCGCGCCGCCGGGGCCGTACACCCGCCCGCCCGCCGCCCGCAGCGCGTCCAGGACGCGCGCCCGCTCCTGCGCCGCCCACGTCGTCGCCCCCTCCGACGCACTCGCCCCGACAAGCCACCCCGGGTCGAACGCCAGCCCCGGCCCGTCCGACAGGATCACCGCGCGCTCGACCACGTTCTGCAACTCGCGCACGTTCCCCGGCCACGGGTGCCGCGACAGCACGGCCAGCGTCTGCGCACTCGTGCCTGTCACAGAGCGACCGTGCTTCCCCGCGAAGTGGCGAACGAAGTGATCGACCAGCGCCGGAATGTCGCCGGGGCGGTCGCGGAGCGGCGGCACGGCCACCGGGAAGACGTTCAGCCGGTAGAACAGGTCCGCCCGGAACTGCCCCGCCGCGACCTCCGCCGCCAGGTCGCGGTGCGTCGCCGCCACCAGCCGCACGTCCACCGGAACGGGTTCACCGCCGCCGACACGCTCCACCACCCGCTCCTGCAACACGCGCAACAGCGCCGCCTGCGCCTCGGGCGGGAGTTCGCCCACCTCGTCGAGAAAGAGGGTGCCGCCGGCGGCGAGCTCGAACCGGCCGGCGCGGCGCTTCACCGCCCCGGTGAAGGCGCCGGCCTCGTGCCCGAACAGCTCGCTGGCGATCAGCCCCGGCGCCAGCGCCGCGCAACTCACCGGCACGAACGGCCCGGCCCGCCGCGAACTGCGGTCGTGGACGAGGCGCGCCACCAGCTCCTTGCCGGTGCCGGTCTCGCCGAGCAGCAGCACGGTGGCGTCAGTCGGGGCGACGCGCTCGACGGCGCGGCGCACGGCCGCGAGCGCCGCGCCGTCGCCGACCAGCGGCCGCGCGTCGGGGGTCATTCGCTCACCGGCGCGAACCGCGGCACGGTGCGGCCGTCGTACTCGACCGCTTCGAGGAACATGGCGGCGGGCCGGACCCAGAGGCCGCCGTCGCTGTAGAGGGGGCGGTAGACGACGAGGCGCTCGTCGGTTTCCGAGTGGCGGGCGACGCCGAGCACCTCGTACTCGCCGCCCTTGAAGTGGCGGTAGCGGCCGGGCGCGGGGTCGGGCACGGGTGGTCTCCACGGGCCGCCCGGGGCGCCGACGCCACCCGGGGCGTTGCCCCGGGCTATGCTATCCCACCCCTTCGGGGTGAAGAGGGCTGGCTGGTTTTCAGGCCAACGGCCTGGGACAACATAGCCCGGGGCAACGCCCCGGGTGGCGTCCGGGGCGGCGGTGCGTCACACCTTGATGAACACCTTGCGGCGGTACATCCACAGCAGCACCA
>Ga0190275_10004200_pt1 | contig 10369 bp, 8 predicted proteins | sample Popmic550T_FD_133745 | JGI IMG/M metagenome (GOLD analysis project Ga0190275, IMG submission 133745) | Populus adjacent soil microbial communities from riparian zone of Yellowstone River, Montana, USA - 550 T | ecosystem: Environmental > Terrestrial > Soil > Riparian zone > Trees stand | place...
CGGTCCTTGCCGAGCGCGAAACGCGCCTGTTCCTTGAGCGTCGCCAGCTGCTTGCGGCATTCCTGGAGTCGATGCGCGGCCTGGAGGCGCCTCGCCCGGGCGCCCTCGCCCTCGGCGCGCGCTTTCTCGATCGCCGAGTCCATGTCGCGGATCGCCTGGCGCATCACGCTTGTGCCGCCGAGCCGCTCCGCCGCGTCGAGCGCGCTGCCCACGCCGCCCGTCACGACCCGCTGGACCCGGACGAAAATCGAATCTGACATCCCTACCCCCTGCAGACGAACGAGACCTGCCGTCCCGCACCGCCGTCTGGATAATGACGCCGACTTAAAGCCGCGTAAAGCGCGACCGCTTTCTGCGAGGGGCGGGGAGACAGGTTTCAGTCATATAAGCCATTGTAATTGCGGCCGCCCGGGCGGATTATGGTCCGTCGCCGAGGGCTGGCCGATGATGTTGCGTGTGGAACCCGAAAACAGGGACCGACTCAAGTCGGCCGCGGGCGTTGGGCTGCTTCACGCTCTGATCGGCTATGTTCTGCTGACCGGCCTCGGCTATGGCCCGTCCGCCGCCGTTCCCGATGCCCTGAAGATCTTCACGGTTCACGAGGAGCCTCCGCCGCCGCCCGCCGAACCGGCGCGGCCCGACGTCGAGAAGAAGACCCGCAAGGCCAGGCCCAAGGACGCCGAAGGCGCGGCTTCCCCGGCCAATCTTCGCAACACCCCGACCCAGATCGTCGCTCCGCCGCCCGAGATCCGGCTCCCGGTGCCGCCGCCCATCCCGACCGCTCCGGCGGCCGGGCAGGGGAGCGCGATGGCGGCGGGCGCCGCGCTCGTGCCGGGCCCCGGTACCGGAAGGGGAGGCATCGGCACCGGGCTCGGCAGCGGCCGCTTCGGCAATGGCACCGGCGGCGGAGGCGGCGGCGGCCGGGGCGCTCGCGCCCGCTGGCTCAGCGGCAGCATCGGCGGATCCGATTATCCCGACGGCGCCTATCGGAGCCGAATCGGCGGCACGGTCCACCTCCGCTTCACCGTGGCGCCGAGCGGCCGGGTAACCGACTGCGCCGTCACTCGGTCGAGCGGCAGCCGCGAGCTGGACAATATCACCTGTCGCCTCATCATCAGGCGCTTTCGCTACCGGCCGGCGCGCAATGCTGAAGGGGATCCCATCGCTTCCACCGTTGTCGGCGAGCATGTCTGGGAAGTGGCGCCGGAGCCGCCGGTCAAATGGATCGAACCCGATATCGAGGAGCTGGACGACGGGAGGTGAGGCGACGCTTCTGCGCGGCGCCTGCACAACTTCCCCATTCGACACAAGCGGCGCTTTGGGTCTAGCGAGACCTTGCGACAGGGACCATAATGCCGCCAATGACCGACCGCCCGAACACGCCTTTACTCGACACCGTCGGAACGCCCGTCGACCTTCGCGGGCTGTTGCCGGCGCAGCTGCGTCAGCTCGCCGACGAGCTTCGCGCCGAGACGATATCCGCCGTGTCGGTGACCGGAGGGCATCTCGGCGCCGGGCTCGGCGTGGTCGAGCTTACCGTGGCGCTCCATTACGTGTTCGACACGCCCGGCGACCGCCTTGTCTGGGACGTCGGTCACCAGGCCTATCCGCACAAGATATTGACCGGCCGCCGCGACCGCATCCGAACGCTTCGCCAGGGCGGCGGCCTTTCCGGCTTCACCCGCCGTTCGGAGAGCGAATACGATCCGTTCGGAGCGGCGCACAGCTCGACTTCGATCTCCGCCGCTTTGGGCTTCGCCGTCGCCAACAAGCTTGCCGGCAAGCCGGGCCGGGCAATCGCGGTGATCGGAGACGGAGCAATGTCGGCCGGAATGGCCTATGAGGCGATGAACAACGCCCAGGCCGCGGGCAACCGCCTGATCGTCATCCTCAACGACAATGACATGTCGATCGCTCCGCCGGTCGGCGGGCTCTCCCACTATCTCGCCCGGCTGGTCTCCTCGCCCAAATATCTGACCCTTCGCCATCTCGCCCAGAAGGTGGCGCGCAAGCTGCCCAAGCGCCTCCACGTCATGGCCCGGCGCTGGGAGGAATATTCGCGCGGCTTCTGGACCGGCGGCACTCTCTTCGAGGAGCTGGGCTTCTATTATGTCGGCCCGGTCGACGGCCACAATGTCGAGGGGCTCGTCCAGATCCTCGAAAATGTCCGCGACGCCGACGAAGGCCCGATGCTGGTCCATGTCGTTACCAAGAAGGGCAAGGGCTACGGCCCGGCCGAGGCGGCGGCGGACAAATATCACGGAGTCCAGAAGTTCGACGTCGTCTCCGGGGAGCAGGCCAAGGCCGAGCCCGGGCCGCCGAGCTATACGGGGGTCTTCGCCAAGGCGCTGACCGCGGAGGCGACACGCGACGACAAGGTGGTGGCGATCACCGCGGCGATGCCGTCGGGCACCGGCCTCGACAAGTTCGGCAGCCTCTTCCCCGACCGCATGTTCGACGTCGGGATCGCAGAGCAGCATGCCGTCACCTTCGCCGCCGGCCTTGCCGCCCAGGGCTATCGCCCTTTCTGCGCCATCTATTCGACCTTCCTGCAGCGCGCCTACGACCAGGTCGTCCACGATGTCGCCATCCAGAATCTGCCGGTCCGCTTCGCCATGGATCGGGCCGGCCTGGTCGGGGCCGACGGCGCCACCCATGCCGGCAGCTTCGACCTGGCTTATCTTTGCACCCTGCCCAATTTCGTGGTGATGGCGGCGGCCGACGAGGCCGAGATGGTCCATATGGTCCATACCATGGCCCTCCACGACGACGGGCCGATCGCGCTTCGCTATCCGCGCGGCAACGGTGTCGGAATACCCCTGCCGGATGTCCCTGAGCGGCTGGAGATCGGCAAGGGCCGGATCGTCCGCGAAGGCAAGAAGGTGGCGATCCTTTCGCTCGGCACCCGGCTCGAGGAGGCCTTGAAGGCCGCCGACGCGCTCGAAGGCCGCGGCCTCTCGACCAGCGTCGCCGACCTGCGCTTCGCCAAGCCGCTCGACGAGGCGCTTATCCGCCGGCTGCTCACCAGCCATGAAGTGGCGGTGACGGTGGAGGAGGCGGCGATCGGAGGCTTCGGCGCCCACGTCCTCACCATGGCCAGCGACGAGGGCCTGATCGACGGCGGCCTCAAGCTGCGCACCCTGCGCCTCCCCGACCGCTTCCAGGACCAGGACAATCCCGAAAAGCAATATGCCGAAGCCGGGCTGGATGCGGAGGGTATCGTCGACGCGGTGCTGAAAGCGCTCAGGCACAACAGCGCCGGAGTGGTCGAAGGCGCGCGGGCCTGAAATGCAAAAGCCGCCGGAAATCCCGGCGGCTCGCAGAAAATCCAGATCGGCGGGTCCTAGAGCAGGACGGCGGCGACGATCAGGAACTGGCTGGCAAGAGCGATGACGCCCGCCACGCCGGTTTCAACGATACGCATTTCAACTTCCTCATAACCGGAGCCGTTTCGCTCCCGCAACGCATCTGGCACTTGGACTGGCTATTCTCAACTGCAAAGGTAGACATTACAGATGCGTTTTCTGCAACCGCTACGACGCCGTAGCCTTTGTGGGTTCGCGCAGGCCAAACGGTGATCGCCTCGCCTCCACCCGACGTCTCTCGGGGAAGGCATCGAACAGAGCGGGCCCCAGCCTCTTCGCGTCCTTCGCGTCCCTTCGCGTGAGCCCATCTGCTTTTTGGATTCACACGAAGATACGCGAAGAACGCGAAGGGGCCGCACATGCCTCCGACGGTCTTGCTTCTAGCTAAAGTCGGATCAGGGAAACCGCTCGATGCAGGAGGGCCAATGGCCGACGTAGAAGAATGCGCAACGCTGGCGGTCGATTGCGGCCTCCATGTTCATCGGAATCTCGGGCCCGGCCTCCTGGAGTCGGTCTACGTGGCGGTTCTAGAGGCCAGCTTAAAACGGCTGGGGGTGGCTGTGGAACGCCAGAAACTTATCGACATCGAATATGACGGCATGCTCTTGCGAGAGGGATTCAGAGCCGATCTTCTCGTGGGAGGGGCCCTTATAATCGAGGTGAAATCGGTGGAGCGCTTCGCGCCAGTGCACGGGAAGCAACTGCTTACCTACCTGAGATTGACCAAGCAGCCTCTTGGGCTGCTGATGAATTTCGGAGCGCCCACATTCCGGGAGGGGCTGAAGCGAGTGGTGAACGATCATCTCGACGTCGCAACCTCCCCTCTTGGCATCAATCGGTATTCACGAGGCCCAGCCCGATGAAGGGTCGCGCCGATCAGCTCCTCGTCGAACGGGGCCTGGCGGAGAGCCGGGCGAAGGCGCAGGCTTTGATCCTTGCCGGGCTGGTCTTCTCCGGTGAGCGCAAGATCGAAAAGGCCGGGCAGGCGCTTGCCGATGAGGCGCCGCTGGAGGTTCGGGGCAAGGAGCATCCCTGGGTTTCGCGGGGCGGGATCAAGCTGGCGCATGCGCTCGAGCATTTCGGGTGGGACGTGACGGGAGCCGTGGCGCTGGACGTTGGGTCGTCGACCGGGGGCTTCACCGACGTGCTGCTCGAGAAAGGGGCGGCGAAGGTGTTCGCGGTCGATGTCGGGACCAATCAGCTCGCCTGGAAGCTGAGGCAGGATCCGCGAGTCGTGGTCCACGAGAAGACCAATGCGCGCTACCTGACCGATGCGGTGGTGACCGAGCCGGTAGACCTGATCGTCTGCGACGCGAGCTTCATTTCGCTGGGCAAGGTGCTCGACACGGCGCTCGGCTTCGCGAGACCGGGCGGGCGGCTCATCGCCCTGGTCAAGCCGCAATTCGAGGCCGAGAGGGCCGAGATCGGCAAGGGCGGAGTCGTTCGGGACCCCGAAATCCACGCTAGAGTCTGCGCGAAGGCGCGGCTATGGGTCGAAGGGCAGGGGTGGAAAGTGGCCGGGCTCGTCGAGAGTCCGATCACTGGTCCTGAAGGGAATAAAGAGTTCCTACTCGCTGCACAGCGCCCTTGATAGGCACCGAGCCGCACGCTAGCGGCCACGCCATGCGCAATTTGAAGCTTGGCTTTTCCCTTGCGATGCTGGGACTTGCGGCCGCCTGCGGAGGCGCCGGGGCCGAGGATAAGGGCAAGGCCCGGCCGGCGCCGGTGGTCAAGGTCGAGGCCGCCACGACCATCCGCTTCGTCGAGACGATCGAGGCGGTCGGGACGGCCCGGGCCAATGAGCAGGTGACCTTGTCGGCGCCGGTCACCGAGCGGCTGGTCCGGCTCGGCTTCGACGACGGCGCCTTCGTCCGCCGAGGTCAGGTCGTCGCCGTCCTCGCCCAAGGTCAGGAAGCCGCCCAGCTCGCCGAGGCGCAGGCGCGCCAGCGGGAGGCACAGCAGCAGCTCGGCCGGATCCAGACGCTGAAGAATCGCGGCTTCGCCACCCAGTCGCAGCTGGACGTTCAGAACGCCGCGGCGGCGGGCGCTCGGGCACAGGCTTCCGGGGTCCGGGCCTCGATGGCCGAGCGGGTGATCACCGCGCCCTTCTCCGGCTATGCCTCGCTTCGCACCATCTCGCCCGGCGCGGTCGTGAACTCCGGCACGCCGATCGCGACGATCAGCGACATCTCGACCATCAAGCTCGATTTCCCGGTGCCCGAGACAGTGCTTTCCACGCTTCGTCCCGGCCTCACCATCGCGGCCATTTCCGCGGCCTACCCCGATCAGCCTTTCCGCGGCCAGATCGCCAATATCGACCCCGTGATCGACCCCAATACCCGGGCCGTCATGGTTCGCGCGCACCTTCCCAACACGGACGGCAAGCTCAAGCCGGGAATGCTTTTGACGGTCGCGATCGAGACCTCGCCTCGGCTCGGCCTGTCGGTGCCGGAGCTGGCGGTGGTCGGCGAAGGCGACGCGCGTTACGTCTATACGATCGGCCCGGGCGGGACGGCGCGGCGGACCGCGGTCCGGACCGGCCTTCGAAGCGTCGGCCGGGTCGAGATCCTCGAGGGTCTGAAGCCGGGGCAGAAAGTGGTCACCGAAGGCGTGGTCAAGTTGTCCGAAGGCATGAAGGTGCGGGTCGCCGGAGCCGAAAACGCGGCGCGCGGACCCCGCGCCCAGGGCGGTGCGCCTCCCGCCGGCGGCAAGGCCCCGTGAAGATATCCGACCTCTCGGTTCGCCGGCCCGTCTTCGCGGCGGTGCTCGCGATGCTGATCGCGGTCGTCGGCCTGGTCGGCTTCTTCGGCCTGTCGGTGCGCGAATATCCGGACGTCGATCCGCCGGTCGTTTCGGTCCAGACCCAATATATCGGCGCCGCCGCGAGCGTCGTCGAAACGCGCGTCACCCAGGTGCTCGAGGACCAGCTTTCCGGAGTCGAGGGGCTTCAGACGATCACCTCGCGAAGCCAGGACGGCCAGTCGTCCATCACCATCGAATTCTATCCCGGCCGATCGATCGAATCGGCCGCCAACGACGTTCGCGACCGGGTCGGCGCCGCGGCGGGCAACCTGCCCGACGACGTCCGCCCGCCCGAGGTGCGCAAGGTCGACGCCGACGCCGCCCCGATCCTCTTCCTCGTCGTCTCCAAACCGGGATGGTCGCGGCTGCAATTGTCGGACTATGTCGACCGCAATCTGCTCGACCGTTTCTCCTCGATCGAGGGCGTCGCCCGGGTCTTCGTCGGCGGCGAGGCGAGGCCGGCGATGCGGGTGTGGATGCAGCCCGGCCGACTCGCCGCCTACGGCCTCACCCCGGGCGATCTCGAGAGCGCTCTGCGCAGGCAGAATGTCGAGCTCCCCGCCGGCCGCCTCGAATCGGCCCAGCAGAACGTCACCCTTCGGGTCGACCGGCCGTTCCAGAATGCCCAGCAATTCTCCCAGCTTGTCGTCGGCCGGGGCGCCGACGGCTATCTCGTCCGCCTCGGCGACGTCGCCCGGGTCGAGCAGGGGCCGGAAAATCCGTACAGCGCCTTCCGCCTCAACGGGGTGCCCGCGGTCGGCCTCGGAATCGTCCGCCAGTCCGGCGCCAACACGCTTGCCGTCGCCGATGCGGCGAAGGCCGCCGCCGACGAGCTCAAGTCGACTCTGCCCGAAGGGATGGAGCTGGTCGTCGGGTCCGACGAGTCCCTGTTCATCAGCCGCGCCATCGACAAGGTCTGGGTGACTCTCGCCGAGGCCGCCGTGCTCGTCGTCCTCGTCATCTATTTGTTCCTGGGCAATTGGCGCGCCACACTAATCCCGGCGGTCACGGTTCCGCTCTGCCTCCTCGCCAGCTTCGCCGTGCTGTGGCTGTTCGGCTTCTCGATCAACCTCCTCACCCTGCTCGCCATGGTGCTGTCGATCGGAATCGTCGTCGACGACGCCATCGTCGTGCTCGAGAACGTCTATCACCGGATCGAGGAAGGCGAGCCGCCGCTCGCCGCCGCCTTCGAAGGCACCCGCCAGGTCGGCTTCGCCATCGTCTCGACCACCCTGGTCGTCTGCGCCGTGTTCGTGCCGATCATGTTCATCGCCGGCCAGACCGGCCTTCTCTTCCGCGAGCTCGCCGCGGCGATGATAGGAGCCGTCGCCTTTTCGGGCTTCCTCGCGCTCAGCCTCGCGCCGATGCTCTGCTCGAAGCTTCTCAAATATCAGGAGCGCGGCCGCTTCGCCCGCTGGGTCGACGACCGCTTCCGGCGGCTCGAAGGCTTCTACTCGCGGCGGCTGGACTGGACGATCCGCAAGCCGCTGGTCCCGCTCGTCGTGGTCGGGATTTTCCTCGCCGGCGCCGGCGCCCTCTTCTTCACCCTCCGCTCCGAGCTGGTGCCGGCCGAGGACGTCGGGATCCTCTCCGCCAACGTCAACGCGCCGGAGGGGACCGGCTATGAGCAGATGGACCGCTACATGCTCGACGCCCAGGGCAGGCTCCTGCCCCTGGTCGACAAGGGCGCCATCCGAGCCATCATCCAGCGCACTCCGGGCGGCTTCGGCCAGTCCGACGACTTCAACAGCGGCACCTTCGTCGTCTTCCTCAAGCCCTGGGAGGAGCGCGAGAAGACCACCCAGGACGTCGTCCAGGAAGTGAACCGAAGGCTCAGCCAGATCCCCGCCGTGCGCGGCAACGCCCAGGTCCGCTCCTCGATCGGAGGACGGGGCAGGGGCCAGCCGGTCAGCTTCGTCATCGCCGGCTCGACCTATGCCGAGCTCGCCCGGGCCCGCGACCGGATCCTCGCCGCCGCCGCCTCCAATCCCGGAATCGTCAATCTCGATTCGGACTATAAGGAGACCAAGCCGCAGCTCCGGATCGCCGTCGACACCGCTCGCGCCGGCGATCTCGGAGTCTCGGTCGAGGACGTCTCCAACGCCCTCCAGTCCCTGCTCGGCTCGCGCCGGGTCTCCACCTATGTCGATCGCGGCGAGGAATATCGGGTCATCGTCCAGGCCGAGGCCGCCAACCGGGCGACCCAGGCGGACCTCCAGACCATCCACGTCCGCAACCGCTCCGGCGGAGTCGTTCCGCTCGCCAGCCTCGTCACCGTCACCGACACGGCCGGCGCCCGCGACCTCGGCCGCTACAACAAGATGCGCGCCATCACGCTCTCCGGCGGACTCGCCCCCGGCTACTCGCTCGGCGAGGCGCTCGAATTCCTCGAAACCCAGGCCGCCCAGTCGCCGGAGGTGATCGCGGTCGGCTATCGCGGCGAGAGCCAGGCGTTCAAGGAAGCGGGCGGCTCGATCTGGCTCGTCTTCGGGCTCACCATCCTCATCATCTACCTTCTGCTCGCCGCCCAGTTCGAAAGCTTCGTCCACCCGGCCGTCATCATCAGCACGGTGCCGCTGGCGGTGGGCGGAGGCGCGATCGGCCTCGCCGTCATGGGCCAGACCCTCAATCTCTACAGCCAGGTCGGCCTCGTCATGCTGGTCGGCCTCGCTGCCAAGAACGGAATCCTCATCGTCGAGTTCGCCAACCAGCTTCGCGATCAGGGCCGCGACATCGGTCAGGCGATCCGCGAAGCCTCGGCGCGGCGTCTGCGTCCGATCCTGATGACCTCGATCGCCACCGTCGCCGGAGCGGTGCCGCTGATGCTGGCCGGCGGCGCCGGCGCCGCCGCCCGGACCGCCATCGGGGTCGTCATCGTCTGGGGCGTCTCGATCTCGACCCTGATCACCCTCTTCCTGATCCCGCTCCTCTATTCGCGCATGGCCCGCTACACGGGCTCGCCGCTGGCGGTGACGAGGAAGCTGGAAGAGCAGCTCAAGCATCCGGCCGGCGCCCAGCCGCAACCGGCGGAATGAGGGGAGTGCCGTCATTGCGAGCGCAGCGAAGCAATCCGGCTCCAGAGCCGCGCCATGCGCCGAAGCTGGATTGCTTCGTCGCTTCGCTCCTCGCAATGACGGAGGTACGATGACCGCGATCGCGTCCAGGTCGCAGCTCAGGATGTCCTTCCTGCGCTACGCTTTGTTCACCGTGCCGCTGGTGCTTCTGCTCGGCACCGTCTCCGGCCGAATTTCGGGCTCCGGCTACGGCAATGCCTGGTTCGACGCCCTCGAGAAGCCGGCGATCATGCCGCCGGTATGGGTGTTCGGAGCCGCCTGGACGTTCCTCTACATCCTCCTGGGCTTCGCCGTGGCGCTGATCCTCCACGCCCGCGGCGCCCGCGGGCGCGGGGTCGCGCTCGGCCTGTTCGTTCTCCAGCTCCTGCTCAATTACGCCTGGTCGCCCATCTTCTTCGCCTATCACGAGGTCGGCGCCGCCTTCTGGACAATCCTCGCGATGATCGCGATCTCGGCCGTGACGGCCATTCTCTTCTGGCGGATCCGCCGCTCCGCGGGCCTGCTGATGCTGCCTTATATCGCATGGCTTTGCTTCGCGGCCGTGCTCACGTGGCAGATCGGAATCCTCAACCCGCAAGCGTCCGAGCTTGCGCCGGGCGGCTCCACTACCGATATCGCGCTCTAACGCACTTTCTCAGGAGGACGCGATGCAGTCCGAAAACCGTTTGTTCGACGATTTCGTCAAGGTGATGAACGGCGCCGCCGGAACCATCGCCGGCATGGGCCGCGAGGCGGAAAACGCCTTTCGCGACCGGATGCGCGACTGGGTGGGCGGCCTCGACATGGTCTCGCGCGAGGAGTTCGAGGCGATGAAGGCGATCGCCATCGCCGCTCGCGAGGAGAGCGCGGCGCTCAAGAGCCGGGTCGAGGCGCTTGAAGCGGCGGCCGCCGCCAAGCCGAAGCGCAAGCCCGGCGCAGAGGCCGGTACGGGGCCTGTGGGCCAATAATCCACAACATATTGTGGTCGCCTGATCTGCGTTCTTGCGCCGGCGCTCGCGCGCGGGCAGTTTCGTGGAACCAAAGCGGCCGGAAAGCTGAGTGATGAACGTGGACGAATTCGAGCTGGAGCGCGAGCCGGGCGGCCCGATCGACATGCTCGAACATTATTTCAGCGCCCATGGCTGGGCC
>Ga0190275_10004201_pt1 | contig 10369 bp, 9 predicted proteins | sample Popmic550T_FD_133745 | JGI IMG/M metagenome (GOLD analysis project Ga0190275, IMG submission 133745) | Populus adjacent soil microbial communities from riparian zone of Yellowstone River, Montana, USA - 550 T | ecosystem: Environmental > Terrestrial > Soil > Riparian zone > Trees stand | place...
AACCTGCTGTCGAACACGTTCGCGTGGGCTGACGGCGACCTCCGTGTGGGCCCCGGTGACGAGATCGTCATCACCGAGATGGAGCACCACTCCAACATAGTGCCGTGGCAGCTCCTCACCGAGCGGACCGGCGCGACCCTGCGTTGGTTCGGGATCACCGACGACGGGCTGCTCGACCTCACGCAGATCGACGACCTCATCACCGAGCGCACCAAGGTGGTCTCGCTGGCGTGGGTGTCGAACATGCTCGGCACCATCAACCCGATCCGACAGATCGCCGACCGGGCCCACGAGGTGGGTGCCGTGGTGATCGTGGACGCCGCCCAGGCGGTCCCGCACCTGCCCGTCGACGTGGTCGCCAGTGGCGCCGACTTCGTGGCCTTCACCGGTCACAAGTGCGTCGGCCCGACCGGGATCGGCGTCCTGTGGGGGAAGGCCGACCTGCTCGACCGGTTGCCCCCCTTCCACGGCGGTGGCGAGATGATCGAGACCGTCACGATGGAGCGCTCGACGTACGCCAAGGCGCCCCACAAGTTCGAGGCCGGCACGCCACCCATCGTCGAGGCGGTCGGGCTCGGTGCCGCCGTGGAGTACCTCGGACACGTCGGGATGGACGCGATCCACGCACACGAACGCGCGATCACCGGCTACGCGCTGAAGGGCATGTCGACCGTGCCGGGACTCACCGTCCTGGGGCCCCTCGACCCGACTGTGCGCGGCGGTGCGATCAGCTTCGAGATCGACGGCGTCCACCCGCACGACGTGGCGCAGGTGCTCGACTCCCGCGGGATCGCGGTCCGTGCCGGTCACAGCTGTGCCAAGCCGGCCCACGCCCGGTTCGGGGTCCAGAGCTCGACCCGGATGTCGTCGTACCTCTACACCACCCCGGCCGAGATCGACGCCTTCGTCGAGGGGCTGGAATACGTCCGGTCCTACTTCAGGTTGGGGTGATCCCATGAGCACTGAGCTGGACTCGCTGTACCAGGAGATCATCCTGGACCACTACAAGAACCCGCACCACGCAGGCCTGCGCGAGCCGTTCGAGGCCGAGGTGCACCACGTCAACCCGACCTGCGGCGACGAGGTCACGCTGCGCGTGCACGTGAGCGATGCCCTCGACGGTGTGCTCCGCGTGGAGGACGTGTCGTACGACGCGGTCGGCTGCTCCATCTCGCAGGCCTCGGCCTCGGTGCTCGCCGACCTCGTGATCGGCAAGTCCGTCGACGACGCACTGGGCGTGCACCAGTCCTTCCAGACCCTGATGCAGGGCAAGGGCCAGATCGAGCCCGACGAGGACGTCCTCGAGGACGGCATCGCCTTCGCCGGCGTCGCCAAGTTCCCGGCCCGCATCAAGTGCGCACTACTGTCGTGGATGGCATGGAAGGACGCCACCGCGCAGGCAATGGAGGAGAAGGCATGACTACGAAACCTCAGCACCCGGTCGATCACAGTGACCTGCCCGAGGTCCCCGAGGCTCTCTCTGATGGGCAGGGTGGCGGCACGGCGACGGTGACCGCCGACGACGTGACCGAGGCGATGAAGGACGTCGTCGACCCCGAGCTCGGCATCAACGTGGTCGACCTCGGCCTGGTCTACGGCGTCCACCTCGACGAGGACACCAACTGCGTCCTCGACATGACGCTCACCTCGGCCGCCTGCCCCCTCACCGACGTCATCCAGGACCAGACCAACAGCGCCCTCGAGGGTCTCGTCGGCGACGTGCTGATCAACTGGGTCTGGATGCCGCCCTGGGGTCCGGACAAGATCACCGACGACGGTCGCGAGCAGCTGCGAGCCCTGGGGTTCAACGTCTGAGCACCGGTCGCCACGTACGGTGACCTCATGAACACCGACCCCGAGCCGCTGACCGACGTCGAGGCGTTCTGGAACCTCGCGCGGTTCCACGCGAAGTTCAACGCGGCCCCGACCTACTTCGGCCCCACCACCCTGGAGGTCGTGCCGCCCCCGGCATGGTCGTTCGGCGCCACCGCGGAGCACGCGGACGGGCTGCTGCAATTGGTGCTCGAGGGCACCAAGACCGCGACCGCGACGGCGCTCTGGGACTTCGAGGCTGAGGGGGAGGAGCTGCCGCGGGCTGACACGCTCAGCATCATCCTCGACGGTTCCGGGCATCCCCGTGCGCTGATCGAGAGCACGGACATCCGCGTGGTTCCGTTCGACGAGGTCGACGAGGAGCACGCGTGGCTGGAGGGTGAGGGCGACCGGTCCCTGGCGCACTGGCGCGACGTGCACGAGCGCTACTTCACGGAGCACGCCGGCCACGACCGCGGTTTCGCGCGCGACATGCCCGTCGTGCTGGAGCGGTTCAAGGTTGTCTACCAGGCCTGACGTCCTCGTCCCGCCCGAGCGGTGGGAGCGCTGGGTGGAGAACTTCGCGTCCCGGCACGGGGGTGTGTCGCTGGCGGCTGACGACGCCTTGCGCGGGTCGGCCCCCGACGGGTCGACGTTCGTCGCCCGGTTGCCGTTCGACCGGTCGTACGCCGGTGAGGCAGATCCGGTCGCGTTCGCGGCCGCGGCCCCGCCCCCGGCGGCCTGGGGCGTGCTGCTGGTCCGCAAGGGCGGTTTCGGCGTGGCCCGGCTCGCCGCGACCGACCTGGTGGAGCACAAGGTCGGTCAGCGGCACGTGCAGGGCCGCACCAAGGCCGGCGGGCAGAGTCAGCAGCGGTTCGCCCGGCGCCGCGACAACCAGTCGCGAGCGGCGTACGAGGCGGCGGCCGAGCACGCGGCCCGGATCCTGCGGCCCGGCCCGCTCGTCACCGGTGGCGACCACGCCGCGGTCGACGCGGTGCTGGCCGACCCGCGGCTGCGCGGGCTGGAGGTCGTCGGCCCCTGGCTGCCGGTACCCGAACCTCGGCGGCGCGAGCTGGATGCGGCGATCGCTGATGCCCAGTGCCTCAGGGTCGACGTGCACAACGCGTGAATCTGCGCCCACTCGACGTGTGTGCCGGGTGAATCAGCGCCGACTCGGCGGTTCGCCGAAGGCGAGCGGCTCGCGGGTGGCGCGATAGGTGGCCCAGTGGAGCTGGACCGGCTCCCCGCGGTCGTCGCGGGTCACGAGCAGGAGCTCGCCCCGCTCGCGGCCACTGACCGTGCGGTAGCGGTCGTCGCCGATCCGCTCGAACACCGACGGCGGGCTCGCGGCAGGCGCGTCCTGCGCCCGCGCCTCCAGCCGCCCGCGGACGACCGAGAACACGAACGGCGACCCCTCGAGGAACCACACACCACGGAGCCCGGCCAGCTCGTCGGGGAGCTCGGTACCGGGGCTCCACGGTTCGGGCTCGGCGGGGTCGTGGGTGACGACCTGCTCGCCGAGCTCGACGGCGAACAGGTCGGGCGCGGGAGTCACCGACGAGTTCATCAGCACCAGGGCGCCGGTGCCGGAATCGCGGTGGGTGAAGACGCCGGTGATGTGACCGGGCATGCCGCCGGTGTGGCCGACCCAGGTCCGGCCGGCGGAGGAGCGGGTCAGGAAGAAGCCGAGCCCCATGCCTGCCGCCCAGCCCTCGACGTCGCGCAACGCCTGGGGCTGACACATCTCCTCGATCGTGTCGGGCGAGAGCACGTCCGGATCGGGGTCGGCAACGAAAGCCGACCACCGCACCAGGTCGTGCGCGGTGCTGGCCATGCCGCCGCAGGGGGCCATCGCCTTCAGGTCGAGCACCGGCTCGGGGCGCGGGACGTCGTCGTACGGCGCCACGTAATAGCCGGTCGCCCGGGCGCCGTCGTCGAACCCCACGGACGTGCGCCGCAGCTCCAGCGGGTCGAGCAGGCGGGCACGCAACGACTCTTCCCACGTCCGCCCGTCGAGTCGGGCCACGAGCTCTCCGAGGACGGCGTAGACGACGTTGGAGTAGTGCCACCGGTCGTGCGGGCGGCCGATCGCCTCGGCGTCGGCGAAGCCGCTCAGCAGCTCATCGGTCGTCGGCTGCTGCAGCGTCTCCCAGATGTTGCCGACCGGCTCGCGCTGGAGACCGGAGACGTGGACGAGCCCCTGTCGCACCGTGGTCGGGTGGGTGACTTGGGGAACGTGGTCGGCGATCCGGTCGTCGAGACTCAACCGCCCCTCGTCCCGCAGCTGCATCACCATCACGGCGGTGAACGTCTTCGAGTTGGACGCGATCAGGAACTGGTCCTCGGGCCCGGGGGAGCGCTCCGCACCGAGCTCGACGACGCCGATCCCGTCGCCCCAGAGCAGGTCGCCTCGGCGGTGGACGGCGGCGTAGAGACCAGGGACCCGGCCGGTGCGTTGGCGTTCGAGGGCGGTACGGCGCAGGGAGCGGACGGTCTGGTCGAGGAGCGGCACGGTCACGGCCCGACGCTAGCCTCTCGCGTTCCGGAGCAAGCCGACGGGCGCCGAGGTCGGACGTAGGCTCGTGGGCGTGAACTCACCGATCGAGATCGCAGGGCTGAACAAGAGCTTCGGGAGGACGCAGGCCCTCGACGGCCTCGACTTGACCGTCGACCAGGGGGAGGTCCACGGCTTCCTCGGACCGAACGGCTCGGGCAAGTCGACGACGATCCGGGTGCTGCTCGGGCTGCTCCGCAAGGACGGCGGCGAGGTCCGGCTGCTCGACGGAGACCCCTGGCGCGACGCGGCCGCCCTCCACCGTCGGCTCGCGTACGTGCCTGGCGACGTCACGCTCTGGCCGAACCTCACCGGCGGCGAGGTGATCGACCTGCTCGGCCGGCTGCGGGGCGGAGTCGACACGCGACGGCGGGAGGAGCTGGTCGAGCGGTTCGAGCTCGACCCGACGAAGCGGGCGCGCGGCTACTCCAAGGGCAACCGGCAGAAGGTCGCCCTGGTGGCGGCACTCGCCTCCGACGTCGAGCTGCTGCTGCTCGACGAGCCCACGTCGGGCCTCGACCCGCTCATGGAGTCGGTCTTCCAGGACTGCATCGACGAGTTCAAGGACCGCGGCCGGACCGTACTGCTCTCGAGCCACATCCTCGCCGAGGTGGAGCGGCTGTGCGACCGGGTGAGCATCATCCGGACCGGCCGCACTGTCGAGAGCGGGACCCTCGCGGAGCTCCGACACCTGACCCGAACGTCGGTCGCCGCAGAGCTCGCCGCGCCCGCGACGGCCCTGGCTTCGCTCGCCGGCGTCCACGACCTCGTGAGCGAGGGGCATCGGGTGAGGTTCGAGGTCGACACCGCGACCCTCGATGAGGCGATCGGCGTGCTGCACCGCGCCGGCGTCCGCACCTTGACCGCGACGCCGCCGACGCTGGAGGAGCTCTTCCTGCGCCACTACGGCGACGAGCTCCCGCAGGCCGCCCAGGCGGAACCGACGCCGGCATGACCGGGACCGGGGTGCTGGTGCGGGCGTTCCTGCGACGCGACCGCTGGCTGCTGCTGTGGTGGGCGCTCGGCGGCACCCTCCTCTACTGGAGCCAGGCGATCAGTGTGAAGGGGCTCTACGCCACCCAGGCCGAGTTCGACCGGGCCGCCACCATGATGGAGTCGAACCCGGCCCTGATCGCGATGGCCGGTCCCGCCCGCGCGCTCAACACCGTCGGCGGGCAGGTGACGTGGCAGTCGGCCGCGTTCGGGGCGATCGTGGTCGGCCTGATGAGCATGTTCATCGTCGGACGGCACACACGCGGCGAGGAGGAGAGCGGACGCGACGAGCTGCTCAGGGCGGGCGTGGTCGGGCGCCGGGCGCCGATGACCGCGGCGTTGGTGGTCGCTGCCATGGCCAACATCCTGGTCGGTGCACTGGTGGCCCTCAGCCTGATCTCGGTACCGCTCGCGGTCGCCGACTCGCTCGCGCTCGGCGTCGGGTTGACGCTGTGCGGCCTCGTCTTCACGGGGGTCGCACTGGTCGCGGCGCAGCTCACGGCCGCCACCCGCACGATGTACGGCCTCACCGGCCTCGTGATCGCGGCGTCGTACGCTCTCCGGGCGGTCGGCGACGTGGGCAACGAGGCTCTGAGCTGGTTGACCCCGATCGGCTGGTACCAGCAGATGTACGCCTTCTCGGGCCTGCGCTGGTGGCCTGCGCTGCTACTGGCGGCTGCGGCGTTCTTCACCGTCCTGGTGGCCTACGCCGTGTTCGAGCGGCGCGACATCGGGGCGGGTGTCCTCGCGGCGCGGCCCGGTCCGGCCCGGGCGGGCGCCTCCCTGAACAGCTCCTGGGGCCTGGCGTGGCGGCTCCAGCGTGGCTCCGTGATCGGCTGGTCCGTCGGACTGCTCGCGACCGGTCTGGCCTACGGCTCGATCGGCAACGACGCCGGCGACCTGATGGGCGACAGCGAGGCGGCGCGAGACATGATGGTGGCCGCCGGCGGCGACCTCGTCGACGGCTTCTTCGCGATGGCGATGACGATCCTGGCGCTGCTCACGGGTGGCTTCGCGATCTCCTCGGCGCTGCGTCCCCGGGGAGAGGAGGACGCTGGTCATGCGGAGGTCGTGCTCGCGACCGGTCAGTCGCGCACCCGCTGGCTGCTGAGCCAGGTCGGCGTGACGGTCGTCGGGAGCGCGGTGGTGCTCGGCGCGGGCGGCTTGGGCTTGGGAGTGGCCGACGCTCTCGTGACCGGCGACGAGGGCACGGTCGGCGCGTTCACGTGGCAGACGCTGACCTGGCTCCCGGCGGTGCTGGTGCTGGCCGGGCTGACCCGGTTGCTCTACGGCGTCGCCCCGCGGCTCGCCACCCTCGGCTGGCTCGGGCTGGCGTACGCCGTGGTGGTGCTGATGTTCGCGGAGATCCTGCGCTTCCCCGACTGGCTGCGCTCGCTATCGCCGTTCGAGCACCTGGCGGCCGTCCCTGTCGAGTCGTTCGACAGCGCCGCCTTCGCGACGGTGCTGGCAGCCGCCACGCTGTTGAGCGCCGGTGGCTGGTTCGCACTCACGAGGCGTGACGTCGGCTAACGTCCCCATCATGTGGGAGCCGGAGCCGCACTGGCATCCGCTGCCCGGCGGGACCGGGACGTCGACCGTCGGAGTCTGGCGCGCCGCCCTGGGCGAGCAGCCGGTCGTCATCAAGCGGCTCGCGCGACCGGCGGAGCACGACCCGGACGAGTTCAGCGAACCCGAGCACTTCGCGTTCTGGCGGCGCGAGGCCGACGTGCTCTCCACCGGCATCATCGGCGGCACCGCCGGGCTGCGGGCCGTGCCCGCGGCGGTCGAAGAGGACGCCGACGGCATCACCATCACCCGCGAGTGGGTCGAGGACGCCGCGAGCAGTGGCCTCTTCGTCGCGATGGCGCTCGCCCGCTTCGCCGGCAGCCTCACCGCGCGGCCGCGGTTCCTGGCCCGCCACCAGCTGCGCGACCGGCTGGCCCGCGTCGAGCGACGCGGTGGCTGGCCCACGCTGGCCCGGACCGCGATCGCCGACGTCGCCGACCACCTGTGGCAGCGGCGTACGGGCTTCGTGGAGCGGGTGGAGGCTCTCCCGCAGGTCGCCCAGCACGGCGACGCGACGCCGGTGAACCTTCCCGGCCGCGTGGCCGACGAGGTCGTGGCGATCGACTGGGCGACCCTGGGCGTTAGCCCCGTGGGCAGCGACCTCGGCCAGTACGCGCTGGCCGCCCGCGAGGAGTTCGACCCGTTGCTCGACGCCTACCTGATGGGTCTCGACCCGGAGCTGGCAGGTCGTGACGAGGTGCTGCTGGGGGCGCGGGTCACCGCCGTCTACACCGCCCTGAACCGCGCGGAGTGGGCGTTGGAACGGATCGCCGGCGGCGAAGGCGCGCTGGCGGCCAAGTTCCGCCACCCGGCGGTCGCGCCGCACCTGCGGACGCTTCAGCGGCAGTACCCGCAGATCGAGGCGCTGGTGGAGGGCTGAGTTTCCACGTTCATGGTTGCCGTTTGCGTCCAAACGGCGGGGGGCACCGAGCTGGCGACGCCATCCGCATGCGCTAGCCGATGGATTGGGCAATAACGACGCGGTGGCTCAGCGTGTCCTTGACGTTTGCGTCCAAACGACACAGCGGCTCAGCCCTGGCGCGATCCGGCACGCGTCACAGCTGCGAAGCCGCGAACGTGTCGCACGCCTCCAGCGAACCCTCGTCGTAACCGATCATGAACCAGCGCTGTCGCTGCTCGGCCGAGCCGTGGGTCCACTCCGCGGGGTTCACCCGGCCCGTGGTCTGGTCCTGGATCCGGTCGTCGCCCACGGACTTGGCCGCCGCGATCGCCTGGTTGATGTCTTCCTGCGACAGCTCGAGGATCAGGGGCTCGCCCGACTCGTCGTCGGTCCCGGTGGCGTTGCGGGTCCACATCCCGGCGTAGCAGTCGGCCTGCAGCTCGAGCCGGACGGCGTCGCTCTGCGGGCCCTGCTGGGTGCGGACCTGGCCCATCGTGCCCATCACGTTCTGGATGTGGTGGCCGTACTCGTGGGCCAGCACGTAGGGCTCGACGAACTCGCCGGCCGGGCCGCTCAGCTGACCCTGGAGCACGTCCTGGAAGAACGTCGTGTCGAGGTAGATGCCCTCGTCGGGTGGGCAGTAGAACGGGCCGACCTGCGACGACGCCTGGCCGCAGCCGGTGCTCACGGCGCCGGTGAAGGTCTGCATCACCTGCTCGGGGCGGAACGCCACGTCCGACTGCGATGGCAGCGTCTCGCCCCAGTAGTCGGTGAGGGAGTTCTCGACCGCGACCCGGGCACAGTCGACGTCGGCCTCGGCGTCGGCGCCGGTCTGGCAGTTGGCGTAACGCTCGCTGTCGCCAGCGGCCACCCGCGAGGTGTCGAGGCTGGTGTCGGGGAGCGGCAGGCCGCCCTGTCCACCACCGACGCACTGGGTCAGCACGAGGAACAGGATCAGGACCAGCAGACCACCGAGGCTGCTGCCCGCCTTGGCGCCGCCGGGGATGGGGATCCGCATCCCGCCGCCGCCCAGGCCGCCGCCCGCACCACCGCCGCGACCGCTGTCACGGACCCGTGACGTGTCGAGCCGGGCCTTCGGGTTGAAGCGCATGGAGTCCCCTCGTCGTTCGCCCGTCCGGCCGTAGGCGGCCAGGTCCGCGGCCCTACACTAACCTCCTCATGATCACCGCCCAGCACCTCGAAGTACGGGTCGGTGCCCGACTCCTGATGGCCGATGTCGGCTTCCGGGTGGCCGCTGGAGACAAGGTCGGCCTGGTTGGTCGCAACGGGGCCGGGAAGACGACCCTGACCAGGATCCTCGCCGGCGAGGCACTCCCGGCCGCGGGCCAGGTGCTGCGCACCGGCGACGTCGGCTACCTGCCGCAGGACCCGCGGACCGGCGACCCCGGCGTGCTCGCCCTGAACCGAATCCTCTCCGCTCGCGGCCTCGACGCCGTCGTACGCCGGATGCGGGAGGCCGAGGAGCAGATGACCAGCGAGGACCCGTCGGTGCGGGAGCGCGCGATGCGGCGGTACACCCGCGCCGACGCCGAGCTGCACGCCGGCGGCGGGTACGCCGCGGAGTCCGAAGCGGCCCAGATCGCGCACAGCCTCGGCATCGAGGACCGGATCCTCCAACAACCCCTCCGCACCTTGTCGGGAGGTCAACGGCGGCGGGTCGAGCTGGCGCGCATCCTCTTCTCCGGGGCCGACACACTGCTCCTCGACGAGCCCACCAACCACCTCGACGCCGACTCCATCGTCTGGCTCCGCGACTTCTTGAAGGCCCACCGGGGTGGGCTGGTGGTGATCAGCCACGACACCCCTCTGCTGGAGCAGACGGTCAACCGTGTGCTCCACCTCGACGCCAACCGGGCCGAGATCGACGTCTACAACATGGGCTGGCACGCCTACCTCCAGCAGCGCGAGACCGACGAGAAGCGCCGCAAGCGCGAGCGCACCAACGCCGAGAGCAAGGCCAAGCAGCTCACCGACCAGGCCAACAAGATGCGGGCCAAGGCCACCAAGGCGCAGGCCGCGCAGTCGATGCTCAAGCGTGCCGAGAAGCTGATGGCCGGGGTCGAGGGGGAGCGGAAGGCCGACCGGGTCGCCCGGATCGCGTTCCCGGCCCCGGCGCCGTGCGGCAAGACGCCGCTCACGGCCGCCGAGCTGTCCAAGTCGTACGGCTCGCTCGAGGTGTTCACCGACGTCGACCTCGCCATCGACCGGGGGAGCCGGGTCGTGATCCTCGGCCTCAACGGTGCGGGCAAGACGACGCTGCTGCGCATCCTCGGCGGCGTCGACCGCCCCGACACCGGTCAGGTGCTCCCGGGCCACGGGCTCAAGCTCGGCTACTACGCACAGGAGCACGAGACGCTCGACGTCGACCGGACCGTGCTCGAGAACATGCACGCCGCCGCTCCGCAGCTGACCGACACCGAGGCACGGTCGGTGCTCGGCTCGTTCCTCTTCTCCGGCGACGACGCCCACAAGCAGGCCAAGGTGCTCTCCGGTGGCGAGAAGACCCGGCTCGCGCTGGCCAT
>Ga0190275_10004202_pt1 | contig 10369 bp, 5 predicted proteins | sample Popmic550T_FD_133745 | JGI IMG/M metagenome (GOLD analysis project Ga0190275, IMG submission 133745) | Populus adjacent soil microbial communities from riparian zone of Yellowstone River, Montana, USA - 550 T | ecosystem: Environmental > Terrestrial > Soil > Riparian zone > Trees stand | place...
CGACGTGAAGAACCTGGTGGCCGTCATCTACGTCCCCGCCGTGCACGGGAAGAAGGTGAAGCCGGGGATGGACATCCAGATCGCCCCCTCCACCGTGCGGCAGGAGGAGTTCGGGATGATGCTGGGGAAGGTGACCTTCGTCTCCAACTTCCCCGCCACCTCGCGCGGGATGGCGATGACGCTCAAGAACGACCAGCTGGTGCAGGCGCTCTCCGGCGGCGGCGCCCCCTACGAGGTCCACGCCGACCTGATCGTCGATCCGACCACGGTGAGCTCGTACCGCTGGTCCTCGTCCAAGGGCCCCCCGCTGGAGATCCAGAGCGGCACCCTGGCCAGCGGCCAGGTCACCGTCGACCGCCAGCGCCCGTTGGCCGCGGTGCTGCCGCTGCTGAAGCGCTGGACGGGGATCTAATAGGACGGAAGTGCGAAAGTGCGAAGGTGCGTGAGTGCGTGAGCGCGTGAGTGCGATCGAGACCTTCGCACTCAGGACTTAGGACTTAGGACTTAGGACTTAGGACTCAGGACTTCTTTTCCATGGCCGCCCTGGAGAACCTCACGCGCCGCCGGTGGGTGAAGCTGCCCCCCTGGTTCCCCCCGGCGCTCCCCGAGACGCCCGAGCCCCCGAAGGGAACGGGGAAGTGGACGCGCACGCCCACCGTGCTCCAGATGGAGGCGGTGGAGTGCGGCGCGGCGTCGCTGGCCATGGTGCTGGCGTACCACCGCAAGCGGGTGCCGCTGGAGGAGGTGCGCGTGGCCTGCGGCGTGTCGCGCGACGGCAGCAAGGCCAGCAACGTCCTCAAGGCCGCCCGCAGCTACGGGCTCACGGCGAAGGGGTTCAAGAAGGAGCCGGCGCAGCTGCGCGAGGTGGCCATGCCGGCCATCGTGCACTGGAACTTCAACCACTTCGTGGTGCTCGACGGCTTCCACAAGGGAAAGGTGCGCATCAACGACCCCGGCGAGGGGCCGCGCATCCTCTCCGAGGCCGAGTTCGACCAGTCGTTCACCGGCGTCGTCCTCACCTTCGAGAAGTCGCCCGAGTTCAAGGGGGGCGGCGACCAGCGCGGGCTCCTGGCGGCGCTGGGGCCGCGGCTCTCCGGCTCGCGGAGCGCGCTCCTCTACGTCATCCTGGCCGGGCTGGCGCTGGTGGTCCCCGGGCTGGTGGTTCCCACCTACTACCGCGTCTTCGTCGACAGCATCCTGGTGAAGGGGCTGGAGAGCTGGCTCCGGCCGCTGCTGATCCTGATGGGGATCACCGGCGTCCTCCAGTTCGTCCTCACCTTCCTCCAGCAGCGGTACCTGCTCCGCCTGGAGACCAGGGTGGCGCTCTCCACCTCGGCCGCCTTCTTCTGGCACGTCCTGCGGCTCCCCATCCAGTTCTTCACGCAGCGCTACGCCGGCGAGATCGGCAACCGCGTCGCCATCAACGACAAGGTGGCGCGGCTCCTCTCGGGCGACCTGGCCACCACCGTCCTCAACTTCGTCGTCATCGCCTTCTACGCGCTGATGATGGTGCAGTACGACGTGTGGCTGACGCTCCTCTCCATCGGCATCGTCCTGCTCAACATGGCGGTGCTCAAGGCGCTCTCCCGCAAGCGCGTGGACCTCACCAGCCGCATGCTGCAGGACAGCGGGAAGATGATGGGCACCGCCATGGGCGGCCTGCAGACCATCGAGTCGCTGAAGGCCACCGGCTCCGAGGGCGACTTCTTCGCGCGGTGGGCCGGCTACCAGGCCAAGGTGATCAACGCCGCCCAGCAGATCGGCCTCACCAACCAGGTGCTCGGCACCGTCCCCCAGTTCCTCCTGGCGGTCAACACCGCGCTGCTGCTGGGGGTGGGCGGGATGCGGGTGATGGACGGCCACCTGAGCATGGGGATGCTGATGGCCTTCCAGGCGCTCATGCTGGCCTTCGTCAACCCGGTCAACCGCCTGGTCTCCCTCGGCGGGACGCTGCAGGAGGTCAAGGGCGACATGAACCGCCTGGACGACGTCCTGCGCGCGAAGGTCGACCCGCGCGCCGCCGCCCCGGGGAGCGACGACGCGGACGACGGGACCGCGCCGGTCAAGCTGGGCGGCTTCCTGGAGCTGCGGGACGTCACCTTCGGCTACTCGCCGCTCGACCCGCCGCTGATCGAGAACTTCTCCCTGAGCCTGAAGCCCGGCGCCCGGGTGGCGCTGGTGGGGGGCTCGGGGTGCGGGAAGTCCACCCTCTCCAGGCTGGTCTCCGGCCTCTACGAGCCCTGGTCGGGGGAGATCCGCTTCGACGGCCGGGGGCGCGCCACCCTCCCGCGCGCGGTGGTGGCCAACTCCATGGCCATCGTCGACCAGGAGATCTTCATGTTCGAGGGGACCGTCCGCGAGAACGTGACCCTGTGGGACGCCACCGTCCCCGAGGCCGACCTCCTCCAGGCGTGCCGCGACGCGTGCATCCACGACGAGGTCGCCTCGCGCCCCGGCGGCTACGCCAGCGCGGTGGAGGAGGGGGGCACCAACTTCAGCGGCGGCCAGCGGCAGCGGCTGGAGATCGCCCGCGCGCTCGCCAACAACCCCACCATCCTGGTGCTCGACGAGGCCACCAGCGCCCTCGACCCGGCCACCGAGAAGGCGATCGACGACAACCTCCGCCGGCGCGGCTGCACCTGCCTGATCGTGGCGCACCGGCTTTCCACGATCCGCGACTGCGACGAGATCATCGTCCTCCACCAGGGGAAGATCGTCCAGCGCGGCACGCACGATCAGCTGGCCGCCCTCCCCGGCTACTACAGCCGCCTGATCGCCTCGGAGTGAGCCGAACCATGCTCGACACCCTCGTGACCGACCCCGCCGCCCTCTTCGCGGCCGGCGCCCCCTACGTGGACGCCGGGAGCGACCGCCCCTTCCTCCTGGCCGGCGCCGGCGCCTGGCGGGTGGCCGCCGGGCGGATCGACGTCTTCGCCGTCCCGCTCGCGGCGGGCGAGGTGGCCGGGAGCCGCACGCACCTCTTCCGCGTGGAGCGCGGGGGGATGCTCTTCGGCACCGGCGCGCGCGCCGCCTCCGTCGGCCTCCTGGCGGTGGGCGCCCCCGGCACCCGCGTCTCGCCGGTGGAGCGGCGCCAGCTCGGCGCCGCCGCGCTCGACCCCGCCCGCTCGGGCGCCCTCGCGGCGCTCCTGGACGAGTGGGTGGACCTGCTCTGCGCCGCCGTCTCGCGCGACATGGCCCCCGAGGGGTGCGCCGAGGTGGGGCCCGACGCCCCCGAGCTCCCCGCCGGCGCCCGCTTCGTGCGGCCGGGGCGGCGGGTGGCGTGGGTGCGGCACCTGGACGGCTCGTCGCTCCTGCTGGGGCGCGAGGGGCTCAAGGTGAACGGCGACTTCACCCCGCTCTCGCGCCGCGCCTGGATGGAGGTGCAGGGGCGCTGCCGGCTGGACCTGCTGGAGACCCCCGGCGCGCTGGAGCGCGGCGAGGCGTGGGAAGGGCTGGAGCGGCTGCACGCCCTGGTGCTCGACTGCGTGGCGCGGATGGGGGACGAGGCCGCCGGCGCCGAGCGCGAGCGGCTGCGCGAGAAGGCCGCCGCCGCCCGCGGCGCCTTCCGCGGCGCCATGGCGCGCCTGGCGGGGACGCTGGAGGCCAACGCCCCCGCCGCCCGCGTGCGCCTGCGCGCCGCCGAGGAGGGCGCGCCGGGCGACGACCTGCTCCTGGCCGCCTGCCGGCTGGTGGGCGCCGCGCTGGACGTGGCGGTGCACCCCTACCCGCGCGAGAAGGGGGCGCCGCTCCCGCGCGACCCGCTGGCCGCGGTGGCGCGCGCCTCGCGCCTGCGCACCCGCCAGGTGGTGCTGCGCGAGGGGTGGTGGCGCGAGGACGGCGGCCCCCTCCTGGCCTGGATGGCCGAGGACGAGCGCCCGGTGGCGCTCCTCCCCGCCCCCGGGGCCCGCTACACCCTGCACGACCCGCGGGCGCGCACCGAGACGCCCGTGGACGCGGCCGTCGCCGACGGGGTGAAGCCGGTGGCGTTCACCTTCTACCGCCCCTTCGCCGACCAGGCCCTGGGGCTGAAGGACGTGGTCCGCTTCGGGCTCAAGGGGTGCGGGCGCGACCTGGGGATGGTGGCCGGGCTCTCCGCGGCCGCCGCCCTCCTCTCGCTGGTCACCCCGATCGCCACGGGGATGATCTTCAACGACGTGATCCCCGGCGCCGAGCGCGGGCAGCTCTTCCAGATCACCCTGGCGCTCCTGGTGATCGCGCTGGCCACCTTCCTCTTCCGCCTGACCGCCGGGGTGGCGCTGGTGCGCATCGAGGGGCGGATGGGCGGCGCCACCCAGGCCGCCGTGTGGGACCGGGTGCTGGGGCTGCCCATGCCCTTCTTCCGCCCCTACACCGCGGGGAACCTGGCCAGCCGCGCCATGGGGATCGACGCCATCCGCCAGCAGCTCTCCGGGGCAACCGTCTCCGCGCTCCTCTCCGGGCTCTTCTCGCTGGTGCACTTCGGGCTGCTGTACAGCTACTCGCCCCGGCTGGCGCTGTGGGGCACGGGGCTGATCGCGCTGGCGATCGTGGTCGCGGCGGCCGCCAGCCGGCTGCAGATGGCCAGCGAGCACCGCATCGCCGCCATGCAGGGGCGGCTCTCGGGGTCGGTGCTCCAGTTCCTCTCCTCCATCGCCAAGCTGCGCACCGCCGCGGCCGAGGGGCAGGCGTTCTCGATCTGGGCGAAGGGGTTCAGCGAGCAGCGGCGGCTGCAGTTCCGCGCCCGCTCGATCGGGAACGGGGTGGCGGCCTTCAACGCCGGCTACCCGGTGGTCACCACGCTGGTGCTGTACGCCGTGGCGCTCCCGCTGATGTCGTCGGGGGAGAGCCCGCTGCGCACCGGCGACTTCATGGCCTTCATGACCTCGTTCGGCACCTGCCTGGCGGGGATGCTGGGCGCCTCCACCGCGCTCCTGGGCGCCATGGCGGTGTTCCCGCTCTACGAGCAGGCCCGCCCGATCCTGGAGACGCTCCCCGAGGTGGACACGGCCAAGGCCGACCCCGGCATCCTCACCGGCGCCATCGACCTGGAGCGGGTGGTGTTCCGCTACGCCGGCGACGGCCCGCCGATCGTGCGCGACCTGACCATGCACATCCGCGCCGGCGAGTTCGTGGCCTTCGTGGGCCCGTCGGGCTCGGGGAAGAGCACGCTGCTGCGGCTGCTGCTGGGCTTCGAGACGCCGGAGTCGGGCGCCGTCTACTACGACGGGCGCGAGCTGGCCGGGCTCGACGCGCAGGCGGTGCGGCGCCAGATCGGGGTGGTGCTGCAGAACGGCCGGCTGATGTCGGGCGACATCTTCACCAACATCATGGGGAGCACCCCCGGCAGCCAGGACGACGCCTGGGAGGCGGCGCGGATGGCCGGCTTCGAGGAGGACGTCCGCGCGATGCCGATGGGGATGCACACGGTCGTGAGCGAGGGCGGCGGCACCCTTTCCGGCGGCCAGCGCCAGCGGCTGATGATCGCCCGCGCCATCGTGCAGCGCCCGCGCATCCTCTTCTTCGACGAAGCCACCAGCGCGCTCGACAACCGCACGCAGGCGATCGTCACCGAGAGCCTGGACCGGCTCTCGGCCACGCGCATCGTCATCGCCCACCGGCTCAGCACCATCCTGCACGCCGACCGCATCTTCGTGATCGAAGCCGGGCGCATCGTGCAGAGCGGGAGCTACGACGAGCTGATCGCGCAGGACGGCCTCTTCGCCGGGCTGGCGAAACGGCAGCTGGCGTAGAGGACGCGACCCACCCGGCGGACGCCTGGTCCGGCGGCCGAGTGGCAGACGAACCGGCATACCCGACCCATCCCGAGACCGACGCACCCGAGGGACACGGACATGAGACACATTCGCGCGGCACTGCTCCTGGCCGCCGCCGCGGCGGCCTGCGGCCCCGGCACCCCCGCCGAGGAGCGCGCCCGGCTGGGGCGCGAGGGCCGGGGGGAGATCACGGTGGCCGCCGTGTGGCCCTTCCAGGCGCGCGGCGAGATCCGCTTCGCCGAGGGGCTGCAGATGGCGGTGGACGAGGTGAACGCCGCCGGCGGGATCGGCGGGCGGCCGCTGAAGCTGCGCATGGAGGACGACCGCGGCTCCGTGAACGACGGGCTCCTGGTCGCGCAGAAGCTGGCCGACGACCCCTCGGTCGCGGCGGTGATCGGCCACCTGCACAGCTACGTCACCGTCCCCGCGGCCTCGGTCTACGAGTCGGGCGGGATGGTGCTGGTGGCGCCCGCCTCCACCGATCCGGGGCTCACCGCCAAGGGGTACGCGCGCGTCTTCCGCATCATCCCCACCGACCGCGAGACGGGGCGCGCGATGGCCGAGTACGCCGCGCGGCGCGGCTACCGGCGCGTGGCCATCTACTACGTGCGCAACTCGTACGGCCGCGCGCTGGCCAACGCCTTCGAGGAGCGGGCGGCCAGCTCGGCGCTCACGGTGGTGGCGCGCGCCAGCTACGCCGCCGAGGCGCAGGGCGACGGGCGCACCTTCGCGCCCACCCTGGCCGAATGGAAGGAGATGGAGCTGGACGCCATCTTCCTGGCCGGGCAGGTGCCGCAGGCCGGCTACCTGGTGGCCGAGGCGCGCCGGCAGGGGCTCGACGTGCCGATCCTGGGCGACGACGCGATGAGCTCGCCCGCGCTGGTGCAGGCGGGCGGCGCGGCGGTGGAGGGCACGGTGGTCCCCACCCCCTTCCACCCCGGCGAGCCGCGCCCCGAGGTCCACCGCTTCGCGCAGAGCTTCCGCCGCCGCTTCGGGACCGACGCCGACGCGGGCGCCGCGCTGGGCTACGACGCCGTCCAGGTGCTCGCCGCGGCGATGCGCACCGCCAAGTCGGCCGCGCCGGAAGACGTGGCGGCGGCGCTGCGGGCGATGCGGAACCACGCGGCGGTCACCGGTCCGGTCGGCTTCGACGCGCAGGGCGACCTTTCCTCCCGCGCGATGGTGAAGACGGTGGTGCGCGGCGGATTGTTCCACTACCTCGGCGAAACGCTGGCCGCGAGGTAGGCGCCGGGAGCGGGCTGGAGGGGATCGACCCGATCCGACGCATCACGGGGCCCGCCGCACCTTCGTTCCGGTCGATGGCGATCCGGCGCGGAAGCATCAAACGACAGGGTGGACGATGGACGAAATGCGCTTCCGCGTGGACGTGCTCCGCGCACACGGCGCCACGGACGGCGAGACCGGCGAGCTGCTGGCCTACACCGAGAACGCCTTCGCCGCCGCGGAGCCGCTGGAGGCGGCGCTCCCGCTCCCCGACGAGCCGCACGTGGCCGCCTGGGAGGGCTACGTCCGCGCCGCCGCCGAGGAGGGCGTGGCCCCCGTGCTGCGGCGCGTGCTCCCGCAGCTCCGCTTCCCCGTGGAGGCCGGCATCGCCGCGACGGACGCGTACCGCGCCGCCACCCTGCGCGGCGAGCCGGTCTCGCACCCCGGCGGCGGCCTGCCGCTGGAGGATCCCGACGGCGTCCGCCTCTTCCTCCACGCCACGCCGGCGGGGCGGATCCCGGTGATCGTCGCCGACCGCCGCGCCGACTTCGTGGCACTGGTCCGCGCCATCACGCGCAAGAACGAGCCGGACGCCCTCCCCGACTCGATGGGCGCCTGCATCGTGGGCGGCTACAACAACTGGGACCGCGTCGCCGCGATCCGCGGCGCGTGGGAGGCCGCGAACCCCGGGGCCGCCTCCGCCGGCGGGTGGACGGCGTACTTCCGCGGCGAGGTGGTGCCGCGCAGGGAGCGCTACCAGGACCGCTTCATCCTCCTCTCCACCGGCCCCTACAGCGCCGTGCCCGCGGAGGCGCTGGGGATGGACGAGGACGAGTGGCGGAGGAAGTCGCTCGCCGTGCGCCTGGAGCACGAGTGCGCGCACTACTTCACGCGGCGCGTCTACGGGAGCATGCGCAACTCGCTGCACGACGAGCTGATCGCCGACTACCAGGGGATCCGCGCCGCGGAAGGGCGCTACGCCGGCGGCTGGTTCCTGCGCTTCATGGGCGTGGAGGGCGACACCTACCGCGAAGGCGGGCGCCTGCAGAACTACCGCGGCACGCCGCCGCTCTCGGCGGCCGCCTTCACCGTGCTCCAGGCGATGGTGCGCAGCGCCGCGGCGAACCTGGAGGCGATCGACGCGCTGCGCCCGCGCGGCGCCGCTCCCGTGGAAGAGACCGCGCGCGCGCTGCGGGCGCTCACCCGGCTATCGCTCGAAGCGCTGGCGTCCGCCGAGGCCGTGGCCCGCTTCGCCGCCGCTTACGCGCCGCGCGCGGGTGGACCTGGACGGGCGATTGCGGCCTTCGCGCAGGCATAGGAAACAGAGAACCTCCCTATCATCGGCCGGGTCACGGTGTTACGGGGCCGCCCCGCGGGGAGGCGAGGCCCTCGCTCCGCCATGCCACGGCCGGTAGGGGCGGTTTATTCGGCTTTCCGATCGATCCGGGTGCCCTCCTCCGCCGGCGCTTCGCGGATCTGGACGCCACCGACGCGCCATCGTGGAAGCACTTCGATGGCGGGTCGGGCACGCGAGCCGTCGATCCGGCGAGATCGAACGACGGCGGCTGCGACGCGTCCCACACGGCGAGGAAGGACGGCCTCTGTTCCCGCGATGGCCCTTGCGTTGCGGTGCGGGGGCGAGTCGATCCGGGAGGTGGAAACAAGGTGATGGAGGGGCGAATGGGCCGTTCGAACGTGGCGGAGGCTGCAGTTTGTCCCGGGTCGCAAACCGTTTGCGACTCATTTGGAGCGACACTCCAAAACTGAACACCCTTTCCTCTTGTACGCGACGAACAAGCGTTTATTATCCAGATGTTTCCCGGCGTAAATCCGTAGACGGTGGAGCAAACGCCGCGTGATTCCGCACGGCTCTCGCTCCCGAGGCTCCCCTGCCGGGACGCCCGCCCCTGGCGCCACTTCGCCAGCTTCCCCGCGGCGACACCACGCCCCCCGCATGCCTGCACGCGCGGTCACGGCCGCAAGCGGTAACGGAATGTCCCGGGAAGTCAGAAGCGCGGGCGGCGCGTCGTTGCACCTGTAAGATCGTCCAAGGCGGCGTACGCGCTGCCCGGCGCCCGGCTACCCGTCCCCACCCTCCCTCTTCACGCAGGAAAGATGGCCGTGCAGACCCTCCTCTCCTCAGCCCCGGATTCCTCCCTTCAGCTCGACATCGCGCGAACCATCCACGAGCAGTCGCTCGACGAATGGGGCGAGCGGCGCGCGACGGTCCTCGTCGGCCGGCACCCCCTGCTGGCGGAGGCGCTCGAGAAGATCGTGCGCTTCGCGGCGTCGGACAGCCCGGTGCTGATCACGGGAGAGACGGGAACGGGGAAGGAGCTCTTCGCGCGGGCGCTGTTCCTGAACGCGCGGCGCCATCGCCGCACCTTCCAGACGGTGAACTGCGCGCAGTACGTGGGGACGGAGCTGGTGGCCAGCGAGCTGTTCGGGCACCGGAGGGGGAGCTTCACCGGGGCCCAGGCCGACCACCGGGGGATCTTCGAGGAGGCGGACGGCGGGTTCGTGTTCCTGGACGAGGTGGGCGACCTTCCCCCGCAGGCGCAGGCCATGCTGCTGCGCACGCTATCGGAGGGCGAGATCGTGCCCGTGGGGAGCTCGCAGGTGAAGCGCGTGGACGTGCGCGTGGTGGCGGCCACCAGCCGCGACCTGACGCCCATGATCGCGTCGGGGAAGTTCCGCGCCGACCTCTACTACCGCCTCCGCCCGCTGCGCGTGCACGTTCCCCCCGTGCGCGCCCGTGGCGACGACTGGGAGATGATCGCCCAGTACTACCTGGACCGCGTCGGCCGCGAGACGCGCGTGCGGCGCGAGCTCTCGCCCGAGGCGCGGCGCGCCCTGCGGGTGCACCGCTGGCCGGGGAACGTCCGCGAGGTCAAGAGCGTGATCGACACCGGCTTCCACATGAGCAGCGGCACGCAGATCCTCCCCGTCGACTTCACGGGGGCGCTCGAGGCGGCCGCCGGCGAGGTGCAGGACGCCTCCAACACGGCGGCCATCAACGAGATCTGCGCGCGGATGGCCAGCGGCGAGGACTCGTTCTGGGAGACGGTGCACCGCCCCTTCCTGGACCGCGACCTGAACCGCGGCGAGGTGCGCGAGGTGATCGCGCAGGGGCTGCAGGCGTCGCGCGGCAGCTACAAGCGCCTCCTGAACGTCTTCTCCATCGATGCGGCCGACTACCTGAAGTTCATGGACTTCCTCCGCCACCACCGCCTGAAGCCCGAGATGGACGCCTGATACGGAGTCCGAAAAGTGTGCCGGGGCCTGAAACGGAAGAGCCGGATCCGGGCGTGTCCCTCCGCTGCGCTCCGGGCCGGGCTTCGCGCGCCGTAGGCAACGATACCGCCGTTGCCAACGGCGCCGAGCCGCCGGCG
>Ga0190275_10004203_pt1 | contig 10367 bp, 9 predicted proteins | sample Popmic550T_FD_133745 | JGI IMG/M metagenome (GOLD analysis project Ga0190275, IMG submission 133745) | Populus adjacent soil microbial communities from riparian zone of Yellowstone River, Montana, USA - 550 T | ecosystem: Environmental > Terrestrial > Soil > Riparian zone > Trees stand | place...
ATGGACGATCATCGAGCGAATGGTTTGGGCGTGGCTGTTGACAATCCCAATTACTGGCGCGATCGCATTCTGGTTCATGCGCCTACTTCAATGGAGTGGCTATGCAAGCTGAAGCGCATGCGGGCCTAAGCAACGGGTAGCTCGATACGAAACGTGCTTCCTCGGCCAGGCTCGCTCTCGACGGAAGCCTTGCCGCAGAAGGATTGGACCAGGTGCTTCACGATTGAAAGACCAAGGCCCGTGCCGCCCAGCTCACGGGAGCGGGCTTTGTCGACGCGGTAGAATCGCTCGAACACGCGGCGGCGATTCTCTTCGCTAATGCCGATTCCCGTGTCCGTGACCTCGATTCGCACCACGTCCTCAGACGGCTGCGAGTGGAGCGTGACCTTGCCCCCTTCCGGCGTGTATTTGATCGCGTTGTCCACCAGGTTGTCCAAGATCTCGCGGAGCGCCTCGCGATCGGCGCGGACATAGCCAGCTGCGTCTGGCTGGTCAATCGTGAGCAATATCTTTTTCGTTTCGGCAACGTGCCGATACGTATCGACCGTTCCCGCCATCGCGTCGGCCACGCTGATTCGTCCTATCTCAAACGCCTGTTGGCCTGATTCCACGCGGGCCAGCGAAAGCATATCGAGTATTAAGCTGTGAAGGCGATCGGACTGTTCTTCAATCTGCCCGAGAAACCGCTGCGAGGCTTCGGGATCGTTTATGGCCCCGTTGCGCAAAGTTTCCGCGTAGGCTTTGATGGCGCTGAGCGGCGTCTTTAGCTCGTGCGAGACATTGGCGACAAAATCTCTGCGAAGCGATTCCAGCCGGCGGAGCTCGGTCGTATCATGCATCACCAGCACGACGCCCGGGCACGGGTCGCCCGGCAACGGCGAGACATGGATATCCGTAATCTGCTTTTCGGAACCCTCGCGGCGAGTTTCCAAACGCTGCGGCTGGCCGGTCGCTAGAGCCGTGGTGACTGCTTGATCGAGCGCATGATTTCGCACGACTTCTAAGAGGGGCCGGCCCTCGGCGGCGGCTGGGCGAAAATCGAATAACCGCCCGGCGGCCCGGTTGGCCAGCACGATGCGTTGCCGCACATCGACCGCGAGCACGCCTTCGATCATGCCTCCTAGCACCGTCGAATGCCGTTCATGGCTTTGGCCGAGCTGTTTCATGCGCGAATTAAGGTCTTGGCTGATCCGGTTGAACGTCTGCGCAAGGAGTCCGAACTCATCGTGCGAGGGAACGTAAACTCGATGCTGGTAATCGCCGGCCGCAATGGCCGCAGCCGTCGCGTTGAGTGTTTCCAAAGGCTGAATGATCTGCCCTACGATCCAATAGGACAGCGCAAGCACGGCGAGGAATACAGCCGCCACGAGGGCCCACAAGCGTTGCCGCAGGCTTGCAACTTGGACTTGCACCAGCAACGCTGGCATCGCCGTACGAACGACGCCAACAGCTTGGCCGTTGGCTTCGGCGCGCAGCGCGTAATACGTAAACCGCTCATTGAGCGTCGTGCTCATTCGCCCCCTTGGGCTCTCACCGTACACGCGTGCGCTGGCGACTTCCGGCCGATCGCGGTGATTGTCCATTTGCTGTACGTCGTCCAAGTTGGCTTGGGAGGAGTCGGCAAGCACAGCGCCGTCCATCGCGATCAGCGTGAAGCGCAGGCCAGTGGATTCACCGAATTGCCGCACCTGTCGTTGCAGCTCTTCGGAGGGGCCGGCGGACAGGCGCTCGGCCAATTCACCGCGGACGAGCAAGGCGGCGTCTCGCAACCGGCGATCGACCTGCTCGACAAGCTGGGTTTCGAGCCAACGGGAGAACACCAACCCAAACAGAAAGCACGCCAGAACGTTCAGGCCTGCGCAGGCCAAAAAAAGTTTCCAAAAGAGCCGGATCGGTGGCATACGGGCGACGTTCCAGGCGCCTGACGAAAACGGATTCCGGCCGGATAGGCGTTAAAGGTGACAATGACGCCGCAACCGGCACGATGGGCTTCGATTGTATTCTCATCGGCGGTAGCTTGCTATCGCGGTTAGAAGCCATTCGCAACGCGTCGGACTAAAGTCGGATGGTAGGCGTTAGCCGATCTATATGCGACGCCTGCTGAGCAGGTCATGGGGCAATCGTAGAGGAAGTTCTTTGAGACAACTCCCGCTTGGGTGGGTCGCACCATCCGCCGGCGAGCAAAAATCCAAAAGAACAATTCGCGACCCCGCTCGTAATAACTGGGAATGCAGTTGGCCGAACGCCCGGATCGGACCGGGCGGCGGTCGCCGAGAGACCAAGGCGGATTGGCCAGATTGTGCCAATTACAGTGGTTTTACGGCGAAAGTCGGCCAAATTGCCGCGTCAAAACGCAAGCTGAAACTCCTTTACTCGCGAATTGACGACAGTTAGAATCAAGCAATGCATTCATGATTATTCTTAGTCGCTCTCTCAATTTTTCTCTGGGCCTCTTTCCTCTTTTTTCAATGTGAAACCGGCGAGCCATCGGACGCGCAACGCCAATCATCACATTTCTGAACGTCGGCAAGGTTAGGAATCGCCTTCCGACGATCGAGAGGCCACAAAGTTTCTCACCCAAGGTCCGTGTGCGGTTTTTGCTATGCTACAAACGATTGAACCTCCTGTCGAAGTTTTACTTTCCCCGCCCCGCGTGATTGCGACGCCGGCGCCGGCCCCCGCGCCGGTCGCAGCCCCTGTCGCACCCTATAGCGACGGCAAGTTGACGGTCGTCGTTCCCGCTTACAATGAAGCGGCCAGCATCGCAGACACGGTGCGCAGCCTGCTAAACCAGTCACGGAAGATCGATGAGATTATCGTCATCGACGATTTCTCGACCGACAATACAGGGGAGATCGCACGCAGCCTGGGCGTGACCGTCATTCGCCCGCCACAGAACACTGGCTCGAAGGCCGGCGCACAGAACTTCGCGATGACGCAAGTCCAGAGCGAGTTCACGATGGCGATCGACGCCGACACGGTGCTCGCTCCCGACGCGATTGAACTGATCATGAAGGCAATGGAAGACCCCAAGGTGGCCGCCGCCTGCGGCTTCGTTCTTCCGCGCTTTGTGAAAACAATCTGGGAACGCGGCCGCTACATTGAATACTTGTATGCGTTCACCTTCTACAAACCGATTCAAGATTTCTACGCCAAGCCGTTGATCTCGTCCGGGTGCTTTAGCGTTTACCGCACGAAGATCCTCAAGGCGAACGGCGGCTGGAACACGCGGACCATGGCCGAGGACATGGACCTGACATGGAGCTTTTACCAGGCGGGCCATAGCGTGCGCTTCGTCCCCGAAGCGGTCAGCTACCCGATCGAGCCGCACGATTATCACTTCATGGGCAAGCAGCTCAAGCGATGGAGCCATGGCTTCGTGCAAAATGTGAGCCTCCATTGGCGCGGTATTTTGCAGATTCCACTGCTCCGCAACATGGTCGGCGTGGCGATTTGGGATGCCGCCGTGGCTTCGATCGCCTACCTATTTATCCTGCCGATCTTGTCAATCTTCGTGAATCCGTTGTTCCTGATCGCGTACATGTTTGATATTCCGGCCGTCTCGGTGCCTGTGCTTTACAAGGCTTACCAACGCGGCGAATTCTGGCAAGCGGTCGCGAGCATCCCCGGCTTCTTCGTGCTTCGCTCGGTGAACGCCGTGTTCATGGTTCGCGCGCTGTGGAACGAATGGATCATGCGTCGCCCGCTCAAAGTTTACGAAAAAGGACATTAATCGAATGAACGTTGGTTTACCTGGCACTGGACTTGGCAGCTTGTTTTACCTCTGCCTCGTGCTCTACATGCCCTTTCGCGAGCTGTACTTCCTGGCCCGCGGCAAGAGCAGCCTTGAGCGCTGGAAGATGGTCGGCTTCCAATGGATCATTTTCAGCTGCATCCTGTTCGTGATGTGGTTTGAAGCCGTGGCCCTTACCGGCTCGATCAATTATCTCAAGGCGACCGACACTTGGTTCGGGCGCTGGCTGACCGAATTAACAGCCAGTGGGCATCGGATCAACGCCTTCGGCCAGTTCGCGGCCGTGACGTCGTTCCTCGTCCTGGGCGCGGTTTGCTTGGTCATGGCCTTGCTCGCCGTCGCCGGCCGACGGGGCTGGATCAAGCCGAGCACGGCCGTGCCGGCCTACGTGCACGAGTGATTCGCGCCGCATTTAGATAAGTTCGAGAATTGAAAGCCCGTCCCAAATCTGGGGCGGGCTTTATTTTTGCGCGTTTCAACGAAGGATCGTGTCGGCCGGCTACATCAGCGATCGAACACGACGTTCGGTAAACGCTCTCGCAGGCTGGCGATTCCCGATTTTGTCATATTCGGACCACTCACCACCAGGCGACGTAAGTTCGGCAGCCGCGTTAAATGCTCGAGTCCCGCATCCGTGACTGGCGTGCTATCAAGCCAAAGGATTTCGAGCGATTTGATTTCGCAAATCTTTCGCAGCCGTTCGTCGGTGATGTCCAGACCATTCAGCATGAGTTGCTTCAACTCATTTAACTCCGCAATTTTTTCCAAAAGTTCGTCCGTGACGGGCCGCTGGCGAAAATTTATTCGCAGCCCGGCGTCACTTTGCTCCGGAACCAGCCCTGCCTTGCGCAGTTCGAGATCAACCACATGATTGCGTCGCCGGCTCTCCAGCGCGATGGCCGACGGAATCATGGCCGCAAAGAGAAGGAGCATCGCGACAACGACAACCACGAATCGCACGCGCGGATGCGTGAGCTTAAATAGGTACGATTCGATGTTCGCGAATGATGTTCCTGTCCACAGCAATCGAAAGCCAAGTTGCCTCAGTATTACCAATACACCAAGCGACCAAGCGTAAAACGAACCCAGGCACACCACAAACGGTTTTGAGGCCGAGTCATAGGGCGCGCCCAAAAGTAGCGGAATGTTGAAGATGACGCCCGCTTCCACGACAACCACAGCCGTCGCCACGATGACCGATCGTGACGTTATTTCCATTTCCAATGTTGCCTTCACGACGAACAGAACGGGCAACGCCACGATCAAATAGGCAAAGCTTCCTAGCAAGGATGAGCCCAATTCTCCTGGCAAGCGATCGATTGACGCGACTAGATCAGTGTCCCGCAGCAGCGGCGTAGCCGCGGCTAACAAAATCGCCGCCATCGACATCCAAAGCAGCAGATGCGCGATCGAGAACTGGTGCGACGATTGGTCAACATCGAAGTGGGCGCTTTCGGGACGCACGATCCGCCAACCCAGCAACCATCGAACCAAGGCTAGCGGCGCCGTCATCATGGCAAACTGAAGCAACGGGAACAAAAATAGGCCTATGTCGTATGGTTCCAAACCTCCTCCTCGATTGCGCCAGACACCCCAAATGCTGGTAATTGCAACCAAGCCAACGAGGAACAGGCCGCGAGGAAAGCGATCGATGATTGGCCCGGCGCTCAACATAGCCCAAATAGCCAATAGGGTCGGTTGCGCAACCATGGCTCCGATGTAAAGCCAATGTGGCTCCACGAACGAATTCATTGGAGGCGAGGTCAAGCTCATGCTTGAGAAAGCGACGTTGTAAAACGCGAACAACAAAACCAATAAGAGTAGCGCCGTCGCGATCATCCAGCGATTCATCAGTTTCTCCCATAGGATGAGCCGGAAGCTGATTCCGATTGCGACATTGTATCAGACCTCGCCACCAGCGATTCCGAATCGTTTCCCCCCACCAGGCAAAAACCCGACAAATCGCGGTTCCCACCCCCGCCTTTCGCGTTGGTACAATGGCTGACAACACCAGGCTTCATCATCGGAAATTGACTGGAGATCTGACACAATGCACGCACTTCGACATTCCAACGGCGGTCGCTCCCGCCTGTCTCGCCAGTTCGCTATCTGCTGGGTCACGGTCCTGTTTACGGGAAGCGCACATACACTAGTCGCCCAAACACCGCAGCCGGGCGTCGAGCCTCGCGTTCTCCGTGAGCGAGCTTCCGCGGCACAAGCGGAACAGCCGGCCGCCGGCGGCCAGCGTGGTGCGGGTGAACCCGCCGCGACGCCGCGTGGTCGGGGGCGGCGTGGCGGCGCTGCACAACCGCAAAGCGGTCCGCCGCGCGGCGTGCTCGGCGGCGTGCCGTTGACGGACGAGGACAACGCCATCAAACCGATCGTCGATCGGCTGAATTTCGAGGGCTACAAGCAGCTCATCAAAGGACTCACCCAATTCGGCGAGCGCCGCCAGGGCACTGAGCAGAACATGGCCGCCCAGCGCTGGATTGATGAGCAGCTCACAAGCTGGGGCTACACAGTCGAGCGAATCCGCTACGAATATCGCGGCGAGCCTCGCGAGGAGGTGTACGCGACAAAAATCGGCAGCAAGATTCCCCGCGAGATGTATATCATCGGCGGACACATGGACGGCATCGGCGAGGGCCAGGCCGCGAATGATGACGGATCAGGCACAGCCCTGGTGATGGAATGCGCCCGCGTGCTCGCCGGCAAGGATGTGCAAACCTCGCGATCAATTCGCTTCTGCCTTTGGAACAACGAAGAAACTGGCCTCAATGGCGCGCAAGCCTATGTCGACGAGCGCGAGGCCCTGCAAGGCATCGAAGAGCCGCCCGGATCGGGCCGCTATCCCGAGCCGAAATGGCTAGGCATGATCCAGCACGATATTTTGCTGTTCGACCACGGTCTGCCGGTGCAGCACGCGCAAGTGCAGAATGCCGACATCGACGTCGAGTTCCAATTGAATTCCGCGAAGGCCGCCGAGTCCGCCCTGCTGGGCATCTTCATGATCAACTCGAACCGCAAGTTCGCGACCGATTACCCGGCCGTGCTCAGTAACGCGATGAGCAACACCGATTCGCGGCCCTTCATGGATCACGTGGCCGCGGTAAGCGTCCGCGACAATCGCCGGCTGTACGAAATCGGCCGCGGGTCAAACCCGCATTGGCACCAGCCGACGGACTTATTCGTGACGTACAGCGACGCCGACTTTCGCTTGGGGTTCAACGCCTGCCAGATGACGCTCAGTGCGGTGGCGCAGCTGGCGGAAGCTCGGTTAGTCGACAAGTAGCGCCGCATTTACGCCGAAGGCGTTACATTCCAAAGCCCAGGGTCGGCCGCTTGCGGCCTACCCTGGGTTACGACATAAACTCCAGGGAAACGCTGAAAGCGTTACACCGTTTCCGAACCGAAGAATTCAAAACTTGCATTGAGAAAACACTCGGCAGGAGCCTCGCCCTCCCTTGGGCATTCACGAACTCACTTCGCTCGCGACGGCCAGCCGAGTTGCTTCAACAAGTCGTGGATCAGCTCGTGACCTTCGTTCGTCTGGGAGATGACCAGGCCGCCCGAAAAGCCGGTTATTTCGGCCGTGCCGTGGCCCCCCGCGGCCCACGTATCTGTTAGCACGTGAGCCATGATGATGCCTTGCAACGTCTTCGCGCTTTTTGCGTCGTCCAAAGGATAGACACGCGTCTCCAGTTCCTCTTCAGCCACAGTGGGCGTTGTAATCAGCATTACCTCGTCTCGGACGATGTAGGTCAGAGCGTGTTGACGCAAAATGTGTCGCAATGCCGAGCGGAATGACATTGCCCCGCCCGAAAATGTGATCGGCTCATCTGGCCCAAGTCCCGCGTCTTCAAGCGCCAACTTATCAATTTGGATTGGAATCGAATACTTGTCGCTGAGGAATGCAGCCACAGATTCAAGCGGCTGGCCGTTAAAGTCAATTTTGGAGGTAGTACTCGCCAGCGCGACGGCGATTTGCTTTTCAACGTCCGACCGCGGCTTGCGATCGTAGATGTCTAGGCCGGCAAATCCCGTGCGGTCTTGGACGACAGCGGCCGCAGCCGGAACCTTGATTTCTCCCAGCGGCTCCGTGCGATCGCGGCCGACTGTTAGGCCGCCTTCAGCGGGCGTTCCGGTGTTTAGCGGCGTCGCCCGCTGGGCAATCGCTTGCTGTCCTGTGAACGGTGAATACTGCACGCCGACCACAAGCGTCGCCACACATCCAGCCACAATCGCGGCCGCCAGCGGTTTCGAAAAAATGAAAGCGTTCATCGCAAGTACCTCTTGATGGGCAAGTTGGATAGCTGTCGATTGTGCACTGGCCGAAGCCGTCGCGTTTACCGTTGCGTTTGTCGACGCCGCCGCTGCGCCCGCCGCGGCCGCACCCGTTCCGAAACAAATTTCAAGCGTCGCATGAACGAGCGACTGCGGCACTTCGTCCGCCGCCACGCGGGTCGCTTTCAAAATCATAACCGCCGTGGTGAGCGCGACGCCGCGGCGAATCAATCTCGACCGCAGCCGCTGCTTGGCCCGCTTCAACCGTCCTTCGACGGCCGAAACGCTCGTTCCCAGTTTCTCAGCCACTTCGACATTCGTGTGCCCTGCCAGGTATCGCAGCACGAGCGGCGTGCGGAGCGATTCGGGCAATGCGGCCAGCTCTTCATCGGTGATCGCTTGTTCGTGTCGAGCCAGCAGTTCATCCAGTGGGTCGCAATAAGTCACCATCGAATCCACAAGCGGCTGCGTCTTTCGGCAAGCCATCTCTCGCCGCAATCGAACACTTACGCGGTAGGCCACTCCATATAACCAGGCCGCGAGCGACGCGGGCTTCCGGACCTTGTGAGCATTTTTCGCCAGCACGATAAATGTTGCCTGGAACGCATCGTCGGCATCGGCCGGCGACGGCGCCCCGCGGCGGCAAACGCTGAGCACCAAGGCGGCGTGCCGTTCGACCAATTTGCGAAACGCGGCCTCGTCGCGGTCATTGATGTACCGCGTAAGGAGCGATTCGTCGCTCGGTGGAACGCTTTCAGGCGTTTGTTGCTCAACCATGCTGATCGACATTAGTCTGACACCCGTTCGCTCTACAGAGATAGTGTCCGCCGGCCCCGCGATCGGGCGCGAAAAAAGTGATAAGTTTTCAAACTGTCCAAATCTCGGCCGTGTTCGGGTGGCACGCCCTGAATGGGCGTGGAAGCCATTTGATCCGACACACGTCACGCCCTTTCAGGGCGTGCCATCCATTATCTTACTAACCCAGCTCGCATGCGAGGAACACCCCGGCATATCCCTCGCTGGCTTGATGGCCTAATATTTCCCTGATAACACAAGAAAGGAACTCTCATGGCCCGCCCGATTACCGTCAACATTCCGCACTCTCTTGGCAAGGACGAAGCCCGGCGGCGGATTGAGCAGGGCTTCGGCCGGCTGCAGCAGCAGATGAGCGGCGGCTTCGCGGGGATGATCAAGTTCACCGAGCGCTGGGAGGGGGACCGGCTCGTTTTCGAAGGGGGCGGGCTGGGGCAAAAGGTGACCGGCCGGCTCGATGTGCTGGCCGATTCGGTGCGCGTGGAAGTCGACCTGCCCGAGATGCTGGCCGCGATTGCCGATCGGATCGTCGGCGCGTTGCAGAAGGAAGGGCAGAAGCTGTTGGAAAAAAAGTAGATCGATCCGAAGCGGCCACGAATTTACATGACACACATTGAGAGGGTCAGCGCTATGAATCGTTATGTTTCATTTGCCGGTTGTGCGTTGCTTGTTGCCCAGATCGGGTGCGGCGCAGACGTGCGAACAACCGAGGACTCGACAAAGATCGAAGTCCAGGTTCCGAAAGTGGAGGTCGGCAAAGCGCCTATCGATCTCAATCCAGACACCGACAAAGACATCGACATCGATGCGCCCTTGCCGGGCGACAAATAAATCGGACCGATCTATCTAATTGTGTGCCTTCGGCCCCAAACCCAATTCGTCGGCGACTTTGCCCATCGCATCAATCACAAACTGAATGTGCGCATCGAGATCAACGCCCAGGTCGGCCGCCGCGGGCGATGTCGTCGCGGCTGACCGCGGCGGCAAAGCTCGCCTGCTTCAATTTCTTACGCACGCTTTTGGCTTCCATGCCGCGAATGCCCTCAGGCCGAATTTTGGCCACGGCTATGCAAAAACCGGCCAGCTCGTCGCAGGCGAAGAGCGCTTTATCCATTAGCGAAACACGCGGGCAATTATATTCCTCTCGCTCCGCGAGGGGATTCGTCACGCGGAGCGTGACGTCTACATTCGGCAACGGCGTAAGATCCACGTGCGACTTGATCGCGTAGATAACGTCAGCTGGATAGCCTTTTTCCGTCAGAATCGCGGCCCCCTGCAGCGGATGATCGGGCGGATTTGGCCACCGCTCGTAATCAAAATCATGGAGCAGCCCAACGATGCCCCACTTCTCCTCGTCCTCGCCAAACTTCCGCCCATACGCCCGCATCGCCGACTCAACGGCCAGCATGTGCCGCCGCAGGCTTTCGCTATGGGTGTACTCGCAAACAAGAGCGTAGGCGGAAGGCCGGTCCATGACGAACTAAGATAATTCGTGCGGAAGAATGTGAACAGGAGG
>Ga0190275_10004204_pt1 | contig 10367 bp, 11 predicted proteins | sample Popmic550T_FD_133745 | JGI IMG/M metagenome (GOLD analysis project Ga0190275, IMG submission 133745) | Populus adjacent soil microbial communities from riparian zone of Yellowstone River, Montana, USA - 550 T | ecosystem: Environmental > Terrestrial > Soil > Riparian zone > Trees stand | place...
AAGATCGACAGCGCTCTCTTGTAGTAGCGATGAAGGATGTGCTCCCAGGTGAACCCCGTCCCACCATGCACCTGTATCGAGCGCTCGCACGCGCTCACCGCGGCTTCGCCGGCCATCGAGTGAGCAGCAGCCGCCGCGCGATCGGCGTCCCCGGTCGATTCCGCGACCGACCATCCTGCCCAGTACGCGAGTGACCGAGCGAGTTCGGTGCTCATATAAGTGTCTGCGACCTGGTGAGACACGGCCTGATAGGACCCGATTGGTCTGTCGAACTGCTTTCGCTCGGAGACGTAGTCGCGCGCGAGCTCGAGCACCTTCTGAGCGACGCCGACGGCCTCGAGGGCCAGTGCAGAGTCCGCTCGTCGGCGGATGTGGCTCAACGCGGCATCGCCTTTGCCCGGTGCGACCAGCAGAGTGGCCGGGTGGGCCTCGAGCATCAGCCGGCCCATCCGGCGCGTTGTGTCGACGGTTCCCAGCGGGGTGACAACGTCGTCCTCGGGCTCGACGAGCCAGAGACCCGCGCCGTCTCCGGTCGTGGCGCTGACGACGACGTGAGTCGCGATCGAGAGATCGGCGACCGGCTCCTTGACTCCCGTGAGCGTCCACCCCGCACCGTCCGGCTCGGCCAACGTTGTCATGCGATCCGTGTCCTCGATGGCCCTAGCCCCATGAGGCTCCGCGCCGGCGAAGGCAACGCGCGCTCGTCCCGAGGCAATCAACTCCAGCACACCCGGAGTGCTCCGCAGCGCTGGTAGAGCAACCCCGATCGTGCTCGTGTAGGGACCCGGGTAGAGGCCGTATCCCAGTTCCTCGAAGAGAACACACTCGTCGAGAAAGCTCATGCCCGCGCCGCCATGCTCCTCCGGGATGGATAGACCCATCCATCCCAGCTCGGCCATGGTCGACCACGACTTGGGATCCCATCCCTCGCCGGACTCGGCCAACTCGGCGATGCGCTCGGGCGGAAACTCTGACGCCAGAAACGAACGAACCTGCTCGCGCAGCATCTCTTGCTCTTCGGTGAAGGAAAAGTCCATGTTTGCTTAGCGGCTCCTCGGAAGTCCGAGAACACGCTCGGCGACGATATTTCGCAAGACCTCCGACGTCCCGGCCTCGATTGTGTTCCCCCTGCTCCTGAGCTGCTGGTACTGCCAGAACCCGGACCAGTCGCTGTCCTCGCTATCAAGCTGCGCCCGCACACCGAGGATGTCGAGAGCGAGCTTGCCGAGCCGTTGGTTGGACTCGCTCCAGTGCAGTTTCGCGATGGTGCCCTCGGGGCCGGGCACCCCGGTCTTCATCAAGGTGGTCAGTGCCCGGTAATTCGTGAACTTCAGGGCTTGAAGCTCGATCCATTGTTGAGCGACTCGATCTCGAATTAGAGGATCGGCGTCCGCGCCGGTCTGTGTCGCGAGGGCGATCAGCTTCCCAACGAGAACCTCGAGCCGGGCGGTAAGAGCGAACCCCAGCGTCCCGCGCTCATGCAGCAGCGTGGTCATTGCCACTCCCCACCCCGCGTTGGCCTCTCCGACTACGTTGCTCTTTGGGACCCTCACGTCCGTGAAGAAGATCTCGTTGAACTCTGGGTCACCTGTGATCTGAACGAGCGGGCGAACCTCAACTCCCTCCGAGTGCATGTCAACCAGTAGGTACGTGATGCCTTTGTGCTTCGGAGCGCTGGGGTCGGTGCGTACGACGAGGATGCAGTAGTCGGCGATGTGGGCGAAGCTCGACCACACCTTCTGACCGCTGACGACGTAGTGGTCGCCCGCGTCCTCCGCCTTCGTTCGCAGAGAGGCGAGGTCGCTGCCGGATCCGGGCTCGGAGAAACCCTGGCACCAGACCTCCTCCCCGCTCAGGGTCGGTGCGAGATGTGCGGACTTCTGCTCGTCGGTTCCGTGGGCGATTATCGTCGGGCCAGCCATGCCGAGCCCGATGATGCCGATGTGCTCGGGAGTCTCGGCTCGAGCGCTCTCCTCGAGAAGGATGGCCTGATGGGTATAGGGAGCTCCCTGGCCCCCGAACTCCTTGGGCCACGTCAGCCCGGCGTAGCCAGCCTCGTAGAGCTTCTTCGACCATACGCGCGAAACGGACTCGTCCATCCGCCCGCTGCTGGGGGCCCGGTCGCGCCACCCCTCGGGGAGGTTGTCGGCGATCCATCCCCTCAACTCCGAGCGAAAGCCCGCCTCGTCAGGAGTGTCTCTGAAGTCCATAGGGAGCGCAGTCTAGTAGGTCGCGGTTCTAGGACTTCGATCGGCCGCCAGGGAGGAAACCGTGTCGTTCGCGTCCAATTTAGCCACCATTCAACCCACTAGGCAGGGCCCTCGTTCGCAAGTACCCTGCGTGGGTGACCTGGTGGCGACGCGGCCGCCTATTTCGTGCACACTTCAAGACATTGCAAGACATGAATGGACGAGGGAGCCGGGAGACCGGAGGGATGAATGTCATCTGAGCCGGACGTCGAAATAAGCATCAGAGAACTCACCAAGTCATTCGGCGCCCAAACGGTTCTCGAGGACATCACCTTCGACGTGCCCAAGGGCAAGGTAACGGTCCTGCTCGGTCCTTCGGGAACCGGTAAGTCGGTGTTTCTCAAGCACCTCGTCGGGCTGCTGAAACCCGACCGGGGCGAGATCTGGATCGACGGCAAGAACGTCCCTGCTTTGTCGGAGAGGGAGCTCTACCAGGTTCGCCGCAAATTCGGAGTGCTCTTTCAGGACGGTGCCCTGTTCGGCTCGATGAACATCTACGACAACGTGGCCTTTCCGCTGCGCGAGCACACAAAGAAGCGTGAGAGCGAGATCAAGGACATCGTCGACGAGAAGCTCACGATGGTCGGACTGACGGGAGCCGAGAAGAAGCTCCCGGGAGAGATCTCCGGGGGCATGAAAAAGCGAGCGGGTCTGGCGCGCGGCCTGGTGCTCGATCCCGAAATCGTGTTGTTCGACGAGCCCGATTCCGGCCTCGATCCGGTCCGCACCGCGTTCCTCAACGAGCTCATCATCGACCTCAACCGGCAGCTCGAGGCGACCTTCATGGTCGTGACCCACGACATCTCCACCGCCAAGCGAGTGTCCGACTACATAGGCATGCTTTACCGCCGCAACCTGGTTCGCTTCGGCCCCGCTCACGAGATGTTCGAGTCCGACATCCCCGTCGTACGCCAGTTCCTCGCGGGCGATACCGAGGGTCCGATCGGCATGTCCGAGGAAAAGGATCAAACGAAGGCCGAGGACCAGCCGAAGTCGGGCTTTGGCATGACCGCCGCCGAGGTCGAGGCCATGGAGCGCGACGCGGGCGCTCCGCAAGAGGAACCGCAGAGGTCGTGATCGGAAGCGCACGTGCGCTCGTCACCGAGACGGGCAACATGTTTGCTATCACGCTCGGAGCCTTCCGGATCATGTGGAAACCGCCTTATCCATGGCGCGAGTTCATTCGTCAGAGCTGTTCATCGCAAGCGTCTCGATGTTCCCCGCGATGCTCGTATCAATTGCGTTCGGGGCCACGATCGCTCTGCAGGTCGGTAACGTCGCGACGCAATTGGGAGCGGAGTCACAGACGGGGGCCGCAATGGTCCTGGCGGTCGTGCGCGAGGCGGCGCCGATTGTCGCGGCTCTGCTGATCGCGGGGGCCGGTGGATCGGCTATGTGCGCGGACCTCGGGAGCCGTAAGATCCGCGACGAGCTCTCCGCCATGGAGGTCCTGGCGGTCAGCCCGATCGCGACCCTGGTGGTCCCGCGCATTTGGGCGGCAGTCTTCGTTGCGATGTTGCTCGACGGCTTCGTCTCGGTTGCGGGAATCGCCGGTGGCTACTTCTTCAACGTCATCGTCCAAGGCGGAACGCCGGGTGCCTATCTCGCTTCGTTCAGCCTCCTCGCGCAACCGGCCGACCTCTTCGTGGCCATCCTCAAGTCCGGGATCTTCGGCTTGATCGCAGCCATGGTGGCGATCTACTTCGGTTTCTACGCGAAGGGTGGGCCCAAGGGTGTGGGCGACGCCGTCAACCGTGCGGTGGTCGTGACCTTCATGCTGGTGTTCTTCGTCAACTTCATCCTCACCGCGTTGTACTTCGCGATCGTCCCCCAGAAGTTCGGATAGCTCATGGCAACCGCGCAAATACCGAGCAAGCGATTCCGGCCTCTCGAGAAGCTGATCGTAGGCCTGTCGAACCTCGGCTCGCAGTTGATCTTCATGGCGAAGTCGCTGGCCGACATGGTCCCGGCGACCCGGCACGTGCAGGAGCTCGGTCGCCTCGTAAGCGCGATCACGCTTGGAGCCGGAGCGCTCATCGTCGGCGCCGGCACCGCGGGGGTCATCTTCTTCATGTCCTTCTTCACAGGGACTCAAGTGGGGCTCGAGGGTTTCAAGGGCTTGCAGCTAATCGGGGCCGAGGCCTTCACCGGCTTCGTCGGCGCGTTCGCAAACACCTGGGAGATCACACCGTTGATCGCCGGGGTAACGCTCGCGGCTCAGGTCGGGGCGGGCTTCACGGTTGAGGGGGGCAATGCGCGTAAACGAAGAGATCGACGCGCTCGAGGTAATGGCGGTTCGCCCCGTTCCGTACCTCGTGTCGACGCGCATCCTCGCTGCCTTGATCGCGATCATCCCGCTGTACCTGATCTCACTGTTCGCCAGCTACTTTGCGACGAAGCTCGTCGTGGTGAACCTGCTCGGTCTTTCTGGTGGCACGTACGAGCACTACTTCTCTCTGTTCCTGCCTCCTATCGACGTGCTCTATTCGCTCATCAAGGCGATGGTCTTTGCCGTCGCGGTCGCGCTCATCCACTGCTACCACGGGTTCAATGCGACCGGCGGACCGGCCGGCGTCGGCGTGGCCGTCGGCCGGGCGATCCGTGCGTCGATCGTGGCAGTCAACATCCTGAACCTGATGCTCTCGTCTGTGATGTGGGGCGTGACCGACACGGTTCGAATCGCTGGATGAACTCGTCTGAAACCGAGGAAGAGCACGGCTCGAGGAACCGGATCCTGATCCTCGCTCTCGTCGGTGCGGTCGTCGCCGCCGCACTCTTCTGCGGTCTGTGGCTCACGGGCCGCTCGACGAGCCCCGATGAAATCGACGGAGCGCTCGCGCAAGAGGCACCCGATGCGCGCGCCACCGCACAGGAGGTCGTCGAACTTCTTATCAACCTCGACGCAGAGAACGTCGACGAGGCAGGCGAGCGAGTGCTCGAGCTCTCGACCGGCAACTTCCGCGAAGACTACGAGGAGCTGCTGCCCGGTCTCGGCCCCGCTTTCGAGGAGGCCGAAGCGAGCGCCACCGGGGAGATTCTCGAGGGCCCGGACGTCACGTTCTCCGCTTCGGATGAGGCTTCTGCAGTTGCTCGAGTGGCCCAGACGACGACCGTCGACGGCACCGAGCGCTCGGTCGGCTTCACCGTCCGGCTGACCCTGGTGAAAGACGACACCGGATGGAAGGCCGATGCGTTCGAGCTGCTCGGCGATATCTAGGCGCGGCCGAAAGTCTCGACAAGGGCCTGGTAGTTCTCGAACATGCGCTCGGGGCGAGGCCCGTACCACGGCCCCCCCACCGACACCCGGTCCGAGATCCCCTCCCAGTTCGCCCCGACCTTGTCCTTGACCTCCTCTGCAGTCCCTGCGCAGGCGATCGCGTCGGCGAGATCGTCGGGGATGAGCTCGACCATCCGGTCCTTGTCCTTGCTGTCGAAGGCGGCCCGCAGGTCGGGGATCAGGTCGTCGTAGCCGTGGAGGGCGAGGATCCCCCTATAGGTGCGTGTCGTCGCGTAGAAAGCGATCTGCAGCTTGACCTCTCGCCGCGCCACGTCGGCATCGTCGGAGATCGAAATCATTGGGCTGGCGGTCAGGTTGCACTCACTCGGCTTGCGTCCGGCCTTCTCGGCCCCCTCGGCGATGGCCGGCCTCACCATCTCCTCGAGGTATCTGGGCGAGGCGAGCGGATGAGCGAGGAGGCCGTCGGCGACCTCGCCGCAAATCCTGGACATGACCTTGCCCACCGCGGCGAAGTAAACCGGCACCAGCCTCCGGTCGGGCTGCGGCGGAGGGCTCCCGAAAGTCGGCATCGTCACCGTGTAGAAGCGCCCCTCGTGCGTGAGGCCCTTCTCGCCACGGTTGCTGCGCCACACGGTCCGCATGACCTGGGCGTACTCGCGCAGCTTGGGGTCCGGGTGCTCGAACTTCACCGAGAACCGGCGCTCGTTGACACCTTTCACCTGACTGCCCATGCCGAGGATGAAGCGGCCCCCGCTCAGTTCGTCCAGATCCCAGGCGGTCATCGCAGTGATCGTTGGCGAGCGGGGGAACGCGAGCGCAATGGCCGTCCCGACTTTGATCCTGGTGGTCGCCTGGATCGCGACGGAGGCCGCCACGAAAGATGTGTTGGTCGTCTCCGCCGCCCAGCAGGACTCGAATCCCGCGTCCTCGACCATCTTCGCCATTGGGCCGATGATGCTCATCGCCCCGCCGATCCCGATGCCGTAGTCCATGGTTCTCCTTGGTCGCGCCTGTGAGACGCACGCCAATCGTCGGATGTGAGCGGCGAGCATAGCCGTCGGGGAGCCGGGAGGACCGATTGGCAACACATCCCGCTCTGTGCGGTATGTTCCGCCTCAACGGACGTGGTAGCACGTAGCAGCGAGGCGACCCGAAGGGTCGTCGGAGTATGAGGGAAATGGAGCGATCGTCTCGACGATCGCGGGCATTACCCGACGGCGGCGCTTCGGCGCCGGTGGGAGCGGAGGCGACCCGAAGGGTCGTCGGAGTATGAAGGAAATGGACAAGGATTCGCCCGCAAGAAAAAAATAGGAGAGTTGTGGCCGATCTGCTTGAGGAAGAAGAAATAGAGCAACGGACGGATGAGCTCGGGGATTGGGAGCGCGAGGGAAACGCTGCGATCCAAAAGGTCTTCGAGTTCGAAGATTTCACGGCCGCCATCAAGTTCGTTAACGAGGTGGCGAAGCTCGCCGACCGTTACGACCACCACCCCGACATCGACATTCGCTGGAACCGAGTCAAGCTCGTTCTGTCGACACACTCGGAGGGCGGGTTGACGGCGCGCGACTTCGACGTCGCGGGAGAGATCGAGCAGTCTATCCAGGACTGACGACCGGACTTCAGTCCGGCGCGGGCATCGCCCCAACCTGCTCGCGCAGCCACGGTGGCAGCGAGAAAGTCACGTCCTCAGACGTAACTTCCTTGGTCTCGACAGTGTCGTAACCGTGCTCGGCGAGCTTGGCGAGGAGCCCCTCCACCAGCACCTCGGGGGCGCTTGCGCCCGAGCTGACTCCCACCGTCTCCACACCCTCGAGCCACTTTGAGTCGAGGAAGCTCTCGTCCGGCACGAGATGCGCCGGCGTCCCCGCCTTGATGGCGACCTCGACCATCCGGTTCGAGTTCGACGAGTTCACAGCGCCCACGATCAGCACGAGATCGGCCTCGGGGGCGAGAGCCTTGACGGCAACCTGGCGGTTCTGCGTCGCGTAACAGATGTCGTTGCTATGAGGCCCCGAGATGTCGGTGAACCTGCTTCGCAACGACTCGACGACATCGCTCGTGTCGTCTACGGACAGAGTGGTTTGCGTTAGATAGGAGACCGGTTCGTCGGAGTCGAGCGGGAGGGAGTCGATCTGGCCGACGTCCTCGATCACGTAGGTCGAGTCGGGGACCTCGCCGGCGGTGCCCTCGATCTCCTCGTGCCCGAGGTGGCCGACGAGCACGATCTTGCGTCCCGACCGCGCGAACCTCTTCGCCTCTAAGTGAACCTTCGTGACCAGTGGGCAGGTCGCATCGATGACCTGGAGGTTTCGCTCGGCTGCGCTCGCTCTTACCTGGGGGGACACACCGTGGGCAGAGAAGACGCACACGGCCCCCTCGGGGATCTCCTCCTCGGATTCCACGAAAACGGCGCCGCGCTTGATCAGCTCGTTCACGACGTAGCGGTTATGGACGATCTCCTTGCGCACGTAGACGGGGGCCCCGCACGTGTCGAGTGCCCGCTCGACGATCTGGACGGCCCGGTCGACGCCTGCACAGTAGCCGCGCGGTGCCGCGAGTATGACTTTCTTCACCCGGCCAGACTAACGGTGGGATTCCCATAGACGAGCCTTCCACCCGAGCCAGACGCCGCCGGGACGTCGTACACCCATCGTTTGACTGCATTTCGTTGATAATGCAAGTTGCCCAGCGATGGGTCGACGTTGAACCAAACGCTGGGCACCGTTGCGCGAATGAACCAAAGGCTGGACCAGGTTTCGGCGGGGCTCCTATCCGGGCCCGGTCCTTCGGCGCCCGGTTTTCTTGGTTGTTGTTTTCTTGCGCGTGGCTTTCTTCGCGGTTGACCTCTTGCGGGTCTTCTTGACCGTCTTCCTGCGAGCCGTCTTCTTCTTCGGCGGCACACGGAAGAGATCGATGAGACCCGCCTCCTGACTCGACGGGCAGAGTGGCTCCACCACGCAGTCCTCGCACCGAGGTCGCTTCGCGTCGCACGTCACCCGCCCGTGCATGATGTAGAGGTTCGGAACCTGAGGCCACTCCTCCTTGGGATACAGCGCCATCAGGTCCCGTTCGATTTTCTCGGCCTCCTTCGATCCGTGCTCGGTGAGACCGAGTCGCACCGCAACTCGTCCGACGTGGGTGTCCACGGCGACACCGGCATCCGGATCGGATTTCAGCGCCTCGGGAAAACAGCTCGCCTGCACGATGTTGGCGGTCTTGCGCGCCACGCCCGGCAGAGTGACGAGCTCCGCGATCGTCGAAGGAACCTTGCCGCCGTAGTCGGCGATCAACTTCTGACTCAGCCCTCGCACCGATTTCGTCTTCTGGTTGAAGAACCCCGTGGGGCGGAGGTCGTCCTGAAGCTCGGTCTCCGGGACGGCGAGGTAGTCCTCGGGCCGCCGGTACTTCACGAACAGGGTCTTGGTGACCTCGTTGATCTTGGCGTCGGTGGACTGGGCGGACAGGACAGTGGCGATGACGCACTCGAGTGGATTCCTGAAATCGAGCGCGATCCTGGGGTTCTCGTACGCGCTCTTCAGTCCCTCGAGAATCAGGGGGGCCCGTTCGGCGCCCGGAAGGTCGCGGGTGTTCTGCGGTCCGGCCGAGCCCGCCCCGCCTGTGTCCTTCGGACTGATTGGCATAGCCGGAGGATAGCTGCTAGGCTCCCAAACGATCGTTTGTTTGTGACTCCGAGAGGCAGACTCCCCATGGCCCGGACAGCAGAGAGAATCGTCACCCCCCGCCGGGCCGAGCTCGTCGCCGCGGCCACCCGCCTCTTCTCGGTGCGCGGCTATCACGGCACCTCGATGAAGCACCTCGCCGACTCGCTCGGGATGCTGAAGGGCTCGCTCTACGCCCACATCGGCTCCAAGGAGGAGCTTCTCTACGACGTCGTGGCCGAGGGGGCCGAGCGCTTCTTGACCCGGGCCCACGCCGCGGCCACGCTTGACGGCACCGCCTCGGAGCGGCTCCAAGCTTTCCTCGTCGGGCACATCGAGACCGCGATCGAACATCTCGATGCGGCTACCGTGTTCCTCAACGAGTGGCGCTACCTCTCCGACGACCTCCGCGCCGACGTGCAAACCAAACGCGACGCCTACGAGGGACTGATTCGAGGCATCGTTACCGACGGCATCTCGTCCGGTGAGTTTCGAGCCGACGCCGACGTCGCGATGACGGCCCGGCTCGTGCTGTCGGCTGGAAACTGGGTCTACGCCTGGTACCGGCCGGAGGGTTCGCTTTCCTCGACCGAGATCGGGCATCGCTACACCGAAATGATCGTAAGAGGACTCAAGAACGACTCGATCAAGAATCCGGCGGACGCCGGCTACACGGAGGTGGCGCAATGACTTACGAGGAGAAGCTCGCCAAGTTCAATCAGCACATCGAGGATGGCGGCAAGGTCGAGACGAACGACTGGATGCCCGATGACTACCGGCGAGGCGTCCTGAAGTTCGTCGAGATGCACGCCAACTCCGAGATCATGGGCGCAATTCCCGAGCGCGAGTGTCTTCCGATCGCACCGTCACTGCAGCGAAAGATGAGCCTCGCAGCCAAAATCCAGGACGAGGTCGGCCACGCACAGTTGCTGTACCGAGTCGCAGAGGACCTAGGCAAGAGCCGCGACACGATGTTCCACGACCTCGTCAACGCTAAGTCCAAGTTCCACAACGTCTTCCACTACCCGGTCAGTCACTGGGGCGACGTCGCGATTATCGGGTGGCTGATCGATGGAGCGGCTCTCGTGACCCAGGCCGCGCTGCGCGACTCCTCCTACGCTCCCTACGCCCGGGTGCTGAAGCGAATCTGCGCCGAGGAGCAGCTTCACCTGCGTCACGGCGAACACATAACGATGGAACTGTCCGCGGGTACGGACAGGC
>Ga0190275_10004205_pt1 | contig 10364 bp, 11 predicted proteins | sample Popmic550T_FD_133745 | JGI IMG/M metagenome (GOLD analysis project Ga0190275, IMG submission 133745) | Populus adjacent soil microbial communities from riparian zone of Yellowstone River, Montana, USA - 550 T | ecosystem: Environmental > Terrestrial > Soil > Riparian zone > Trees stand | place...
AGAGCATCGACCGCCGGTACTCGTTCGTCAAAGTCCTGGAAAAGCCGGTGGAGCGCCAGGCGCTCGAAGGCCTGTTTGCGCCTGCGCCCGAACTGTCGAGCGTGGCCCCAGTCGCGCAAGCCTAGTCTTTGCCTCTACCGGATCTTGCCGCGTCCAAGGATCGGCCACACCGCCTCGATGCGGCTCTTGCGCGTCGCGTAGATCTCCTCGTGCAGATGCACCGTCGTATCGGAATAGCCGACGATCCACTCCAATCGATCACCCACGCACGGTGTTTCACTCGGACTCTCAAGCTCGATCGTGCCGTGCTCGGCTGAGAGCCGCGCCGCCCGGATTTCGCCCAGCCCAAGCGGCCCCGGCATCGAGGCATCGCTGCTCATCGTCTTCTTGCCGGCATCGCAGATGATCCGGTTCGGCGTCGGCCGGCTGATGACAGTGGTCATGACGGTGAGCGCATAAGGATGCTCGACGGCGAAGTCCTTGGCGTAGTGGACGTCGCAGAACACGCCACCGCCGGCCTGGATTTCCGTGATGCCCGGCTGCGCTGCCGAAATCCAGTAGGTGCCAGTGCCGCCACAACTGACGACCTCGACCGGCAATCCTGCCTTGCGGCACATCTCGGCGGTTTGCGCGATTCCTTTCACCGCAGCGGTGACGGCCGCCGCCTTTTCGTTCGGATCCATAATGCCTGCGGCGTGCCCCTCCCACCCCATCAGGCCCGCGAACCGCACTCCGCTCTGCTTCGCGATGAATTGTGCCAGCGCGACGCAGGCTTCGCCCGGCTCGACCCCCGCACGCTTCATGCCCATGTCCACCTCGATCACGAGGCGAACGGTGGCGCCCGCCGCGCGCCCAGCCTCGGCGATCGCCATGACGTTCTCGCGGCTGTCGACCGCCACCATGACGTCGCAACTGCGGCGCAGGGCGACGAGCCGCGCGATCTTCTGTGGCCCGACGATCTGGTTTGCGATCAGGATGTCGAAAAAGCCGTGCGCCGCCATCACCTCCGCTTCGCCCAGCTTGGCGCAGGTGATGCCCGCCGCCCCACCCTCGACCAGCATGCGGGCGATTTGCGGAACCTTGATCCCCTTGGTGTGCGGCCGCCAGTTGATCCCGCCCTTCCGGCACGCGCCCGCGATGCGCGCAATATTCTGTTCCAGAACGTCCAGGTCGACGAACAACGCCGGGGTATCGACGGCGTCCTTGTCGGCTCCCACGAGGTGCGACACCGCAGGTTGCGTGCTGGTATCCATGACGGCAAGGCTCCGGTCCGTGACGGTCGAAAGTCACCGTAGCGCAGCCGCCAACACTTGCGATAGGCTTTCCGCATATGCCGGGCAGCATCTTGGGGAGTCTCGTTATGATCCGACACGCGTTTACGCTCGCAGCCGCAACGCTGCTCGCAACCTCGGCTTCGTTTGCCCAGGAAGGGCCGCCGTTAAAGACGGCTGTGGATGGCACGTTCGCGCCGCACGCGATGCCCAAGCTCGGCGGCGGATACGAGGGTTTCAATATCGATCTCGCCGAGGAGATCGGCAAGCGGATGAAGCGCAAGGTTACGATCGACGCCGTGCAGTTCTCCGGCATCGTGCCGGCGCTGCAGGCCGGCACCTACGATTTCGTCGCAGCGCCGACCACGGTGACCAAAGAACGCGCCGACAACATGCTGTTCACCGAAGGCTACCTCAACACCGACTTTCAGTTCCTGATCAAGAAGGGCGCGGCGAAGGTCAATAAGCTCGAAGACCTGAAGGGCAAGATCGTGTCGGTGAACAAGGGTTCGGCCTACGACTCCTGGGCGCGCGACCTCGAAGCCAAGATCGGCTGGAAAGTGGAGAGCTTCGGGACCCAGACCGATGCCGTGCAAGCGGTGCTCGCCGGCCGTGCCGACGCGAACGTCGCCGGCAACACCGTGATTGCGTGGGCGGTGAAGAACAATCCGCAGCTCGAACTCTCCTACCTGCACTCGACCGGCCTCGTGTGGGGCGCGCCGATGCGCAAGGATTCGGGCGAGCTGCGTAAGCAGATCGAAAATGCGATCGAGTGCATGAAGCTCGACGGCACGGTCGCCAAAATGCACGAGAAGTGGTTCGGGGTGAAACCCACGCCGGGTTCTGCGGCGGTCACCGTGTTCCCCGGCTACGGCGTGCCCGACATGGCCGGCTACGATCCGACGCCGCACACACCGCAGTGTAATTAGCGCTGTGTCCCCGGCGCTGCGCAGCTTGAAATGCTGCGCTGCAGACCCGGGGCCCCGGTTTGTTGACTCAAAGGAACCGGGGTCCCGCATCTGCGGTGCACCGCTGCGCGCTGCACCGCGTGCGGGACACGGCGGATGACACCCCCCATCCTCTCCATCAGCGGCCTGCGCAAATCGTTCGGCCACACCGAAGTACTGCGCGGCATCGACCTCACGGTCGCGCCGCAGGAGCTCGTCTTCATCATCGGACCGTCCGGCTCAGGCAAGAGCACGCTGTTGCGCTGCTGCAACCGGCTCGAGGAGCCGACGGCGGGCGTGATCACGCTCGACGGCGTCGACCTGATGGCGCGCTCGACCAACATCAACGCGATGCGCCGCAAGATCGGGATGGTGTTCCAATCCTTCAACCTCTACCCGCACATGACGGCGCTCGGGAATGTCACGCTCGCGCTGCGCAAGGTGGTCGGCAGGTCGCGCACCGACGCCGACAGGGTCGGCATGGAGGCCCTCGAACGCGTCGGCCTTTCGGCGAAGGCGAAATCCTATCCGAGCGAGCTTTCCGGCGGGCAGCAACAGCGCGTCGCGATCGCGCGCGCGTTGGCGCTTGAACCGAGTGTGATGCTGTTCGACGAGCCGACCTCGGCGCTCGATCCGGAGCTGGTCGGCAGTGTCCTTGCGGTGATGCGCGAGCTCAAGGCCGCCGGCATGACCATGCTGGTGGTGAGCCATGAGATGCGTTTCGCGCGCGATGCTGCGGATCGCGTGATCTTCATGGATCACGGACTAATCGTGGAAGAAGGCAGGCCCGAGCAGATCTTCGGCGCACCGCAGGAGCCGCGCACCAAGGCTTTCATTGCGGAGCTGACAAGGTGAAGTTTGCTCGTGCCACACGCTCGGTCTGTTCCCTCCCCCCTTGCGGGGAGGGGCTAGGGAGGGGGGTTACGCCGACGCTCTCAGGTCCCGAAACAACCTCGACCCCCACCCCCTCCCCGCAAGGGGGAGGGGAGCGCAGCGGTGTTCGTGGCAACGGCGTTGTATCCGCATGAACGCCTTCCTCGAAACCTTCTTCAAGCCGAACCTGATCGCGCAGTATCTGCCGTCAATCTTGAAAGGCGTGGTCGTCACCATCGAGATCGCTTTTTCAGTCGTGGTCTGCGGCCTGCTGCTCGGCCTCCTGCTCGCCGTGGTTCGGTCCTTTCAGGTCAAGCCGGTCAACGCGCTGATCGTCATCTTCGTCGACATGTTCCGCGCCCTGCCCCCGCTGGTCATCGTGCTGATCGTCTACTTCGGCCTGCCCAACGTCGGCCTCAACATCCCGTCCTTCGCGGTGCTCTGGCTGGTGCTCACGCTCGTGCTCGCGGCCTTCGCGGAGGAAATCTTCTGGGCCGGAATCCTCTCGGTGCCGAAGGGCCAGTGGGAGGCGGCTCGTTCGACCGGCTTCGGTTTCCTCGGCACGCTCGGCTACATCGTGCTGCCGCAGGCGGTGCGGCTCACCGTGCCGCCGATCACCAACCGCACTGTCGCGATCACCAAGAACACCGCGCTCGGCACGGTCATAGGCGTGCCCGAAATCCTGAACCAGGCGACGACCGCCGTCTCATTCTCGGCCAACGCCACGCCGCTGATGATGGGGGCGATCGCCTACATCATCCTGTTCATCCCTGTCGTCGCAGTTGGCCGCTATCTCGAAACACGCTTTGCGTGGCGGAGGAACTGATGGACGCGCTGCTCCATCAATTCTTCAATCTCGACATCATGTCGCGTGCTCTGCCGTTGATCTTGCAGGGCCTCCAGATGACGCTGCTGCTGTGCGTTGTGGTCATCCCCCTCGGACTTGCCGGCGGGCTTCTGTTCGCCCTCGCTTCGCTCTCAGGGTCGCGGACGGTGCGCTGGGGCATGATCGTCGCGATCGACTTCTTCCGCGCTGTCCCGCCGCTTGTGCTGCTGATCTTCGTTTACTCGGGCCTGCCGTTTGCCGGTATCCGACTCTCGCCGCTTACCGCCGTTGCGGTCGCGTTCTTCCTCAATACGTCGAGCTACTATGGAGAAATCTATCGCGCCGGGATCGAGAGCGTCGGCCGCGGCCAGTGGGACGCGGCGCGCTCGACCGGTCTCAATCCCTTCCAGACGCTTACCTCGGTGATCCTGCCGCAGGCGGTGCGCAACGTGCTGCCCGACCTTGTTTCCAACACCGTGGAAGTCGTGAAGCTCACCTCGATCGCCAGCGTGGTCGCCCTCCCCGAGCTCCTCTATTCGGCCGACATGGCGCGCTCGGTCACCTTCAATGCCTCGCCGATCGTGCTTGCGGCGGCGATCTATCTCGTGATGTTGTGGCCGGTGGTCAGGCTGATCAGCCGGCTGGAGCGAAGGATGGCGTCCTGATGTCCCGCATTATCCGCGTTGCTGCTGCCCAGTCCGGTCCTATCCAGAAAGCCGAGTCCCGCCAAGCCGTCGTAAAGCGCCTCTGCGATCTGCTCGATCAGGCACACGCGCACGGCGTCAACTTCGTGGTGTTTACCGAGCTTGCGCTCACCACCTTCTTCCCGCGCTGGTACATGACCGATCAGGCCGAGGTCGATGCGTGGTTCGAGCGCGAGATGCCGAACACCGCCACGCGCCCGCTGTTCGACAAGGCCGCGCAGTACGATATCGGCTTCTATCTGGGCTATGCGGAGTTGACCCCGGACGGCCATCACTACAACACTGCGATCCTGGTCGACCGCGACGGCAAAATTGTCGGCAAGTACCGCAAGGTGCATCTGCCCGGTCATGATGAGTTCGATCCGGAGCGCGCGTTCCAGCATTTGGAGAAGCGCTATTTCGAACCCGGCAATCTCGGCTTCCCGGTGTGGCGCACCATGGGCGGCATCATGGGCATGTGCATCTGTAACGACCGGCGCTGGCCCGAGACCTATCGTGTCATGGGCCTGCAGGGCGTCGAGATGGTCGTGCTCGGCTACAACACGCCCTCGGTCAATTCGCAGAAGGCCGAGGAAGGGCCGGAGAAGCGGCTGTTCCATCATAACCTCTCGGTGCAGGCGGGCGCGTACCAGAACTCAACCTTCGTGATCGCGACCGCGAAATGCGGCAGCGAGGACGGCCATCCGCTGTTCGGCGGAAGCTGCATCGCCAATCCGGACGGCGAGATCATCGCGACCGCGAAGACCGAGGGCGACGAGCTGGTGATCGCCGACTGCGATCTCGACGATACGATCTTCAACAAGGAAACGATCTTCGACTTCAAGCGCCACCGGCGCATCGAGCACTATGGGCGGATTACCAGCCAGACCGGCGTGACGTTGCCGGAGTAACCGTCATGTCCGACTCCCTCTCCTACGATCTCGCCGCCCTCACGCCGCACGACCGCTACAAGATCCTCATCAGCCTCGTGATCCCGCGGCCGATCGCGCTGGTCACCACGATCGGGCCGACCGGCGTCGTCAACGCCGCGCCGTTCTCGTTCTTCAATATCTTCAGTGAGGATCCGGCGCTCTGCGTGCTTGGCTTGCAGGCGAAGCCCGGCGGCGGCCTGAAGGACACCTCGGCGCACATCCGTGACCGCGGCGCGTTCGTGGTCAATCTCGTGGACGAGGCGATCGGTGAGCAGATGAACCAGTGCGCGGTCGATTTCCCGGCCGACATCAGCGAGATCGACGTCGCGAAATTCTCGCTGTTGCCGAGCGAGAAGATCACTATCCCGCGCATCGCGGAGGCGCCGGCAGCGCTCGAATGCCGCCATTACACGACGCTGGAAGTTAGTCCGTTGCGTCGCCTCGCGATCGGCGAGGTCCTGCATGTGCATGTCCGAAAAGACCTGTGGGACACCGAAAAGATGCGTGTCGACATGACGCAATATCGCCCGCTCGCGCGCCTGTTCGGTAATTTCTATGCGTCGCTCGGCGAGCCGTTCACCCACGTGCGGCAAAGCTACGAGGAGTGGCAGGAGGGGCAGAAAAAATAGGCACCGCTCTTTCCGTTACCCTCCGCCTTGCGGGGAGGGTCGACGCGAGCGAAGTGAGCGGCGGGGTGGGGGTCAGAGTTTGTCGCGACCATCGTGCCCCAATGAACGACCCCCACCCCTAACCCCTCCCCGCAAGGGGGAGGGGAACAGAGCGGAGTTTGCGGCTAGCGCCCCAGCTGCACCGCGCCGATTGCCATCGTCACCGCGGCTTGCGTCGGATCGATCACCGGGATCCCGAGCGCATCCTCCAGCGGCTTGCGGTGACGTGCCATGCCGGCACAGCCCATCACGATCGCGTTCGCGCCATCCTGGTCCTTCAGCGCCCGGCCGACCTCGATCATGCGCGGCAGCGTGTTCTCGCTTGCGGATTCGGCAACCGACAATTCGAGCGGACGCTCGCCGGCGAGGCGGTCCGTGAGGCCCATCTGGCGCAGATAGCGCATGTGGCGCGCGATGGAGCGCTGCAGAATTGCAATCACGCCGAAGCGCTCGGCGCGCGCCAGCGCGGTGAGCACGCCGCATTCCGCAATCCCGAACACCGGCCGCGCGGTACCCTCGCGGCAGACGTGCAGACCGGGATCGCTGTAGCAGGCGATCACGAAGGCGTCGCTGGCGTTGTCCGACTCGACAAGCCGCCGCAGCGGCAGCGCGACGCTTTCCACATGCTCCTGCGTCTCGACCCCGAACGGGCCCTCGGCCAAGGTGGAGCAGACGATCTCCGGCCCCTCCGCGAAGCGCAGCGGCGCAATGGCATCATCGATGCCGCGCGTGACGGCCTCGTTCGAGTTCGGATTGATGACGCGGATGCGCGTGCGTTGGCCGTTCAAATTGCCGCCTCGGTCTTCTGATCGAAGACATGCAGCCTGGAGGGGCGCATGGCAAGCCGCAACGTGTCGTGCAGCTTCACCTTGGTGGTCGGCTCGACGCTCGCCACCATCATGCCGTCGCCGACCCGCGTGTCGAGGATGATCTCGCTGCCCAGCTGCTCGAGCACCTCAACCGCGGCATCGAAGGTCAGGTCGGGCGAATCCGAAGGACCTGCGACGGTAACATCCTCAGGACGGATGCCGAGCGTGACATCGCGGCTTGAATGGGCGCGCACGCGCTGCGCGATCTCGTCGGGGAGCTTGATGCGCAGACCCTTGTTCTCGGCAACGACCGCGCCATTCGTCTCGGTCAACGTCACGTTGGCAAAGTTCATCGCCGGCGAGCCGATGAAGCCCGCAACGAACTTGTTGGCAGGGGTATTGTAGAGTTCGAGCGGCTCGCCCACCTGCTGCACCCAGCCGTCCTTCATCACCACCACGCGATCGCCCAGTGTCATCGCCTCGACCTGGTCATGCGTGACGTAGATGGCGGTGGTGCCGAGGCGCAGATGCAGCTTCTTGAGCTCAACACGCATCTGCACGCGCAGCTTGGCGTCGAGGTTGGAGAGCGGCTCGTCGAACAGGAACACCCGCGGGTGGCGCACGATTGCGCGCCCGAGCGCTACGCGCTGGCGCTGCCCGCCGGAGAGCTGGCGCGGCTTGCGCTTCAACAGATCGCCGATGCCGAGGATGTCAGCCGCCTCCTTGACGCGCTTCTCGATCTCGGCCTTTTCGAATTTGCGCATCTTCAGGCCGAACGCCATGTTGTCGTACACGCTCATGTGCGGGTAGAGCGCGTAGTTCTGGAACACCATCGCGATATCGCGGTCCATCGGCGCGAGATCGTTGACCACGTTGCCGTCGATCGAGATGTCGCCCGAAGAGATCGCTTCGAGCCCTGCGATCATCCGCATCGTGGTCGTCTTGCCGCAACCCGACGGCCCGACGAACACCACGAACTCCTTGTCGCGGATCTGCAGGTTCACGTCTTTGACGGCGTGTACGGTGTCGTAGAACTTGTTGATGCCCTTGAGGACGACTTGTCCCATACGCTTCTACCTCAGCCCTTTACCGAGCCGGTCAGCCCGGCGACGTAGTGTTCGACGAAGAACGAATAGGCGATCGCGACCGGTATCGATCCGAGCAGCGCGCCGGCCATCAACGGCCCCCAGAAGAACACGTCGCCGCGGATCAGCTCCGAGGTGACGCCGACCGGCACCGTCTTCTGCTCGGGCGACGAAAGGAACACGAGCGCGTAGATGAATTCGTTCCATGATAGCGTGAACGCAAAGATGCCGGCCGAGAGGATGCCCGGAATCGCGACCGGAATGACGATGTAGAGCATCGCCTGCCAGCGCGACGCCCCGTCGATGCGCGCGCATTCCTCCAGCTCCTTCGGCACCGCCTTGAAGTACCCCATCATCAGCCAGGTGCAGAATGGAATGAGGAAGGTCGGATAGGTAAGGATCAGCGACCACGGCGTATCGCCGAGGCGGTAGTTGCGGATGATCTCGGCCAGCGGGATGAACAGCAGGGTCTGCGGCACCAGGTAGGTGATGAAGATGCCGGTGCCGAGGCTGCCGGCGAACGGGAAGTTCAGCCGCGACAGCGCATACCCGGCAAACACGCCGCACACGAGCGAGATCGCGGTGGACGCGAGCGCGATGAACATCGTGTTCCACAGCCAGGCAGCAAATAGGGTCTCCTCGAACAGATAGCGGAAATGATCCAGCGTCGGCTTCCAGGTCCAGAACGGATTGTAGTTCACCGAATTCCACGGCCGGTAGAGCTCACCGTCCGGACGCACCGAGGTGATCACCATCCAGTAAAACGGGAACAGCAGGAAGATCAGGAACAGGGCCATGGGCAGGTAGAAGAAGACCCATTTTCTCCAGAGTGCGCCTTCGATCATGGCTCAACGCACCTCGACGCGGCGGATATAGAGAAGCTGGATGATGACGACCAGGAACAGGACCGGGAACATCGCGAGCGAAATGGCGGCGCCCTCGCTCAGGAGGCCGGTGCCGATGCCAATCTGGTAGGCATAAGTCGCGAACAGGTGCGTGGCGTTAGCAGGGCCGCCGCCGGTCATCACATAGACGATCTGGAAGTCGGCGAACGTCTGGATCACCGAGAACAGCACCACCACCATGGTCACCGGCAGCAGCAGCGGCCAGGTGATGTACCAGAACCGCTGCAGCGGTTTTGCGCCATCGATGGCAGCGGCCTCGTTGAGCTCCGGACTGATGGTCTGCAGCCCTGCGAGCAGGCTGATGGCGAAGAACGGCACGCCACGCCAGATGTTGATCACCATGATCGAGATCATCGCGAGGTCGGGATCGCCGAGCCAGTTGATCCGGCCGGTGATCAGGCCGAGATGGTACAGAGTCCAGTTGAGCACGCTGAATGTCGGATCGAACATCCATTTCCACGCGAAGGTGGAGAGCACCGTCGGAATAATGAACGGCAGCAGGATGAACGCGCGCGTGAAGGCCTTGCCGCGGAAATGGCGGTTGAGCAGCATCGCGAGCCACAGCCCGAGCGCCAATTTGAAGACCGTGGTCACGCCCGTATAGAGGAACGTGTTGTAGACCGAGGTCCGGAAGATCGAGTCGTTGAAAATCTTGTAGAAGTTGGCGAGCCCGACGAAATTGCCCGGCACGCCGACGCGTGAGTCGGTCACCGACAACAGAATTCCGCGGACAAACGGATAGGCGATGAACAGGCCGAGCAGCACCATGGTCGGCACGAGCAGCGCAAAGGCAAGCCAGCGCTCGTCTTCGAAAATGCGATTCCGTCGCGGTGGAGGCGGCTCGCCGTACGCCGTGGTCGCGACCGAGGTTATCGCCATCACCGATCCCTATTGATCAACGGACCTCCGCGAAGGCCTATCGGCATTCGCGGAGGTATCTCTTCGACCGGCGGTGAGGCCGGATACGTCCATCAAGATTTAGGTGTAGACCTTCTTCAGTTCGGCCTCGGCCCATTTCACCGCGTCCTCGGCCGGCATGCCCTGGCAGGCCTTAGCGTACATGTCGGTGATGATGTACTTGGAGAGCACCTCGGCGGCTTTCGCATTTGCCGGGCCTGCATAGCCAGGCGTGCGGCCGAGACGGCCAGCGATCTTGTAGGGCTCCATGACGGGATCCTCGGTCCACACCTTGTGCTTTTCCCACTCAGGTGTGGGCGGCGTCGCGAAGCCCTTTTGCGAGATGAACCACTTCTCGTAAACCGGCTTGGAGTGCGCCCACTTCAGGAAGTTCTTCGCACCGGCCTGGTTCTTCGAGTAGGTCGGCAGCACGTGCGAATGGTACGTATGCATCGAGAACTGTCCGGC
>Ga0190275_10004206_pt1 | contig 10363 bp, 9 predicted proteins | sample Popmic550T_FD_133745 | JGI IMG/M metagenome (GOLD analysis project Ga0190275, IMG submission 133745) | Populus adjacent soil microbial communities from riparian zone of Yellowstone River, Montana, USA - 550 T | ecosystem: Environmental > Terrestrial > Soil > Riparian zone > Trees stand | place...
CGCCGGTAGGGGATTTTAGTCCTGCGGCTATAGGTCCAGTGTACGTTCCTTACATGATGCCTGAGTAGCTCTGTTAGCCTTTCGATTTCCGTGGATCCCGGCTCCGCGGGTAGGTGTTCCGCTCGCCGATCTTCCCGTCCTGATTGTGGATGATGTGCTCGACGCCACGGTCGATGGCCATCCTTCGTCCGTCGGCCTGTGCCTCCGCTTTCGTTGGTGCGCTGCTAGAAGCCCGCTTGTTGCCTTCGGCTTTGTTCACCCATCGATCGCCCTGCTTGCTTGTGTGGATGTCGCCCTTCGCCATGAGCTTTCCTCCAGCATACGTGTGCCGTGGACTCAAGTATGTGTGCTCCTCGGGAAGAGTGCAATAGGTACTCCCACCATTGCAATCCAACACTGACTCGTGCTCGGTTTCGTGGCGCGAGGAGTGCCAGGTCGCTAGGCTTATGCAATGTCCAAGTCAAGAAGGCAATCGGGCGGAAGCCTGGTCGGTGGAGTCATCGGCCTCGTGGTCCTCTTATACCTTGTCTCACCGAACCGCGATGGGGTCATCGAAGCACTTGACGTCCTGCTCGGCGGGCTCCTTCTCTTGGGGATCACCGCTGCCGGCGTCTGGGTAGCGTGGCATTTGTGGAGGAGGCTCAGGACCCCTAAGGCACGCGAGCTCTCCAAGCGCTTCGAGGCGGTCCGTTCCATGAGCGGCGCGCAGTTCGAGGTCTTCATGGCCGACCTCTTCAGGGCGCTGGGCCATAAAGCGGTGATGCTAGGGGGAGTCGGCGATCAGGGTGTCGACATCGTTGTGGACCGCCGCGGCGAACGCGTCGCCGTGCAGTGCAAGAACCACAAGAAGCCAGATGTTGCAGCGGTGTTCGCCGTCCGGGGTTAGCTCATCGCCCCACGCGTAGCGCTTCTGCTCGAGCCCGCCGCGGGCTGCGCACTCCCACTCGGCCTAGGTTGGCAGCCTCATTCGAGCCCACGCGCAGTAGGAAGCCGCGTCGCTCCATGAGAGGTGCACCACGGGATGATCCATGCGATTCTCGGTGGAGGAGTGCGGACCCTCGGGATGGCGCCAGTTCGCGCCAAAGACCTGGCGCCACCACGGTGCCTGCGCCGCTCCCCACGTCGGCTCGAAGTCATCGGGGAGTAGCCCTCCGAACACGAACGACCAGCCGTAGCGCTCGGCTTCGGTAACGAAGCCGGTGGCACCCACGAACTCTGCGAATCGCGCGTTGGAGACCGCATAGGCGTCGATCCAGAACGGCTTGAGCTTCATAGCCCAGACCGGTCCCTCGCCGTCGGCGGTGAATCCGATGGGATCGTCAGTGCCCATAAGGAAGTCGCCACCTTCGAGATGTACCATCTCTGAGGCCGCTCTCTCCTTGCCGACCGAGGTCACCGCTGAAGCACGCGGTCCCACAGCCGAAAGGTCACGATCCTGCGGCGAGCCAACGCGGGAGGCAGTGCGGGAGCCAGCGCAACATGGCACGTGATCCCTAGATTCTTCGCCCGGCTTCATCTATCCCCTTTCCCGGTGTCTGACAATAGCGAAGGCTGGTTCGAGGAGCTAACGAACTTCTTGCGGTGGAGCGCCTTGGTCTCCTTGAGGCTCTCGTATTCGCCGGCGTAGAGCAACATCGGGTTGTTGTTCATGTTCGTTAGCTCCTCTTTCTGCGTTGCTCTAGCGTACACTGCTGCTCTACTCACCGTGGAAGACCAGCACCTCCAGACCAACAGTGACCGCCATAATCCTTGTCACGAGTATCTTCTGTAATCCTTCGCCTCCTACTGGCGCGACATTGCGATGCGCATCCGCTCGTCGGGGTCGATCATGTGGTCGTGGTCGTCGAGGCCGAGGTCGATCTGGACCCAGCCGATCCGGCCGGTGAATTGGCTCGACGCGACGGTGTAATCGCTGGCCACCGGCGTCCCGGTGTCCTTGCCGACATCGGTGGTTTCGTCGGCGGAGAAGACCATGGGCTGGGTCATCTCGACGCGGCCGTCGCCGGCCTTCTCGCCGTCGATAAACAAGGTGACGTCGCCGCCCTTGCCGAGACCGCCCCCGTCGTAGGCGAACTCCATTCGCACCTGGTGCGTTGCAGGTGGGACGGCTTCGGTCGCCAAGGTCACGAACTCGTGGATGCCCAGCACGTTGTAGGCGAACGCTGGCCACCCGTCGGTGGTGTAGAGGCTCCAGCCACCGAACTTGCCGCCCTGCGCGATGATCACGCCGTTCGCGCCGCCGTCGGGCACGTGCAGCTCGGCGGTGACCGAGAACGACTTGTTCTTGATGTTCACGACGCTGTTCTCCGACAGCCGCCCCATACGACCAAACAGCAGCTGCGACCTGCCATGGATGAGCTGCGGGCGTCCCGCGATGTCCGGGTTCACCCGCTCGGCCATCCGGTCGTCCAGCGGGAGCACGTTGTACTTCGTCGCCTCGATGAGCCATAGGCGCTGCAGCTCACGCAGCTTGTCGGGCAGCTTGGCGGCCAGGTCGTTAGCCTGCGTCCAATCGGTCGAGCCGTCGTAGAGTTCCCACACGTCGTCGTCGAACGCCGGCAGGACGCCGCCGACCATCTCCCACGGCGTCTGGTGCTTGGTGACCGCGCTCCACCCCTTGTGGTAGATGCCGCGGTTGCCGAACATCTCAAAGTACTGCAGATCGTGGCGCTCGTCGGCATCGGCGTCGGCGAACGTGTAGGCCATGCTAGTGCCCTCCATGGGCGACTGCGTGACGCCATTTACCGATACCGGCTCGGGCAACCCCGCGACCTCCAGGATCGTAGGCGCGACGTCGATAACGTGGGTAAACTGGTTACGCATGCCACCCCGGTCGGCGATGCCGTTGCGCCAGGTGACGATGGTCCCGTTGCGGGTGCCTCCCCAGTGGGAGGCTACCTGCTTGGTCCACTGGTACGGTGCGTTCATAGCCCACGCCCACCCGACCGCGTAGTGGTTGTAGGCATCCGGCGAGCCGAACTCGTCTAGCTTCGACCGCATGAACTCGGGTGTCTCCAGGGCGCCCATGCCGTTGAAGTTGGCCATCTCGTTGAAGGCGCCCTGCAGCGTGCCTTCGGCCGACGCGCCGTTGTCGCCGATGATGTAGTAGACGATCGTGTCGTCTAGGATCTCCAGGTCTTCGAGCGCGTCGATCACCCGCCCTACCTGCGCGTCGGTATGCTCCAGGAACCCCGCATAGACCTCCATCTCGCGCTCGAGCACGGGGATCAGCTCGGGGTCCATTTCGTCCCACCCAGGGATCTCGTCGTGGCGGGCGGTCAGCTCCGCATCGGCCGGGATAACACCCAGCTCCTTCTGGCGCGCGAACGTCTCTTCACGGAGCCGGTCCCAGCCCTGGGAAAACTGTCCGCGGTAGCGGTCCGCCCATTCCTTGGGCACATGATGTGGCGCATGGGTGGCGCCGGGCGCGAAGTACACAAAGAACGGCTTGTCAGGCATTAGTGCCTTTTGCTGGCGCACCCACCCGACGGCCTTGTCCGCCAGGTCCTCGCTCAGGTGGTAGCCCTCCTCCGGCGTCGCCGGAGGCTCGACCGGCGTCAGGCCCTCGTAGAGGGCCGGGTCGTACTGGTTGTTCTCCCCGCCGATGAACCCGTAGAAATACTCAAACCCACCGCCGCCGGCCGGCCACGCATCGAACGGCCCCATCGGCGACGACTGCCACACCGGCACCTCGTGGCACTTACCGAACTGGGCCGTAGAGTACCCGTTCAGCTTGAGCGTCTCCGCGACCGGTGCCTTGGTGTTGGGCCGCAGCGAGCTGTTGCCAGGCGCCGAGGTGGCGGTCTCAGTGATGCTGCCCATGCCCACCGAGTGGTGGTTGCGGCCGGTTAACATCGCCGCCCTCGTCGGCGCGCACAGGGCAGTGGTGTGAAAGCGGGTGTACCTTAGGCCGTCGGCCGCGAGCCGCTCAGCGACCGGCGTGTTAACCGGCCCACCGAATACGCTCGACGCGCCGAACCCGACGTCGTCGAGCAGCACGATCAGCACGTTCGGCGCCCCTGCCGGCGGCCGCAACGGCTCGATCGGCGGAAACGCCGTGTCGGGATCCTTCGCGTCGTAGGTGGTGAGCCCGGGTGCTGGGCGGTCGGGAATTGGCAGTATCTCCCGCTGGGGTTCGTCGTTATGGTTCGGCCTCTGGCTAGCGAGTTCGGTCACTTGGTCCTCTCTTTCTTTGCTTTGCTTGGTAACGCCTGTGCGCGCTGACGCCAGCGGTGACGGCGATCACCACGCCCCTTAGGAAGAAGGCCGAGAGCTTCAGCGGCTTGGAGGCGGTGACGAAGATGATCGCCGACATCATCTGCGGTCCCGCCATCATCGTGATGGCTAGAGGGAGGATCTGCAGGTTCATGCTCTTGTTCCTCGTTTGCTCTGAGCGCCAGGGCGGGCGTCTTCCAGGGCCTCGACGCTCAGGAGCCGTAGCCCCAGACCGTTTATGCGATCGAGTATGCCGTAGAGGTGCGGCCGGTCGATGATCTTGCCCGTAAGGACCGTATCTCTGTCTTTAGTCTCTATCTCCATCCCTTCAAAGGCCACCGCGTACGTGTCGCTGAGCTCGCTTTGCACGACTATGCGGTAGGTCGTGCCCTTGCGCATCATCTGCTGACCGCCGATCTCCATATCTCTTACACGCTCCGAGCGTAGTGCACGATGGGTGGGTCCGTCATCACCCACAGGAGCATTTTCCCCTAGGGGAGTTATGGGTCTCAGTGGTACTATGAACTAGATGAGCCCCCTGGCCTGGGCCTCCTCCACGGCTTTATCGCGCGAGGAGACCCCGAGCTTGCGGTAGATGGATTTGATCTGGGTCCTCACCGTGCTCGGAGCGACGTAGAGGCTTTCAGCTATCTGCCGAACAGACAACTCCCCGCCTAGCAGGAGAAGCACGCCGAGCTCGCGTTCGGTCAGCTTGCCGTTGAGTTGCCCGCCCTGCGGCCTGCTCGGGCGAAGCTTCCGTTTCTGGTGCTCGAGGAGGCCGGGGAATATGCCGGCATCCTCGGCGAAAGGCTCTAGTATGGCCCGCGCCTCGGCGAGCGCCGCCCCGCCCCTGGCCCTGTCCTCGCGGGCGCTTAGCACCTGCGCGAGCGCCAGCAACCCGATTAGGGTAGGCCAGGGACTCAAGCCAGGCAACCTTCTTCGCGCGGAAATACCCTGCTCCAACTCCTTTTGGGCCTCCTCCAACTTCCCGCGTCCTGCGAGCGCGCAGCCAAGGGCGATAGGTACCAGGGTAGCCTGGGGAATCCCCTGCAGCCGGAACCTGTCCACCATCTCGTGCGCCTCACGCGCACGTAACTCGGCTTCTTCCAGGCGTCCTTCATCCGTGGCAACGAGCGACAGGAACGATAAGGTAGCTACCCGCAGCAGGGGCTGACCATCCTCTGTCAGACCAAGGGCTTCCTCCAGCGGCTTTCGGGCCTGGGATGCCTCTCCAGAGAGGTACAGCTCGCCACCAAGCCCGAAGCGCACCATCGCGGCCCATGGTGAGCTTTCTAAGGGCTCCAACTCTAGCGCGCGCCTGGCATCCTCGACGCCACTCTGGACGCCACCGTAGCCGAAGCTGGCCCGGAGAATGGCCGCGCCCGACTCCACCGAGGCGGTGCCGTCGGGGAGCGGGCCCTCGTGGGGGATGTTCTGGGCGAGCGTCAGAAATTTCTCACTCTCCTCGCGCCGGCCGCCTAGGGCACAGATCCACGCCTTCACCAGGGCGAGCGCCGCATGGTGGGCGACCTCCTCGCGCAACGACTCCAGCCACCATTGAACGGTCTCCGACTGCCCGGCCAACACGTACCCGTACCAATGTCGCGCGGCCAACAGCCCCGTACGCTCGTAGTCGGTGGCCGCGATGGCCTGCCGTATCGCTCCCTCGAAGTAGCCCGCCCCCTCCAGCCACACGCTCGCCCGTTGGCGTAGAACGGGCACCACGTCGGGCCGGCTGCTCTTGAGCTCGTAGAGCAGCAACTCGGAGAAGAGATGATGGTAGCGGTACCACTCGCCCCGCTCGTCCAGGGAGACCACGAACAGGTTGGAGCGGGCGAGCTGGCGCAGGAGGCTGGCTGAGTCCTTCCGGCCTGTCACCGCGTCGCAAAGTGGCCCTGCCATGGTCCTCAATATCGAGGTCTCGAGGAGAAACCCCCTCACGTCCTCCGGGAGGTGCGCGAGCACCTCCTCCCCTAGAAGGCCCACGATGTAACGGTTGGAGCCGCTGAACGTCTCGATGAAGGCGTGCTTGTCCTCCTTGGTCCGCAAGGACAGCGAGGCCAGGTAGAGCCCTGCGGGCCACCCCTCGGTACGCTCGAGCAATACGGCGACGTCATCGGAACCGATGTCCAGCCCCATCTTCTCGTTGAGCAGGCAGGCTGCTTCCTCCTTGGAAAAGCCGAGCTCTTCGGTGCGGATCTCGTTTAACTCCCCCATTGCCCTAAGCCGTCCTAGCGGTAGCGGCGGATCCGAGCGGCTTGAGACGACGAGGTGGACGTTCTCGGGGAGGTGATCGACGAAGAAGGCAACCGACTCTTGGGTGTTTCCCTCGTTTATGAACTGGAAGTCGTCGAGCACGAGCACGACCCTCCGGGGCAATTCGGAAATCGCGTTTATAAGCGTGGGAAGCGTCGTTTCGATGGACCTCAGTCCCACGGCGCTCATTCCCACGAGGGTGTCGGCCCCGAAGTTCTCCTCCTCCGAAACGGCCTGGCGCAACGCCTCTACTATGTGCCTCCACAGCCTGACCGGGTCGTTGTCCTGCTCGTCGAGGGAGACCCAGGCGAAGGGCACATCGGCCTCTTCTACCTGGCGCCAGTGGGCTAGGAGCGTTGTCTTCCCGTACCCTGTAGGGGCACTTACGACGCTTAGCTCGCAATCTAAGGCGTTGTGGAGAAGCTCGATCAACCCGCGTCGGACCAGCTGCTCCGGGCGCGGCGTCGGCGCCCGCAACTTGGGCTTGAGAACCATCCTGGGAGGATCAATGCCTGGATCGCGCGAGGCTTGTATAACAATCTCCTCTGCCCAGCACCGCCTAGAGCTACGCTCACCCTACGGCCGATGGTGCACCATCAAGGTATCTCTGCACTGCCGGGACAAGCACCTCCAAGTGCTCGACCCGACGGCGCTCGACGGCCTCAACATGCAATCTGCTGTAGTGTAGATTTTTGCCGTCCTCAGCCGTAACCCGGAGGGTCTCGGCAGACGCACATTTTGTCACAGATAACGGCAAAACTGAACCCCCAAGACGCTCTCCACGGCAAGCTAGACTCCCTCACGAGGTCCTTCGAGGCCACGTGATGTCCGTCAACGCATAGACGCACGGGGGTACGAGCGCCGGTTCCGTCCGGAGAACGTAGATCCGTTCGCCAGGTACGTGTATTTCGGGGAGAGCAGCCCCGTCACAGTAGTTCTCCTCACGTGCCGGGGATGAACCAGCCGAGTTGCAGCGAACCAAATCCGGGCGCAACTCGGAAGGCTCCCTACTGAGGATCTTGCAGACGAATTTCCGAGAAGGGGTGAACGAGGAAGTTCGTCAGGCGAGTTTCCCGTGTGGTCCGTGGCGCCTACCCGCACCTCGTTTACGGACGTGGGTAGGCACCTAGGCTCACTCGACCACGGGCAGTAGCGGTGGCCATCACATGTGATATCTCTGTGTGCAAGAGTCACCCGCGCGTCCGTAGGATCCTGCGTGCATCGCTGCTTCCCTTCTGATCTTGAGGATCCAGTGAGGGACAGGCGCGGTCTGATGTGACGGGTCAGTCTCACGAATCAGCGTTTCAGGGATCCAAGCCCGCGTACACCAACACGTGAGGGCTCAAGAGCATATTCGGGTTCACAATGTTTACTCGCTCGACGCGCCATATGCACCTCGCACCGTACTCCAAAGAGGCGTGAATGAATTTTCGGACAAATGGATACGCCCGAAGCGCAAGTGCCAATATGCCAGCTGGCTAGTTTTCGTGTCGGCCTTCAGTACGGGCTATACTGCTAGGATGAGGAAGATCATTGTTGCGGTGGTATTCATCGTCATAGCACTGTGGCTAGGCATCTATGTCGTACCGGACCTGATCGCCAACATGCTACCGGGCGAGCCTTAGCCTGCCGGGTGGCTATTTTCCAGAGAGACTTTTGGTTCAGAAATCGGCTCTCTGGTTCAAAGCCGACTTTAGGTGCAAAGCCCCCTTCGCTCATGTTCCGTACCTCCTCGCTCTTTCGCTCGCAATCTGGCCGTTGTGAAGGCCCGAACTAGCAAACGCCGAAGATGGGGGACCTAATCCAAGACAATCAAGAGACGCAGCCACGATGAGCAAAACCACCACAATCAAGCTAACGAGGCGTATCATTACTACTCACCTTTCATGTCTTGATACTATAGCAACAATGCGCAGGTCGACGACGTTGCATCGGATCGTACCGGTCGCGGGTGCCCACCCCCGGGCCCTTGGCTTTCACCGAACATTCAGGAGGATGGCATCGATCAGTTTCATTCCCTTCATTTGTCCAGCCTGCCCGCAAATGACGGCGAAGGCCGCGCCACCACCTGCCACGACGAGCTCTATCCCGCTTGTGCTATCGGCCCGCAGTTTCCCGGGTAGTCGCTCTGTCATCTATCCTGCTCTTCCTCGGTGGCGGCCCGAGCAGGCTGGCCTGGCCGACGTTCTCGATGGTGAGCATGCCGACGAGCTCTCCGTTCTCCGTGACCGGCAGCGCCCTGAGGCCACTCTGCCGCAGTATGGGAAATGCGTCCTCCAAGCGGTCGGCCCGGGAAGAGATCGTGGGAACATTCGTCTTCATCAGGTCACGCACGCTCGCGTACCTCTTGGGAGAGTGGGCAGCGGTCATGATCTCCTCGCGCGTGATCATACCGAGGAGCTTCCCATGCTCGTCCACGACGGGAAAGTCCTCCTGGTAGCCGTGGATGACCGAGTCCAGAACCTGCCCGAAGGTGTGGTAAGGCGTAACGGTCTCGGTGCGGGGCTTGGTACCCATCACGTCCGAGACTCTCAGCCCGCGCGTCTGTTCCCTTTGTCTGACCATCTGGGCCTCCCCGTTTGCCCCGAAGAAGATGAAGACGGCGATGAGGGCGAGCAGGAAGTTGCCACCGAGCAACCCTATGAGGAAGAAGGCTAGGGCGAAGAGCTGCCCAACCCTCGAAGCGATCTCCGTCGCACGGAGTGCTCCCAGGCGGGTTGCGAGCGCTCCCCGCAACACCCGCCCGCCGTCCAAGGGAAAGGCGGGGATGAGGTTGAAGACCGCGAGGACAACGTTCAGGTAGCCCAGATAGAAGAAGAACTGGCCCACCGATCCGATGCCCGTGAACAGGTCGGTCGGCATGCGAGGTTCGGCTCCGAGCAGAAGGCCCACGCCGAAGAAGATCGGGGGCAGCACCACGTTAACCAGAGGACCGGCGAGGGTTATCTTGACCTCATCTGAGGACTTCTCGGGGAGGGACGTTTGTCGTAGGGATCAAATAGCCTCTGCCGGATCAGCCGAACGTGAAGCAATGAGCCTCCACTCCCGAATCGAGAAACTCGATCTCGAAGAGGCGATCGGCGATGGGCTTCGGTTGCCTGATCAGCTGGTACAGCCGCTGTTCGCTCACCGTACCGTTGCCCTGCTCGTCAACCTCGGTTCCGTGAGCGGCGCCCGGGGGCTCTCCATCGATGAGCACGCGAAACGGCGCCGACAGGCCTCGCTCGGCCGCTCCCATCACGAGGTTCACGTCGCGCGCATGGAACCGGATCGCGATCCGTCCCGGCGCCTCGTCGAGCACTGCCGCGTGCTCGGCGAGCGTCCAGACGCCCGAGGGGGCCCACTGGTTCAAGCCCAGCCGCGATGGCTCGGGATAGTCCTGGGGCTCGCCGAAGCGCTCGGCGTCTAAATACGCTAAACCGGAAGCGCGCCCGTAGCCCAGGTATGTCTCGGGCGTCCTCACATCGCCCCAATCCGCCGCCACCTCGGTGCCCTCTGGGTCGACGGACACGAGCTGCGGATCGAAGCCTTCCTTGCCCGCTTCGCGGAGCAGCTGCTGAACGACCATCTCCGACATGGCGTACTCGCCCTCGCCGAAGTGGTGGTAGCGGATCCGTCCCTGCCCATCCGCGATGTACAGCGCCGGCCAGAAGTGGTTGGCGAAGGCGCCCCAGACGGCGTAGTCGCTGTCGAGCGCGACCGGGTATTCCACCCTCATCTCCCTGGCGGCCGCCCTCACGTTCTCGACGTTGCGCTCGAAGCCGAACTCGGGTGTATGAACTCCGATCACGGTGAGACCGTGGTCCCGATATTTCGCGACCCACTCGCGCACGTAGGGCAGAGTTCTAAGCCAGTTGACGCAAGTGTAGGTCCAGAACTGCACAGCGACTAC
>Ga0190275_10004207_pt1 | contig 10362 bp, 11 predicted proteins | sample Popmic550T_FD_133745 | JGI IMG/M metagenome (GOLD analysis project Ga0190275, IMG submission 133745) | Populus adjacent soil microbial communities from riparian zone of Yellowstone River, Montana, USA - 550 T | ecosystem: Environmental > Terrestrial > Soil > Riparian zone > Trees stand | place...
CGAGATGGACGGCGCCGGCGCGCTGCTGATGGAGCGCGACCGCAACGCGCGCCCCGTGGACGACGAGCCCCCGGCCGAGCCGCCCGAGGCGGTGCGGCTGGAGCTGTTCGTCAACCGCTTCCGCGCGCTGGTGGGGGAGATGGGGGAGATGCTGCGCCGCACCGCGCTCTCCACCAACGTCAAGGAGCGGCTCGACTTCTCCTGCGCGCTCCTGGACGCCGAGGGCGAGCTGGTGGTGAACGCGCCGCACATCCCCGTGCACCTGGGCGCGCTGGGCCTGTGCGTGCGCTCCGTCGCCGCCGCGCTGCCGATGCGGCCCGGCGACGTGGTGGTCACCAACCACCCCGCCTTCGGCGGGAGCCACCTCCCCGACGTCACGGTGATCACGCCGGTGCACGACGCGGCCGGCGCGCTGCTGGGCTACGTGGCCAGCCGCGCGCATCACGCCGAGATCGGCGGCACGCGCCCCGGCTCCATGCCGCCCGACGCGCGGACGCTGGCCGAGGAGGGGGTGGTGATCCCCCCCACCTTCCTGGTGCGCGGCGGCGAGGCGCGCTGGGACGAGATGCGCGCGCTGCTCACCGGCGCGCCGCACCCCACCCGCGCGGCCGACGAGAACCTGGCCGACCTGGCCGCCGCCGTGGCCGCCAACCACAGCGGCGCGCGGCTGCTGGTGGAGCTGGCGCGCGAGCACGGCGCCGCCGCGGTGGCCGGCTACATGGCCGCGCTGAAGCGCCGCGCCGAGACCGGCGTGCGCGACGCCCTGCGCCGCCTGGGCGACGGCGTGTACGAGGCCGAGGAGCGGCTGGACGACGGCTCGGTCCTCCGCGCCCGCGTGGAGGTGGAGGGCGACCGCGCCGTGGTCGATTTCGCGGGGACCAGCGGGGTGCACGCCGGCAACCTGAACGCCACGCCGGCCATCGTGCGCAGCGTGGTGCTCTACGTCCTGCGCCTGATGGTACGCGAGCCGCTGCCGCTGAACGAGGGGCTGCTGCGCGCCGTGGACGTGCGCGTGCCGCCGGGGATGCTGAGCCCCGAGTGGCCGGACGATCCGTCCCTCGCCCCGGCCGTGGTCGGCGGCAACACCGAGGTCAGCCAGCGGCTGACGGACACGCTGCTGAAGGCGCTGAACCTGGCCGCCTGCAGCCAGGGGACGATGAACAACACCCTCTGGGGCACCGACCGCTTCGGCTACTACGAGACGGTCTGCGGCGGCGCGGGAGCGGGGCCGGGGTGGCACGGGGCCAGCGCCGTGCACACGCACATGACCAACACCCGCATCACCGACCCCGAGGTGGTGGAGCACCGCTACCCCGTGCGCATCGAGCGCTTCGCCGTGCGCGCGGGCTCGGGCGGCGCCGGGCGCCGGCGCGGCGGCGACGGGGCCGTGCGCGAGACCGTCTTCCTGGAGCCGGTCTCACTCTCCATCATCGCCCAGCACCGCTCGGAGGGCCCCTACGGCGTGGACGGCGGCGCGAGCGGCGCCCCCGGCACCCAGCGCGTGATCCGCGCGAACGGCGACGTGGTGGAGCTCGGCCCCGTCGACGCCTGCGAGATCGCCGCGGGCGACCGGCTGGTGCTGGAGACGCCGGGCGGTGGCGGCTGGGGAGCGCCGTAGCGGCCGCAGACGCACGCGCCTCTTCCCTCCCCGCCGCGAGTTAGCTAGACTAGTTAGCTAACCACACGGAGAGTGATGATGATCGTGAACGTGCACGCCGCCAAGACCCAGCTTTCGAAGCTCATCGAGGCCGCGCTGGCGGGCGAGGAAGTGGTGATCGCCCGCGGCTCCGAGCCCGTGGTGAAGCTGGTGCCCGTCGAGAAGGTCGAGCCCCGGCGGGTCTTCGGCGCGTTGAAGGGGAAGCTGGTCATCCCCGAAGCGGTTTTCGATCCGCTTCCGCACGACGAGCTGGAAGCGTGGGGACAGTAGCGTGCGCCTGCTCCTCGATACGCACGCCCTGCTCTGGTGGCTGGGGGGCGACGCACGTCTCGGCACACGTGCGCGGGCCCTGATCGCGGACGAGGCGAACGCGGTGTTCGTCAGCGCCGCGTCCGCGTGGGAGATCGCGACGAGAGCGCGTGTCGGCGAACTCCCCGATGCCGTCCGCCTGGCGCAGGAATTTCGCGAGCACCTGGACCAGCAGGGTTTCTCCGCGCTGGAGATCACCCTCGAGCACGGCCAGCGCGCGGGCCTGCTCCCGGGCCCGACCAGGGATCCATTCGACCGCATCCTGGTGGCGCAGTCCCAGGCCGAAAACCTTATACTCGTCTCGAACAAAGCGGTATTCGACCTGTACGGCGTCGTCAGGCTATGGGACTAGATCACCAACACTACGCCGGGTACGACCTTACGCGGGGTTGTGCTTGGCGCTGGTCGTGCACATAGTCCAATCAGGCCTTTTCAGGAGCAGGACATGGCGACCATGCCCGCATACACGCTCGAACGCGACGACGACAGCTTCGTGATCCGCGTCGATTCGAACCTCGTGGACGAAGCGGAAATCGCTTCTTTTCTGGACTACCTGCGCTTCAAGTCGATCCGGAGCAGGAGCCAGCTTACCGAGGACGATGCCGCGATGCTCGCCGAAGAGGTGAAGCAGGCGGCGTACGAGCGCGTACGGCACATATTCGAGCGGGGGTGACGTGCCCGGCGCGGACGCACCCATCGTCGTGGACACGAACATCCTTTTCTCGGCCCTTCTGCGCGCCGACACGCTCATCGCGCGAATCATCCTCCGCTCGGATCGCCGGTTCTTCATCTGCGAGAGCATCCTGATCGAGCTCTACAGGCACAAGGAGCGCATCCTGCGCTTTCTCGCGGTTGAGCGATGATGAGATCATCGTTCAGCTGCACGACCTTCTGCGGCGGATGCACGTCTACAAGGAAGATTCGTTCCCCTCATCCAGGTGGATCGGGCGGCCGAGCTTTGCCGTGAGGTCGATCCGGCCGACGCGCCCATAGTCGCGCTTGCCCTGACGCTCGACGCGTGGCTCTGGACAGGTGACCGGAAGCTTCGCTCAGCGCTGGAACGTCGCGGGTTCACCGCGTTCTTCGACCCTCCTCCGTCTCTGATCGCCCTGATCGAATGAGTGCCCCCATCACGCCCGCGCGAACGGCAGCGGTGGTGGAGCTGGGCCCGATCGACGCCTGCGGGGTGGCCGCGGGCGACCGGCTGGTGATGGAGAGGCCGGGCGGTGGCGGCTGGGGAGCGGCGTAGCGCGGGACGGCGCCGCCCACCCTTGTGGATCGCGCCCCTCCTGGCGAGCGTTAGACGAACATCACGAGGAGAGTTCCATGGGAGCCGAACCCGCATACAGGATCGACGTCCGCGAGGACGACGGATTCACGCTGGACGTCGCCGGGGGCGTCCTGGACCGGAAGCGCGTTTCCCGGTTCCTGGACTACCTCATCCTCGAGGCGGCGCGTGAACAGAGCGAGCTCACGCGCGAAGACGCGGCCGGGATCGCACAGGAGATCGACGACGCGATCTGGAATCAGGTCCGCGCCGACTACGAAGGGGCGTGAGTGGCGACCGCGGTCGTGGTCGACACGAACATCCTTTTCTCCGCGCTGTTGAAGGAGGACTCGCGTTTCCTGGAAGTCCTCCTCGACTCGCAGTACGAGTTCTACGCGTCGGAACTCCTCGTAACGGAGCTGTTCGCGCACAAGGAGCGGATCGTCCGCGCGTCGCGCCTGCCCGAGCCGCGCATCGTGAAGGTCCTGCATACGCTGCTGGAGCAGATCACCATCTACCGGGAACAGCAGGTGCCGAGGGAGCACAAGCGTGAGGCACTGCGCCTGTGCGTCGACGTCGACCCGGCGGATACGCCCCACGTCGCGCGCGCCCTGGCGCTGAATGCCCCCCTGTGGACGGGAGATCGGAAGCTGCGGCGCGGCCTGGAAGCGAAAGGCTTCACGCATTTTTTCGATCCGGGTGACGTCTGACCGACGCCCGATAGACCTGTTCGACCGACCCGCAGGACCACACCCCTCCCGATCGAGATCCTCCCTTGAGCACCACAGCTTCCCCGGCCGTTCCGATCAAAGACGACGCCCCGGACGATCGCCACCTCGAGCGCGGGCTGGGGCTGGGCGACGCGTCGATGCTGGTGATCGGGTCGATGATCGGGTCGGGGATCTTCCTCGTCTCGGCCGAGTCGACGCGGCTGGTGGGGGCGCCGGGGTGGCTGCTGGCGGCGTGGCTGCTGGCGGGGGTGATGACCATCACCGGCGCGCTGAGCTGCGCGGAGCTGGCGGCGCTCTGGCCGCGCGCCGGAGGGCAGTACGTGTTCCTGCGCGAGGCGTATGGGCCGGCGGTGGCGTTCCTGTTCGGCTGGGGCCTCTTCCTCGTCATCCAGACCGGCACCATCGCCGCCGTGGCGGTGGCGTTCGCCAACTTCCTGGGCGTTCTGGTGCCGTGGGTGTCGGGGTCGAGCTACCTGGTCGAGCCGATCGTGTTCGGGCGGTACGCGCTGAGCCTGTCCACGCAGCAGCTCGGCGCCATCGCCGTCATCCTGCTGCTGACGTTCACCAACACGCGCGGGCTGCGCGAGGGAAAGCTGATCCAGAACAGCTTCACCGTGGCCAAGACCGCCGCGCTGGCCGCGCTGATCGTGGCGGGGCTGGCGCTGGGGTGGAAGGCGGGGAGCGCGGCGCTCTCGTCGAGCTGGTGGAACCCGTGGGCCAACGGGTGGACGCCGCGGGGCGCGCAGGAGAACGTCGGCGCGGTGGGCGGCCTGGCGCTGGCGATGCTGCTGGGACGGGCGATGGTGGGGCCGCTCTTCGCGCAGAGCGCGTGGAACAACGTGACCTTCGCCGGCGGCGAGGTGCGCGACCCCGGCCGCAACCTGCCGCGCGCGCTGCTGATCGGCTGCGCCGTGGTCGTGGGCCTCTACCTCCTCGCCAACCTCGCCTACGTGGCGGTGCTGCCGCTGGCCGAGATCCGCGACGCGCCGGGGAAGCGCGTCGCCACCGCGATGATGCTGACGCTGTTCGGCACCGCCGGCGCGGCGGCGATGGCGGTCGCCATCCTGGTCTCCACCTTCGGCTGCAACAACGGGTTGATCCTTGCCGGCGCGCGCGTCTACTACGCCATGGCCCGCGACGGGCTGTTCTTCAGCCGGGTGGGCACGCTGAGCGCGCGGCGCGTGCCCACGGTGGCGCTGGTGGCGCAGGGCGTGTGGGCGTCGCTGCTCACCCTGCCGCGCACGGTGACCCGCGACGCGGCGGGCGCCGTGCAGTTCGGCAACGTCTACACGCAGCTCCTGGAGTACATCGTCTCGGTGGACCTGGTGTTCTACGCGCTGATGGTGGGCGCCGTGATCATCATGCGCCGGCGCCGGCCCGAGCTCGCGCGGCCGTATCGCACCTTCGGCTATCCACTGACGCCGCTGGTGTACATCGCGCTCGCCACCGTGCTGGTGATCGACCTGGCCATCCTGGCGCCGCAGACGTCGATCCCCGGATACCTGCTGGTGCTCACCGGCCTCCCCGCCTACCTGATCTGGCGCCGCCGCTTCACCGCCACGCCAGACGCGCAGCCCGCGCCCGCGAGCTGAGCGGAATCGAAACGACGAGCATCGATCGACGAAGCGCGCCGGGAGCCATCCTCCCGGCGCGCTTCGTTTTTCTTCCGACGTCGTCCATCGATCCCGCACGAAAGCGCTGCTTCGGGATTCGCGGATACGGTCCGGTCTACCTACCTCCCGCCGCCGGGTACTCCAGCTCCTCGCGCGTCCAGATCTCGCCGCCGCGGGCGACCAGCCGCACGCGGCGGAAGTTGCCGACGGAGGCGAGCGGGTCGGCGTCCAGCACCACAAGGTCGGCCAGCTTCCCCGGCTCCAGCGTGCCGATGTCGGCGCGGCCCATGGCGCGCGCGGCGGTGCGGGTAGACGCGACCAGCACCTCCATCGGCGTCATCCCCGCCTCCACCATCGCCTCCATCTCGCGATAGACCGACGCGCCGTGCAGCGTGAGCGGGTTCCCCGCGTCGGTGCCCATGGCGATGGGGATCCCGGCGTCGCGCACGCGCCGCAGGTTGGCGTACATCGTCTGCCGCTGCGTGGCCAGGCGCTGGCGGAAGGCGGCGAGGCGCGCCTCGGGGAGGGCGCCGGGGAGCGAGTCGGTGAGCGCCGCCTTGCGCCGCGTGTCGGGGTCCACGCACTGCATCGCCACCCCGGTGGGGTCCCAGCGGCGCCCGTACAGCATCAGGTAGCCGTCCGTCACCGTCAGCGTGGGGTTGTAGGTGGCGCCGGCCCGCTTCGCCAGCGCGATGAACTCGTCATCCACCGGCCTGTCGTCCACCGAGTGCACCAGCAGGCGGGCGCCGGCGCGCAGCGCGTCCTTGGCCTGCCACAGGTCGGTGGCGTGCACGATCAGGGGGATGTTGCCGCGGCGCGCCTCGGCCGCGGCGATGCGCAGCCGGGCCTGGAACGCGGCGGTGTCGGGCGAGGTCTGCTCGGCCAGGTACCACACCTTGATGGCGTCGCTGCGGTTGGCCACCATCATCCGCGCGCCGGCCAGCGTGGCCGAGTCGCTCCCCGTGAACACGAACTGGCGGGCGGCGGGCACGTTCACCCAGTGGTCGATGGTGCTCAGCAGCGGCCCGGCGGCGGCCACGTGCGGGGCGGCGTTGCTCGCCTCGGCGCGCGCGCGCAGCGCCCACGTCCACGGGTAGCCGCCCACGTCGAACGTCGCCGTCACCCCCGAGCACAGGTGGCTGCGGTAGAAGCGCTCGGGCTGCGCCTCCAGCGCGGCCACGGTGCTGTCGTAGGGAAAGCGCTGCCGCACGTCCAGCGCGTCGGGCCTGCCGTCGGCCCACCCCGTCTGCGAGTAGTGCACGTGCGCGTCCACCAGCCCGGGGACGATCCACCGGCCCCGCGCGTCGATCACCTCCACGTCGGGCTCGACCGGGCAGGCGCCCACGCACTCCACCTTGCCGCCGCGCATCACCACGGTCGCGTCGAGCAGCGGCGGGCGGCCGGTGCCGTCGATCACCGTCGCGTGCGTCAATGCGAACGCCGGCACCGGCGCGTCGCGCGGCGAGCCGAACGCGGTGCTCACCCCCACCTTCCAGTTCCCGTCGGGCTGCCGCACCATCACCCGTTCCGACACGCCGCGCTGGCTGCCGCCCTGCACCACGCGGTAGCGGTAGACGCCGTACACCACGCCCGGCGCCAGCGGCACCACCTCGAAGTGCGTGGCCATCAGCGTGTCGGGCCAGCTGTTGGGCCCGCTGGAGAACCCCTCGTAGCCGTACTGCGCGCCGCCGGGGCCCACGCGCGCCAGCCGCGGGCTCTGCAGGTAGTGGCGCAGGTACGCCGGGCGGTCGCGCCGGTGGATCGCCGCGATGTTGCCGCGGAAGAACGCCAGCGCCTGCGTGCTGTCGGCCGCGCGCTGGGCGGACGTGTAGCGCGTCTGCGCGTGCGCGCCGGCCGCGCCGGCGAGCAGCGCGGCGAGCGCGAGCGGGAGGATTCGCTTCATGGTGGCGCGGGAGGAGGGCTGGAGGGTCGATCGATCCGGAAACGTCGATGCGACACACTACCGCGGCGCCCGGCGCGCGGCAACGCGGAATTTCCGCATCGCCGACACCCGGGGCTTTCGGACGACGGGGGTCATGCGGAGCGGACGGCGCATCGACCCGATCCGCGTGAATCGTTGGTGACGAAGGAAAGAACAGGCGGCGATTCGCGCGGAGTCGACGAGCGAAATACCCCCGGCTGTTCTCCCGTTGTCGGCAACGCGAACGGTATCCGCCATAGATGGCGTAAAGCATGTGCCCCTGGTTATATTCCGGTGCGCGTCTTTCGTGACGCCTCGTTACGGAACGACGGCATCGGACCGCCAACTCTCAGCCGGAGGTGTTCCATGGCCAAGCTGACGCTCAAGCTCGACGACCTGAACGTGGACTCGTTCCAGACCGGCGACGAGCAGAGCCGGACGGGAACCGTGCGCGGCTTCGACACCGTCGAGACCGAATGGTGCACCGGGTACGGGCACCCGGGCTGCAACATCTCCAAGCGCCCCGAGTGCCAGACGCCCAACGACACCTGCTTTGGCACCTGCGGCTGCAGCAACGGCTGCGACGACACCTACAACTGCGCGTAGCACGCGGCACGATCGCGACGAAACGCGGCCCTGCCCGAGCTTCGGGTGGGGCCGCGGGCGTTCGTGCTCTCTCCCGGGTCTCGCACGGAGCCGGCAGTGAACCGCAGTGGCTTGTGCCAGCTCCGCAGGTTCCGCGTGCTCCGCAGGCTCTGCGTGATACGACCCTCCGGGCGGTTTGCGTGAGGGATTCGCGCCCGCAGGGCCGAGACGCCGGCGCGCCCGCGTCCGGCGCCGCGGAAACGAGCGAGGCCCTGGCGCGCCGGCGGCTCGGCGCCGTTGGCAACGGCGGTATCGTTGCCTACGGCGCGCGAAGCCCGGCCCGGAGCGCAGCGGAGGGACACGCCCCGACCCGGCTCTTCCGTTTCGGGCTCCGGCGCCGACCTTCAGGACTCCGGTATGAGAGAGGTCCCTTGCCGGATCCGGCATCGAGCAGATCGGATCGGTGGGGGCACGTCACCGCTGACTATCCCGGGCCGGTTGTGCCGGGCGCCGTCACCCGCGACCTTGTCGGGCGCCGCGGAGCGGAACGCGCCTTGCCGCGCACCCACCCGCGGCGGGACCGCAGGCAACCAACACGAGACGGAGAGCCGAACGTGGCCGAAGCAGGAATGACGACGACCCCCTCGGGGCTTCAGTACCGCGACGACGTGGTGGGCACCGGCGCAGAGGCGAAGGCCGGCAACCACGTGGTGGTGCACTACACCGGCACGCTGACGGACGGCAAGAAGTTCGACAGCAGCCGCGACCGCGACCAGCCCTTCCACTTCGCGCTGGGCGCCGGCAGCGTCATCCGCGGGTGGGACGAAGGCGTGGCGGGGATGAAGGTGGGCGGCCGGCGCACGCTGGTGATCCCCGCCGAGCTGGGCTACGGCTCGCGCGGCGTGGGGCCGATCCCCGCCAACTCCACCCTGGTGTTCGACGTGGAGCTGATCGACGTCCACGGCGCCCACTGACACGCCAGCCGTAGCAGTCAAGGTGGACGCACGGCGGCGCTCCCGAAAGCACCGGGAGCGCCGCCGTGCGTCACCTTTGTGCAACCGGTGGCGCATCGGTGCGGTGGTGGCCGGAAGCGTATGGACAGCGGCCTTTCGGGAATGGCGTCTATCCCGCGCAACGGGCTCCATCGCTTGACAACGCAGGTAGCAGGGCGGTAATTCATCTGCTACGGGCAACGCCGGGCTGGGGCTGGCCGAGTGAGGCGCCGCGCCACGCCGGACAATCTTCCCCGCCGCTCGGTCAGGGCGGGTTTTCTCTTCTCCAGTAAGGATTTATAGCAATGGGTCAGACCGCGATCTTCGTAGACGGCGGGTATTTCGACCGGGTATCGCGTGACTGCGGGTCACCGCGCATCGACTTCGGCAAGCTTGCCACCGAGCTGGCGAAACCGGACGACCTTCTCCGCACCTATTACTACCACTGCCTCCCCTACATGAGCCCGGTGCCCACGCCGGAAGAGGAGGAGCGGTTCGCGGGGAAGCAGCGGTTCTTCAGCGCGCTCAACCGGCTCAACCGCTTCGAGGTGCGCGAGGGCAAGCTGGAGTACCGCGGCACCGACCGCGAGAGCAGCCGGCCGATCTTCGAGCAGAAGCGGGTGGATATCTACCTGGGCGTGGACCTGGTGCTGCTGGCCGTCAAGCAGCGCATCCACCGCGCCATCCTGATCACCGGCGACAGCGACTTCCTCCCCGCGATCCGGGCGGCCAAGAACGAGGGCGTGGTGGTGCACCTCTTCCACGGCACCGGCCCGCAGCAACCGCACCGCGACCTGTGGGAAGAGGTGGACGACCGCACGGTGATCACGCCCGACCTGCTCAACACCTTCCTCCTGGCCGAGCGCCCGCAGCAGGACCGCGAGCCCCGGCACACGGAAGGCGCCGTCGAGCGCGAGCCGCGCCCCCACGTGGAGCGGGCCGCGCCGGCGCGCACGCCGCGGGCCACGTACACCAGCCCCAGCAGCTACGCGCGCGAGACCTACCCCAGCGGCCGCGGCTGGCCCGAGGGGCTCCCCGTGGTGGACGACGAGGAAGAGGTGTAGCCGTTTCCGTCGCTGCTGTTTGAGGGGATGTGACGAAGGAGCGCGCGGGCCGGCAACGGTCCGCGCGCTCTGCTTTGCCGACTGTGCCGACGAACCGCGCTTTGGGCGTGTTCGGCGCTGGGGCGCCGAACCGGGCTGCGCGCTGCGTAGGGCACGATACCGCCGTGCCCAACGCAGCCGGGCCGCCGCCGCCACGATACAGCCGTGTCGGCGCCGTCCCGGC
>Ga0190275_10004208_pt1 | contig 10362 bp, 10 predicted proteins | sample Popmic550T_FD_133745 | JGI IMG/M metagenome (GOLD analysis project Ga0190275, IMG submission 133745) | Populus adjacent soil microbial communities from riparian zone of Yellowstone River, Montana, USA - 550 T | ecosystem: Environmental > Terrestrial > Soil > Riparian zone > Trees stand | place...
CCGCGGTCGCGGTGCCGGCCGTCTCGCCGGGGCCCTGCTGACGAACATGCCGAGCACCGAGCAGGACGCCCGGGAGACCGCCGCTGACCGTGGCTGGAAGGTGCTTGAACAGCACACGGAACTGAGGCTGCTGACCAGCTGAGGAGTCGCGTGCCACGATGTGGGGGTGCTGAGCGCCGAGCAACTGCATGCCCGGGCGACGGAAGCGAACCGCCGGGGCCGCTACAGCGCGGCGCGACGACACTTCCTCCAGGGCCTGCAGCGCACCGATGATCCGTCGATGGTGGCCGCGTTGCAGCGTGGTCTGAGCTATGCCGAGACCGAACTGGGTAACGCCGTCCGAGGTCTTGAGTTGCTCGACGGTGCGATCAGCGCCGGACGCTCGCTGGACCCTCTGGAGCGAGGCATGCTGCTGTCTCAGCGCGGCCTGGTACGCATTCGGCTGGGTGACGTCAAGGGTTCGCTCGCCGACTACCTGGCTGCTCAGCCGCTGGTCGCTACCAACCCTGAGGAACTTGCTCGCATCGGCGTGAACCGCGGCAACATCTTTCTCGACCAGGGCCAGGTGGAGGCGGCAGTCGCCGACTACTCCATGGCGCTGGAACAGTTCGGCTTGGTCGGTCGAACGGATGGCCGTGCGAAGGCGATGCAGAACCTGGGCTATGCCCACATGATGGCGGGCGACCTCGTGCAATCCCTGCGGCTGCTCGCCGAGTCGTACCAGATTCTGGAGCGCGAGGCACCGGCACTCCTGGCCATCGCCGATCAGGACCGGGCCGAGGCTCTGCTGGCCGCTGGTCTGCACGACGAGGGGGAGAGGCTGCTGCGCAGCGCCTCGGCACGATTCGGCTCAAGCCGGGTGCGTCTTCGCCAGGCCGGCGCGGAGATGACCCTGGCTCAACTGCTCGCCTGGGAGGATCCCAAGGAGGCTGCCCGGGTCGCAGCCCGCGCAGCAAGGCGCTTTGAGCGGGCCGGCGCCCCCCATCAGGCGTTGCGCTGTCGCGCGGTCAAGGCGGCCTGCGACCTCTCAAGAGGTGTCGCCGATCAGGGCGAAGCCGAGGCGCTGCTGAGCGAGTTGCGCCGGCTCGGCCTTCGCCGCGATGCCCAAATGCTGCAGATTCTGTTGGCCGGCGCCAGGCACCGGGCCAGCGCGCTGCGGTTGCGGCGCAATACACCGCTTCCGTTGCGCCTGATCGCAGCCGGGCTACGGGCCCGGGAAGCCGAGGAGGCCGGCCAGCACAGACGTGCGATGCGCATCATCCGCGACGCTTTGGACCAGCTGTCCGCCTGGCAAGCCACCTTCGGCAGCCTGGACCTGCAAACCTCCGTGGCCGGGCACGCCCAGCCGTTGCTGGAGCGCGGCCTTCGACTGGCGGTCGCAAGCCGCCGCCCGGCGGTCGTCCACCAGTGGATCGAGCGCACCGGGGCTCTGACCGGCAGGCTGAGCCCCCTGAGACCTCCGGCCAACCCCGAACTGGCCGCTCGGCTGACCCGGCTGCGCGCGTTGAGCCAGGAGGATGAGCCAAGCGACCAGGAACTGCAGGAACGCGACCTGCTGGTTCGCACCGTGCGAGAACGTGCCTGGCTGGACGAGGGGGCCGCCGAGTTGCACGACCTCGTGCGACTCGACCGGCTCCGCGAGGAACTGACCACCTGCCAGGCAACGCTGGTCGCCGGCTTCAGCGTCGGACCGGACGCGTACGCGCTGGTGGTTTCGCCCTGGGGGAGCCGATTGGACCGGCTGGGCGCGAGTGCCGAGATCCGCCATCAACTGGCCGGGCTGCCCGCGGACCTCGATCTGGCGGCCGCCGACCTTCCGCCATCCCTCTCGGCGGCTGTCACCGATTCACTCCGTGAGCGAATGGGACGCCTCGACGCGCTGATCTTCGGTGCGTTGAGCGAGCCAGTCCGCACCCAGCGGATCGTCATCAATCCGCTGGGGATCTTCGCCGGCCTGCCGTGGACGCTGATGCCGTCGTTGGCCGGACGGCCAGTAACCATTCCGCGTAGCGCCTCTGCCTGGGTCCAGGCTCGCAACGAGCCGCATGAGTACGCGACATCCGGATTCGCAGCCGGTCCGCGGCTGCCGCGAGCCGCCGATGAAGTGGATGCTGCGGGATCGCACTGGCCGAATGCCGAGGTGCTTGCCGGTTCAGCGGCAACCGCCTCAGCGGTCAGTGACCTCGCCGGCCGGGTCGACCTGCTGCACCTGGCCGCGCACGGACACCACGTCGCGGACAATCCGCTGTTCTCCAACCTGGAACTCGTGGATGGGCCCTGGTTCGGCTACGACCTGGATCAGCTTCCGCAGGTGCCCGAAACGGTGATCCTGTCAGCGTGCGAACTCGGTGCGACGACGATCCGGCGCGGCGACGAGTTGCTGGGTCTGACCACGGCCTGGCTGCACGCCGGAGCGCGCTGCGTCATCGCATCGCCGGCCAGCGTTTCGGACGAGGTGGCGGCGGCGATCCTGCCGGACGTGCACGCTGAGCTGGCCGCGGGCACTCCCCCGGCCGATGCTCTGGCCGCCGCGACCGCAGCCCACCCGGACCTGCTGTCGACCTTCCAGTGCTATGGCGCGGGCTGGTGAGGGTCCAGGACGAAGCCCGCCACCGCGTCCACCAATGTCCGCCGCAGGTGGGTCGCCTTCGCCCGGTCGGCCATGCTGCGCGGCCCGAACGAGTGGCTGCCCGGCACCGCAACCACCGTGGGCTGCGCTCCTCCCGCCGCGCCGGCGGCCTCAATGACGTCCTGCGGTGAGCCGAACGGGTCCCGCTCACCCTGCACGACCAGCACGGGGCCGCTGACCGCGGCCAACTCGGCGATCCGGGACACCTCCGGCCTGCCCGGCGGATGCAGCGGGAACGCCAGGCAGATCACCCCCGACTGCCTCTGGTCGAAGCAGCGGCAGGCCGCCCGAGCCCCGGTGCTCCGTCCGCCCACCCACAGCGGTACCCCCGGGTAGTCGGCCAGGACCCGGTCCACAGCGGGTCGCCAGCCTTGGTTCAGCACCTCGGGGCGGGCGGCGATCCGCTTGCCGGCCACGCGCCACGGCTGCTCGTGCCGCACGACGCTGATCCCCCGCGCGGGCAGTTCCTTGGCGAGGCAACTCAGATCGAAGGCGTCGATTCCGCCCCCGGCACCGTGACCCAGGAGCAGAGTTGCCCGCGGATCGGCTGCCAGGGCCAGGGTCAGGCGCGACGGCCCCAGCGGGGTGGCGACCTCAATCGTGGGCATACCGCATTCTCCCGTGTCGGCAGGTTGGGCGGCACCTGTCACTATTGAGCCATGCAATGGGTGTGGATCGTGACAGCCGCCGGCGTGATCCTCCTGCTGGTCTGGGCGTGGCGTGCCCAGCAGCGGAAGTTCGCCGACGAGATCTTCGAGGGGGTCACTCCGGGCCTGGCCCCGGCACCCGGCCAGGTCGACCAGCGGGGACCGGTCAAGGGTGGCGAGTACGCCGGGGAGATCGCCGTGGCGTTCAACCCGCCGCGAGGCATCCGGCCGGGGCTTGCCGGCACCGTGGTCGACGGCAAGCCCGAGACCCGCGACGTGATGGCGACGATCGTCGACCTGGCGGCCCGCGGCCACCTGTCGGTCACCATCGTGGAGGAACCATCGGCCAGCAACGGCAAGGACTGGGAGTTGCGGGTGGCCGGCCAGCGGCCGATCGACCGGGTCGAACCTGCCGAACGCGACCTGCTGCAGACCTTGTTCATGGACGGCCCGACGGTTCGGCTGTCACACCTCCCTGCCGAACGCAATCCATCCTTCACCGACGCCCGGTACGCGCTGGCGAACGACTCCTACGAGGGCGGCTACTTCCGCCACGTGACCGGCATGCAACCCGTCCGGATCGTCTGGATCGTCGCCGGGGCGCTGCTGCTGATCGGCTTCGCGACCGGCACCGGCGCCATCCTGGCGGGCGCCGCGGTCGCCGCCCTTGGCGGAGCGATGATCGGTGCCCGAACCACGCAGCGTCCGGTGCGCACCGCCGAAGGTTCCGCAGTCCGGATCCAGACACTCGGCTTCAAGCGGTACCTGGAGACCGCCGAGACCGAGCAGTTCAGCTACGAGGAGGCGGCCGGCATCTTCTCCAAGTACCTACCCTGGGCGATCGTCCTGGGCGTAGCCGCCCACTGGGTGAAGGTGTTCGGCGACCTCGCCGCACAGGCCCGCGCAGACGGCTACTCCGACGACTTCGACCTGCTCTGGCTGGGCGTGATGGGGTGGGGAATGCACGACGCCATGTTCAGCCTGGCGATGTTCTCCGCCATGGACGGCATGGACGGCATGGGTGCTATTGGCGATGGCGGCGGCCTCGGTGACGCCTTCGGCGACCCGGGCGCGATGTTCGACAACTCCACCATCGACGGCATGGGCGCGGATGCCGGAGGCGCCTTCGGTGACTTCGGCGCCGACTCCTCCGTCGCCGATGCAGGCGGCTGGGGCGGCGACTTCGGCGGTGGCGGCGGCGACTGGGGCGGTGGCGGCGGCGACTTCGGCGGCTTCGGCGGCGAGTGAGCCGCGGCTTGTCCGTCGCGCCGCTGCGCTCCGCCTTCCCTCAGGGTGCGCGGCGGCATTTCCGGACTGGTGACGGGCCACGTCTGACATGCTGAACGTCACCCGTCCGCCAAGGAGGAGTCGATGGAGTTCCACAACCTGTACCGGCACGGGTTCGTTCGGGTGGCGGCTGCCACCCTGCCCATTTCGATGGCTCAGCCTGACGTCAACGCGGCCACGATTCTCGGCCAGGCCCGCGAGTTGAACGCCGACGGGGTCGCGCTGGCAGTGTTCCCCGAACTGTGCCTGACCGGCTACTCGATCGAGGATCTGCTCCTGCAGGACCCGGTGCTGGACGCTGCCGACGCCGCCATCGCCACCCTTGCCGAGGGCTCCACCGACATCGGCACCGTGCTGGTGGTGGGCGCGCCGCTGCGCAGCCTGCACCGGATCTACAACTGCGCGGTCGTGATCCACCGCGGGGAGATCCTCGGCGTGGTGCCCAAGTCGTACCTGCCCACCTACCGGGAGTTCTACGAGCGCCGGCAGATCGCGCCCGGCGATGACGTCACCGGTGAAATCAGGGTCGCGGGGGTGGACGTGCCCTTCGGCCCAGACCTGCTGTTCGCCGCCGACGACCTGCCGCACTTCGTGCTGCACGTCGAGATCTGCGAGGACATGTGGATGCCGGTGCCGCCCAGCGCCGAGGGTGCCCTGGCCGGCGCGACCCTGCTGGCGAACCTGTCGGGTTCCCCGATCACCGTCGCCCGCGCCCTGGACCGGCACCTGCTGTGTTCGTCCGCGTCGACGCGCTGCCTGGCCGCCTACGTGTACGCGGCCGCCGGTGAGGGGGAATCGTCCACCGACCTGTCCTAGTACGGCCAGACGATGATCTACGAGAACGGCTACCAGCTGGCGGAGTCGGAGCGTTTCCCGGAAGGTCCGCGGCACTCGGTTGCCGACGTCCACCTGGCCCGGCTGCGCCAGGAGCGCTTCCGTCAGGGCACCTTCGACGACAACCGGCGCACGCACGCCGAGCGGGTCGACGGCTTCCGCTGGGTGTCGTTCACCCTCGACCCCCCTGCGGGAAAGCTGCCGCTGCGAAGGAACGTGCCGCGATACCCGTTCGTCCCGGCGGAACCCGCGCGACTCGCCCAGGACTGCTACGAGGCCTACAACATCCAGGTCAGCGGCCTTGAGCAGCGGTTGCGCGCCATCGGCCAGCCGAAGCTGGTGATCGGTGTCTCCGGAGGCCTGGACTCCACCCACGCGCTGATCGTGGCCGCCAAGGCGATGGACCGACTGGAGCGTCCGCGCACCGACATCCTGGCCTTCACGATGCCCGGCTTCGCCACGTCCGATCACACCCGCAACAACGCCACCGCCCTGGCCGAGGCGCTCGGGGTGACCTTCGCCACCCTCGACATCACCGGGACCGCCCGCACCATGCTGGACGAGATGGACCACCCGTTCGCCCAGGGGGAACCGGTCTACGACGTGACCTTCGAGAACGTCCAGGCGGGCCTGCGAACCGACTACCTTTTCCGGCTGGCCAACCAGCGCGGCGGCATCGTGCTGGGCACCGGGGACCTGTCCGAACTCGCCCTCGGCTGGTGCACCTACGGTGTCGGCGATCAGATGAGCCACTACAACGTCAACGGCGGCGTGCCCAAGACACTCATGCAGCACCTGATCCGCTGGGTGATCACCACCAGCCAGTTCGACGAGGAGGTGGACGTGGTCCTGCAGTCGATCCTGGACACCGAGATCAGCCCCGAACTGGTGCCGGTGGCCGAAGGTGAGAAACCGCAGTCCACCGAGGCCAGCATCGGCCCCTACAACCTGCACGACTTCACCCTCTACCACGTGCTGCGGCACGGGATGTCTCCGTCGACGATCGCGTTCCTCGCCGAGCACGCCTGGTCCGACGCCGCACGCGGCGACTGGCCGGAGGGGTTTCCCGACGACAAGCGGGTGGACTACGACCTGGCGACGATCAAGAAGTGGCTCGAGGTGTTCTGCCGGCGGTTCTTCGGCTTCGCCCAGTTCAAGCGTTCGGCCCTGCCCAACGGCCCCAAGGTGGTGCACGGCGGCTCGCTCTCCCCGCGCGGTGACTGGCGGATGCCGTCCGACGTCTCCGCGGCGCTGTGGCTGGAGGAGCTGCAGCGCAATGTCCCCTAGCTGAACACGCCCGCATCCCGGATCTCCGTCGGCGAATGCGTCATCGAAGATCTCGATATGCGCAACCGCAAGGGCGAACACCTTGACCTACGCCGCCCGGACGTGGTGCGGTTGAATCGCCTGGACGGTGCCGACAGCCTGGTCGGCGCAACTCTGACTGAGCAGCAGGCCCACTGGCTGGGCCCGTCCTGGCCCGCGCCCCTGCGGATCGCGCTCGCCGAGGAGGATTCGTGACCACCAGCATCATCTTCGACGTGGCCAACGTGATCGTGGACTGGGATCCCGTGCGGGCCTTCACCGGCGAGGTCGCCGAGGAGGTGACCACCGCCTTCCTGGAGTCGGAGGAGTTCTGGAGCCTGAACGCCCGGACCGACGCGGGCATGCCGCTGGCCGAGGCGGTGGTCGAGATGGACGATCAGGCACCCCACCTGGTGGACACCTACCGGGTGTACCTGAGGCGGTTCCCGCTGACGGTCAGCGGGCCGGTTCCGGGCACTGCCGAGGTGATCCGCGAGTTGCTCACCGCGGGAGTGCCCTGTTACGGATTGTCGAACTGGGCCAAGGAGAACTTCAACGTCGCTCGCCGGGCCAACCCGGTGATCGACGAACTTGCCGACGTCATCGTGTCGGGCGAGGTCGGGCTGGCCAAACCCGATCCGGAGATCTTCCGCTACGCGCTGGAACGGTTCGACCTGAAGGCGGCCGACACCGTGATGATCGATGACAACCAGGACAATCTGGACTCCGCCGCGACGGTCGGGCTGAGTACGGTTCTGTTCACCACCGCCGAGCAGTTGCGTACCGACCTGGGGCGACTACACCTGCTGTGAACGTTGAGTCCCGCGCAGCGCCGGTCAGGGCCGCAGCGGTCGTCCGGCCCTGTCCCGGGGCTTTCCGGCGAGGAGCATGATTCCGTCGATCAATGGCCAGAGGTAACCGAAACCGAGGGTGCAGGCGACGACGATGATCTGGGCGATCCCCATGCCCACGTTGCCGAGGTAGAACCGCCCGATTCCGAGCCCACCCAGGAAGATCTGGAGCAGTCCCGCGACCAGTTTGCTCTTGTCGGAGTAGGGCAGGCCGGTGATCGGGTCGACACCGAAAGGAGCCAGCGGCTGCGGAGCGTGCGGGCTGTACTGCGGGGCGTACGGGCTGTACTGGGGCGCCATCGCCATGCCCTGATCCGGCGTGGGCGGCTGCGGTTGGTTGGCATAACCGGGCCCGGACGGCGGCTGCTCGTACGGGGAACCGGGCTGCGGCTGCTCAGGCTGGTCCTGGGGGACCTGCTGGGTGACATCCGGTTGCTGGTGAGGATCAGGCTGGGTCGGGTACTGGGGCTGGGTCATCAAAGGCTCCTGGGGTATCGGTCCTCGAAGCATAGGCCTTTGGCCACCCGGGCCGAGGAGTCGTCCCGTGCACCACTGGCCGAAGCTGCGATCCTGGGCGGGTGTCGATCGATGTCATCACCGAGGCCGACCTGGTGCGAGCCTCAAGACTGCGCCGGATGAAACTGCTGGCGCTGTCGCTGCTGCTGGCCGCCGCGGCCGTCTATCTGGCCACGCTGGGCGTCGCCGAGTCCGGGGCCTGGGGATTCGTCAACGCCGGCGCGGAGGCCGCCATGGTGGGCGCCCTGGCTGACTGGTTCGCGGTCACCGCCCTGTTCCGGCATCCGCTCGGGCTGCCGATCCCGCACACGGCGATCATTCCCAAGCGCAAGGACGAGATCGCCCACAACCTGCAGGCGTTCTTCACCGAGAACTTCCTGACTGAGCAGATCGTGCGCGAGCGGGTGGCCGCCATCGGGGTGGGTAGCCGGCTCGGCCATTGGCTCGGCGTCGACGCACACGCCGCCCGGGTCGTCACCGAGGGATCCCGGCTGGCCCGGGCGGCGCTGGCCCAGGTCAAGGACGCCGACGTCATCCACGTGGTCGGCGAGGTGATCGTGCCCAGGCTGCAGGCCGAGCCGCTGGCCGGCGCGGTCGGTGATCTGCTGGATGCGATCGTCACCGACGGGGCCCATCACGGCCTGGTCGACCTTGCGGTGGGCGAGGTTCACGACTGGCTGCGGCGGCATCCGGACACGTTCAACGGCATCGTGGAGGAGCGCGCGCCACGGTGGGCGCCGGGCTTCGTCAACCACCGGGTCGCCCGCTGGACCTACGACCAGGCGCTGGATTGGCTGTGGGCGATCCGTTCTGACCGCAACCATGCCACCCGCGCGGCCCTTGACGACCTGCTGCACCAGGTTGCCCATGACCTGCAGCACAATCCGATGGTCGCCGAGCGCGCCGAGAAGCTGAAGGAGCGGTTGCTGAGCCATCCGCAGACCACCGAGACTCTGGCCGGCCTGTGGCGGACCGTCCGCGCGTCCCTGGACGTCGCTCTTACCGCCGAGAGCTCCGTGGTGAAGGAGCGTGCCCAGCGTGCCGTGCAGCGGTTCGGTCGCTCGCTGCTCGACGACGCCGCCCTGCGCACGCGACTGGAAGGCAGGCTGGAGGACGCGGTCGCCTTCGTGGTGCGTACCTACGGCGCGCAGCTGTCGACGGTGATCAGCCACACCATCGAGCGCTGGGACGGACGCCAGGCCGCCCGCCGGATCGAACTGCACATCGGCCGCGACCTGCAGTTCATCAGGATCAACGGCACGGTGGTCGGCTGCCTTGCGGGCTTGGCGATCCACGCGGTCAGCCTGCTGGCCCCCTGAGACCCCGGGGGCGGCGCGGCTGTCATCCGCCACCGGCATCCAGGCTTCTCGCGGCTCTACGCTGAGGTCGAATCCGTCAGCGAAGAAAAACCGATGTCGCCGTCCGCCGAGTACCCGTTCGGTCGGCACGCGGCCACCCCGCTCGCGGTCGCGCTGCAGGGGGCGGCGTTGCTTGGCACGCTGGTCTACGGTGCCGCGGACGCCATCACCGTGCTGCTGGCGGGTGGCTCCGAAGCCGCGGCCGGCTCCGTGCTGGCCTACGGTGTCGTGTCGGCCCTCGCCTCGCTGCTGGTGGTCCTGCTGCTCCGACGGGCCGGACGCGTATCGGCTCTGGTGCAGGCCGAGGTGGTGTCGTGGCGGGCCGGCACGCTGCTCAGCCTGGTGGTTGCCATCGGGGGTGGCGTCGCGCTGGCCATGGTCGCCTCGGGCATGCACGGCCCGGCCGCACTGGTGGACCCGATCCTGGTGCTGATCGCCTGCGCCGGGATCACATGTCCATCGGACTGGTCCGCGACGGGGTCCGCGAACTGCTTGAAGCCGCCCCGCCGGCGGGATTGCGGACCAGGATCGCCGAGGCCGTCACAGCCGGGCTGGCCGACTCCGTCGATCCGGATCGAGCGGCGACCCTGCGGGAACCGATCATCCGCTCCACCAAACTCGGCCAGAGGCTCTATGTGGAGGTCGACCTGGTCGTGCCCCCGGGGGCAGTGGCAGGTGGACGAGGAAGACGCGATCCGGCTCGCGATCACCCGACGACTGGACGGCCTGGGCCTGCTGGTCTGGGCCACAGTCGCGCTGACCACTGTCCCGGTGCCCACCGGGGACTGAGCCCGCCACCGGACTCAGCTGGACCCAGGTCGGCACCGCAGGTTCTCGGACCGGAGGGTGGAGGCCCTCCGATCGAAGCAAGCCCTCAGTTCCGGCGCCGGCGGCCCTGTTCGCGATCTCCCCCGTCGGCCGGCGACTGGGAGGCG
>Ga0190275_10004209_pt1 | contig 10359 bp, 11 predicted proteins | sample Popmic550T_FD_133745 | JGI IMG/M metagenome (GOLD analysis project Ga0190275, IMG submission 133745) | Populus adjacent soil microbial communities from riparian zone of Yellowstone River, Montana, USA - 550 T | ecosystem: Environmental > Terrestrial > Soil > Riparian zone > Trees stand | place...
GCCGGGCACCCGGACGCCGAGATGCGGCTCGAACGAGACCAGTTGTTCGCTGGCGAGCTTGCGCAACGCCTCGCGCACCGGCGTGCGGCTGATCCCCAATTCGGCGGCAAGCTCGCTCTCGCGCAAATGCGACCCCGGCGCCCAGCGTCCGGCCGCCAAGCCCTGCCGGATCGAACTGTAGGCGACATCGGAGGCGCGCAGGCGCTCGGGTCGGTTCATGGCCTCATCTTCCCGCTGGACAGGAGCGGTCATTGTATACAATATGATCAGAGAAAAACAGGGTCGATCAACGAGATATCCGATTTTTATCGGGATTTCGTTGATACGGCAGTCATTCCGGGTGGAGAAACGACCATGGGCATTGTGTACAAATTAATCGCGGGTTGCGTGCTGGCCTTGACGGCATGGGGCGCGCCGCGGCCGGCCGTGGCCGAGCAGATCACGGTCACGCATTGGGGCGTGCTGATGTACGGCGCGCCCTACGCGATCGCGATCGAGAAGGGCTACTACAAGGAGGCTGGCCTCGACATCGACGGCGTCCTCACCTCCAAGGGCGGCGGCACTACCATGCGCAACGTGATGGCCTCCAGCCTGCCGTATGGCGAGGTCGCCTTGTCGGCAGCACTTGCCGCCATGAAGCAGGGCATCGACCTGAAAATCATCCACACCGGCGTGCGCACCGCCGGCGAGATTCTCTGGGTCACCCTGCCGGATTCCGGCATCTCCTCGGTCAAGGACCTCGCTGGCAAGAAGGTCGCCTTCACGTCGCCGAAGTCGGTCACCGACATGCTGCTGACGATGGTCACCAACAAGCACGGCATCAAAACCGAAACGGTCGCCGCCGGCGGCATCGGCGCCGGACTGACGATGGTCGAGCAGAAGGCGGTCGTCGCCGCGCCGGTGATGGATCCGATCTGGTCCAAGGTATCGGGCAAGTTCAAGCCGGTATTCTTCGCCAAGGACGAGTTGCCGCCGATGGTGCAGACGGTCGGCGTCACGACGTCCGAATACGCCAAGGCCAACAAGGAAAAATTGCGCAAACTGGTGCAGGCTCGCGCCAAGGCGGTTGCCTTCCTCTACGCCAATCCGGAGGAGACGGCCAAAATCGTCGCGAAGCATTATGAAGCCGACGAGAAGACCATCCTCGCCGCGGTCAACAATTTGATCGCGATGAAGTACTGGAGCGACGGCACCTTCGAATACGACGCCATGGATCACATGGTGAAGGGCCTGCAGATCGTCGGCGAGATCGACGGCAAGGTCGAGTGGAGCAAGGTCGTCGACGAAAGCTACCTGAAATGAGCACCGCCGCGCGCGCGATCGACGGTGCTGCGCGCGACACGACGGGGAGCGACCTGCACGCCGAGATGCGGGCCGTGACCCGCGTCTACCCCGGCGGCATCCACGCGCTCGCCGCCACCGATTTGCGTTTGCGGCGCGGCGAATTCTATTCGGTGATCGGCCCGTCCGGCTGCGGGAAGTCGACGCTGCTTGATGTGCTGGCCGGGCTGTCGGCACCGACCAGCGGAGAAATCCTGTTCGAAGGCCGGCCGCTCGACGGCCGCGTGCCCGAGGGCGTCGGCGTCGTGTTCCAGGAGGATGCGTCCTTTGCCTGGCTCAACGTCGCCGACAACATCGTGTTCGGCCTTCGTCGCGACGGGGTCGATGCATCGGAGATCGCGCGCCGGCTCGACGATGCGCTGCGGCTGATGGGCCTGGTCGATTTCGCCAAGGCCTATCCGGCGCAATTGTCGGGCGGCATGCGCCAGCGCGTCTGCATCGCGCGGACGCTGGTGATGCAGCCGCGCATGATCCTGCTGGACGAACCCTTTGGCGCACTCGATGCGCAGACGCGGCTGATCATGGGCGACGAGCTTCTGAAGGTCTGGCGCGCCACCGGCGCCACCGTGCTGCTGATCACGCATGCCCTCGACGAGGCCGCGATGCTGTCCGACCGGATCGGCCTGATGTCGGCCCGGCCCGGGCGGATCATCGAGGAACTGGCGACAGGCTGGCCGCGCGAGCGGGATTCGCGCATCGCGGCCGATCCGGCGTTCGGCGCGATCACCGCGCGGCTGTGGTCGGTGCTGCGGGAGGAATCCCTGAAGACGATGCGGCAGGGGAAGCCGTCATGACCAGGGTCGGCTTGATCCGCCTGCTCGTGGTCGGTGGCTTCATCGTCGCGCTCGAGCTGCTGTGCCGCACCGGCGCGATCAGCCCGCGGGTACTGCTGGCGCCGTCGGACATGGCCGTGCGCCTGATAAAACTGCTCGCCTCCGGCAAGGCCACCGCCGACATTGTCGAGACGCTCGGCAATGTGGCGATCTCGCTGGTGCTGTCGGTGACAGGCGGTTTTGTCATCGGCGCGCTGATCCACGCCGTTCCGCGTCTGCGCGCGGCCATCGATCCGTTCCTCGCCAGCTACTACGCGCTGCCGTTCTTCGCCTTCTATCCGCTGTTCATCGTGCTGTTCGGCCTCGGGCGCGGCGCCATCGTGGCGATCGGCTTTCTGTTCGGCGTGGTCGCCATGATCATCGCCACGCTCAACGGTTTTGATCGCATCCCGCGCGTGCTGCTGCGCACCGCTGCCGTCCACCACATGAGCCCGGCGGCAACTGCCTTATTGATAAAATTGCCGAGCGCGGTGCCATATCTGTTCACCGGCATCAAGCTCGCCATCGCCTATTGCTTCATCGGCGTCATCGCGGCCGAATTCATCATGGCCTCGTCCGGGCTCGGCTATGCCATCTCCTATGCCTTCAACAATTTCGACAACGGGACGATGTATGCGTTGATGCTGTTCGTCATCGTGTTGGTCACGATCGTCAACGCGCTGTTCTACAGCTATGAGCGACGCCTGCTGCGCCGCTGGGGGCGCTGACATGAAGCGCGCGCTCGATACCCTGCTGCTAATGCTCGCCGGCCTCGCCATCTGGCAGGTGATGCATCTGGCCGCGCCCTTTGCGCTGACATCGCCGGCCGGCACCGCCGCCCGAACCTGGCAGATGCTGGCAAGCACGACCTTCTGGCCGCACGCGGCCGAAACCGCGAAAGCCTTTGGCTGGGCGCTGCTGCTGGCCGTCGTCGGCGGCCTGGCGCTGGGTTTCAGCCTCGGTCTCAACCGCACCAGCGCCGAAGTGGCCGAGCCGATCCTGGTTTCGGTCTACAGCCTGCCCAAGGTGACGCTGTATCCGCTGATCCTGCTGGTGTTCGGGCTCGGCGTGCCCGCCAAGATCGCATTCGGAACGCTGCACGGCATCATCCCGATCGCGATTTTTGCGATGAACGCGGTGCGCAACGTCGCCGGCGTTCATTTCAAGACCGCCCGGGTGATGCGGCTGTCGCGCCGTCAGACCCTGCTGACCATCGTCATTCCCGGCGCGCTGCCCGAGATCGTGTCGGGCCTGCGCATCGGTTTCTCGCTCACGCTGCTCGGCGTTCTCATCGGCGAAATGTTCGCCTCGCAGCGCGGGCTCGGCTACCTCATCATGAACGCCATCGGCCTGCATGACGTGCCCACCATCATGGCGACGATCCTTCTGCTCGCGATCGTCGCCGTCTCGGCCAGTGCGTTGCTGCTCTGGCTCGACCGTCGCTTGCACCACCGCGTCGCCTGACGGCGCCTGACAAAACTGGAAGTACTGGAACGATGACGCAAAGCCTTTCCGCCCGTTTGAAGCAGCCTGGCCTGATCTCGGCGCCCGGCGTGTTCGAAATGATTTCCGCGCGCATCGCCGACGGCATGGGGTTCGATGCTCTCTACATGACCGGCTACGGCGTGGTCGCCTCCCATCTCGGCCTGCCGGATGCCGGCCTTGCGAGCTACACCGAGATGGTCGGCCGCGTGCATCAGATCGCCTCGGGCACATCGACGCCGCTGATCGCCGATGGCGACACCGGTTATGGCGGGCTGCTGAACGTCGACTTCACGGTGCGCGGCTATGAGAAAGCCGGCGCGCAGGCGATCCAGATCGAGGACCAGGAATATCCCAAGAAATGCGGGCATACGCCCGGCCGTCGCGTGGTGCCGATCGCAGACGCCGCGCGCCGCATCAAGGTCGCGGTCGAGGCGCGCGCGTCGAAGGATTTCCTCGTCATCGCCCGCACCGATGCCCGCACCGCGCTGGGCCTCGACGAGGCGCTGCGCCGCGGCGAGGCTTTTCTCAAGGCAGGCGCCGACATGCTGTTCATCGAATCGCCTGAGAGCGAGGAGGAAATGGCGAAGATAGGCCAGACGTTTGCCGGTGTGCCTTTGGTCGCCAACATGGTGGAGGGCGGCCGCACGCCGATCCTCTCCCGGGCGGAACTGGAAGCGTTTGGATTCAAGCTGGCGATTTTCCCCACCGCCGGATTCCTCGCCGCCGGTGCTGCGCTTCGCTCCGTCTACGGCGAGATCCTGTCCAACGGCTCCAGCAAGGCGTGGAGCGGGGAGCTCTATCCGTTCAACGACTTCTCCAAGTTGATGGGATTCGAACGGGTCTGGGAGTTTGAACGCGAGCACGTTGAAGGCTGAGCCCGGTCACCAGGCGTGGCCTCAAGCTATGATGCGCATGCCGGCGACAAGTTGATGGATTTAAGCAGATCACCGATCGCACCAAGCCTACAGGGCTTCACGGGTTCTGCCGGTCTGGATCGATCCGCGGCTTGATTGCGTTTGCGATCCACGTTCTTGCTGGTCTTGCTTGAGTCGCCCTGCTTGGCAGGCTTGGAGTTTTTAAGCGATGACGAAAAGGCATTCGGATCGCGCCAGTGCCGGCTGATGATTTTGGTTTCCGCCGGCGGCCTGGGCGGAGTGACGACGGGTGCGGCCGGCGCGATTGCCTGCAAGACAGGTTGAGGCAGAATCTCCGGACGCACGTAATTGATCTCAAGCCGATCGGCCTTGCTCAGGGTATCCTGAGCGTAAGCCATTCCAACGCTTGTCTCGCCAACGCTTGTCTCGCCAACGATTGTCTCGTCAACGGCCGTCTCGTCCGCCGACAGCTCGGCAACGGCGAGGTCAGCAGGCGTCCTCAGGGCCTTGCCGGCGGCCAAGGCGCTGACAAGCACGACACAAATGATCGCAAGCCACACCGTCCTGATCATCTTTTACCCTAGACCGGTAGCCGGCGGGTATCCTCGGTATGGATTCGGGCGCTTAAAGGGCGGCTGACATCGGACGATGAGGATTGGGCATAAATCCTCCGCCAAAGTTAATCGGTCAACCGTGTCGACCTATCCCTGGGTGGCGGCTCGTCGACCCTAGGGCGTCGCAATCAACCCGCTGGCCGTGGCAACGATCCAGCGGTTGCCCCAACGCACGATCGAATCGACGCGCCCGACTCCGGGTACCGTGTCCCCGGCGACTGCCGTCCAGGTGCCATTGGGGCCTTCGAGAACAACCGTTCCACCCCGGACGTCACGAACGATCCAGCCCTCAATCGTCGTCGGCCGTGTTTCCGGCACGGGGAAACCTGGCTCACGAGGCGCAATCGAGCCCGTCGTCAGACTGCTGTCCGGTGGCAAAGCCGCGGCTGCCGTCCTCGGGCTTTCCCCGTCCGGGCGCGGCGCCGCGCCCGCCGACAAGCCCTGAGGCTTGGGAGAATTGCTGGTGCCGAGCGCCGTTGGTTTCCGGGCACCTTCGATCTTGTTCGCCGATTTTGTTTCGGGTCGACGATAGGAGGCATCTTTCTGAATGACCGGGTTTGAGGCCACGACGGCTGGAGAGTCATACCAACTGGAACCGCCAGCCCATCCCAATCCAAACCCCAGCACCAGTGCGCCCGCGGCAAACCAGATCACATGCGCCCGACCGCCGTCGGTTTTCAGTAACTGCAAAGCTTCTTCCCGAATGGGGCTGAGGTGATCCGAGGGGTCCATGCTCGCCGGCGGTGACGGCAACGGGTTGCTGGTCACCTCTCCAACCGACTCGGGATGTCCAAGAATATCCGGCTGCCGGAACTGCATGATCGCGGCCCTTCCTCAACCAGCGATGATCATGCCCAGAGCTAAACGAAACCCTAACAACGACAGGGTTGCTGCCGGGTAGCAGCAAAATCTTGCGCTGTGCGGTTGGCGGGGACCGGCCCGCATGACGCAAAATCCGCGCGTTCGGTTTCGTCCAACGGCGACGCTCGTCGGCGGCTCTGGAGGTGCTGTCAGGAGCGTCTGGAGCGGTGGGTCTCGTTCAATGACGAGGAAACTGGTGCTGCCAGACAGGATTGAACTGTCGACCTCTCCATTACCAATGGAGTGCTCTACCACTGAGCTACGGCAGCATGCTCCGGACACGAGAATCGGCCCAAAGGACCCCTACAGAGCGGGCCGATCCTTGCCACAAGCCCCCCGCATGCGCAAGCGCGGGAGGGGGCTGGCAGGTCCTCAAAAACGGCAGAAATCAGCGATCGAGTGCCTTTGCAGCCCGAATTGGCCGGCCGCTGGCCGTTCCGGTTCCCAATTTCCTTCGCCAACGCCTGTAATGGCTTGATCGAGCGGGGTATGTGCTCGAATTCGATCATTTTCGCCCGAAACCTCGGGTTCGGTGCGGTCGATGCTCCCAGGGGCGAACCGCAGTATGCTGTCGGCGAGGCCGGCAGGTCGCGACAAGGCACATACCCATTCCAGCAGGCCCCCGATGACGGATGACAAGAACCAGCGTGAGAGCCAGCCGGCGAAAAATTCGCGGCAGGACCGGCTGAAACTGGCGCTGCGGGAAAATCTCAAGCGGCGCAAGTCGCAGGCGAGAGGGCGAAGCGATGCGAACGCCGCACCTCGCGATGATGCCGGCGCCTCCCTACATGACGAACTCAGCAAGAAACCGGGCGACTAGCTGTCATGCAGCCCGAAGAAAATGATGATCGCAGGCGCCGTGGCCCGGGACATGCTTGTCCACGTCGCGGCGGTTTTGGCGTGCGAAAGGTGTGAGACATCGATGGCGACCGATTCGACGACCGGAACAGGCGCGAATGGCCCTGTTTCGTCCTTTGCGTTTCCCCGTTACGAGCAGACCTTTCCGGAGCTGACCCCGCACGAAATCGCGCGGATGCGCCGGTTCGGCGAGCCCAGGAGCTATCATTCGGGCGACCTGCTGTTCGAGACCGGCAAGGTCGGCCCCGGCATGTTCGTCATTCTCACAGGTCACGTGACGATCACCCAGCGCGACGGCCTTGGCAACGTCACGCCGGTGATCGATCAGGGGCCCGGCCAGTTTCTCGCCGAGATCGGCCAGCTCTCCGGCCGCGTCGCGCTGGTCGATGGCCATGCCGAGGGCGATGTCGAGACGCTTTTGATTCCCTCGGAGCGACTGCGGGCGCTGCTGGTCGCCGAAGCCGATCTCGGCGAGCGCATCATGCGCGCGCTGATCCTGCGCCGGGTCAGTTTGATCCAGGGCGGCGTCGGCGGTCCGGTGCTGATCGGCGCCCACACCCTTGGCGACATGGCGCGGCTGCAGAATTTTCTCGGGCGCAACGGCCATCCATACCATGTGCTGGATCCCGACACCGACAAGGATGCCGCCGATCTCGTCGCCCGTTATGCGACCTCGCGCGCCGACCTGCCGCTGGTCGTGGTTCCCGACGGCACGGTGCTGCGCAATCCCACCGAGGCGGCCATCGCCTATGCGATCGGCATGATCGGCGATGAGGATCATGACAAGCTTTACGACGTCGCGGTGGTCGGCAGCGGTCCGGCCGGGCTCGCCACCGCCGTCTATGCGGCCTCCGAGGGATTGTCGGTCGCGGTGTTCGACGCCCGCGCGTTCGGCGGCCAGGCCGGGGCCAGCGCCCGGATTGAAAACTATCTCGGCTTCCCCACCGGCATTTCCGGCATGGCGCTGGCCGGCCGCGCCTATAACCAGGCGCAGAAATTCGGCGCGCAGATGCTGATCCCGGTGTCGGTCACCTCGCTGGATTGCTCGCGCAACGATGGCGCGCTGGCGCTTTCGACTGACTGCGGCCAGTTGATGCGCGCGCGCTCCGTCGTGGTGGCGAGCGGCGCGCGCTACCGCCGGCCGGATATCGAAAACCTCGCCAGCTTCGAGGGGCGTGGCGTCTGGTACTGGGCCTCCCCGATCGAGGCGCGGCTCTGCGCCGAGCAGGAGGTGGCCCTTGTCGGCGGCGGCAATTCCGCCGGGCAAGCCGCGGTGTTTCTATCGGGCCATGCCCGTAAGGTTTACATGGTGATCCGCGGCGGCGGCCTCGGCGCCAGCATGTCGCGCTATTTGATCGAGCGGATCGAGGCCACGCCGAACATCGAACTGCTGTTCAATACCGAGATCGTCGGCCTCGACAGCAGCGAGGAAGGAACGCTCCAGCAGGTGCGCTGGAAGAGCCGCCTCGGCGGCGAGCCGACCGCCGTCGAGATCCGCAACCTGTTCCTGTTCGTCGGCGCCGATCCCGCCACCGACTGGCTCGACGGCTGCGGCGTCATGGTCGATCGCGGCGGCTTTGTCGTCACCGGCGCACAATGCGGCAAGGGTGACAACCGGCCGCCTTCGGCGCTGGAGACGTCGGTGCCGGGCGTGTTCGCGGTCGGCGATGTCAGGTCGGGCTCGGTCAAGCGTGTCGGCGGAGCGATCGGAGAGGGCGCGCAGGTGGTGGCGGCGCTGCATGGTTTTCTGGAAGAAGCCGCAAAACCGGCGCTGTGAGTGAGATAATGGGCCAGCGACGCACTCCGGCCTCATCCTGAGGAGCACGCGCCCTTGCGCGTGCGTCTCGAAGGATGGTCGCCGGTTCGGTGCCCGCGGCCATCCTTCGAGACGGCGCTGAAGAAGCGCCTCCTCAGGATGAGGTCAGAATGTGCGGCAACCAAGAGGCGGCGGAAACGGAGATAAAATGTCAAAAGGCTGCAGCCATATCGCCGGCATCCAGAACGTGACGCCGAGTGCACTCGGCTGCGAGGAATGCCTGAAGAGCGGCAGCCGATGGCTGCATTTGCGGATCTGCCGTAGCTGCGGCCATGTCGGCTGCTGCGACGATTCCCCGAACAAGCACGCGACTGCGCATTTCCACGCCACCGGCCATCCCGTCATCGAGGGCTATGACCCGCCGGAGGGGTGGGGCTGGTGCTACGTCGATGAAGTGCTGTTCGACCTGTCGAGACGAAAGACTCCACACAACGGTCCGATCCCGCGCTATTACTGAATCCTCTTTCAACGAAGAATGAGGAAATCACGCATGCAATGCGGGCTGAACAGCTTTCGCGCCGTCGCGACCGTCATATCGATGGCATTATCACTCGCATTGTTCGGTCTCGACCCCGCTTTGGCGCAGGCCCCGCAAAGCAAATTCGCCGAGGTCAATGGCGTCAGGCTGCACTATCTCGTCGCCGGCAAGGGCGATCCGGTCGTGCTGCTGCACGGCTATGCCGAAACCAGCCATATGTGGCGGCCGCTGATCGCCAAACTCGCCGACAAGCACACCGTGATCGCGCCCGATCTGCGCGGCTTCGGTCAATCCGCGGCACCCGCGGATGGTTACACGAAGGCGGCGATGGCGCGGGACATTCATGCGCTGGTCAAGAATCTCAAATACGATCGCATTCGCCTGGTCGGCCACGACATCGGGTTGATGGTCGCCTATGCCTATGCGGCGCAGTATCCCGCCGAGGTCGATCGGCTCGTGCTGATGGAAGCGTTCCTGCCCGGCGTCGGCGAATGGAATAACGTCTTCCTGCTGCGCGATCTCTGGCATTTCCACTTCTACGGCAAGACGCCGCTGGCGCTGGTCACCGGCCGCGAGCGGACCTATCTCAATCATTTCTGGGACGATTTCGCCGCCGATCCCGCCAAATCCGTCTCCGAGGCGGATCGAAAGTTTTATGCCGTTGAATATGCCAGGCCCGGCAACATGAAAGCGGGCATGGAGGTTTTCCGTGCGTTTCCGAAAGACGCCGAGGACTTTGCCGGATTCGCCAGGACCAAACTGACGATGCCGTTGCTGGTGCTGTCGGGCGAAAAGTCCGGCGGACCGTTCCTGATCGAGCAGGGCAAGATGGTTGCCACCAACGTTGAGGGTGTCCTCGTCCAGGGCAAGGGACATTGGCTGATGGAGGAGGCGCCCGGCGAGGTGATCCCGAAGCTGGTGGAATTTCTGAATCGCTAGAGGTTCGACAAAAGTCGCGCGCGACAAAACGTCATCCGGCGCACAAATTGCATGACTGGTGCACGGATGCGTGAATGGCAAGTTCCAACGTCCGGTCGTAGCATTGGGTTGGTCATATCAAGGGGGAGAGCATCATGATTCTGGGGTTGAGTGTTTCTACATTTGTTACTGTCCACGTCGTCATCAGCCTGATCGGCATCGTCGCCGGCATTATCGTGATGTTCGGCATGCTCGGCTCCAACCGGATGCCGGGGCTGACCGCGATCTTCCTGCTGCTCAC
>Ga0190275_10004210_pt1 | contig 10359 bp, 6 predicted proteins | sample Popmic550T_FD_133745 | JGI IMG/M metagenome (GOLD analysis project Ga0190275, IMG submission 133745) | Populus adjacent soil microbial communities from riparian zone of Yellowstone River, Montana, USA - 550 T | ecosystem: Environmental > Terrestrial > Soil > Riparian zone > Trees stand | place...
GTCGCCAGGTCGTGGCCGCTCGCCCGCCATGCGAGCAGCAGCCCGGCCCGCACATTCGGGTCTTCCGGCCGGGTGGGGTAACTGAACCGCACGAGCAGGTCGGGGAGCTGGGCCAGGCGTCGGACCGCGGCGTGCCGCAGGAACGGGTCGGCGTCGGCGAGCAGCTTCAGCAGCACCGGTTCGGCCGCGTCCCCCGACAACCCGGCGACGGCTTCGGCGCGAACGGCGGCATCCACCCCCTCGGCCGCGAAGGCCGCCACGTCCGCCCCGCGGCCGACCAGCCCGCGCACCGCCATCGCCCGGACCGCCGGCTCGGCGTCGGCGCGAGCGACGGTCACGAGATCGGTCTTGGCGTCGTTCACCGCGAGGAGCGCGTCGAGTGCCGCCGCCCGCTCGCGCACCTCGCCCGCCGTCAGACGCACGCGAAGGAACACTCGGCCGTCTTCGTCACGCGCCAGGGTGCGCGCCGCCGCGTCGCGGGCCGGGCGGTGCGGGCTCGCCAGCGCCAGCTTCGGGTCGGCCGGGCGCGCGGCCGGCTTCGCGTCCTTCCAGCGGACGTGCCAGACCGCCCCCTTCCCGTGCAGGCTGTAATCCTTCGAGCCCCAGTCGCTCACGAACAGCGACCCGTCCGGGGCGGTCGCCAGGCCCGACGGGTGGAACGCCGGGCCGCCCTGCACGAACGGCTTCCGCTCGGCGACGACCGTCGCCCCCTTCGCCCGCGGGGTGAAGCGCTCGACGCGGTGGTCGGCCCACGCCGGCACGAGCAGGTCGCCGCGGTACTCGGCCGGCAGCCCGTCCGACTCGTAGCACACCACCTCGCACGGCGACTCGCCGGTGCCCGCGGCGAAGGGCAGGGTGCCGGGCAACTCGCCGTTCCACGCCTGGAACGGGTGCCGCCCGGACCGGCCGTAGCGGAACTGGAACCCGTAGTCGCCGCCCTCGACTGCGTGCAACAGCCGGCACGGCGGCGACGAGTCCGGGTCGTTGTCCGCCACGAGCAACCGGCCGAAGATGTCGCGGCCGGTCCCGAACGGGTTCCAGAACCCGGTCGCCACCCGGCGGAGGTTCTTGCCGTCGGCGGTGCAGCGGAACAGGTTCCCGCCCTCGCCGCCGCCGGTGAGGGTGGTCCCGTCGGCGCCGACCAGCTTGTACGCGGCGCCGAGGTTCTCGCCCATGCCGAAGATGAGGTCGCCGCGGGCGTCGAACGCCAGCCCGGAGAGGCCGTTGTGCGGGTAGTTGCCGGCGGTGTCGAGGAACGCGATTCGGACCTTCTCGTCGGCCGCGCCGTCGCCGTTCGTGTCGCGCAGGCGCAGAACCTCGTTGCGGGTGGCGAGATACACGGAGCCGTCCGGGTGGACGGCGAGGTCCATCGTGGCGGTGGTGCCCTCGAAGAAGGTGGTGAACGTGTCGGCGCGGCCGTCGCCGTCGGTGTCTTCGAGGCCGCGGACGCGGTCGGCCTTCGGGCCTTTGTAGTTCGCCGAGCGGAAGTGGGTGTGGCTCTCGACGACGAGCAGCCGGCCGCGGGCGTCGAAGTCGAGGGCGATGGGGTGGACGACGTCCGGGGCGCCGGCGAACCGCTCGACGACGAGCCGGGGGTCGGCCGCCGTGGGGGTGGGCGGCGGTGCGGGTTGCCCGCGGGCCGCGGCGAGGAGCCCGACCACGAGGGCGGCGGCGGCGAGACGGTAACGCACGGCGGTCTCCGGGTTGGGTGCGGTGTCGAAGCCTTCGGCGGCTCGGGGCTTGGAGCCCGGAGGGCGACGGCGTGTAGCCCGGGGTGGAACCCCGGGCGGCGTCGGCGTGGAACCGGGGCCGTCACCCCACGAACTCCGCCCCTCGCCCGCCCGGGGTTGCACCCCGGGCTACACGCCGTCGCCCTCCGGGCTCAAGCCCCGAGCCGGGGGGATTCGACCCGACGTGCGGACGCCGTTCACGACACGTCGTCAGGCGTAGAAGAACACCGCCTCGGCCGTCTTCGCCAGCAGCCACTCGCGGTCCGCCCGGGACAGGAAGTCCATCCGGTCGCGGACCAGGGCGATCGACGCCCGGTAGCTGTTCACCCCCTGCGTCTGGTACGGGGCGTCGCTGGCCCACATCAGCCGCCGCGGGCCGAACGCCTCCAGCAGCCGGCGGACCATCGGCACCAGCTCGTCGTGCGGCGGCCGCTTCCGGCCGAGCGCGTAGAACGCCGAGATTTTCACGTGCGCGAGCTTGTGCCGGGCCAGCCGACACAGCGCGCGCACGTCCGCGTCGCGGATCTCGCCGTCGGCGCCGATGCGGGCGAAGTGGTCGATCACCACCGGCGTCTCCGGGTGCCGGGCGCACATGGCGTCGGTCGCCGCGAGGTCGGCCGGGTTGATGAGCAGGCACATCGCCTGCCGCGTGGCCGCCCCGGTCCGCCACATCTCGGCCATGCCGGGCGTGTCGAGCCACGCCGCCTGCGCGTCCCGCGCGCGGACGAACGGGGTGATGCGGAACCCGGTGACGCCGCGCGGGAGGAGCTGCCGCATCGCCGCGCCGGGGTTCGGGCGGTGGTCGTCCACCATGCCCTGCACGCGGTACGTCTTCGGGTGCCGGCGGACCGCGTCGATGAGGTAGGCGTTGTCCCACAGGTGGTAGACCGAGTGCTGGATGAGCACCACGCGGCCGACCCCTTCCGGCCGGGCGACGGCCATCAGCTGCTCGTCGGTGAAGCTCGGCGGGTTGAGGTCTTTCGGCGTCTGCCCTGCGGCGAGCGGGAACTTGTCGGCGTCCGGCGGCCAGACGTGCGAGTGGGCGTCGATCCACGGGAGGGGCGGGTCGGCCTCGGGGGTGGGGTGGGCAACGAGGGCCGCGGTGCCGGCGGCGAGCGCCGCGCGCCGCGTCACGGGTCGGGCGTGGGTCATCGGCGGGCTCCGGGCGTCGGGGGGTTCCCCTCACGGTAGCCCGCGCCGCCGCAGCGGCTACGGCCGAACCGGGTACACCCGCCGGGCGGCCGGCTGACCATTTTCCACCCGTCCCCGAAAGAACCACCGGCCGTGCAAGCCGGGCAACTTGTGCCGGGCCGACTGTGGCATCGAAGGGGGTGTGTAGCGTCCCCCGGCGAGACCTGTACAAGACCGGCTCACCGTTTGCATCGACACCGACCAGCGGCACACGCCGACCCGGTCGCGGGCTCTTCCCGCGGCTCACCGAACCGAGGACGAACCATGGCGGACATCAAGGACCGGCTGTCGGACGCGGGCCACAAGGTGGCGGAGACCGCCGCGGCGGCCGGGCACGCCGTCGCCGAGAAGGCCGGGCAGGCGGTGGACTGGGTGAAGGACAAGGTGGGGATGGGTTCGCCGGCCTCGGCCGAGCAGATCGCGACGATCAAGCCGGGGATGAACGTGGTCGCGTCGTGCGGGACGAGGGTGGGGGTGGTGGACCACCTCGACGGCTCGACCATCAAGCTCGCCCTGCGGGACAGCCTGGACGGGCTCCACCACTACGTCCCGACGAGCTGGGTGAAGAAGGTCCACGAGGACCACGTCCACCTCTCGAAGAACTCGGAGGAGACCAAGGCCGGGTGGAAGCCGAGCGCCGCGGCGTGTGCGGACTGCGGGTAAGAGCCGCCGGGACGGACTCGAACGGCCCGCCCCCATCGGGGCGGGTTTCTGTTGCGCGGGTCGGCTCGTCGGCCGGACGATGCTGTTCGAGCGGCGGGTGCGGTAGTCATGACCGGAGAGGCCCGGGGTGCTCATTTCGACGGCGCACGGAGCGGGACCGCCGGGAGTCTCCCGTGGTCGGTGTCGGGGTACAGCGGCGGGAGGTACAGCCCCCGGGGGCCGGTGATCGGGAGGAGGGGGCCGCGCTGCTGGTACGTCAGGTTCGGCCCGGACCGGGTCAACGTGCTCTCCCCGGTGCCGACGCCGGGCGGGAGCGTGCGCCAGGCCGCGGGGCCGCCGATCACCCGCCGCCCCTCCTCGAACAGGGCTCCCATGATCGACGGCTCGAACGCCGCGCTCGACGTCGGCGCCTCGTACCCCTGGGGGATGGCCGACACGTAGTAGTCCATCCCGGTCAGCAGGCAGACCGTGTACAGCCGCTGGAGGTCGCCCCGCGTCTGGGCGTAGAGGAGCGTCGAAACGCTCTTGCTGGCCTGGGCGAGCGACCACGGCCGGATCACCTCCGCGTCGGCGTAAATCTTCCCGGCGACGATCACGTACACCTTGGTCCCCGCGAGGTCGCGTGCGGCCACGTCGGACCGCTCCTCCGGCGGGACGTACGGGGGGCGGAAGAACACCGACTGAGACACGCCGCCGTCCACGTGCCGCTCGGTGTACCGCCGCCCGTCCACCACGACGTCGATCTTCGAGGAGGGGAAGAACCCGGCCGGGGCGGACGACCCGAGCAACACCTTCAGGATCAGGTCCCGGTCGGCGGGCGTCCCCCGCTCGGCGATCGCCCCGACGTCCCAGACGACGAACTGCTTCCCCTCCTCTTCGGTCGTCCCCACGTACAGGCGGCGGCCGCGGCGGTGCTCGGCGGCGAGGTCGGCCATCACCTCGCAGGTGAGGAACGCGCCGAGCCGGGCCGCCATCGGGGACGTGTCCGCGAACGCCTCCCCGAAGACCGCCCGGAGCGGGCGGACCCGGTACAGGTCCCGGCTCTCCAGGGCGGTGTAGAAGTGCTTCAGCTGGGCGTCGTACTTCGGGCCGAGGAAGGCGAACGGGGCGATGAGCGCGCCGGTGCTGATCCCGGTCACGACGTCGAAGTCGGGCCGCCCGCCTTGCTCCGCCCACCCGATCAGGACGCCCGCCGTATACGCCCCGAACGAGCCGCCGCCCGACAGGCAGAGGACGTTGCGATTCGGCTTGGTCGCGCCCTGCCCGCCCTCCTTCTTGGACTGGTCCCCGAGCTTCTCCTGGCGGTCCTTGCGGAGGCGCTCCGCAGCCGCCGCGAGCTGGCTCGTCGGGGTCAGCTCCTCGGACTCGGCCTGGGCGGGCGGGTCGACCAGGTCGCGGGTGTTGAGCCCGGCCTGGGCCGGGGACCCCGGCCCCCGCGCGCTCTGGCAGCCGATACCGACCGCAAGAGCACCGAGGATCACGAACCCGACGACGGAGCGGGGCATGGCACCATCCGAGACCGGGGCGACGGAACGATCCCCGTGAGGCCCGAGACGGTCCCGAGTCACGACGTAAGCGGAGCGGAATCCGGGTGGCGAGTACCCGGGCGCCAGCCGCGCCGTCAAGATCGAGGTCCGCCGTGACTACGCCCCTGCCTCAATTGCCCATCCTGCGAACTCGTCCTACGATGGCGTGGCGTCCGTGCTACACGATGCCACCCCGGACGACTCCTCGGAGGGCAGTGGTCCGGGTCCACCAGCCTACCCGAAGGGATGGACGGGATTCCGAGAGTAGAACTGGTAGCCGGGCGGGGTCACACCCGCCCGGCTTTTTCGTCTGGTCAGTCAGGCGCCTGACCTGCTCCTCATTCACCGCCTCCTATCACCGCCCGGCCCGCCGGCCGTGACCACGGCCTGCTTTTTGCCCTTCGGTGCGAAGGTGGCGCCCGGAAGCACCGGACGACAAGGCGTCACCGCCGCCACGACAGGTTCCCATTACCACCGAGCCGGGCGGGCGAAGAGGTCGGGGCTCGATGGCTCGGCTCCAAGAGGTCGCACCACACATGTTCGAATTCCTCACCCCCAACCCAGCCGTTTCGCTCCTCAAGGAGGACCACGAGCGGGTCAAGGACCTGTTCGACCAGTTCGAGGCCGCCAAGAGCCACACGGCGAAAACGAGGATTGTCCGCGCCGCGCTCGCCGAACTCAAGGTTCATGCTGCGATCGAGGAGGAACTCTTCTACCCGGCGGTCCGCAAGCCGATCGGCAAGGAGATCATGAACGAGGCCGACGAGGAGCACCACGTCGCCAAGCTCCTGATCGCGGAACTCGACACCATGGACGGGTCGGAGAGTCACTTCGACGCGAAGTTCCACGTGCTGGCCGAGAACGTCCGCCACCACATCAAGGAGGAAGAGAACGAGATGCTCCCGAAGGCCCGGGGCGTGAAGCTCGACTTCGCGGCCCTCGCGGAGAAGATGCGGCGCCGCAAGGAGAAGCTGACGGCCGACGGGGTGCCCCCGGCGGGCGAGGAGGTCATGGTCAAGGCCTCCCGGGGCAAAGGCGACTCCCCCGCGCGGGCCGCGAAGCGGAAGGCGCCGAAGCTGCCGAAGCGGAAGGCATGACCTGGACCGCGGGACGGGCTGGTCACGTCGGCCGGCCCGGCTGGTGAGCCCCGGTCAGGGGAACGTCTCGCCGAGCGGGCGGGTGTTCTCCAGCCGCGCGGCCGCGCCCGCCGCCGGGGCGTACAGGATCACCGGGGCCACGATCCCGCCGGTGCCGAGCTCGTTCACCACGTCGTTGACGACCGCGAACACGACCTCGTTGCGGCCGGCCTTCACCGCCCCCGTCGCGTCCAGCTCGAACGGGTAGAACGCCGCCCCCGGGCTGATCCCCACCGGCACCCCGTTCACCCACACCTTCGCCTTCTCGTCCACCCCGCCGCACCACAGGAACAGCCGCTTCCCCACGTGCTCCTTCGGCACGCCCAGCGCCTGCCGGTACCACGCCAGCCCCTTGTAGTAGCGGAGTCCCTGGTTGCTCCACGACGCCGACGAGGTCTTGAGTGTCTGCCAGTTGCCGCCCTTCACGCCCGGCCGCCACAGGCCGATCGCCTCGCCGACCTTCGGCGGGTCGAGGAGGAACTCCCACTCGTCGCGGGCCGCGGCGGCGAGGACGTTCCCGCCGGTGACGCGCTTCACGCCCTGTTCCGTCGCCGGGCGGAAGAAGCGGTTCATGTAGTTCGTGTACGTGCTGAACCGGCCGGCCGAGAGCATCGGCACCGGCTTCGTCCCCATCAGCCGGCCGGCCGCGGCGTCGAGGCGGTCGAGCTCGGTTTTGGCGGTCGGGAAGTCGCAGCGGGTGCGGGCCTCCATCATGGCGACGAACGCTTCCAGCATCTCGAACGAGTCGGAGGTCATCTTCACCCGCTCGGCGTAGACCCCGCCGCCGGATACCTTGGCCGCTGCGTCCAGCAGTTCACGCCCCTTCAGCCGCACCCCGCGCGGGTAGTGGTGCGGCATGTCCCACGCCGAGCCGGTGCAGTGCGGGCTGTCGCGGAGGGCGCCGTCCATCAGCTTCAGGTACGCCTCCATGAGCACCGACGCCGGGCCGTAAAACTTCTCGGCGAAGTCCTTCGTCAGCGCGTCGGCGTCGGCCGTGTGGTCCCACATGAGCTTCGCCGCGACGTAGTTCGAGTGCAGCGTCGCGGCGTAGTTCGGGAACGTCTCGACGCGCCACCCCTTCACCCCGAGCCGGTGGCACTCCGGGATCTCGTCGCGGAGGCGGTGGACGAGGAGGAACGGGAACCCGGGGTCGGCCAGGTTGCTCCAGTAGCCGCGGTCGTACAGCTCGGGGAGGAGCTTGCCCCACTCCTGGTACAGCCACTTCGCGTAGCTCTTCTCGGGCGCCACCGGGTTGCTGAACCCGTGGACGCGGTCGAGCGCGATCGGCGCCAGCGCCCCGGTGATGCGCGGGTCCGGCTTCCACTTCACCGGCGGCCGCATGTACGAGTGGTAGATGTAGAACGCCAGCTTCACGTCCGTGTGGTCCGGCCCCAGTTCCGCCAGCACGCGGTTGAAGAACCACACGTAGCGGTCGGTGACCGACGGCTCGTTCGAGAACGGGTCGAAGTCGCCGCCGTCGAGCTTGCGGCAGTCGGGGCACTCGCAGAACCCGCGGCCGTCGTTCGGCCCCATGCCGATCACCGGGCCGAGTCCCTTCTTGCGCCGCGCCTTCACCTCGGCGACCACGGCTTCGAGCACCTTCGGGTTCGACACGCAGTGCTGCCGCGCCACGCGCTTGTCGCCGACGAGGGCGTACAGCTCCGGGTTCGTCTTGAACGCCGGCACGCCGGGGAGGCCGTGTGCCCCGGGGAACACCGGCCCGCCGCAGCGGACGCGCGCCTGCCAGTCGCGGTCCGGCATCTGGAACCACCGGCTCGGGAACGACGGCGCCTGCGCCGTCTCCTGCTCGCGCACCGTGATGGTTTTCAGCTCGGGGACGACGGTGCCGAGCGGGCCGGGGAGGAACCAGCGGACGCCCTGCTGCTCGAGAAGTTCGCAGATTGCGAAGTGCGTCCCGTCGCCGACGCCGGCGGCGAGGACGTGGGCCTTCGTCGCCTTCAGGACGAACGTGCCGCCGGCCTTCCCCTTCGCGGCGAGCGCCGCCTCCAGCTTCGGCAGCGCAGCCCGGCCGAGGACGACGGGCGTGGTGCCGTCCATCCGCATCCGGTCGAGGAACGCGTCGATCGTCTTGGGGTCCGCGGTAACCGTGTCGAGCTTCGCCCCGGACATCTTCTCGACGTGCTCGATCAGCTCCTTCGCGGCGAGCTTTTCGGTCGCGTCCGGCTCCGGCGGCAGCACCACGACGGCAACGGCCCCCCCGTTGCGGACGAGGTGGGCGGCCGGGGTTGCGGGGGCGAGTTGCAGGACGAGCAGTGCGGCGGCGACGAAGCGGATCACGGGGCGGCTCCGGGAAGGATCGGCCGGTGTGCGAAGTGTGACACGGGTTCCAACAAGAAACTACCGACCCGGCGAGGCGGGGGCGTCAGCCCCCGGATTCCGGCTCGGGGCTTGAGCCCGGAGGGCGTCGGCGTGTAGCCCGGGGTGCAACCCCGGGCGGCGTCCGCGGTGTCCGTTCCCCGTGGCTCCCGGGTGGACGCCGTCGCCCGCCCGGGGTTGCACCCCGGGCTACACGCCGACGCCCTCCGGGCTCAAAACCACGAGCCGCCGAAGGTTTCGACATCGCAGCGCGGGGAGAGCATCCGGGGGCGTCAGCCCCCGGCTCGCCGGACGGAGGCACCTCGCGGACCGGGGTCACTTCCCGGGGGTCTCCCGCCCGGCGGCCAGCCACCCGAGGCCGAACCGGGCGAAGGCGATCGTCGCGTACCCGTCCTTCTCGTACAGGCACCCGGCCCGGTCGTCCGGGAGGGCGACCAGGGACGAGTACCCGGCCGCCCGCGGGTGCAGCACCCGGGCCGCCGGCCACGTCCGCCCGCCGTCCCGGCTCAGCCGCACCGTCAGGTTCTCCCGCTTGGTACTCGCCGGGTTGCTGAACAGGAACAGCGGCCCGCCGCCGGTCTTCACGTCCACCCGGATCAGGCTCCCCTGGCAGGTCGGGTCGATCAGGGCGTCGTCGAACGTCGTCTCCCCCCAGGTGGCGCCTCGGTCCGTACTGACCGCGACCGCCCGCCGGTTCTTCCCGTGGTGGCTCCGCATGTTCAGGACCAGCGCCCCGTCGGCCCGCTCGGCCACCTGGCACTCGTTCGTCTTGGCCGCCGCCGACCCGCCGACCCGCCACGTCTTCCCGTGGTCGTCGCTGACGATCACGTGGGAGAACGAGTCCGTGCTCCCGGCCTTGCGGTGGTCGCACGGGAGGACGAGGCGGCCGTCGGCGAGCTGGATGCCGCACCCCGGGCCGACCACGTACCACGTCCACCCGTCGGGCTTCACGGCCTTGGTGACGTTCTCAGGCGGCGACCAGGTGGCCCCGTCGTCGTCCGAGTGGAGCATCAGCACCTCCATCGGCCCGGCCCCGCCCCCCGTCTTGCTCTGCGCGGCCGTGTTCCGGCCGGGCTTGCGGGCGAGCGGGAGCCACACCCGGCCGGTGGTGCGGTCGAGGACCGGGCACGGGTTGCCGACGAAGTCGGCCCCGGCGTCGGCGACCACCCGGAGCGGCCCCCAGGTCTTGCCGCCGTCGGTGCTCCGGCGGAGGACGGTGTCGACGTTGCCGTCGTCCGACGGGCCGTCCTTCCGCCCCTCGGCGAACGCCAGCAGTGTACCCTTGGCCCCGGCGACCACGGCCGGGATGCGGAACGACGCGTACCCGTCCTTGCCGGCCGCGAACACCACCACCTCCTCGGGCGCGCCGGCCCCGACGCCCGCCGGCGGGTCGGCGGGGTGGCGGCCCGGTGCCGACGCGGCGAGGGCGGCGAGGGCGGCGAGGGCGGCGCAGAGGGCGGGTGACTTGAGCATGTGATCGCAACTCCTTGCCGGGCAACGATGCGCGACGCGATCGCTCCCGCGATGTCGCTCCGACGGCGATTCTTCTGGCAGAAGCACTTGTTTCCAGAACCCGGTGGGGGGGTCGCCGGAAACAATTATCTCCGCCCGAATGGCCGTTTTCCTTGACGCCGCCGGAATCATCAGACCGGCCCGCCTACGCCAGGATGTCCGTGATAGGCGTGCCGTTCTGGCAGACCGACACCGGGCGGCCGCCGCGGTCCGGGACCGTCGAGTCGGGGTCGATCCCGAGGGCCCGGTAGATGGTCGCGCAGA
>Ga0190275_10004211_pt1 | contig 10358 bp, 11 predicted proteins | sample Popmic550T_FD_133745 | JGI IMG/M metagenome (GOLD analysis project Ga0190275, IMG submission 133745) | Populus adjacent soil microbial communities from riparian zone of Yellowstone River, Montana, USA - 550 T | ecosystem: Environmental > Terrestrial > Soil > Riparian zone > Trees stand | place...
ACCCGCAGCGCGTCCCGGGCCGCGGGCTCGAACGCGGACTTGACATCCACGAACTGCAGGAGCACCTCGAACCCGGCGACGGTGCTCATGGTGAGGACGAAGAACAGGGTGTTGAGCCGCCCGTGGAGGCGCGGCCGGCCGGCGGCGAGGGCCGCGAGCGACGCCGTGAGGATGACGGTGACCGCGGCGACCAGCACCTTCAGCGTCAGGATGATCTCGGGGCCGGTGGGCATCGGGGGTCGTCCGGGGTGGGGCGTGACATGATCTTAGCCTTCCCCGCCGCCGCCGGCCCGTTGCCGCTTCCGCCCCGCCGGAATCTCGCATGACGCCGCAACTCGCCGTCGTCGTCCCCGCGTTCAACGAGACCGCCCGGATCGGCCCGTACCTGGCCGAGATCCGCGCCCACCTCGACGCCGCCCACCCGGCCGCCTACGAGGTGATCGTGGCGGACGACGGCAGCACCGACGGCACCGCCGACCTGGTGACCGCCACCGCCGCCGGGTGGCGCGAGCTGCGGCTGGTGAAGCTGCCGGCGAACGCCGGGAAGGGCGCCGCGGTCCGCGCCGGGGTGAAGGCGGCGACCGGCCGGCGGGTGCTGTTCACCGACGCCGACGGGGCCACGCCGATCGCCGAGGAGTGGAAGCTGGCGCGGGCGCTGGCGAAGGGCGCCGCGGTGGCCGTGGGGTCGCGGTACGTGGACGGCCCCGGCGTGACGCGGACGCGCAACCCGCGGCGGGCGGTGGCGGGTGCGGTGTTCCGCTTCGCGGCGCGGACGTTGGTGGGCGTGGGCGTGCGGGACACGCAGTGCGGGTTCAAGATGTTCACCGCCGCCGCCGCCGCGGCGCTGTTCGGCGCCGGCCGCGAGACCGGCTACCTGTTCGACATCGAGCTGCTGGCGCTGGCCGACCGGTTCGGGCTGCCGGTGGCCGAGGTGGCGGTAAACTGGGCGGAGCAGCCGGGCTCGAAGGTGCGTCTGGTGCGCGACAGCGCGCGGATGTTCGCCGGCCTGTGGCGCGTCCGCCGGCACCTCCGCACGGCGCCGGCGTTGCCGGCCGCGCGACGGGCGGCGTGACCGGGTATACTGCCGGCACCATGACGCTGACGGTTCACCTCTTCGCCGCCGCCCGCGACCTGGCCGGGGCGGCGGTACTGCCGATCGAACTTCCCGCGGATGCGACCGTGGCCGACCTGCGTGCGGCGCTGGCGGCGCGCGTGCCGGCGCTGGCGGCGCTGCTGGCGCGCTCGGCGGTGGCGGTCGATCACGACATCGCGGCCGACGCGCACGTCCTGACCGCCGCCGCCGAGGTGGCGGTGCTCCCCCCCGTGAGCGGCGGCTGACGGGATGCTTCCAGGCGGCACGGGGGTGGGGTACAATTCCGTGGTTGATCCGCGCCGGAGCCCACGATGGCGGACCGCCCGAAGCCGATCGTCCGGCTCATCATGATCGCAACCCGAGCCGGGGTCGAACCACTGGACAACGACCGAGTGCTGCGGAACCCGCTGACCCGGATCGATGCCGGACGGTTCCCGTGGCGCGAGGACGAGGTGGCGGTGTACGCACAGTTGAGTGGCGGGCTGGGTCGGTGGGAACTGGCGGTCGAGTTCGGAGAGCGGCTCGACGGCGGTTTGTTTCGACCGATCGGCCCGACTCGGGCGTTCGTACTGGACTTCGGGCCGGCCGCACGGCTGGCGGTATGGGAGGCCGACAGCCCGTTCCGCCGTCTCCCGTTTCGCCGGGAAGGGCTTTATGCGTTTCGGATGGTCGGGCGCCCGGCCGGCGACCCGGACGACACGGCGTTCGAAGTGTTGGAAGGCATTCACCCCGGCATACCGGCGGTTGCCGAGTTGCGCGTACTCGCCCAGGGAGGACGGCCGTGAGTGAGAAGTCTGACGACGGCTGGTCCCACGGGAGGTCGGAGAACCCGGCCCGGCGGTTCAGCGCACCCGTCACCGACTGCTCGGACTGGGAGCCGGACATCCCGGCCGACCAGTGGACCCACGGACGGTCCGTGAACCCGGCCCTGCGATACTCGGCCCCCGTCACCGACTGCTCGGACTGGGACTGCGAGCCGGCTGCGTGGCTCGAGATCCGTGTGCGGGTCGAGCCGCAGACCGAGTCGGCGGCCGTGGAAGCGGTGATCGTGAGGCTGACCCACGCGGCCGCGGCGGCCGCCCCGGAACTCGGGCTGCTCTACGACACGTCCCGCTCTCGGGTGGACGGGCGTGACGTGGTGGTGGCGCTGACGCCGACCCACCCGATCGGCCCCGCGGACCGGCTGGCGGAGATCGTCCGCACCCTCGCCGCCGCCCCGCACACCACCGCCGCGTGGCGCCACGCCGGCTGACGCCTCACCCCGGCGCCGTCACCACCAGGTTGTCGCGGTGGATCAGCTCGGCGTACGACTCACCCGCCTTGCCGCGCAGCCGCAGCGCGTCGGCGGCGGCGTAGTTCGTCAGCCCCCGCGCCACCTCTGCCCCCGTCGCGTCACACACCGACACAACGTCCCCCTTGCGGAACTCGCCGACCACCCCCACCACCCCCACCGGCAGCAGACTCCTCCCCAACTCCACCAGCGCCCGGCGGGCGCCGTCGTCGATCGTCAGCGTCCCCACCGGGCGGGCGGTGTAGCCGACCCAGCGCTTCCACGCCGGGATGTCGTCGCGGTGCGGCAGGAAGAGTGTCCCCACCGGCTCCGCCGCGAACACACGGTCCAGGATGCCGTCCACCGAGCCGTTCGCCATCACCACCGCGACGCCGGCGTCGGTCGCCACCCGCGCCGCCTTCAGCTTGCTCCGCATCCCGCCGGTGCCGAGGTCGCTCTTGCTCGCCCCGGCCATGTCCGTGACCGCGTGGTCGATGTGCGGCACCGTCGCCACCAGTTCCGCGGCCGGGTCGGTGCGCGGGTCGGCGGAGTAGAGGCCGTCCACGTTCGTCAGCAGCACCAGCAGCGGGGCGCGCAGCAGGTTCGACACCATCGCCGCGAGGTGGTCGTTGTCGCCGAACTTGATCTCGGCGACGGACACGGTGTCGTTCTCGTTGATGATCGGCACCGCGCCGTACTCGAACAGCGTGCGGACGGTGTTGCGGGCGTTGAGATAGCGGGCGCGGCTGTCGAAGTCGCCGGCGGTGAGGAGGATTTGTGCGGTGTGGACGCCGTGCGGGGCGAAGCTCTCCTGGTAGAGTTGCATGAGGGCCGACTGCCCGACGGCGGCGCAGGCCTGGAGTTGCGCGAGGTCGGTGGGGCGCCGGCCGAGGCCGAGCTTGCCGACGCCGGCGCCGATGGCGCCGGACGTGACCAACACGACCCGCCGGCCGGCGGTGCGGACGCGGTGCAGTTGGTCGGCGAGGGCGCGGATGCGGTCGGCGTCGAGCTGCCCGCTGGGGTCGGCGAGGACGTTGGTGCCGACCTTCACCACGACGGTGTGCGCCCGCGCGACGACATCCTGTCGGACCGGATCGACCATGCCCGCGAACCCCCGGGGAGACGGGGGTAGTTTATCGCGGCCGCGCGTGGGGTGTAGGGAGTGGCGGAAAGCCCGGGGACGGCCGTCCCCGGGCTTCGTGTACCCCACATTAAACGACGCGACCCCGCGGGCACAGGGCACCCGCGGGGTCGCTCTACGATCTGGGCAGCCGGCTTAACGGACCACCCGTTGCGTAGCCGTTAGGCTAGCCGGCCCTTCTGAACCTGGTAGCAACAACTCACAAGGTCACCCCCTTTCACACAGGCCACGCCAGGAGTGGCCCGCGTACCAGTGCGGACCACCCGAGGCCTTTTGCCCGTCCCGCCACGGACGCGGGACATACGACCGACACCACACTATAGACACGCCCCCGCCCCGGAGGGAGCAGAATTTCGCGCCCTCGAACCAAGTCGCTAACGTCCGCGGCGGTGCCACTGGTCGGCACCGCCAACGCCGGCAACAATAGCGCGGTTCTTCCGAGGGCGGCCGCACCGGCCGCCACCCCGCCGAGGACCCCCGATGTTCACCAGCCTCGCCCTGGCCGCGGCCACGCTCGCCCCGGCGCAGCCGCCGGCCGGCAGCCTCCAGCTCAACAACGTCCGCCTCACCACCGGCGAGCTCGGCCCCGCCCGGAAGGACGCCAAGCTCCTCCCCGGCGACGTGCTGTTCATCGCCTTCGACATCGACGGCCTCACCATCGACCCCGACGGCAAGACGGCGTACACGATCGGCATGGAGGTGACCGACGGGGCGAACAAGTTGCTGTTCAAGCAGGACCCGCGCGAGTACCGCGACACCGTGCCGCTCCGCGGTGGCAAGATGCCGGCCCGGGCGTTCATCACCGTCGGCATCGACCAGCCGGCCGGGACGTACACGTGCAAGCTCACCGTCACCGACCCGAAGGGGAAGGCGACGAACAGCTTCACGGTGAAGTTCGAGGTGCTCAAGGGGGACTTCGGGCTGGTGGCGATCAACCCGACGCGGGACATGAGCGGCCACATCGTGGCCCCCGCGGCCGGGGCCGTGGGCGAGACGCTGTGGGTGCAGTTCGTCGTGGTCGGGTTCGGCCGCGACGCCCAGACGAAGCAGCCGAACGTCGAGCTGACGCTGGAGTTCTTCGACGAGAAGGGGCAGCCGACGCTCGGCCAGCCGATCCGCGACGCGCAGACGGCCGGGGTGAACGAGAAGGACGCGGTGTTCAGCCAGCGGGTGCCGGTGTTCATGAACCGCCCCGGCCGGTTCAGCGTGCGCGTGTCGGCACTCGACAAGGTGACCAACAAGCGGGCGCAGTTCGACCTGCCGATCCGCATCGACCCGCCGCAGTGAGTCGGGGCGAAGCCCGGGGACGGCCGTCCCCGGGCTTCCGGGTGCGTACAATTCCCCCACCCACTCACGGACACCCGAAATGAGTCAGCTCGCCGAGCGGATCGCACAGTTCCGCAAGATGGCCACCGACGACCCGGACAACGAACTCGGCCACTTCCGCCTCGGCCAGCTCCTCCTCGAAGACGGCCAGCACGCCGAGGCCGCGAAGGCGTTCGAGCGCACCCTGGAACTGAGCCCACAGTTCTCGAAGGTGTACCAGCTGCTCGGCGAGTGCCTCATCAAGCTCGACCAGAAGCCGCGCGCCGCCGAGGTGCTGACGGCCGGCTGGACTACCGCCGACGAGCGCGGCGACAAGATGCCGCGCGACGCGATGGCGAAGCTGCTGACGCAGCTCGGCGCCCCCGTCCCGAAGGCGGTGGCGCCGACCGCGGCCGCCGACGACGGCCCCGACACCGGCTTCCGCTGCCAGCGGCCGGGGTGCATGGAAGGGAAGCGCGCCAAGCCGCTCCCCGCGCCGCCGGTGCCGGACGAGATCGGCGAGCGCATCCGCCAGAACGTCTGCGCCGGCTGCTGGACGCTGTGGCTCAAGGACCAGAGCATCAAGGTCATCAACGAGATGCGGCTCGACCTCAGCTCGGAGTTCGGGCACGCGGAATACGACAAGCAGATGCGCGAGTTCTTCGGGTTCGAGGACGCGAAATGACGGTCGGCGTCCTCGTGCGCTACGGCCGGCCCGGCTACGTCGGTCGCTTCCGCGCTGCCGCGAACGTGGAGCGCGGCAGCCGCGTCGTCGTGCGCGGGCTGCGCGGGCTGGAACTCGGCACGGTGCTGTGCGCCGCCGACCGCAGCGCCGGAATCGACGACGAAGGCGAGTTGCTGCGCGCCGCGACCGCCGCGGATGACGCCGCGGGCGACCGCGCCGCGGCGCTGGCGCGCGACCTGCTCGCCGCCGCGGACGACCTTGCTGCCGGGCTGCCGGTCGCGTTCCCCGACGCCGAAGTCGCGCTCGACGGCGCCGCGGCGGTGCTGCACGCGCTGCCGTGGGGTGCGTGCGACCTCGACCCGCTTCTCGTGGCCCTGTCCGAGCGGTTCCACCTCCCCGTAAGATTGCTCGACCTCTCCCGCACGCCGACGAACCCCGACCCGCCCGAGCCCGCGACGAGCTGCGGCAAGCCCGACTGCGGCTCCGGCGGCGGCGGGTGCGGCAGCGGCGGCGGCTGCTCGACCGGCTCGTGCTCCCGCGGCGCGGTGAAGTCGGCCGGCGAGCTGACGGCGTACTTCGCCGACCTCCGCGGCAAGATGGAAGCCGCGGCGCGGGTGCCACTGGTGTGAGAGGGCGGCTCGGGGTTCGTCATGGTCCGTCCCGGTGAAGCCGTGGGGTTGGTAGCCGCGGGCTTCAGCCCGCGCCCACCTACGGGGAGAGCCAGGGAGCCACGCCCCTGTGACACCGCAAACGTGGCGCGGGCTGAAGCCCGCGGCTACCAACCCCACAGCCCGACTTCCGAGACCCGATACGACCCTACGCAGGAGACCCCTGATATGTCCCGACGGTTCCGGCCCGGGTGGGCCGTAGCGGTCGCGCTGGCGCTGTTCGCGGCGTCCGCCCCCGCGCAGCCCGACGACCTGGCGAAGGCAATCGCCACGCTCAAGGGCGTGACCAAGGAGGGCGCCGCCAACGACGCCGCCGGACCCGCGTGGAAGGCCGTCGTGGACGCCGGCGCGCCGGCACTCCTCCCGACCCTGCGGGCCGTGGACGACGCCAACCCGACCGCCGCGAACTGGCTGCTGACCGCGGCCGGGGCCATCGCCGAGCGGCACCGCAAGGACAAGGGGACGTTCTCCCCCGAGCTCGACTCGATCCCGCTGGATGCGAAGTACGCCCCGTCCGCCCGGCGCTTCGCTTACGAGCTGGCCGTGCTCCAGACCCCGAGCCTTGCGAACACCCTCCTCCCGAAGCTGCTGGACTCGCCCGAGCCGAACCTGCGCCGCGAGGCCATCGCCCACGGCGTCAAGCTCGCCGGGCTGGTGGCCTCCGGCAGCGGCGAGGCCGAGAAGGCGGCGTACCGGCGGCTGTTCGCCCTCACCCGCGAGAAGGAGCAGGCCGAGGAACTGGCGAAGGCGCTCGCCGCGTTCGGCGAGAAGGCGAACGTCACCGAGCACTTCGCGTTCATCACGCACGTCCGCCTCGTCGGCCCGTTCCACAGCGAGAAGGGGAAGGCGCTGACGCTCGCCTACCCGCCCGAGACGACGCCCGCCGCCGCCGAGTACGACGGCAAAGAGGGCAAGGTGACGTGGCAGGCGCAGGCCACCGCCGACAAGTACGGCAAGTTCGACCTGAACGAGACGGTCGGCCGGCTGAAGAACGCCTGCGTCTACGCCCGCGCCACGGTTCACGCCGACAAGGCCACGCCCGCGGAGATTCGCGTCGGCAGCCCGAACGCGGTGGCGATTTATCTGAACGGCAAGAAGCTGTTCGGCCGCGAGGAGTACCACCACGGCGACCAGATGGACTACCACGTCGGCAAGGGGGTGCTGACGGCCGGCGAGAACACGATCGTCGTGAAGGTGTGTCAGAACAACCAGACGGACAGCTGGGCGCAGCGGTGGCAGTTCCAGGCCCGCGTCTGCGACGCGACCGGCGGGCCGCTACCGGGGCTGACGCAGGTGGTGGACGGCCGCAAGCTGCCCCTCGGGGCGATCACCCAACCGGAGGGGGAGAAGTGAGCACGAACCAGCCGAAGCCCGGGGACGGCCGTCCCCGGGCTTTCCCGAGCTTTCTGGCGCTCCTCGTCAGTACCTTCGCGCTGCCGCTCAGCGCCGCCGACTGGCCGCAGTTCAAGGGGCCGAACGCCTCCGGCATCTCCGACGAAACCGCCCTCCCGACCGAGTGGTCGAAGGACAAGGGCGTGAAGTGGCAGGCCAAGCTGCCGGCCCGCGGCGTGTCGTCGCCGGTCGTCGCCGCCGGCAAGGCGTACGTCACCTGCTCGTCCGGCAAGCGCGACGACCGGCTGCACGTGCTCTGCTTCGACGCGGCCACGGGGAAAGAGCTGTGGCACCGTCAGCTGACCGCCACCGGCCCGACCGCGTGCCACCCGATGACGTGCATGGCCGCCCCCACGCCCGTTGCCGACGCCACCGGCGTGTACGCCTTGTTCGCCACCGGCGACCTCGTGGCGTTCGACCCCGACGGCAACCTCCGCTGGTACCGCTCGCTCGTCGGCGATTACCCGGACATCACGAACCAGGTGGGCATGGCCGCGTCGCCGGTGCTGGCGAAGGACAAGCTGATCGTGCCGATGGACAACGACGGCGACTCGTTCCTCGCGGCGGTGGACGTGAAGTACGGCAAGAACGTGTGGAAGGTGCCCCGGCCGCGGTCGATCAACTGGGTGACGCCGCTGGTCCGCGACACGGCCGGCAAGACGGAGGTGCTGTTCGCCGGCCCGAACGGCCTGACCGCCTACGACGCCGACAACGGCAGCAAGCGCTGGCTGTACAAGGAGGGCGGCGGCGCCATCCCGACCGCCAGCCTGGTCGGCGACATGCTGTACGTCCCGGGCGGCGGTGTGAGCGCGGTGAAGCTCGGCCCCGACGGCCCGGCGGGGGGGCCGCTGATGAAGGCGAAGGAGGTGAGTACGGGGCACGGCTCGCCGCTGGTCTACCAGGGGCGCGTCTACGCCGCGGACGGCAACAACTTCATCTCCGCGGCCGACGCGAAGTCCGGCAAGACGCTGTTCAAGGAGCGGAAGAAGGCGCCGTTCTCGGCGTCGCCCGTGGGCGGCGACGGCAAGGTGTACTGCGTCAACGAGAAGGGCGTGACGACGGTGCTGAAGGCCGGCACCGACGAGTTCGACGTGCTGGCCGACAACGACCTGGGCGAGGAGGTGCTGGGCACGCCGGCGATCAGCGGCGGGTGCCTGTTCATCCGGACGGACAAGACGCTGTTCTGCGTCGGGCGGTAGTTCGGTTCGCCGCTTGCGGCGTTGCACCGCGGTGCAACGCCGCAAGCGGCGGAAGAATTACGCCACCGCCGCCCCCGCCATTCGCGCCTCCACGGGGTCCGTCACCTTGAGCGGCCCCATCACCACCGGCGGGGCGACGCCCAGCACCTCGTTCGCCAGCGCCGCGTAGTCGGCGGCCCCCGGGCTCCGCGGCGCGTACGCGAAGATCGACTTCCCGTGGCTCGGGCACTCGGCCAGCTTCACGTTCCGCCGCACCTTCGTGTCGAACACCTTCGCCGCCGCCCACGGCACGTTCGCCGCGCGGCTCTGATCGAGGAAGCTGTTCAGGTCCGAAACGACCTCCTGCGTCAGCTTCGTCGCCGCGTCGTAGAGGCAGATGATGACGCCGCTCACCTTCACGGCCGGGTTGATGCGGCGGGCGACGAGGGCGGTCGTTTCGAGGAGCTTGCTCAGGCCGTGCAGCGCGAAGAAGTGCGGCTGCAGCGGGATGAACACCTCGTCGGCCGCGGCCAGGGCGTTGAGCGTCAGCACGCCGAGCGACGGGCCGCAGTCCATCAGCAGGTAGTCGAACTGGGAGCCGTCCGCGGCCAGCGCCTCGCGCAGCAACACCTCGCGGCCGACGACGCCGGCCAGCTCCACCTCCGCCGCGGCCAGGTTAATGTCCGACGGGCACAGCCACAGGTTAGGCTCGATCGCGCGGCGCACGGTCGCCATCGGGGTGTTCGCCACCAGCACGTCGTACAGGGAGGGCGTCTTGCCGTCGGGCTCGGCGCCGAGGTGGGTGCTGGCGTGGGCCTGCGGGTCGAGGTCGAGCAGGCACACCCGCTTCCCCGCGGCGGCCAGCGCGGCGGCCAGGTTCACGGTCGTCGTCGTCTTGCCGACGCCGCCCTTCTGGTTGATGACGGCGATCCGTCGCATGTCGTGGCCTCCGTTGCGGTTTCTCCTTGCCGCCGATCGGCCGGCTGTTATAACGACTGCAACCTCTCCCCCACCAGCCCAACCGGCGCCGCCCCCGCGGCGCCGACGGGTGGTTGTGCCCACCGGGCCTTACCCTTTTCCCGCTCTCTCTCGCCGCCGAGGAGTCTCCGACCGATGGGTACCGCGCGCCAGAAGGCCATCGAAGCGATCGCCAACACCGAGTACGACCTCAACCAGCTCGACTTCAAGACCCACCAGCTCAAGGACCTGTTCGGCGCCAACGTGTTCAGCGAGGAGGTGCAGAAGGCCCGGCTGCCCAAGCCGGTGTTCAAGGCCCTCCAGAACACCATCAAGAAGGGCGCCCAGCTCACCGACCCGGCCGTCGCCGACGCCGTCGCCAGCGCCATGAAGGACTGGGCGCTCGAGCACGGCGCCACCCACTACACCCACCTGTTCCAGCCGATGACCGGCCTCACGGCCGAGAAGCACGACAGCTTCCTCAGCCCGACCGGCACCGGCAGCGCCCTCGCCGAGTTCAGCGGCAAGGAGCTCGTCAAGGGCGAGCCCGACGCGAGCTCGTTCCCGAGCGGCGGCATCCGCGCCACGTTCGAGGCCCGCGGCTACACCGGCTGGGACCCCACTTCGCCGGCCTACATCCGCGAGAACCCGAACGGCGCCACCCTCGTC
>Ga0190275_10004212_pt1 | contig 10356 bp, 11 predicted proteins | sample Popmic550T_FD_133745 | JGI IMG/M metagenome (GOLD analysis project Ga0190275, IMG submission 133745) | Populus adjacent soil microbial communities from riparian zone of Yellowstone River, Montana, USA - 550 T | ecosystem: Environmental > Terrestrial > Soil > Riparian zone > Trees stand | place...
TGCGCGAGCTGCCGGTGGGCCGCCTTGCGCTGAGCCTTGTGGTGCGGATCGCCTTCGCTCTCCTTGTACTCCCGCTTCACCTCCTCGCGGGTCATCATCAGGTCCTTGAGGTGCCGCCTGCGGGCGAGCGCGTAGTCGGCTACACCCAGGACCAGCAGGACCCAGGCGAGACGCATTGCCAAAGGCGCGAGGCGCCCCACGAGCTGGCTGAGGCCTGCGGCTCCGTCGAGCCACACCGCGCGCAGCGCATCCGGGCCGAGCTCCTCCACCTCGCTCCACACCAGCGCCGCGACCACTCCCATCACCGCCAGAGCCTTGGCCAGCTCTACGAGTGACCGGACGCTGAAGAGCCGCTTCAGGCCCTCGGCGGGGCTGACGCGCTCCAGCTTGGGCATCAGGTGCTCCGGGTTCAGCTCGAAGCCCACCATGGCCACGGAGACGACAAGAGACGCCACCAGCGCTCCTCCCAAAGCCGGGCCCGCCAGGCGTGCCAGCATCCACAGCCCCTCCTCCCACCTGTTGGAAGTGCCCGGCTCGAGCAGCAGCTGGGTGGTCCACGCCTTCAGCCGCTCGAAGCCCGCAGGAGCAGAGGCCGTGAAGCCGAGCAGCCCTCCCAGGGTGACCGCACTGGAGGACAGCAGGCGGCTTCGCGGGATCTGCCCCTTGCGGCGCGCGTCACGCAGGCGCTTCGCCGAGGGTTTCTCCGTCTTCTCGCTCATCGCGCCGCCTCCCCCAGCAACCGCAGCCCACCCTCCAGGCCCACCACGCCCGTGAGCAGCCGCTCGCAGAGCACTCCCACACCGAGCCACAAGAGCGCGCCGCCTCCCAGGATTCGCAGCGGAGCACCCAGCTCCTGGAGGTTCACCTGCGGAGCCGCACGGGATGCCATTCCCATGAGGCAGTCCACGGCCAGCACCGCCGCGGCAATGGGCGCGCCAACCGCCAGCCCTGTCGCCATGGCGCCTCCCGCCAGTGTCACGAGGTACAGAGCCGCAGCTTCCGAGGGGACAGCCACCCCCAGCTGCACCACCCCGAAACCTCGCAACACCCCGGAGAGAACGAGCGGAAACAGCCCCCCTGTCACCACCAGCGCGACGAGGAGCTGGTACAGACCATCTCCCGTGGCCGACTCGCGGCTCCCTGCCAGCGGAAGGCTGGCTTCAGCAGAGGTGCCTCGGAAGAGGTCGATGAACCGCCCTCCCATCCGCGCCGCGTCGAACGGCAGCGCGGCGATGAGCCCCACGCAAGTCCCATAGACCAGTTCCTTGAGCACGAGCGCCATCAACGCCACTGGCGTCTCCACAGCCGTTGGCAGCGCCACGCCCGCGACCAGGTGAAGGAAGAGCGAGAGGCTCAACACCAGGGACAGCTTGACGGTGGTCGGCGCAGCTTGCCCGCCCAGGAGCGGACAGAGAAAGGCCACGGGCATGAGCCGTGAGCCACACAGCGCCACCGAGACGATGTGCGGGCCCAGCGACTCGAGCTGTGCGCGGAGCAGATCGAAGTTCATATGGCCACCTCTGCGATGGCCATGAGCAGCTGGTGGGTGAACCGGGTGAGCTGCCCGGCAATCCATGGCCCGGCCAGCACAAGCGCCAGCACCGCCGCGCACAGCTTGGGCACCACCGACAGCGTGGTCTCCTGGATCTGGGTGGTGGCCTGGAACAGGCTCATGACGAACCCCACCACCAGGCTCGCGCCGATCGGTGGGAGAGAGGCGAGGACCATCAGGAGCAGCGCCTCGCGGCCGAGCGCCAGCAGGACATCCTGGGTCATGGCATCACCGGTAGCCAAGGATGAGCCCGCGCGCGAGCAGCGACCAGCCATCCACGGCGACGAAGAGGAGGATCTTGAATGGCAGGCTCACCTGGCTCGGGGACAGCGTCTGCATGCCCAAGGCAAGCAGGACGTTGGCGATGACCATGTCCAGCACGAGGAACGGAAGGAAGATGAGGAAGCCGATCTGGAAGGCCTCCTTCAGCTCGGTGATGACGAAGGCCGGGATGACCACGAAGAGGTCACTCTCCTGGACCTGATCCATCTCCTCGGGAGGCCTCAGCTCACGCGCGAGATCCACAAAGAGCGCCCGCTCCTCGGCGCTGCCGTGCTTGAGCAGGAAGGAGCGCAGCGGTTCCGCCACCTCGGTCGCCGCGGAGAGGATCTGCGCACCGGACTCCACTTGCTGGTATGCAAGCTGTCCCGCGTCGTACATGCGCTCCATCACGGGGGACATGATGTGCGCCGAGAGCACCGCCGCCAGCCCCGTCAGGACGATGGTCGGTGGCGCCTGCTGCGTGCCCATCGCCGAGCGCGCGAACGACAGCACCACGGCGATCTTCGAGAAGCTCGTCAGCATGAGCACTGCGAAGGGCAACAGCGACATCACCGCGAGCAGCGCCATCATCGCCAGCGGATTGCCGGCATAGGATGCTTGCGAGAGGGTCTGCCCACTGGCCAAGGCCCATGCTGGCGCGAGAAGAAGGCCCACGAAGATTCCCCGCTTCATCGCACGACTCCCTTCGGCTGCATCAAGGCGCAGCAGTGAGGAGCAGGCCGCCGGGCCAGCCCGATCGCGCGCTTGGGCATGGGGGCCGCATGGATCTCTGCGAACGAGTCACCAAAGGCCACGAGAAAGCTGCGGCCGTCCGCCTCCACCAGCGCGATGCCACAGCGCTGGGAGAGTCCGGCGCGGGAGACCACTTTCAGGCGCTCGGGGAGGGTGAACCGTGAGCTCGCGCTGCCGCGACGCCACAGCCACCCGCCGAGCCCCGCCAGCGCCACGGCGCCCAGGAGCCAGCGGGCGGCCGCGGCGGCCGGCAAGCCTCCGAGCGGGGCCAGCACCGCGAGGCCGAGAATGAGTGCACCCACGAGCAACAGGCGTTTCCGAGGAGAGAGAGAGGCAAGCATGACGTTCCTCCGAGGGCTCACGGCAGCAGGTTGAGGATGCGAGCGCCGACCTCGCCGTCGATATCGACCAGCTCAGCCCGGGCCACCGCGCGATCACCGATGCGCAGCAGCACCGGCTCACTGGCGTTGATTCGCAGCGGAAGAAGAGAGCCCGGCTTCAGGGCGGCCAGCTCCGAGAGCGGCAGCATCAGCCGCGTCAGCTCGATCTCCACATCCACGGGAAGCGGAGGCATTCCTCCGCTCTGCTCGTTTACAGGTGCCATGTTTGACTCCAGGGGAAGGGCGCGCCTGCGCGCGCGGGTCAGCGAAAAACCTTCAGGGGTGAACTCGCCCACCAGCTGGAAGCCACGAGTCACCAGCCGGCCGTGGCCCAGGAGCTGGTCACCGCCGTGGCGGGCCTGGAAGACGACGACATCTCCCGCCGAGAGCGTCCGCAGCGAAGAGGGAGAGAGCCGGGCACTGCCCAGAAAGCACCACGCACCGATGCACGCCGCGAGGACCTCCGGAGCGATGGAGGAGTCCCGCTCCACGAGCAGATCCTTCCAGGCGGACTCGAAGATCACAGCGGGGAGCACCAGCCGTCCCCCCGCCGAGACGTCCCCCACCGATAGAGACAGCTCCACGCTGAGGTGAGGACGGCGGGCATCCAGCCGCGACAGCGCCTCTGCTCGGTTCATCGTCACCCCCGCCAGCCGAGCTCCCAGCCGAGGGTGGATCTCCGACCGGGCTCGGAGCGCCGCAAGCGCCGACAGGACCAGAAAGGCGAAGGTCGCTTCCTCCAGGCGCGTGAGACGGGTCACAGGACTCGGCCGCTGGCCGCTTCCAGCGAGGCGCTCCAGCGCGGCGAAGAGAACCGGCAGCTCCAGTTCCAACACCGCACAGCCCCCCGTGACCGATAGATCCAGAAGGACAAAGGCCGCCGTGTGCGCCAGTCCCGTCACGGGAATCACGACGGTCTCCGCCAGCCGGCCGGTGCCGCTGACGGAGCCGCCCAGCTCGCGCACCAGTGCCTCACAGATGATCGAGAGCACCTGCCTCCCCAGAATCGCCACCTGGGGACGCTCGCTCAGGGTGACATGAGCCCGCGCCAGCCGGCGCGTCCCCAGCCGCTTCAGTCGGGACACCTTGGATTGAGGAGACGGGGCACTGTGCTGTTCGGTATGCATGGGAAACTCCTACGGGGGTGTGCGCGAAACGAGATGGGTCAGCGGGTGGCTTCGCGAATCAACCTCTCGGCCAGTGCGCTCATCACCGGGGGCGTCTCAGCCTCCGGAGGCTCTACCCGGCGCCGGGGAAAGAGGCTGCGGTGGTAAGGCGCAAGCCTTCGGAAGATCTCCCGTCTCAGGGCCTCGGGAGCCTCCGCCATCAGCCCGCGAAGCTGCTCCGCGGGGTCGCTCCGCAGCCCAAATTCCATCGCCACCCGGGCCTGCCGCTGAGCCGAGGAGAGCGCCGCGAAGTGGGCCAGATGCTCCTTCGCCCGCTCGGCTTCGCGCGCTCCCAAGCCCTCGAGCAGCTCTTCAGCTCGCTCCTTGCCAAACACCAGCGCCACCAGCGCGAACCGTGCCAGGGGCAGGAACGCCGGCGGCGTCTTCGAGGCCACCGCCTTCACAGCCGGTGCCTTGCGTGAAGGCACAGACGGAGTCTTCTCCTTGGAAACGGGCTGGCGAATGATGCGAGTTGCTTCCTCAGTGCGGCCCTTCGCAACCGGTCTCCGCACGATCCGTGTGGCCTCCATGGAGCACCCTCCTCCGCGTCTCAGGCCACCCGGCGCGCCGCATTCGCAGCGACCACGGGCCGAGCAGGAACAGGTGGAGCCGCCGGCGGCAGCGCGGCCTCGGAATCGGTCTGGTAGTGCCGCAGGCGCATCGCGAGGAACACCAGCGCCACCGCCAGCCCGGTGAGCACCACGCCCATCGCCACCAGCAGCATGCGCAGCCTCAAGAGCGGAGAGCTCCGAGGGGCTGTCACCTCCACGCGCGTGGCCGCCTCGTCCACCATGAGCGCAACGGCTTCCGAAGACAGCCCCTCCACACCTCCAGCGATCAGTGCCCGGAGCTGCTCCTGCGTCTGACGGATCCGAGCCGACTGCCCAGGTGCCGTCCGCAGCATCGCGGAGGCCTTCGCGGGCGCTGCCACCTGTCCAGGGCGCGGCGGAGGCGGCACCATGAGGTGCACTCGCGCCAGGAGCACCCCATCGACTCCTTGGAGCGTCTTCTCGACGCCCCGCTCGAGGACCCGGACCCGGCAGAGCTGCTCCTCGACAGGAGAGCGGATGAGCCCGCCCCCGCCGAACACGTCACAGCCCGCCTCTTCCACGGGCCTCGGCAGCCCCAGCTCGGCCAGGATGCGCACGGCGTCCGAGGCCTGGGCCTCTTCCACCTCGATGGCCCAGGTGGGCTTCTTGCCCGCCTCCGGAACTTTGCGAGCGTCCAGTCCACGCTCGGCGAGGACCGTCTGCAGCTCATTGGCCTGGCGCTCGTCGAGCCCATGCTGGATGCGCTCCCGGCACGCGGCGGTGCACAGGAGCAGGAAAAGACAGAGACAGCGGCGAAGGGAGAACGACATGGAGAGACTCCTCAAATCTGGGTCTGAAGCACCTGCTTGACGCCGCCCGTCGCCTTCTCGACGACCTTCCCGGCCAGATCGAGCTCCTGGCTGGCGGAGTACACGTGGGCCTGGAAGGCGAGCAGTTCGGCCGGGGTGAACGTCCGCCCCGACTCCGCCAGCGCGAGGATGTGGTCCAGCCGCTTCTGCGCCTGGCTCACCCGCTCCAGCATCTGCACGGCCTGCTGCGCCCGCGCCGACTGCACCGAGTCCACCCTCGCGCCCGGCGTCACCTCCGCCCGGCCCGCGGCGGCTCGATCCACCGACTGGGCCTGGTGCGGCCCTCGCATCGCCTCCGCAGAGGTCGGACGCTGAGCCCCCTCCGTGGCGACGGGGATGCCCGCCCCCTGCTCTCCGCCCTTCACACCTTGAAGCACCTTGCCGAACTGCTGCTTGCCGGTCTCCAGCGCGGGAGTGGCTCCCGCGCCTCCGACAGAACCCACCTTGTCGATGGCCATGGCGCCGCCCCTAGCGGATGTTGTTGATGGCGGCCTTCGCCGAGTCGTGGCGGACCTTCATGATGTTGGAGACCGCGTTGTGCTCGCGGCTCTCTCGCTGCATGTCGTTCTGGAGCTGCAGGTACGCCATGTTGAACTTCTGGCCCTCGGCCGCCATCAGCTTCTGGGCCTCGAGCATGTCCCAGGCATCCCCCTTCCCCGTCGTCCCCTCCGCCGCGCCAGGGCCGCTGGTGCCAGCGCTCCCGCCGACTCCCGGAATCGGCACGGTGGAGCCGTTCGTCGACGGCACGGTCGCGGACACCGAGCCGACGCTCGTGGCCACGGAGCTGACGCTCGAGACCGCTGCGCTCAGCACCGGCGCTCCCGGAATCATTCCGCCGACGAGGCCAACGCCTTTCTTGACGACCTCCTGAGCGGTCCGCGCGAGGACAGCGCCGAACTCGTTCTGCGGCGTCTGCCGCGCGTAGGTGGGGGTAATGGACAGCGACGCGATACGGTTGTTGTTCTCCACAAGAGCCTCCTGGTTGAACTGCGCCAGGAGCCCTTTTCAGTTCCCGTGCCAGCGTGGACGCCCTGAAAGGTCGAGGGTTTAGCCGCTGGGGCGACTTCGGGAGAGTCCAGCGGGCCCGATGGACCGTCCGCGGCACGCGACGGTGCCCGTCCGCGCCCCGCGCCGCCCGCAGAGTTGCGTCCCGGGCTCCCCGCCTCAGACGGGTTGCGACCTGTTCTCGGGCCACTGGACCGCGCCAGGAGATGCCAAGCCACTTCACTCAGCGCGGAGGGACGCGCCCGCCAATCTCCGGGAAGTGCTCGTATGCGCGCAAGAGCGCCTCAAGGTGCGGCTGAGCATGGCCCTTGTCGTCTCAGAATAAGTCGGCGCCCATTGCGTCCGAGTGCCTGGTTGGGTCCGGGTGAGTAGGGCGGAGACCGAAGTTCGCGGGGCGGGCCGGTAGCTCCTCACATCCCTGAAGGCAGACCTCCTATGCACATGCCGAAGTGGTGGCTTGCCGCGCTCGCGGGCGCGCTATTGGGCTGTACCGCGTGTTCCGAGCTGGACTCCGACACCGGGCCGGCTGATGGCATGCCGGAGTTCCAGCTGGAGATGCTCACGGGGCCCTCGAAGCTGGGCACGGGATGGAAGGACCCCATGGTGGTGCTGCTGTGCAACCGGGGCGACGTGCCCGGCAGCACCGAGGTGGGCTTCTACCTCTCGCGCGACAGCATGATCGACGAGAGCGATGAGTTCCTGGCCTCCAGCGAGACGACCCCGGTGCCGGCGGGGACCTGCCGCAGCGCGAGCGCGAAGGCCGAGACGCCGAGCGTACTGGAGGGCAGCTACTACCTGGGCGCCATCGCGGATCCGCATGACCTGGTGCGCGAGGGCAACGAGAGCAACAACCGCCACCTGGGCCGCACCGTGCGGGTGGACCTCACCCCGCCGCCGACGCCGGTGCTCTCGTGGCTGGAGCCGACGGGGGGCTCCTCGCCGGTGCCGAATATCTCGGCCCAGAGCGAGCCGAACGCCACCATCCTCCTCTTCCGGGGCGATAGCTGCACGGGCATGGCGGTGGCCAACCTGACATCGGGCTCGTCCTGCCCGTATCCGGACGGCTCCTCGGAGTACGTGGTGCGCAGCTACTCAGCGCGAGCGTATGACTCGGCGGGCAACACCTCGGGCTGCACCAGCATCCCTGTGCCGTCCGGGTCCGGGTACCAGGACACGACGCCGCCGGCCCCGCCGGTGCTCGTGGGAGTGGACTGGCAGTACGGCACCCCCCAGCACCAGCTGCGGGTGACGGGCACGGCCGAGCCGCGCAGCGAGGTGGCCGTCTTCGTGGACGTGGCGTGCACGGGCATGCCGGCGGCCACGGTGTTCGCGGGGACGAGCGGCTCCTTCAGCGCGGTGCTCGCGGTGGCAGCGACGGGCCCGGGCAGCATCCGCCGTGTGTACGTGGCAGCGCGGGATGCGGCGCTCAACGCGTCCACGTGCGTGCAGGGGCAGACGTACGAGACGCCGTGCGCGCCGGGCTACGGCAACTGCGATGGGAACCCAGCCAACGGCTGCGAGGTGGACCTGACGGCGGACGCGGACCACTGCGGCACGTGCGGCACGACGTGCCCGGGGCAGGGCAACGCGCAAGGGGTGTGCGTGGCGAGCACGTGCGACGAGGCGTGCCCGGTGGGCACGTACGACTGCGATGGGGAGCTGGCCAACGGCTGCGAGTCCACGACGGCGTGTGGGCCGGCGACGTGCACGGTGGCGCGGACGAAGGAGCTGATGATCACCTCGCTGTCGGTGGTGGAGGATCCGACGCGCACAGCGCTGGGCGGGGCGTGGCACTTCGAGACGCTGATGCGGGTGATGGCGGGGGGCGGCGATCCTTCGGCGCTGGTGCGCCAGTGGCTGAAGACGTGGAACACGCCGCAGACGATCAACGGGCTGACGGTGCCGGCGCGGCCGCTGATGATGACGAAGGTGCTGGGGCCGTGGGAGGAGCGAAGTGGGGGCCCGTCGCGGCCGTTGAACTTCGCGCACGCGCCGTTCCGGCTGCTGGCGATCGTGAACCGGATGGACCTGCGTCAGCCGGGGGTGCAGGCGGGAGAGGGGCGGTTCGTGTTCGGGGTGGTGGACCCGAACGGCAACCCGCTGGAGTTCACGGTGATCCTCGAGTACGCGCTGCCGGGCACGACGCCGGAGGCGATCCAGCGCTGGGCACGAGATTGGCACGAGCTGGGGCAGCTGAACCTGGGGAGCGCGGAGTTCAAGACGAAGCTGCAGGGGCTGACGGACCGGTTCGCGAAGGCGGGGGTGATGCCCGGGAGGCCGCACGGCAACGCACTGAACCAGATCCGGACGAACGAGGTGGAGCTGGGCGAGCTGTGGGAGATGCGGGAGTTCGTGCTGACGGCGACGGGGCTGCAGCCGACGACGGTGAAGCTGACGGCGGACAACGGGTTCAACAACACGAATGTGCTGAGCAGCTTCATCAACGCGAACCAGGAGGCGATCCTGGCGGAGCAGCACACGGTGCCGGAGAGCTTCTCGGGGCGGCGGTTCCTGGGGGCGTCGTCGATGGTGCCGGAGGACTTCTTCTGGCGTGCGCCGTCGGTGGGGAGCGAGGCGCGGCACAAGTTCTCGCTGAACACGTGTAACGGGTGCCATGCGGGGGAGACGGCGACGGAGTTCACGCACATCTCGAATCGAGCGGCGGGGCAGCCGGCGCAGCTATCGCTGTTCCTGAGAGGGGGTACGGTGCAGGATCCGGTGGCGTTGATCTCTCGGCCGTTCGATGACCTGGGGCGGCGAGCGCAGGACCTGGAGACGCTGGTGTGCGGGACGCCTGGGGGCTCGGGCATCAAGGGCTCGGGGCTGACGTTCGAGTCGTTGTTGGGCTACCCGGCGCCGTCGAACCTGCCGAGGGCGCGAGTGCACTGAAATCCGAGGCCTACCGCGAGCCAGCTGGCCGAGGCGCTCACGGGCGAGTTGCCCCCAGTCCACGAGGGGCCGCAGCTGCCGCTGAAGGCACGGCCGTCCTAACCCCAGGTCCATGAACCCAGGCCCCGCGTTCCTGAAGAAGGGGACGCGGGGCCTTCTTCATTCAGAGTGCCCGTACGCTGGCCTCCAGCGCAGGAGTCCGTGGGGCGAGACGGTGCCCGCGAAGACGGCCCAGCCGCCCGAAAAGTTGCGTCTTGGGATCCCTGCCTCAGACTTGTCGTGTCCTGTTGCACGAGAGGAGAGCTCCTGAACATGCTGCCCGCCCAAACTCCCCGCCCGGCTGACCGCTTTCACCCGCGTGTGGAGGCCAACCTCATGGTCAAGGTCATCCTCCCGGGCCGAGCCGTCGTCGCCAAGGCCCGCGATCTGTCCATGGCCGGCCTCTTCCTCCACGCCCAGCCCGCGGAGGCCCTGCGCGAGCTCACCCTGGCCATCCCGCTGCCGGGGGACCGGGAGATCGTCATCACCTGCTCCATCCTCCGCCGGGAGATGAACGGCGTGGCGCTCGAGTTCGGCACGCTGGACTGGGATGACTTCATCGCCCTGGCGCGCTTCCTCCACCCGCGCCTGCCCTGAGTGAGCCCTGGGCTCAGCTGGGAGTGGCCGCCACGCGCAGCCGCTCCACCAGGTCCATCAGCTCCGCGCCTCGGAAGGGCTTGTGGATGTAGCCGTCAGCGCCCGCCATCGTGGCGCTCTCCACATCCGCCTTCTTCGCCTTCCCCGTGAGCATGTACACCGGGATGCGCCTCGTCGCCGGGTCGCTCTTGAGGATGCGGCACACGGACACCCCGTCCATCTTCGGCAGCACCACGTCCATCAAGATGAGGTGGAAGGGGTGGCTCTTGGCCAGCTTCAGCCCCTCGATGCCGTCCGCCGCACACACCACGTCCA
>Ga0190275_10004213_pt1 | contig 10353 bp, 13 predicted proteins | sample Popmic550T_FD_133745 | JGI IMG/M metagenome (GOLD analysis project Ga0190275, IMG submission 133745) | Populus adjacent soil microbial communities from riparian zone of Yellowstone River, Montana, USA - 550 T | ecosystem: Environmental > Terrestrial > Soil > Riparian zone > Trees stand | place...
GACCATGTTCGAGCAGCATCTTCATTACCTGCGGAACGCCGCCCGCCTTATGCAGATCGGTGGCAACATACCTTCCCGAGGGCTTAAGGTCACACAGAACCGGTACGCTGCCGCGTATGCGTTCAAAATCATCGATCGTCCATGGCACTTCGGCCGCATGGGCGATGGCCAGAAAATGCAACACCGCATTGGTCGAGCCACCCACCGCCATGACTACGGCAATAGCGTTCTCAATGGATTTGCGCGTGATAATGTCCCGCGGCCGCAGCTGCTTCCTAATGGCCTCGACCAGCACTTCCGCCGAACGGGCCGCGCTCTCGCCCTTCTCATCGTCCTCCGCCGCCATTGTGGAAGAGTAAGGAAGGCTCATGCCCATCGCCTCGAAAGCGGACGACATGCTATTCGCTGTGAACATGCCCCCGCAAGAACCCGCGCCAGGACATGCATGGCGCTCGACTTCGAGCAGTTCCTTTTCATCTATCTTGTGCGCGGTATATTGGCCCACGGCCTCGAAGGCGCTAACGATGGTGAGATCGCGCCCTTTGTAATGGCCGGGCTTGATGGTCCCGCCATATACAAAAATTGCTGGAACGTTCATTCGCGCCATCGCGATCATTGCGCCCGGCATATTCTTGTCACAGCCGCCCACCGCAATCACGCCGTCCATACTTTCCGCCTGAACTGCAGTCTCAATCGAGTCCGCAATCACTTCCCGCGACACAAGAGAGTACTTCATGCCTTCCGTTCCCATGGAAATCCCGTCGGAAACGGTGATCGTGCCAAACATTTGCGGCATTGCACCGGTTTTTTTCAGTGCGTGCTCTGCCTTAAGCGCCAACTCATTCAACCCTTTGTTACAAGGGGTGATGGTAGAGAAACCGTTGGCTACGCCGACAATGGGCTTGTCAAAATCGTTGTCGCTGAAACCGACCGCCCGCAACATCGCGCGATTGGGAGAACGCTGCGCACCCTGGGTAATAGCCCGGCTGCGTTGGTTATCTGGCATGTATGCTCCTTAAATATCTAAAAACCTGAAGTGCCTCGATTGCCAATGACTGGAACCAAGGGTTGGAATCGTTAGCCGTAGCAGTGAGCGAAGGGCTGTAACCCGTCCTTTTTCCATTTCCTCTTGGGTGAACCGGGATCGCCATATGTATAATCCTCAGCGAGGCTGGAAATAAACTCACAGCATTTCAAACTTCACCCGGGATCGTCTCAAATCGACAGGCTGCTTGCACTGCCGCAGCCCGTGCAAGCGTATGACATTCGTTGCCTTGCAGGATCAACAGGCATTTTACCTCAAATAAGCGGAAGACCATGCTCGTCCATCCTCAGTTCGACCCCATCGCCATCCATCTCGGGCCGCTTGCCGTCCGGTGGTATGGGCTGATGTATCTGTTGGGGTTTGCCCTTTTCATACTGCTGGGCCGATACCGTATCAAGCAGAATCCCAACGGGGCGTTTTCGAGTAACATGCTCGACGACATGCTGTTCTATGGCGTGCTGGGAGTGATTTTAGGCGGACGTCTGGGCTTCGTTATATTTTATCAGTTAGGCTATTACCTGCAGCACCCGCTGGAAATCTTTGCCGTATGGCAGGGCGGGATGTCCTTCCATGGCGGATTCCTGGGTGTCATAACGGCGATGGCGCTGTTGGCGCGGAGATACAAGTTACCTTGGCTGGCGGTAACCGATTTCATTGCGCCACTTGTGCCTCTGGGGCTGGGCGCGGGGCGCATCGGTAATTTTATTAACGCCGAGTTGTGGGGACGTCCTACGGATGTTTCATGGGGCATGATCTTTCCGGATGTGGACGGGATCCCCCGGCATCCATCACAACTGTATGAGTTTGCACTGGAAGGGGTCGCTTTTTTTGTATTATTGTGGCTTTACTCGGCCAAGCCGAGACCCGTCGGTGCGATATCGGGCATGTTTCTAGTCGGCTATGGCGTATTCCGTTCAGCGGCGGAATTTTTTCGTGAACCCGACGCTGGGTTCATGGGAGTGCTGACATTAGGGATCAGCATGGGGCAATTGCTGTCACTACCAATGATCGTGGCGGGGGTGATTATGATCATCTGGGCGTATCGTACACCGTCCGCGCCGCCAGTGCGGGAGACGGCGGACAGGTCTGCTAGACCGGCCGCCTCTCGGAAGGGACGTCGGCCTTAAACCCCCATGTCCTTGCGTCGTTCCTATACAATCATCGCGCCCCTTTACGATGCCTTGCTCGCGAGGGCGGGCGGTAATCTGCGCGCTGCAAGCCTCGCCCAGCTGCCACAGCAAGGTACTCAGGACATCCTGATCAGTGGTATCGGCACCGGCCTCGATCTCCCACATCTTCCTCCCGGACATCGTTATACCGGCCTCGATCTCACCATGGCCATGCTGGAAAAGGCAAAGCCCCGCATAGGAAATCTTCACGTGAACCTTGTCCAAGGCAATAGCATGTCTCTGCCTTTCGCGGACCAATGTTTTGATCATGTCGTGCTGCATTTGATCCTCGCGATTGTCCCCGACGGACGCGCCTGCCTGCGGGAGACGGCGCGGGTGTTGAGACCCGGCGGCAACGTGCTGATCCTCGATAAATTTCTCAAGCCGGGTGAAACGGCGCCGTTTCGACGCATGTTCAATCTGTTGTCCCAGCATCTTGTGACGCGGCTCGACGTCGTGTTTGAGGAAGTACTAACCGCTGTGCCGGAACTGAAAATTGCGAGTGACATGCCAGTGCTTGCGGGCGGCTGGTTTCGCAGCGTTCGGTTGATAAAGGCCGGCTAGATGATGTGTCTACAGCTCAAGCTCAGATATCACCCAGTCATCGTCGGCTTAGCGGTCCTGTTATGGTGCGTTATCCCCTTCGCGTGGTGCGTGGACGTGCAGAGGCCGGGACCAGGCTGGACCGAAGCCTATCGGAGCGGAGAGCTTGTCATCTTCACCGAGGACGTGGAGAAGGGTCGAAGGATTGTCGCGGTCGCCGAAGTGGAAGCGCCCCCAGAGGTCGTTTTCAATGTCGTCAATGACTTTGACCATTATCCGGACTTCATGCCGTACGTAATCGAATCCCGTGTACTCAGCCGCAATGGCGACAGCGAGGTTGTGGCGTATAACCGGATCGCGCCGCCTTTCGTGGCCGAGCGAGATTATCCGCTCAAGCTCAGGATGACGCGCGGCGGCCTGACTAACGGCGGCGTATTCCGCATCGAATGGACCGCGAGCCCTGACGCTGAGCCCGAGGTCGAGGGGGTGGTACGGATCAGGCTGAATGACGGCTCATGGGTGGCCGAACCGATTAGCGGGGGCTCACGTACGCGGCTCACCTATACGCTCCTTACCAATCCCGCCGGCATGATTCCCGACTTTGTCGCAAACATGTCGAATACGGTCGCAATACCCAAACTCTTCAAAGCGGTGATGAAGCGTTCGGTCGAAAAAGCAGGCGTGGAGAAATAAAACAGCTTCTTCCCAATCTCCTGGCGCAGACTTGGCTATAGAATATTCCCACCAGGTTGCACGATCGGGATTCAGCCAGCATTCGCATCTCCAGGCAATATACGAGAGTGAAAAGTGGAGAAACAACGAACTGCAAGGGTGTTGGCGAGGATAACTGCGCAGCCCCATAACGCCGACGAGCTGCCATGTTTTGCAGCGCCTTGTTGAGGAAACACGTAAGGAAAAGGATTGCCTCAGCTATCAGCTTTATCAGAATCTGGATGAGCGCAACGACTTTACCGTGGTTGAAGATTGGGCAAGCAGTGCGGCTATCGATAGCCATTTGGTTACCGAGCACGTGCAGGACGCGAAGGCAGGCTCGCTGCGGCGCCTGAAATCAAAAGATACCGGGCCGTTCGATAACTGCGAACAGCGGAAGGCTCGCTAAACAGTGCTTGAACTGAAGACTTTTTTTCTTTTTCTGGTTCAAGGATCAAAAAGATAGAGGCTGAGGAGAAAGTAAATGATTAGAAAAACGAGTGCCGCGTTGTCAGTTGTTCTGCTAGCATTTCTTTTCGGTTGCTCGGCGACTCCGGCAACAACGGAGGGAAGAACTGTCGAGCTTGTGACGGAAAAGCCCGCTGGTAATTGCAAACCGATAGGCGATGCCGTCGGCTCGCAGGGAAACTGGTTCACGGGAGACTATACATCGAACAAGAATCTTCTTGTTGGCGCGAGAAACGACCTTCGCAACAAGGCGGCTGAAATGGGTGGAAACTATGTCTGGGTACAGGACTCAAGCAACACCAACGCGTGGAGAAGCAGAGGCACCTCGAACACCACGGTCCTGGGCGTGGTCTATCGCTGTGAGTAACGTGAGCCCTTGAAACAATGATTGCTCCACCGTCGTAGCCTACGTTCGGGAGCAACTTGCCGGGGACCTGGAGCATGGCAACCAAGGTTTACTACAACAGTGCATGTCCGGTTTGCAATGCCGGAATCGAGGATCAGCGAAAGCGGATGGAGGCGTGCGGCATTCGGGACGTCGAGTGGATCGATGTGCATGCCCATCCGGAAGCGGTAGAACAGGTAGGATCTCCCCTAGAGCAAGTGCGGGAGCGTTTGCATGTTAAAGCCGCTGATGGCCCGCTTGAGGTTGGTGCCGACGCCTTTACCCGTCTCTGGTTGCAGACGCCCGGCCAGCGGTGGTTGGGGAAACTGCTGAGGTTACCTGTTTTCAAACAGATCACGCACGTTGTCTATAACGCGTTTGCCCGACTGCTCTACCGTTGGAATCGGGCCAAGGGACATTGGTAAAGTCGCGTCCGCTTCCCTGGCGGGACTTGCCCTGCCGTTGTTTCCTCTCCCAGCCCCGCTCACGACTGCTGCGGTTACTTTGCACACATCCGAGATGTGGTCTATCCTGAAATGCAAGGACAATTTTTCGAATGACGTTGGGTTTAAACTACCAGTCCCATCCATTAACTAACCGAATGAAGGGAGGATCTATGGCGACAGTTAATCCTATTCAAGTACAAAAATTTTTAGGGGGTATGAATTACCCGGCGAACAAAGACGAAATTGTAAAGCACGCGAAATCCAAGGGTGCGGATGAAAAAATAATGCAAACACTTGAACAACTACCTGAGGAAAGCTTCGAAACCCCCGCTGATGTCAGTAAAGCAATTGGGCAAATTGACTGATTTCGAAGGCATGAGGCAGTTCGCATGGCGAGTCCGACAGTACATATCGGGATGAAAGCGGAGGCTAGCTACGTTCGGCGATTTTAGCCATCGCCTACTGCCTGGCTCGCCGCGCAAGATTGCCGTTCTGCATGCCAAAGCACTGGGCGATCTCATTGTCATCTTTCCGGCGTTAGGGGCGATCAAGGAAACGTACCCTGACGCCGAGTTGATCCTACTCGCCAGGCCTTGGGTGAAGGAGTTTCTGTCCACGCGGCCCTCAGTCGTGGATAGAGTGATAGAGGTTCCTGTATTCCCCGGGGTCAATGACGATGACGCCGTCGCGACAAAAGGCCGAGTTGGCGTGGTTGGTGCTGCAGTTGACGATTCACCCGAGATACAGCAGTTTTACAAAGCGATGCGCGATGAAAAGTTTGCAGCAGTTATTCATCTTCAGGGCGACGGCAAGGCAGTTAACCCCTTTATTAATAAATTTGGGGCCGGTTTGACAGTAGGGCTCCGCAATGAGGGCGCGGAGCCCATCGACCGGTTTATTCCTTACGTGCATTACCAGAGCGAGATTCTCCGCAATCTCGAGGTAGTTGCGTTAGTCGGGGCGTGTACGACATGGCTCCATCCTCATGTCGAGGTGACAGAAATAGATGAGCAAGAAACAGCTTCCATTCGAGAGAGTATAAAAGGAAAGCCGTACGTCATCGTCCATGCCGGCGCTGATGATATCCGACGGGTGTGGCCGGCGGCGAAGTTTGCCAAAGTCGCTGATGGTTTTGCTGACAAAGGATATCAGGTAGTCCTGACGGGTACGCCAAAAGAACAAGAAATCTTGACGAGCCTCATGCAGGCAATGGATCATGCCGCGATTTCCTGCACCTCGCTCGGGCTTGGGGGACTGGCAGCGCTTTTACGGAAAAGCTCGCTTGTGATCAGCAACGATACGGGACCGTTGCATTTGGCGCGAGCGGTAGGGGCACGGACCATTGGGATTTTTTGGGCGCCTAATGTGCTTAACTGGGGTCCGCTTACCCGCCACCGCCATCGCGTGGCAATAAGCTGGCGACTGGAGTGTCCCCGCTGTGGTATTACGCCGGTTTCACCCTGGCCGTTCCAGCCCGTCACTGAGCGTTGCGACCATGCATACTCGTTCGTTGAGAGCGTCTCGGTCGAGGAGGTCGCTCGTTTTGCAGCAGAACTATTGCAGCCCTAGAAACCTAGCGTGTCTTCGCGACAAATCCGCTGACAACCCGTTGCCAGTCGCTGGCGAATCTTTCTATGTTAAAACGGCACCGGGCGTATGTTCTCGCATTTTCGCCCAGTTGCCGCGCATGATGGGGGTGGTCGAGCAAATAGCGCATCCGCTCAAGAAGCTTGTCCACGTCCGTTTCAACATACCCGGTCTGACCGTTTTCAACCGTGGTTGCCATCTCCGTGGTGGCGAGTCCGATGATAGGAACGCCCGCCATCATCGCTTCACAAACGGACAGGCCAAGGCTGGTATAACGTATCGGATTAAAGAAGAACCGGTATTTAGCTACAAAATGCGGTAGCACATCGTGCGGTACTTCTCCCAGGCCGCCGAGTTCTGTGGCCCCCATTCCCACCAGGTCCAGCGGTATATCTCGACGGATTCTCTCGAAGACGTCCAGCCCGAGGCGACGGCCGCGTCTTTGGATATTATTTACCACCACAACACCTTTCGCATGCTCGCCCGTATATTCGACGTTGTCCGCAACCATCACCCCGTGATCGATTGCCGTAGTCGCGGTCCGGTTACTGTCCCACATGAGGCGATTAAACGCGGTGACGTGAACGAGCAGCATAGAAGGATCGTCAACCCAGTGCCTGGTGTTGGTCGGATGCTCCTGGGGCGGATCGTGCTCGAGATAAATTTTTGGGAGCCGGCGCTGACGCTCAGACAGTATCTCGTATTGGTCGACCTCATAATTCTTGCGGTGCTGGAACAGTATCACGTCAAAATCGTAATCCTTTATCTTGCGGACGGGGACATCATGTACGTTGTTTCCCCAATCGAAACCCGGCGTCCGCCCACCGTAGCCTTCCCCCTCTCCTTTCGGCAAGTAAAATTCGAATGGAGCCTGGGTGAGGTAATAAAGATAATTGCCGTGAATGTGCCAGGTAAGCACCCGGAGTTCAGTTTGCATCAGGGACTTGTCCTCTCGCTGTTCATTATTGCTTTCGCCTCCAAAATTGCAGCCTCAGGCGTCTTTATCGCGCTCCCGGCGACTATACGATGTCGAACTTGATTAAGCGGAGCCCAAATCGAGGGGTCGGTGGTGGTAAAGATGGTCACACTGGGAGCGCCAACTGCTACTGCTAAATGGGCAACGCCTGTGTCATTGGCGACAACTGCTCGACTGCCTTTTATGAGAGCAGCCAGCATTCCAATATCGGTTTTACCTGCAAAATCGATAGCAGAGCCTCTCATTTTTTGCCTCACCGTCTGGGTCAAACGCCTTTCTTGCGTTGCACCCGTCAACACGACTTGCAAGCCTTGCTCCGTAAAATTATCGGCAACTGCCGCGAAATGCTTTGCAGGCCACGGCGACGCTGAAATGGCCCCTGGGTGTAAACACGCATAGGATTCTCCGCCGATGGATCGATACTCTTCCAACGCGTCAAGTTTTTGGAGATCCGTGCTGAACAATGGGAACTCCATTGCTTCGTCGTCATGATCTATACCGAGAAATTGAAGCAACTCGAGACTTTTTAGCACCTCGTGCTGGCCCTCGGGGTATGACAAAAAGAAATCCTGATTAGGCCGGTACGCGTCCTCGCTGGCGAATCCGGCTACTAACTTGCCTCCAAAAAGTGAGACGAGGGGGTTTGACACATTGCCTTTGCCGTGCATTTGCAACACCAGGTCGTATTTTTGCTGCTGTACGAGGGTTAGAAAGGATGTGACGTTCTCCGGGTTGAATGGGTTTTCCGGCAATCCGGGAAAACCCGGGAATTCGACAAAATTGTCAATGTAGCAATCGTAGCGGTTTACCAGCTCCTTATTCCAGGGAAGGCCTATATAATCGATAACCGCTTGCGGAAAAGCACGCCGGATAGCTTTCAGGGCAGGGGTAAACAATAGGAAATCACCCAGCTTCAACGCGCGAAAGATCGCAATTTTTTTTATCGGGTATCCAATAACTTGAGCCATCTCGTTCTTCGTGATATACGGTTACGGCGTCCGTCTTCTCGCAGCCACAGGTGCCTCCCGCGTGAGAGGTCCAAGCTGAAGAGAACGCCTGTCCTCAGTATGTGAACGATTCGGTAAGAAAGGAGATTTTCATGTTTATTTCCTGTCCGGCATTTTCGCACCATACCCGCGTTCCCACATCACACACCTGCGAGGGAGAAAACCTCAGTCCGCCGCTCGAGTTTGGAGATTTTCCGTCAAAAACCAAAAGTCTCGTTCTTGTTGTGGAGGATCGGGACGCGGTACCGGATCCCTGGGTCCACTGGCTTGTTTTTAATATTCCTCCGGCTACAAGGTCTGTCCAGGCTGGTCATATTCCTGCGGGGGGCACAGAGGGTATTGCCAACGGTGGGACACATGGTTATGAGGGTCCATGCGCTAAGTATTTCACGGGCACTCACCATTACTTCTTCCAGTTATATGCGCTTGATACTATGCTTGACCTGGATGCAAGGGCCGATAGAAAACAGGTTGCAGCCACTATGCAAAATCATATTGTCGGTTCCGCGACGCTCGTCGGCTTGTGTGAGGGAACAAAAGCGGAAACATAGGCCCCCTACCGGAAACAGGGAAGATAGGCCTCAATCATTTTTGAAGAGCCTGCTACGAGGCCTTTCGAATCGATCGTCCAATCCCTGCCTACATAGTCGACTGCTTTCCCTCCTGATTCTCTAACCATGCAAATGCCCGCCACCATATCCGATAGCTTGGTTGAAGGCCTGAAGAACAGATCAAGCCGCCCGGCGGCGACCTCTGCCAGGGATAGGGCAGGCGCACCGAAGATCTTAACTGCGCGAGCCCGTTCCAATACTCCCGCCAGTTGCTGAAGTGTCTGAGGGCGGGTGTCCATTCGCGAGGAAAAATCCAGGGCGACAATGGCCTTCATTGGATCGGCCTGAGCGGAGACTGATGTAACTTCTCCGTTCACCCGTAATTGCGTGCCTTCTTGCGCACTGTATAGCGTTTCGTGTATCGGGTCATAGATGACGCCGAGGAACGGTTTTCCGTTTCGCAGGAGTCCGATCGAGACCGCAAGAAGCGGGGGATAACCGTTTATATTCTCTGTTCCGTCTAGGGGATCCACTACCCAATGGTCCCCGTCTCGTGAAATATCCCCGCCTTCTTCCTCTCCATAAAACCCGCAAGCATATATTTTCAGAAGGCCTTCTTTTAGTAGCAGCTCAGACTCCTCGTCGGCTCTCGTGATAACCTGCCGCGCTGACTTAAATTCATGCGAGACTCGCTGCGAGTAGTGATCCTTGACGATCTCGCCTGCGCTCCTTGCAATTTTCTCTATTTCTTCGATCAATCTCGTCGTCTCGTCTTAAGGGGCTATCTTTAACCGTACCGTAATCGAGGCTCGCTTCGATAAAACGTGCGAGTACGACTTGCCCATACACTTACAGAGCCAGCTCCCTTGGGATATCGAAGCTCCGGTTCGTTACCGTTGTGGTGGCTTCCTGGTGATAGGCTCCCGATGGGAGGAGACCGCATCCCCCGTAGCGTTTCATGACTCTCAGTTGGACAAGCACGTCTTCGCCCGCGTGCTCTTCGGGTACATCTCTCCAAAATTCAAATCCGCCGCTTTCTTGCAGCTTTGCGACGTCATACATTACGCAGCCGCCTACCCAGGCTACCTTGTATTTTTTTTGAATATCTGGTGTAAGCTGCAATTTTTCCTGGATGTGCAGGATGTTGGCTGCGTTATGCAGTGCGTAACGCTGCCAGCCGAAGCCCTCGGGTGTGACGAATTCCGGCTCAACCGGCCCGTCCCATAACTCGATTCCCTGTTCGTGCGGGCGGTGGTCATCCCGGAACGACATTCCAATCAGTGCTTGCCCCACAAATCCAATCTGTTCTTCTTTAAGGGCCTGCAGCATATTTCCGAGGACAAAAGGCTCCAGTAGGACGTCATCATCGAGATACAGACAGTACGGCGACGTCACCGATTCCAGTAAAAATTGACGTTGCTGAGCCAGACCGCGTCGTGGAAGATTGGATAATTGACGCACTGTA
>Ga0190275_10004214_pt1 | contig 10352 bp, 11 predicted proteins | sample Popmic550T_FD_133745 | JGI IMG/M metagenome (GOLD analysis project Ga0190275, IMG submission 133745) | Populus adjacent soil microbial communities from riparian zone of Yellowstone River, Montana, USA - 550 T | ecosystem: Environmental > Terrestrial > Soil > Riparian zone > Trees stand | place...
CGCGCTGCGGATCGGCTGGATGGTCGTGCCACCCGCGCTGCTGGACGCCGTGACCGCCGACAAGCTGCTCGCGGACATGGGGACGGCGCGCATCGAGCAGCACGCGCTGGCCGACTTCCTCGTGCGCGGCGAGCTCGACCGCCACCTGCGCCGCATGCGCACGCGCTACCGCGCGCGGCGCGACGCGCTCGTCGCGGCGCTCGCCGACGAGCTCCCCGAGGCCGCCGTGCGCGGGATCGCCGCCGGGCTGCACGCGACCGTCGAGCTGCCCGCGGGCGACGACGAGGAGGCCATCCGCGCCGAGGCCGCGCGGCGGCGGATCGCGCTCGAGACGATGCGCGGCTTCCGGCGCGGCGGCGGCCCGCCGACGCTGCTGCTCGGCTACGCGCGCACGCCCGAGCCGGCGATCCGGGCCGGCGTGCGCGAGCTCGCCGCGGCCGTCGCGGCCACACACGGGGCGACTAGGCTGCCCCCATGGCCCCGCAGCACGGCGACCGGCTCACCGCCATCGACGCCGGGTTCCTCGCGCAGGAGACCGGCTCGGCGCACATGCACGTGGGCGCGCTGCTCATCTTCGGCGGGCCGCCGCCGACCTACGAGGCGCTCGCCGACCACGTGCGCACGCGGCTGCACCTCGTGCCGCGCTACCGCCAGCGGCTCGCCTTCCCGCCGCTCGAGTCCGGGCGCCCGGTGTGGGTCGACGACGAGGCGTTCAGCCTCGAGTTCCACCTGCGCCACGTCGCGCTGCCGGGAACGGGCGCCGAGGACGACCTGCGGGCGCTCGTCGGGCGCATCCACTCCCAGCGGCTCGACCGCGCACGGCCGCTGTGGGAGGTGTGGCTCGTCGAGAACCTCGAGGGCGGGCGCTTCGCCCTGTACTTCAAGACCCATCACGCGCTCGTCGACGGCGTCGGAGGGGTCGACCTCGCCACGGTGCTCTTCGACCTCGACCCGCTGCCCAGGCCGGTGCCGCACTCCGACCGCGCGTGGGCACCACGCCCGGCGCCGACGCGCGTCGGGCTCGTGGCGCGCGGCTTGCGCGGGCTGGTGCGCGCGCCGCTCGCGCTCGCCGGCCGCGCGGCGGCCGCCGCGACCCACCCGGGCGACGCCGTGGACGCCGCGCGCACGGTCCTCGAGGGACTGGGCGAGGTGGCCGTCGTGGCGCTGAACCCCGCCCCCGCCACGCCGCTCAACGTCCCCATCGGTCCGCACCGGCGCCTCGCGCTGGTGCGCTGCGAGCTCGCGGAGCTCAAGCAGGTCAAGAACGCGTTCGGCGGCACGGTCAACGACGTCGTGCTCACCGTCGTCGCGGGCGCCCTCGGGCGCTGGCTGCGCTCGCGCGGCATCACGACCGACGGGCTCCAGCTGCGCGCGCTCGTGCCGGTCTCGATCCGCACGAGCGCCGAGCACGGCCTGATGGGCAACCGCATCGCCGCGATGCAGGGGCTGCTCCCGATCGGGATCGAGGACCCGGTCGCCCGCCTGCGCACCGTGCGGGCGGCCATGGACGGCCTCAAGGAGTCAAAGCAGGCGATCGGCGCCGAGGTGCTCGCCGCGGCGCAGAACCTCGCGCCGCCGACGGTGCTCGCGCAGGCGTCGCGGATCAACTTCTCGACCCGCCTGTTCAACCTGCTCGTGACGAACATCCCCGGGCCGCAGTTCCCGCTCTACATCCTCGGGCGCCGGCTCATCGACACGTTCCCGGTCGCCTTCCTCCCCCGCCGCCACGCGCTCGCGATCGCGGCGATGTCCTACGACGGCGGGATCGACTTCGGGCTGCTCGCCGACGCCGACGCGCTACCGGACGTCGACGTGCTCGCGCACGACATCGAGGCGGCGCTGGCCGAGCTGCTCGCCGCCGCGGTAGCCGGCGAGCGGGAGCCGGCGCCAGCGGCTCAGTAGCCGAGCGCGAACTTCGCGTCCTCGGACATCTTGTCCGGGGTCCACGGCGGCGTGAAGACCATCTCGGGGACGACCTCCTCGACGCCCTCGAGCTCGCCCACGAACTCCTGCATCTGCTCGGAGACCTGGGGCCCGATCGGGCACGCCGGGGTCGTCAGGGTGAAGGTGATCTTGACCGTCCCGCCGTCGACCTCGATCCCGTACACGAGTCCGAGCTCGACGAAGTCGAGCCCCAGCTCGGGATCGATGACGTTGGTGAGCGCCTCGAGGACCTCGTCTTCGTCGACCATGCCACGAGTGTAGGCCGTCGCCCGCGTAGCCTGTGGACATGGCCGTGGTCCTCGTCATGCTCTTCGTCGCCGTCCCGATCGTGGAGCTCATCGTGATCGTCCTCGTCGGCAACGCCATCGGCGTGTGGCCGACGATCGCGCTGCTGATCATCGACTCGCTGCTCGGCGCGATGCTCATGCGCTCCCAGGGACGGGCGGCGTGGCGGCGGTTCAACGCTGCGCTGACCGCGGGGCGGCCGCCGGCGCGCGAGGTGGTCGACGGGGCGCTCGTGATCTTCGGCGGCGCCTTCCTACTCACCCCTGGCTTCCTGTCGGACATCCTCGGGCTGCTGCTGCTCCTGCCGCCGAGCCGGGCGCTCGTGCGGCGCGTGCTCGTGGCCCGGCTCGCCCACCGCATGGCGATCTCGGCGGCGGCGTCGTACAGCGCCGGCGCGCGCCGGAGGCCGCGTCGCAACGGCGACGTCGAGGGCACCGCCACCGAGGTCGACCCGCGCCGGCTGCCCCCGCGCGGGCCGGGCGAGGGCGCGGCGTGATCTCCGCCGCCGACGAGGGGCTGCGCCTCGGGGACGCGCGCGGGGCCGTCGACGCGGTCACGATCGCGTTCGCCGATCCCCGCGCGGGGCTCTTCGGGCTCGCCCGGCTCGGCGTCGCCCGCGCCGGTGACGCGCCGCGCGCGAGCGGGCTCGCCGTGCTCTTCGAGGGTGCCCGGCCGGCCGCGGTGCTCGCCGCGGGGGACGTCGACGCCGGTCCGGCGCCCGACTGGGGCCGGGTCGAGGTGCCGGGCCTCGGCACGGGGGTCGGCACGCCGCTCGCCGCCTGGTCGGTCCGCTTCGAGGACGCCGCGGGCCGCGGCTTCGCGCTCGACCTCGAGGCGCTCTCGCCGCCCGCGGAGCTCAGCCCCGGCGACGCTGCGGGCGGCGGCCTGCGCGGCTACGAGCAGCTCTGCCGCGTGCGGGGCGAGGTGCGGGCGAACGGGCGCCCGCGGCGCATCGAGGCGCTCGGCCAGCGCGGGCACCTGTGGGGCGTGCCGGACTGGGACCGGCTCGCGCTCACCCGCACGGTCAGCGCCTGGCTCGACGACGGCGAGGGCGTCACGCTCGCCGCGGCGCGGCCGGCCGGCGCGCGCGGCCACGAGGACGAGGCCACCTGGAGCGCCCTGCTGAGCCCTGAGGAGGCGGCCGTCGTCGACGACGCGCGGCTGTCGACCACCTACGACGGCGAGGGCCGCCAGCGGCGCGCGGGCCTCGAGCTGTGGGTGCGCGAGGAGGACGGCGTGCCGCGCCGGGCGGCGGGCGAGGTCGTGTGCGGCTCGACGCTCGAGCTCGGCGAGCTGCGGCTCGACTCGGCGTTCCTGCGCTGGCGCATGGACGGGCGGCCGGGCGCGGGCCGCTACGACATCCTGCGCCGCGCCGTGGGCTAGGCCATCCGCAGGCGCGGTAGCCACCACCGCGGGCGCCGGCGACGGCGCCGCACGGCGGTCAGTTCTCCGAGCCGAGCCGGTCCCAGCAGTACAGCTCGAGGCACTCCGCGGCGAGCGCCTCGCAGCGGCCGCGCGACAGCCACGGGAGCACCGCCTCGAGCGCCTGCTCCTCGGCCACCCCGGCCTGGAACGCGTCCTCGCCGCGCAGGCCGGCGGCGATCTTGAGCGCCTCGCGGCGGTTCTCGCCGAGCGCCGGGAAGGCGTTGACGAGGAACTCGCGGTTGGCGATCGGCGTGCCCACCTCGAGCGACGCGTGCCAGGCGGCGAGCATCGAGAGGTCGTGCTCGTCGAGGTCGGCGACCGCCTTGGCGTAGTGGGAGGCGAGCTCCTCCTCCGGGATCTCGTCGACCCACGCGCGCACGAGCTCGCCGAGGATCTGGCGGCGCGCCTCGCGCCCCACCGACTCGGCGACGACGCGGATCGCATCCTGCGGCTCGATGAAGCAGAGGGGCATGATCGGTGGCTCGCTGGTTCGAGTGGCGGAGAGCGGAAAGCTCGCCGCAGACGGTAGGCGGGGGGTCGGACGGCATCTGCGCCCTTCGCCCCCCACGCCTCCATCCCTGCCCAGCGCGCGAGGGCCCGGCCGCCGCGGACCGGACCCTCTCAGATCACGCCTGCGTCAGCGGACGCGCTTCTTGACCTCGGCGTAGGCGCTGCGCGCCCGGCCGTTGGCGACGAGGCCCGCGTCGAAGCGGGAGGTCACGCCGCCGAAGTACGTGTAGACGTACACGCGCTTCGTGCGCGCGGTGACCCGCGCCACCTTCTGGAACAGGTACTTCGTCGCCTTCAGCTGCCGGCTCTGCGAGGCCTTGAACGAGGACCCGAACTTGTAGATGCCGCCCGTCTCGGTGAGCCAGTACTGCTTGCAGCCGAGGGCCTTGACGAGCACCCGCGTGCCGGTCGTGCGGAAGCGGTTCGTGTCGGAGTAGTTGTGCAGGCCGCAGATCGTCCGCGGCGCCTTCAGGTAGCGCCGGAAGCTCCGGATGTAGCGCTTCGTGCCGGAGTAGTTCGGCGTGCGCGACACCGCGCTGTCGGCCTGGTCGAGCAGGTCGGCGACGACGATCGTGCACTTGCGCTTGAGCGTGCGGCAGACCGAGCGCGCCGTGTCGGTGTACTGCGCGGCCCGGCGCGGGTTGTTCCACGTCGGCTGCGTCGAGTGGTTGATCTCGTTGAACGGCGCGATCGTGTGGACGGAGCCGAACGTCGTGAGGAAGGCCGTCACCGCCTTCTTGTAGGCGCTCACGCTCGGCAGCTTGCACGGGGCCTTGCTGCGGTTGCGGCGCGAGCGGCAGTCGAGCGGGCCGCCGCGCGAGTGCTCGAAGGTGACGAGCGGCTCGACCCCGGAGGCGTTGGCCGCCGCGAGGTACTGGGCCACCCGCGCGAGCTCGTCGTCGTTGCGGCTGACCACGTCCCAGGAGACGACGACGCGGGACTGCTTGACGCCGAGGCCCTGGAAGAGTGGATCGGTGAACATCCCGGGGTTGTTCTCGGCGATGCCCACCGTGTAGGCGGCCGAGGCGCCGGCGGCCGGCACGGTCAGCCCGGCGAGCGTCAAGGCGGCCAGCAGCAGAAGTCGTAGGCGCATGGGAAGAGGGGAGCTCCTTTGTCGCGGTCGTGACCGGGCGGTCCTGGCAGCGAACACGCTGACCGGACAGGAGTTTCGACCCGGGCGGCGGAAGACCTTAGCGGCCCGCGCGCTGGGCGCGGCCTTGCAGGACGGCCCGCCGCCCCGCACCCTACGGACCGCGAGCGGTCGCGGGACGATCGTCACATACCATTGCGGGATGCGGGTGGACATCGACGCGGCGCAGGTCCGCGCCTCTGGTGGCGTGGTCTGGCGCCGGACCAAGGAGGGAGCCGTGGAGGTGGCACTGGTCCACCGGCCGCGCTACGACGACTGGTCGCTGCCCAAGGGCAAGCTGGACCAGGGCGAGGGCTGGGAGGACGCCGCGGTGCGCGAGGTCGAGGAGGAGACCGGGCTGCGCTGCTTCCTCGGCGAGGAGCTCGAGCCCGTGGCCTACGACGACAGCAAGGGCCGCCACAAGGTGGTCCGCTACTGGCTGATGGAGGTGCGCGGCGACGGCGCGCCGTTCGAGCCCAACGACGAGGTCGACGAGCTGCGCTGGGTGCCGGCACCCGACGCGGGCGCGGCCCTCAGCTACCCGGCCGACCGCGGGCTGGTGGCGCAGGCGGTGGAGCGCCTGTGAGCCACGACCGCTTCCCCGGCCTCGGCGACGGCTGGGCGCGCCTCGACGGCGCCGCCGGGACGCAGATGGTCGACGCGGCCATCATCGCGATGGCCGACTGGATGTGCTCAGGCCGGGGCGCCAACCACGGCGGCGCCTTCCTGCACGCCTACGCGACCGACCTGCTCGTCGCCGCCACGCGCTCCAGCGTCGGCGGCCTGCTCGGCGCCGACCCGCGCGGCATCGTCTTCGGGCCGAGCATGACCGCGCTCACGCAGAGCTTCTCGCGCGCGGTCGGGCGCACGCTCGCGCCGGGCGACGAGATCGTCTGCACCCGCTTGGACCACGACGCGAACGTCCGCCCGTGGCAGGTCGCGGCCGAGCGCGCCGGCGCGATGGTGCGCTTCGCCGAGCCCGACCCCGAGACGCTCGAGCTGCCCGCCTCCGCGGTCGAGCGCGTGCTGAGCCCGCGCACCCGCTGGGTGGCCGTCACCGCCGCGTCCAACGCCGTCGGCACCATCCCCGACCTGCCGGGGATCGCCGCCGCGGCCCGCCATGCCGGCGCACGGCTCTACGTCGACGCCGTGCACGCCGTGCCACACCGCCGGCTCGACGTCCAGGACCTCGGCTGCGACGCCCTCGTCTGCTCGGCCTACAAGTGGTTCGGCCCCCACGTGGGCATCCTCTGGGCCCGCCCGGAGCTGCTCACGGACCTCCAGCCCGAGCGGCTGCGCCCGGCGCCGGACACCGTGCCGGAGCGCTGGGAGCACGGGACGCTCCCGTTCGAGGCGCTCGCCGGCGTGCGCGCCGCGGCCGACTACGTCGGCGGCCTCGACTGGGGCGCGGTGCTCGAGCACGAGGCGGCGTTGCTCGACCAGGCGATCGAGGGCCTGTCCGCGGTTCCCGGCGTGACGTTGCACGGCAGCGCCCGCGACCGTGCGCCGACGCTGATGTTCAGCGTCGCCGGCCGCGCGCCCGCCGAGGTGGCCGGCTCGCTCGCCGAGCGCGGGATCGCCGTCTGGCACGGCAACTACTACGCCTGGGAGCTCGAGCGCTACCTCGGCCTCGAGCCCGCGGGCGCGGTGCGCGCCGGCTTTATGCACTACAACGACGCCGACGACGCCGAGCGGCTCGTGACGGCCGTCCGGGACACGGCCGCCATGCCCGCCGGCGCCTAGCGGCGCGACGTCGCGCCCGGATCGATGAGGCCGCCGCCCCGCGAGCGGCGGATGAGGTAGACGATGAGGACGGAGACCACGAACGCGGCGAAGAAGCCCGCGCCCGCAGTCCCACCCGTGATGAGCCGGACGACGAGACCGGCGATGAAGGAGCCGGCGAGCCCGACGGCCATCGTCTGCCACAGCGACAGCGGATCCTTCCCGGGCAGGGCGAGCCGCGCGAAGGCGCCGATGATGAGGCCCCAGACCGCGAGCAGGACGAGGTAGAGAATGATGTCCATGGTGCGCAAGTCATATCCGACCGCGATCAGCGCGAGATCAACGCGCGTGAGCGCGAGCGCCCGGCAGGGCATGAGGGTCGCGTGAGCACGCACCGCGACCCCGAGCCCATCGCGCCCGCCGAGCTCCTCGCCGGCCGCCCGCCGGGCCCCGCCGCCGGCGAGCACCTCGACGAGATCGCCCGCCGCGTGGCCGCCGACGGGCGCGTGAACGTGATCCTCGACGACGACCCGACCGGCGTGCAGAGCGTGCACGACGTGCCCGTGCTGAGCGCCTGGGAGGAGGAGGACCTCGTCTGGGTGCTCGAGCAGCCCGGGCACACCGCGTTCATCCTCACGAACTCGCGCTCGCTGCCCGAGGCGCCGGCCGCCGCGCTCGCCGGCGAGATCGTCGGCCGCCTGGTCCGCGCCTCCGAGCGCACGGGCCGCGGCTTCGTCCTCACGAGCCGCAGCGACTCGACGCTGCGCGGGCACTTCCCCGCCGAGACCGATGCCATGGCCGCCGCGCTCGGCGAGCCGGTCGACGGCGTGCTGCTGTGCCCGGCCTTCTTCGGCGCGGATCGCTTCACCCTCGACGACGTCCACTGGGTGCTGGAGGGCGACGTGCTCGTTCCCGCGGGGCTCACGGAGTTCGCGCGCGACCGCACCTTCGGCTACACAGCGCTCGACCTGCCGGGCTGGGCGCAGGAGCGCTCGGGCGGCCGGATCGCCGCCGCGGACGTGGCGAGCGTCTCGCTCGAGGACGTCCGCGCCGGCCGCACGGCCGAGCGGCTCGCCGGCGTCGAGGGCGGGCGCCCGGTGGTGGTCAACGCCGTCGACGACGGCGACCTCGAGGCGTTCGTGCTCGGGCTGCTCGACGCCGAGGCGGCGGGCAAGCGCTTCATCTACCGCGTCGGCCCGTCGTTCCCGCGCGCCCGCGGCGGGATCACCATGCCCGAGCCGCTCACCGCCGAGCGGCTGTTCGCGGACCGGCCGGGCGGCGGGCGCGGCCTCGTCGTCGTCGGCTCGCACGTGGAGATGACCTCCCGGCAGCTCGAGCAGGCGCTCACGCTCGGCGACCTCGAGACGGTCGAGCTGCAGGTCCCCGCCCTGCTCGAGGACGCCGAGGGCGAGGTCGCCCGCGTCGTCGCGGAGGCCGCCGCCGGCCTCGAGCGGGCCGACGTCGTCGTGGCCACGAGCCGCAAGCTCGCCACCGCCGCCGGCGGGCAGAGCGACCTCGACATCGGCGCCGTCGTGGCGGGCGCGGTGGTCGACGTCGTGCGCGGGCTCGACCTCGACGGGCTCTCGTGGCTGATCGCGAAGGGCGGGATCACCTCGAGCGACGTGGGGACCAAGGCGCTCGGCGTGCGCCGCGCCACGGTCGCCGGGCCGCTGCTCGCGCCGGGCATCGTGCCGGTCTGGATCCTGCCCGGCGACAGCGCGGTGCCGGGCCTGCCGTACGTGATCTTCCCCGGCAACGTCGGCGGGCCGGGCGCGCTGCGCGACGCGATCGAGATCATGCGCGGAGGCGGCGGTTGAGCGACACGCACTTCGGGCTCGTCCTCGAGCGCGCGCGGGCGTTGGGGCGCGCGGTGGGCGCGTTCACCTGCTACGACCTGTTCGGCCTGGAGGCGGTGCTGAGCGCCGCCGAGGCGCGCCACGCCCCGGTGATCGTGCTGGTCTCCCCCGGCTCGTTCGCGGGCGCCGCGGGCGACCGCCTCGGCCGCGCGCTGGCGGTGGCGGCGGAGGACTCGGCGATCGACGCGCTCGTGCAGCTCGACCACACGAGCGACGTGGAGGCGATCGCCCGCGCCGCGGCGGGCGGCCTGCACGCGGTGATGGCCGACGGCTCGCGGCTCCCGGACCCCGAGAACCTCGACCTCGTGCGCGCGGCGTGGGCAGAGCTCGACGGGTCCGGCGCGGGCGTGGAGGCCGAGCTCGGGCGCGTCGAGGGCGACGAGGACCGCGCGGCAGCGACGGTCGCCGGCGGGCTCACCGACCCCGCGGCGGCGCGCGAGTTCGCCGCCGAGAGCGGCGTCGACTGCCTCGCCGTCTCGGTCGGCAACGTCCACGGTCACTACGACGGCACGCCGCAGCTCGACTGGCCGCGCCTCGAGCGGCTCGCCGCCGAGGTGCCCGTCCCGCTCGCGCTGCACGGCGCGTCCGGCCTGCCCGACGCCGACGTGCGGCGTGCGGTGGCGCTCGGGGTCGCGAAGGTCAACGTCAACACGGAGCTGCGCGCCGCCTACTTCGCCCGCCTGCGCGGCGGGCTCTTCCAGGCGGAGGCCACGCTCGACCTCAAGGGCCTCGGCGAGGACGTCGTCGCCGGCGTGCGCGAGGTCGTCGAGGCCAAGCTCGCGCTGCTCGGCTGGGAGGCGGCATGAGCACGCAGGTGGGATTCGTCGGGCTCGGGGCGATGGGGCTGCCGATGGCGCTGCGGCTGCTCGGCGCCGGCGCGACCGTGCGCGGCTACGACGTGCGGCGCGAGAGCGTCGACGAGCTCGTGCAGGAGGGCGGCAGCGCGGCCGCGAGCGCCGCCGAGGCGGCCGCCGGCGCCGATGCGCTGTTCGTCATGGTCGCCACGCCGCAACAGGCCGAGGACGCGCTGGGCGAGGCGGCCGGCTCGCTGGCACCCGGCACGCCGGTGGTCGTGCTGGCGACGATCGGCCCGGAGGCGGTGCGGCGGCTCGCGGAACGCGTCGACCGTCTCCTCGACGCGCCGGTCTCGGGCGGGACGGCGCGCGCGCAGACGGGCGAGCTGCTCATCATGGCCGGCGGCCCCGAGGACCTCTTCCGCGAGCTCGAGCCGCTGCTGGGCGCCATCGGCACGCGCGTGGTCCACTGCGGCGAGCGAGTCGGCGACGGCCAGTCGGTCAAGCTCGTCAACCAGCTGCTGGCGGGGGTGCACATCGCGGCGGCGGCCGAGGCGATCGCCTACGCGGAGGCGCTCGGCCTGGACCCGCGCTTCGTCGTCGAGACGATCCGCGGCGGTGCCGCCGCGTCGTTCATGCTCGACGACCGCGGCGCCCGCATGCTCGACGAGGCGTGGACGCCGGTGC
>Ga0190275_10004215_pt1 | contig 10351 bp, 6 predicted proteins | sample Popmic550T_FD_133745 | JGI IMG/M metagenome (GOLD analysis project Ga0190275, IMG submission 133745) | Populus adjacent soil microbial communities from riparian zone of Yellowstone River, Montana, USA - 550 T | ecosystem: Environmental > Terrestrial > Soil > Riparian zone > Trees stand | place...
ATCGAGGCCACGGGCTTCCAGCCGCGCGACGGAGGGGAGGCGCTCGCCGACTACCTCGCGCCAGAGTGATCTGCGGCTCCGTCACAGGGTTCATGAGCACGGCCATTTGCCGCCAGCGCAACCGGCTCACCTTGCGACGCGGACCCTGCCGTGACCGTATGACGGTGCAAGGTCGGCGGCGCATCCGCGACATCGTGCCGAGGAGCGCTTGAAACCGGGACGCCGCGGAAAGTGGTGATCATGCTTGTCCCCTTGTTGGCCCAGGGGACGCCTGACTGCCGCACCACATCCAGGTGACGCACCCAGTGGCAAGCCGAGCGGCCCCCTGATGCCCGAGCCAGGCGGCGGTGGGCCAGAGCCCGATGCGTCCCCACAGCTCGAACCATGGGAGCTGACCACCGAGAGGTATTTCAGTCGTCCTCGGCGCGTGCCGTGCCGCACTCGGCTCAGGATCGGGAGAGTTGGTAGCGTCCACCGCCTGAGCCCCCACCCAGCGAGTTGTTGAGGAGTACATGTGCGGCGTCACGAGCTGCTAGAGGGTCTGCACGAGCTGGTGCAACCAAGGACCTACCTCGAGATCGGGGTGCAAACCGGGCGCAGCCTTCGCTACTCCCGCAGCTGCACGATTGCGGTGGATCCGGCCTTCCATTTGATCAACGAGGTCTTGTGTGACCTCCATCTGGTGCGTGCAACGAGCGATGAGTTCTTCGCGCGCCACCGACCACTGGCACATTTCCCGTTCCCGGCTGCGGACATGTCCTTCATCGACGGGATGCACCTGGCTGAGTACGCCTTGCGCGACCTGATCAACGTCGAGAGGCACACTTTGCCAACGAGCGTCATCGTGCTCGACGACATGCTGCCCCGACACGTTGACGAGGCGGGCCGGGGGCGGGACGCGGCTCGCACGAGGGGCGCCTGGGCGGGCGACGTCTACAAGGTGGTCGCAACGCTCCGCGAGCTCCGCCCAGACCTGGTCTGCCTCGAGGTGGACACGGAACCGACGGGCACCGTGATCATCCTGCTCCCCGATGCGGACTCGACCGTGCTGCCCGCAGCTTACGACGAACTGGTCGAGCAGTACGTCGTGCCGGACCCGCAGGAGGTCCCCGACGACGTCATCCGACGAACTCGTGCCATCAGCCCGCAGAACCTGCTCGACTCGCCCATCTGGGCGGAGCTTCGGCGCCTCCGTGTCCGGGACCGGAAGTCGGCACGCGAGGGTGTGCGCAAGGAACTCGACAGGGTCGGCTTCCGCATGCCTTCGTGACTGTTACCCCAACAGACGACGCGCAGCACGGCGGACTGCAGCTCGATAGCGATCTGCTCGCTCACGCGACATGGGGGCGAGCCCTCGGTCGACCAGCGTGCCTGCGTGGCCCGCCAGGCGCTGCCTGCGGCTCAGTGGCGCCACCGGCTGTGGCGGTGCGATGAAGCCACGGGGAGCTGGTCCCCCGAGCAACGCGATGGGCTGACTGGAGCTGGTCATCAGCCTCGCGTCGGCCCGGCGGAAGCGCGCCTCAGGGGTCGGGCGCACGGCTACTCGCCAGATCCCGGGAGGAAGAGACCTCGCGGGTACTTCGGTCACCAAGAGGGTTCCCGGTCCAGCGATGGTTGCTCTTGCTTCGCCCACGACCGTGCCGTGGCGACCCTTGAAACGTACAGCGATCTCGTCCTGACCGCTGTAGTCGAGCCCGGGGAGGTGCAGCACGACGCGTACTTGGTCCTCCACCCGGCGGGCATAGCTCGAGATCGTCTCCACGGCCAAGGGGCCTTCTGGGTGTGGGGCTGTCACGGTGTCCTCTTCCGGGCGTTGAGTGCTTTCATCATCTGAGGGTGTGCAGGGCCTCGACGCACGGCCGATCGCCGGCGGAATGCTCTTCGGGTACGCGCAAGCGTTGAGCGTAGGCGGTCAAGGGTGAGCCGGCCAACCGGCAAACGCTCGATGCGGCCCAGCACTTCTCCGCTCGTCGTCATCAGCCTCAACCCGTGTCCACGGCTCACCTCAAGGACCATGTCGAGGTCGGCCCGCCTTCCGTTCACGCGGGCGATGACCCGCCACCTACCGGGCGCGAGGCCGGCTGCGTCACCACCCGAGCTCAGCGCCAGTCGAGCACGGGCTACGGCCTGGCCGGTGCCGTCCGTCATGATCCTCAGTGGTGCCCGGACCACTGTGTCGTCCGTCTCGGAGCTCAACCGGAGCCGCCCGGTCAGGTGCGGGTTCCGAGTTCGCAGCCCGGGCAGTGGAATGCTCAGGGTCGCTCGGCCACCATCCATGTTCAACTGGGCGAGATGCGGTGCGAAGGAAGCCGCCCTCACGATCGAGAAGTACGTCTGGTTCACGTCGATGGCGAGGTTCCCGGCGTGGGTCGTGAATGGAACGACGCTGCGTTCGGTTGCGACGGCAACGCCCACGGGTCCCCACTCCGTCGCGTCTGGCAGACTCGGGAGTCTTGCCTGGCGGCGCCATGGGGGAACGCCGACACGCACAAAGATGTCGTAACCTCCCGCCTCCAAGGGACGGCCAAATGCGACGTCCTCAGGGTCGACTACAAAGGTCGCGTCGAACATCAACGACACCTCACCGGTGTCGGCTGGCGGGGGTTCGACTGTCCCGCCGACCAGAAACACCTCCGAAGTCGCCCTGTTGCGCAGGGCGAGCTCGATTCGCTTGTTCCGGTACGCCGAGGTCACGTCGAAGGCATCCGTCGACACCGCCTCCAGGTCCAATGGTGGACGCCACAGGAATCGACCATCCGACTCATTCAGCACCAGTGGTGACCCCGAGGAGTCGACGAGGCCGGCCCTGAGCTGGATGCGCAGCCGGGCCTCCTCGTCCACAGAGAGGGCTTTCGGCTCGACGTACGGCCTGACACCGTGCTCGAGCTGCGCGAGCGCGACGAAGCCGTCGAAGTCACCTGCCCTCAACAGCTGGGACCTGGCTCTCACCACCCCCTTGAGGTGAGCATCGACCGACGGCGGGAAGCGCTCATCGACGAGTTCGCGGAGCGCGTCGAAGTGCGTACGCACAGCATCGTGAGGCTTGGTGCGCACCGATCGCGAGAGCATCCCCAGTCCTTTGCTGTCGTAGTAGAACGCCAGCAGCCGGTCGCGGAAGCTATCGGGCTCGGCGAAGCGCTCGACGACGTCGAGCGTGTCGCGCATGAACAAGTAGAGACGTTCCCATTCGAAGGCTTGTGCGCCGGCGTTCCCCTCGTCCGGCCTGCGGTTCCAGTAGTAGATGGGCTGGTCCGCCAAGACTGAGACCACATCGGCACGGAAGTAGGCCTCCAGGACGAAGGGGTGATCCTCCATGCGGCGGGGACCCTCGAAGAACCGGATGTGGTGCTTGTCGAGCAGCCTGCGCCTGAACATCTTGTGAGGGGTCATCACCGTCAGCAGTGGGGCGTTCCGCAGGCTCGCCCGAGGTCTGTTCTTGTCGAATGTCGAGCCGAGTACTCCCCAGCCCATCCTTCGACGTACCTCCTTTCCGACGACTACGTCGGAGTCGTTCTCCAAGGCGTAGGCGTGCAGACGCTCCAGCGCTTCAGGCGCAAGCTCGTCGTCGTGGTCGACAAACTGGATGTATTCGCCAACCGAGTTGTCGATCCCGACGTTGCGAGGCCTTCCGGGCCAGCCAGAGTTCGGGATGTGCAGCACCTTGATGTGGTCGTGTTCACGAGCCAAGCGCTCGAGCTTCTCCGGTGTCTCGTCGGTCGACCCGTCATTGACGAATACGACTTCATAATCCGCGCTGGACATGGTTTGACCGAGGAGGGAACTGATGAGTGGGTCGATGAACTCGCCCGGGTTGTAGACCGGCACCACGACACTTACTTTCACAGGCATGACCCGTACTGTAGATCTCGGTCGAGCCGGGAGCAGGTGTGCCACGGCATGCCACACTGCTCTCGTGAGTTCGCACGGGACCTCGAAGAGTCACGCTGCGCTGCCTGGGTCGCAATCGTCGGGTGGCTCCGCAGGCTGAGGGCGCGGCGAGCGAAATTTCGCACGTACCGATCAGCGGCATGACCTCACTGACCAGAACTGGTCAGGCGCGCCTACGCCCGGGGGCACAGGCGTCTGTTGCACGTTGAGGCGACGTCTCGGGGAGACAGGAGCCAAGTGGTAATGGCTCAGAAATCGCCCGGCATCACAAGCGTTGTGCCAAGCGCGGCCCGTTGGAGAGCCCTTGCGTTTCGCCTGAACACGCGGCGCGCGCGCAGCGACTCTGGATCGCACTTGCCTATTCTCGGGTGCATGGAGTCACCCGCGCCGATCAGAGTGCGGAGCTCCGCCACCTCCCTCTGCTCTGTACCCCTGCTGAAGGGCTGTGCGCAACCAGTCCCGGAGTCGGTCGCCGTGGCAGGTAGTTGCCTGACCCGGGACAACTTCAACCGTCGCTTCAATCCGGATTGGCGCACCTACTACAAGGTCGTGGCGAGCGCCAACCAGAGCTCGATCATCTCGTTGATGTCCCCGCCCATCCACGCACTGATCAAGCCGCTCAGACCGATGCGCGCCTATGACCGCTGGAACATCCGCTCGGACCTGGCCAAGGAATTCCTGCCGGCCCTTGCCGACACCCGCCCCAGCCTCTTGGTGCTCGACTTCCAGGCGGATGTGCGATTCGGCGTCGCCGAGCTGCCGGATGGCCGGTACTTCACCGACCATCACTGGAAGACCCGACAAACAGACTTCTACGCCCGTCTCGATCGCACGCGGCAGCTGAGAGTCCTGCGCCCATCCGAACAACCAGAGACCTACTTCGCGCTCTGGGCAGAGTCGTTGGACCGATTCGCGGACTACGTCACGGAAGCCTCGCCGTCGACCAAGGTTGTCGTGCACCGTGGCCATCACGCCCGGAGACTCGTGGTGCCCAATCGGGCCCGACCCATCCCGCTGCACAAGCACGAGCAGTTCCGGCACCTGGACCTGGACGCGGCGGACGCCTGGTGGGCCAGGCTCGACGACTATGCACTAGGCGTCCACGGCTGGGAGGCGATAGACCTGCGCGACGTGGCTGCGCCGACGTACCAGCGACACCCGTGGGGGCCGGGGTTCCTACATTTCACCTCGGACTATCACCACCGGTTCCTCGCCGAGCTCAACAAGATCTCACTTCGCTCTCGGTTGGACGACGACGCCATGCGACGGCTCGAGCAGGTGGAGCGAGCTGCTGGCAAGCCATGGGAGCGCAGGCTCGCCGAGGAGGCGGCCGTGGCCGAGGCGCGCCGTAGACGCCTGCTTGCGTTGCGGCGCCAACTCACAGAGCTACGCGGCCAGCAGGAGTCCAGCGTCACTCGGGTGCGCAGACGCCTGCGTCAGGTGCCGCTCATCCGCCGAGTCCTCTTCGGATGAGCCCGCGAAGAGGCCGACGAGTCCGGGGATGCGCCCGCAGTCGCACCGCGCCGTCCTCGAGGTAGGACAGCTCGTATCCGCGCCCCGAGTGCCGGCCCCGATGTACGTCGGTCTCCCAATAGGAGTTCTCCCACGTGAACCGCAGCCGCAGCCTCAGTTCCACAAGACCATTCGACGCCTTGGCTGAGACCTGGGCGATGTTGAAGGAGCAGCCAAGGAGGAAAACACCATCGTCGGGGCCGGCAACGGTGAGCGGGAGCGGTACGACGGCCCCGGTCTCGTCGTCCACGGCCTCGAGCTCGATCACCGCATCAGAGAGCGGCGTGTCCGAGGGAGCTCCATCCACGGACAGAGTTCCGCGAAAACCGATTACAGGAGGAGTCAGGGGCAATCGTCGCCCCCTCCCGGGTGCACCCCAGCCGATTCTGTTCACGACCAGATCGATGTCGCGCACCCGGGTCTGCCGAGGCGCAGCGTCGACACAAGTGCTCAGGATGTTGGCCCACTTGCCTACGTACTGGTCATGGTCGCGGCGTACGTGAGTCCGGCCGACGTCGCCCATCCTGCTCACCAGGTCGGGTGAGCTCAGCAAGCGCAGGCACTGGATGCCCAGGGCCACGTGGTCGCCCGCAGGGGCGAGGAACCCGGTCACACCGTCGTCGATCTGCTCCCGAGGCCCGTACTTGATGTCGTAGCTGACGACCGGACAACCACGGGCCAGAGCCTCCAGTATCACCAATGGGAAGCCCTCGGACCGACTCGTGACAAGTAAGCCACTGGCCTCCCAAAGCCTGTCGCGTGCTTGCGGCTGGTGACCGAGCAACCTCACTGAGTCGCCGAGGCCGAGCTCGTCAATAAGCGCCTGACAGTCTGCGCGCTGACGTCCCTCCCCGTAGATGTCGAGCCTGGCTCGAGGAGCCTGCGCCGAGACAGTGGCGAACGCGCGGATGGCGTCGTCCACGCGCTTCACCCGCTCAAGGCGAGCAATCACGACGAACAGGTTCGGATCGCGAGCAGGCACAGGCGATGGAGGGTCCACCGGCCGTCCCGGGTTGGGCAGCACGAACAGATTGCTGCGGTGGCCATAGGCAGTTTCGACGTCCTCGCGCTGTCGCTCGGTCAGGATGATGTAGGCACCGAAACGGTCGAGATGCTCGAGGGTGCGGCGGGCAGGGGGATGTTGAGGGGAGTTCCAACGCCGGGGGTGGTACACGTGGGACATGTGCATTGTGGCTACCTGGTGAACTGCCTGCGGTAGTCGAGGGGCCAGGTGCGGGGGAAGCATCATGCTGTCGTAGATCACGAAGACCTCAGGGTCCGCGGCGGTGAGAGCGCCGACCCAGTCGGCCCACCACTCCCCGAGGGTGCTGTACGAGGCCACAACGCGTCCCGAGTGATCCACCAGCTGAATGAGGTCCTCGCGGCTCCGGAACTCGTCCATGACGAGTGGGGCCGTGCGCAGAAAGGTGCTGCTGTCGTCTCGGTGATAGTCGTAGCAGACCGCCTGGGTACTGCCCGGCGTGTCGTACCTGGTGCGCCACAGGGTCCCGTCCGACCGATGCTCACGAGACGCTTGCAGGCCTTCGAGTGCGGGCAATCGGACGCCGGATCCACCACCCCCCGCGCCGGATGGACGGTCCCGCAAGTCGTCGTAGATGTTGTGCATGGTCACGTCGGGATGGAGCTCACCATGGCCGCGCAGCTCAGCCTCCACTTCCCGATAGTCAGGAAAGGGGTCGAACGTGATGATGGTGTTCGGGACGCCGGCATGCTCGGCGAACAGCCAGGTGCGATGCAGCAATGCTCGGGTCTGACCGCCCGCTACAGTGCGTACCTGGTTGAAGGCCGTGAGGTAGCGCCCCGGCGGCAGGCAGGGGAAGGTCATGCGCGTCAATCTAACGGGTGGGAGGGGCCGCGCTGGGATGCGGTTGACACGCCGAATTCAACGCCTCTGGCGGCCGCGCTCGCTGGTCACGGTGACCGTCACCGTCAGTGGTGGGGCGGCACACCTCGACGACTGCATCGAGAGCCTGCTCGGCAGTCGAGTTGTTTCCCAGATCCTCCTGGTGGCTGGGGACGGACGGGCTGCCGAGGTACTCCGCGCCCACCACCCGCTCGAGGGCCGCGTCCGAGTGCTCGGCGAATCCGATCCCTCCCAGTCCCTGGACGAGGCGGTTGCGGCAGCTCGAGGAAAGTGGCTCGCGTTCGCGGACGCGGATGACGTCATTCCGCCTGGAGCCTTTGAGCGTCTGCTCGCTGCGGCGGGCCGAAACACCGACGTGGTGCTCGGGATCGACTCCGGCAACGCACTACCACCACCATGGCTTGGGCTTGTGCCGACCGATGGCACCCGGTTGCTGGAACGGGCTGGGGATCATGCACACGTCCTTGTCGATCTGGCGCTGTCGGCCAAGCTCTTTCGTCGGTACTCCTGGCGTCGCTCGGAAGTGAGCTTGCAGGGGCATCACAGCGCCGCCCCCGCAGTGATGTGGTCACTGCTCACGTCGAGTGGAGTCGCTCTGGCCTCCGTCGATGCGTATGCCACTCAACGTCGGGACCGGTACCTTCCGGTGAGCCGGCAGCGCAGGTACGACCAGGCTCATGCACATGAGCTCTCCTCCTCTCTCCGAGAAGCATCGGACATCCTGGTGCGCCGCTCGGATGTCACCTGGAGGCTGTGGGCGGAGGCGGCACTCGAGCACGTGCTGCCGCAGCTGTACGTTGACTCCATCGCCGGTGGGCCGGACTACCTGGAGGCCCTCGCACCCCTGGTCCGGCACCTGCTCGGCGGTCTCGATGACGACGATCTGGCACAGGTACCGGTGAGCGCGCGCCTGGGCGGCTGGTTCGCGGGCCACAAGGGCTGGGATGACGTCGCACTGGTACAGGCGTTCCTCGCGGACCATCCGCACGGGCTGCCCGTCGATCACATCTCGTCCCCACAGGTCGCTGTGATTCTGCCTGGGGCGCTGAACGAATCGACGCCCAGGTCGATCCGACAGATCTGTGAGGGAGATCGGCGCCTTCATGCCAAGGTTGATCCGCCTACCGCGACCCCGGGAGGCCACCTCGAACTGAGCGGCGCGGCGTTCCTGGACTATTCCGTGGACCGGGCCCGCCCCGGGGTCACTGTCGTCGACGCATCGAAGAGCAGAGAGGTTCCATCGGTGCTGGGTGCGCCTGACCCGAGGCTGAACGAGTGGGCGGGCCGCGCCTTCGAGGACCACGCAGCGGCCGGTTTCGTGGCGACACTCGAGCCGGGCCATTGTCTCGACACCCGACACGCGATGCAGGTCGAGCTGATCCTGGGCGGACAGCGGCAGGTCCTGGAGGTGCCCCAGCGGGTCAGTGCACGCGACACGGCGGACGTGGTGATCCGCGCGGCTCAGCTGAGTGGATCCACACTGAGCCTGACCCTGGAAGCGACGGCGGATTGTGGTGAGCTGCGGCTGCAGGGGCGGCAGGCCTCGACCCCCAGCGTCCAGGCACGGGGTGGGTCCGACGGAGCTTGGGACATCCAGTTGCCAATGACCCATGAAAAGTTCGGTCAGGCGCCGGCGCTGCCCGTGGGCCGCTACAGCATTGCTCTCACCGGTGCAGGGGGTGGACCCCTCACGGTTGCGTGGGACCCGGAGCTGGTGACGGACCCACCTGAGCTCATCGGGGATCGGCTCAGAGTGGTGCCGGTGGACGGCAATCCAGCTGCCCTGCTCGTCCGTGCGCCCTTGACAGCGGCGGAGCGTGGACCCTACGCGCAGCAGCTGATGGAGCGCACGGTCTACGGCCATCCGCCGGCTGACCCAGATGACGTCGTGCTCTTCGAGTCCTTCCACGGCAGGAGCACAGGGGACAACCCCGGTGCCATCTGTGCCGAGCTGTTGAAACGTGGCACAGGGCTCGAATTGGTGTGGGTGGTCGATGAGCCATCGGTTCCGGTGCCACCGGGGACCCGGTTCGTCGCGCGGCGGTCGCGGGCCTGGTACGCAGCGCTCGGCAGCGCACGGGCCTACATCGGAAATGCGGCGGCTCCTCGTTTCTACCGCAAGGGTGACCGGCAGCTTCACCTGCAGACCTGGCACGGGACACCGCTGAAACGCATCGGCGAGGATCGGGGCCCGGGCGACCTGAACACCTGGCGGCACCGCAGGATGCTCGCGGGGCAGTCCTCGCGCTGGGATGCGATGCTCTCGCCGGGCGAGTACTGCACTGAGATCTTCCGTAGCGCCTTCGGCTTCGACGGGGAGATGCTGGAGGTCGGTTCGCCGCGTAACGACGTGCTGCTGTCCGGGCAACAAGACGCAGTCCGCAAACGGGTGCGCGACCAACTGGGGTTGGAGGACTCCGACCACGTCCTGCTCTACGCGCCCACTTGGAGGGAGTACCTCGGTCGCCGCCTGAGTAAGCCGCTCTACCTCGACGCCGAGCGGGTCACCGAGGCGTTCCCTCGAGCTGTCGTGCTGCTTCGCGGACACTACAACGCGACACGGGAGGCGGAAGTCTTCGCGGAGCACCCCCGCATCCATGACGTGACGCGATATCCAGACATCGCGCCCCTCTATCTCGCCGCAGACGCGCTCGTCACCGACTATTCCTCGGTGATGTTCGACTTCGCTCTGACCGACAAGCCGATCCTGCTGCTGCTCCCCGACCTCGAGCAGTATCGGGACGTGGAGCGTGGTTTCTACTTCGATCTCGAAACCGATGGTCCCGGGCCCCTTCTGCGGTCCACGGACGAGGTGATTGCGGCGCTCGGGTCGCCCGATTTACACGCCGGTCACCGCGCCGGGTTCCGCAGCAGGTTCTGCCCCAAGGAGGACGGGAAGGCCTCCGCCCGCGTGGTGGACGTTCTACTGGACCGTTGGTGACGATGCGGGTCAGTTGGCCCCGATGGCGCAGTAGAACTGCCGCATGGCGTCACCGTTGTACGCCTCCCAGTCGAGTCGCTGACTGGGCACATTGCCCGAGAGCACTTGCTCCATTCCTTCCGCCA
>Ga0190275_10004216_pt1 | contig 10350 bp, 4 predicted proteins | sample Popmic550T_FD_133745 | JGI IMG/M metagenome (GOLD analysis project Ga0190275, IMG submission 133745) | Populus adjacent soil microbial communities from riparian zone of Yellowstone River, Montana, USA - 550 T | ecosystem: Environmental > Terrestrial > Soil > Riparian zone > Trees stand | place...
AACCAAAATGAGTAAACAACAACGAGCCGCGGCGTTCGATCTGCACGCCAGGCGGCAGACCGCCGCGTCGGCGAGATGACTTGGCAATGTCGATCGATTGCGGATCAATGACGCGGACGTTTGCATCCGCCACTGTCACACCGGACAGATCTTGGACCCATGCTTCGTCCGAAGTGAGTGGCACAAGGGCCGGCCGCGGCGGGCGTATTGTGTGACCCAGCGAGGTCAGCCAGGCGTAACCCTCGCCGATCGTGCCGCAGCCCGGATAGCTCTTACCACCCGTCGTCACGACCAACGTCCCGGCATCGATCGTTCGATGTGCCGTCGTCACACGAAAATGATCGTTGCGTCGATCGATACGGCTCACGCTTTCGCCAAGCGCCAATTCGGCTCCGCTGCGTTTGAGTCGGCCAAGCAGAGCATTCAGCACATCGGCGGCTCGATCGCTGGCGGGAAAGATTTTGCCGCCCGGCTCAACCTTGGTCTCCAATCCCTCGTCATTAAGCATCGCCACGAGCTCGCGCGGGCCAAGCGCGGCAAGGGGGGAGTGAAGAAACCGGCCAGCCGGGCCGAAAGCGGCAATGATGCCTGCCGCGTCACAATCATGGGTGATGTTGCAGCGGGTGCCGCCCGACATCAAGATTTTCACACCCGGCTTGCGATTCTTTTCGAGCAACAGCGTCCGGCGTCCGCGTTCCGCTGCACGCGTTGCGGCCAAGAGTCCGGCCGCCCCTGCGCCGACCACGACGACCTCATACGGCAGCAGTTCAGGGTCGGGCTGAGGCATTTTTCAATGCAAAACACGGCGCAAAATGGTCAGGCTGCCAGAGGCCCCTTCGACCATGGGAAACACGGCGGGGATGCCTGGTCGAATTCCGTCGTGCACTCTGGTAGAATTGAGGTCGCCGTTTACCTCCTGCCGGAGCGTGGAACAGCGCGCCGGGCTAACTTCCGTTCGCGGAATACCGACATGCGATGAGAGCGGGGCGACTGGAAAAAATCCAGCGAGTGGACAGGGGCGGGATTGAACCGCCGACACCAGGATTTTCAGTCCTGTGCTCTACCAACTGAGCTACCTGTCCTTGAGCCTCCATCATACGTTTAACAATTGCCGGCTGTAAATGGCAGCGGAGGCAAGGTATGGAAAGCCAACTGACACGGAAAAAAGGCGTTCCGCCGCGCGGTCGCTGGCCAATGGGGCCGGTTCGAGCCGCTGTGTTTCCGTGCCTTCTTGTTGGCGTAATAGCGCTGATCCAATTCTCGGCCGTTTACCGCGCCAGTGCCGTGACGCCACAAAGCCCGGAAGTTCGTAAACTAATTGACGCCGGACTGGAGTTTCTCGCGACGGCCGAAGACGATCCCAACGGTCAAAAGCTAGGTGGTCGCTGCCTGGTTGGCTTGGCTTTTCTCAAGGCGAACCGGCGAGACCATCCGCGCGTAGCGTCCGCATTGAAAGCTTGTCGCGACACGATGGCGGTCGAAGTCAATCTCGAAACACTGGACGTATATAGCAACGGGTTGGCGATCATATTTCTGAGTGAAGCATCGGCCCAGGACTACCGCCGCGAAATCCAGTGGTATTTGAACGTGTTGCGTCAGCGGCAAAAAGGTCACGGTGGCTGGGGCTATAGCCACCTTCCCTCTGGCGATACATCGCAAACGCAATATGCCGCACTCGGACTGTGGGAGGCGCACCGAGCCGGTTTTCGACTTGATGCGTCGTTCGTGGAGTTGCTTGCCGAATGGCTGATGCGGACCCAGGGTCCCGATGGCGCATGGGGCTATCAAGGTATCGTAGGCCCGCCTGGCGAACTCGTGCCGCAGAGCGGCGTCTCTGGCACGATGCTTGCCGCCGGATTGGGCAGCACATATATCTGTGCCGACTTGTTCGGGTTTCGCGCTGACCTTGATTCGGCCCATGCATCTTCGACGGACGAAGACCGCCAACCGCCGTTGCCGGCCGCACTTCGACGGATCGATGGCGCCACTCCCAAAACGCCACTTTCGATCGTGCGATCCGGCCGAATCAAGGCGGGCGATCTCGGCAAAACAATCCGCAGTGCTCATGCCTGGATGAACCAGAACTATAAAATTGAAACTTTTAATTACACCTATTACTACCTTTATGCCCTCGAGCGATGTAAGAGCTTCCAGGAATTTTTCGGCGGTGAATGGAACGACGAGCCCACATGGTACAACGAGGGTTTTGAGTTACTGAGGAAACAGGCGGCCGGCGGCGGTTCGTGGAACGGCGGTTGCGGCCCGACGTGTGACACGGCCTTTGCCGTGCTGTTTTTGCTGCGCTCCACAAAACAGAGCATCCGCAAAGGAATCGGCGAAGGAGCCCTTACAAGCGGTCGAGGCTTGCCGAGCAATTTGTCAAAAGCAAAGCTCGTGGGCGGGCAACTGGTCATCGAGCAGACGCGCACGCGTATCGACGAGTTGCTAGCGATGGTCGACGCCGGCGATGACGCAAAGCTCGATGACCTGGCTCGAGATTCCAGTCAGTTAATGGTCGACAAGGTCGACGAGCAAAATGCTCGACGGTTGCAACAATTGGCCCGCGGCGGAGAACCGGATGTGCGATTGCTCGCCGTTCGCGCCTTGGGCCGCAGCGGCAAATTTGATTATGTGACGACGCTAATTTACGCACTCACCGACCCAGACCGGCGAGTAGTTTTGGAAGCGCGAGACGGCTTGCGATTTATCAGCCGCCGCTTCAAGGGGGCTGGCCCGCCCGACGATTTTACGGATCAACAACGTTACGAGGCGGTCGACGCCTGGAAACAATGGTATCGCGCATTGCGCCCCGACGCGGTTTTCGAATAGATAGGGTTCCGACGCATCATGTCCATAGCCCGCCAAAGCTTGAACGCCCGGCTGCGAGTTAGCGCGTATGACCGCGTCTCGAGCTGGCTCGTCTCGCTGTTGGTGATCAGCAGTCTGACCGTGTTGTCGCTATTGCTCCTCTTTTTCGCGAAGCAACTTAAATCGCTCGAAATTTCGCCCTCCATCAAACCGGTGAGTAGTGGTGGCGGAGGTGGCGGCGGAGGTGGCGGTGGTGATTTCGCGGCTGGACTTGACGAGGAGTTAGCGATTGAACGTATCAGCGCAGCACCGGATGAGCTTGATCTACAGATCAATGAAACTCTCAGCGCGTTGAGCTCGGCCGTCACGACGAAAGCCGACTTTCTTACAAGTCAGGAACTGGAGACCGAGCCGGACGAACTCCGCGGCCGCGAACGAGGTGACAATCGTCGCCCAGGCTTTGGCAGCGGACGCGGCGGCGGTTTTGGCAGCGGCATCGGCCGAGGCGTAGGCAGTGGGATTGGCGACGGCATCGGACCCGGGAAGGGGGGGGCGGCCGAACCGCGTCGTGAAATTCGCTTCGAACCGGCAGATCTGACCGAGTATGCGCAAATGCTCGACTACTTTGGCGTGGAGTTGGGCGTTTTGGGCGTTGACGACAATCAGGTCTATTACGCCAGCAATCTGCGACAGGCCTCTCCCGTCGTGCGCGAGGGGAATCCGTCGCAAGAGGAGCGGCTGTACATGATTCCCACCGTCGGCCAATTCGCCTCGCTCGATCGCCGTCTGGTCGCGAAAGCAGGCATTGGCGACCGAGGGCAAATCGTGATGCAGTTTTACCCGCCCGAAACGCAGGCGCTATTTCAAGAGTTGGAACGTAAGTACGCAGAAGCAAAGTCGCGGCGTCCTTCCGATATCCGTTTAACGGTGTTTCGCGTCACGCGTAATGACGGGCGATTCGCCTATAGCGTTGAGGAACAGTTCTATCGCTAACCGGGGCCGTGGTTGTAAATCCGTAGGCGCACCTTTTGAATTCCGGAAGTCCGCAAGTTCATTGATTTGCAACGTCGACGATTACAAATATGTCAGCGCACGAATTCACTGCCGAACTTAGCCGACGCGGCTGGCTTGCGGAATCGCTCTCAGCAACGCTGAGCGACAAGTTGGCCGATCCTGCGCAGCCGTTATCGGCCCGCGACGTTGCCGACTTTCTCGTGCAGAAAAAGTACCTGACGCAGCTGCAATCGACTGACGCACTGAATGCACTCATCGTTCGCGGCGTTAAGGTCGACCAAGTTCAAGCGGACGGCGGAGTTCGCAGCGATATCATCCTCGATGAAATAAAAAGCGATGACGACCCAAGTAAAGACGACGCTTCACTTTTCGCTCCTTACTTAACGCCAAATCAAATGTCTTCGCGCGAGTTGCAGGCGGCCGGCGATGTCGATGGCGACGAATTCACGCTCGTTCCTCTCGAAAGCGAAGACCTGCCCGCAGACGACCCTCGTGCAGACCACTTCGCGATCACGGCGCCGGTTGAATCGTCGCTCAAAAACCGCGTCGTCAGAACGCCGGCGTACGAGCCAGTGCCGCCAAGTGCCGACGTCCCGGCCGAAACGCCGCCGCCGTCAATTTCACGCCGCATCGTCGAAAGTGGCGGACCGTCGCCCCAGCGCAAGCAACCGCCGAAGACCGCCATTCGAAAAAGCGAGTGGGATTCGCCACTGATTTTCATGGGAGGCGGCGCGCTTTTGCTGCTTTTCTTGTGTGGCGTCACGGTTTGGCTGCTGCTGCGCGGCCGCTCTGTTGATGAGCAATTGCAATTGGCAAAGCAAGCGGCGGACCAAGGCGCGTACGCCCAAGCAATCGAGCTGTATGAAACATTCGTGTCCAACTACAGCCGTCATGCGGAGCGAAGTACGGCGCGCGTCCGACTTGCCATGCTGCGATTGCGTCGCGATTTTGAAAGCGGCGAATTGGCGCGCGCTCTGGCGACTGCTCAAGAGGAGCTGCCGGCCGTGGAAGAGGAAGAAAAGTTCGCCGATTCCGCCCACGAAGAGCTCGCCGCCATCCTGCCGCAATTGGCAGGCAGGCTGGCCAGCCGCGCCGAAGCGGCGGAAAGCCGAGAACAATCGCAGGAATGGATCGATCGAGCGAATGCGGCCTTAGCTCTCGCGTCGAACCCCAAATACATTCCACCGGCCCTTGCCGATAAAGCGAAAATTGACGAAGTGCGCGCCGCCCTGTCGCGAATTGTGCGACGCGACCAGCGGCAGATCGATTTGAACCGTGCGCTGGCGGATATGGAAGCCGCGACAAACGCCGGGGACACAAACGCCGCCTACTCGGCCCAGCGGCGTTTGTTAGCGAGGCATCCAGTGCTCGCGTCAAACACTGCGCTAGCGGAGCGAGTCAAGGCGACAACGGCGGCGGAGAAGACTCGCGTCCGCTTGGTTGCCGCCGAGCAGCGCGCCGAAACCAATGAGCCGCCCGTTCCGTGGGTGGCATCGATCGCGCTTGCGATTCGACGCGGCGGCTTGCAATCGCCTTCTTCCGGCGCGGCAGCGCCTGTCTGCGTGCAGGTGGAGGGCGCCGTTTATGGTTTGGAATCCAATTCCGGGCGATTGTTGTGGCGGCGATTCGTCGGGCACGACGTGCGCGCGGGATTGGCGCCCTCTCCGGTCTCGATCGGCAACGATGTGCTCGTGATAGATACTGCTAATCATGCTTTACTGCGGCTCGACGCCAGTACGGGCCAATTGCGTTGGCGAACCGGCATTGAAGAGGATTGCGCTCGGCCGCTCGTAGCGGGAAATCGAATTTTCTTGGCCAGCGCAAACGGCCGACTCTATGTGATCGATTTGGAATCCGGTACGCGTTCCGGCTATGTCGAGTTCCCACAGCCTCTACGCACGATGCCGACCGCGGATCGACAAGAGCGCTGCCTGTATGTTGTTGGTGAACACTCGAGTCTGTATTGCCTTTCGCTTGCGGATCTCAAGTGCCTCGGCGTCTATTATTCGGGGCACGCGCCAGGCAGCGTGCAAGTCGCACCCGTAGTTATGCAAGATAAACTAGCATTCGTGGAAAACGACGGCGTGGCCAGTTGTCGGCTGCGATTGATGTCGCTCGACGCGGTGGGGAAAATCGACGCGCAAATCACCGAGCGCCGGCTGACCGGGTTGGCGGCGGCCTCGCCGCTGACATCCGGCCGACGATTAATCTTGGTGACCGATCGCGGGCAGCTCGAAGTGTTCGAGTTGGGCGGCGGCGCCGGCGACGAAGTGCTGTCGCGCGTTGCCACGCGCGATGCGACCGACGAACAGCCACTCGTACGCCATGTTGCCATTGCTGACGGACATTTATGGATCGCCGATCGTCAGCTAACCAAGCACGCTGTTTTGCCAACCGGCAACCGGCTGCCGGTCGTCAGTACTGATAATGATTATCGCGGGGCTACCTTCGACCATCCGCTGCAAACAATTGGGCAGACAATCTTTCATGCGTATCGTCCAAAGGGCCGGACCGGAATTGTTGTCGGCGGAATGGACAGCCGAGATGGTCGTGTTCTTTGGGAAACGAGCTTGGCCATTCCGTTGGCCGGTGCGCCCGTTGTTGACGAGGCGTCGCAATCGATCACTGCGGTAACCACGAACGGCAACGCATTTCGCCTGGATGCCGCGGCCATTCGCGCAAAAGTGAGTAGCCAACCACTGGTCGCGACTGGCGCGCCGGCTCAACCCCCGATTTTGCTCGAGAGCACGGATCTGGGCACGGGTCGCGCCGCATTTTCCGCACCTGGCGTCGATCGAGTGTTGGTCGTCCAGGCCTCTCCGAATGGGCCCGCTCCGAACTGGGTTTCACTTCCAGCACCACTCGCGTGCCCGGTAAGTCGTTTTGGTGAGGGCATGATAGCGCCTCTGGCGATGGGGCAGGTCCACTATTTGCATCCGACGAAAGGCGGCCAGTTGGCCGTTCCATTTCAACCCCTGTTGGCTCCCGGAACCGCCATGCGATATACGGCGCCTGGCGTCGACGGTAATGCATTGCGACAATTCGTAATTTCCGACGGCCAGGCGCACGTTTACCTGGTCAAGCTTACGGAGCAACCTCAGCTGAGCTTACAAGCCGTAGCGCAGATCAGCGTCGGGACCGACCCAATCGTTTCCCCGATGGCGATTATGAGAGGCCTCGCGCTGGGCGTGACAAAGAGCTCGCGTCTGGCAAGTTTTCGCCTTCCAGACCTGGAGCCAAGCGGTGAAACACAACTGTCGGCGTCGCTTGCCTGGGGGCCTTTTGTCGTTAACGATCGCTTTTATCTGTCGACCTCTGACGGACAATTGTTGAACCTCGACAGCGACGGCAAAATCAGTTGGACGACCGCCCTTGAGCATGGCGAACTGGTTGGTCGGCCGCTCGTCGTTGCTGACGAATTGCTCATCGCCTATCGCAGTGGCGTGCTCGAGCGGAGGTCGCTGGTCGATGGGCGGTCTTTGGCGTCCAAAAATATGACTGTGCCGCTGACGGCCGGCCCCGCCTTGTTCCTCACTCGAATTGTGTTAGCAAGTCACGACGGCACGGTGCTGATCGTCGATCGACCGTGAGGTGTGTCATGCAAATCGCCGTGGCATGCCGAACAAACTTAATTGCATTCTTCATTGCGCTGTGGTTTTCGCAATTGATGGCTTCGCCGGTCGCCGCGCAATCGCGCCTGCTCGACCGCGAACCATTTGATCAGATCATCCTCAATCAGGCGAACGGCGGCAACGTATTGGATGTATTTCCATTAACATTGTCGATGCGGCCCCTTACGGTGTTACCGCAAGAGGGGCGGCTGCCTGTCAGGCTGCTTGATCGCCCCGATGAAACATTTGAAGTCACCTGGTCGCACGTGGCCCAAGTTCGCGTCTACGAACAGATTTTGCTCGACGAGGCCCGCCGTCTTGTGTCCGCGCGAGAGTTCGACGAGGCCTATGACTATTTCTCACGCTTGCTGATTAGTTACCCAAGCTTGCCAAACCTGAACGAGTCAGTGAATTTATTCTTGCGGCAAAATGCGCTGCAGCTTCATCAGTCGCAGCAAGACGAGCGCGCCTTGTCATTGCTCCTCACGCTTGCCGAGCGAAATCTGGCAGACCCTGGCTTGCCAAACGCCGTTGAAGTCGTGGCCGGTGAGATCATCGAAAGCCATTTGCGCGACCAAGATTATACTTCAGCTCGGGCGGTCTTGAACTTGTGGCAGACAAAGTTCCGAAACATTGCCACGCCCGCGGCGACGGCCTGGCAGAACCGTTTCGAAGCGGCCGCGGAACGGCAATTAGTGGATGCACGCAGACTGGCGGACGAAAAGCAATTCTTTGCCGCACGCCAGGCCGCCCAACGGGCCCTTGCCATTTGGCCGACGCACCAGCCGGCGGCCGATTTCTTGGCAAGAATTCAGCGTGAGTCACCGTCCGTGGTCGTCGGCGTTTTGGAAACGGCGCCACGCAAACCGTCGCACCGCATAGACGACTGGGCAACGCGTCGAGCAAGTCGCCTCACTCAGCGGTTGCTTGTCGAACAGATTGGTTTCACGTCCGAAGGAGGCGAGTATGCATCGCCTTGGGGCCAACTGTTGCCCGACGAGAGCGGGTTGTCACTTAAATTCAAACTCGCACGCAACGAACCAGCGCGCAGTGCAGGCGGTGAGTCACTTCCGGCCGACGAATTGGCCAGGTTGTTTCTGTCAATGGCCGATCGACAAAGCGCTCGATACGATGCTCAATTCGCCGACCTGCTGGCAGGAGTTGCGATCGTGGCCGGCAATACTGTCGAATTGCAATGGAAACGCGCCCACGTGCGGCCGGAATCGTTGCTTCTCGTGCAGCCACCTTCGGAAAGTGCAGCTCAGTCTTCGGACCCTGCCGACGCTTTAGGCACGTCGTTCAAGATCGTAGATTTTAATCCAGACAAGGTTGTTTACGTTTCCAATATGGTGGCTGCCGATCGCCGTGCAAATTCATCGACGGAAATGCAAGTGCAGTCCGTCGTGGAGCAATCCGTCGCCGACGATCATGCGGTCGAGGCCCTGCTCGCCGGCGATATCGACGTGTTGGATCGCGTCCCGCCGTGGCATCTCGCACAATTGCGCGTGGCGAACGGCATCCGTCTCGTGCCATACCGCTTGCCCACCGTTCATGTGTTAATTCCAAACTTTGACCGGCCACTCGCGGCCAAGCGAGAGTTTCGCCGGGGCTTGTGCTACGGCATCGATCGCCGCTGGATCGTCGACCGCGTGCTCCTGGGCGGAGCTAGCCAGGCCGGGTTTGATGTAATTAGCGGACCTTTTCCGGCCGGCGCGTCACTTAGCGATCCGATTCGCTATGCCTACAACAATCAAGTCACGCCGCGGCCGTTCGAGCCTAGACTGGCGACCATTTTAATGACGGTCGCTTGGGCCGGTCTCCAAAAGTCGTCGGGCGCCTCGAGCGAAGCGGCGCTGCCCGAATTGCCGCAGCTCGTACTCGCCCACCCCAAAGATCCGATCGCGCTGGTCGCCTGCCAATCGATCCAAACCCAGCTCGGTCGCCAAGGCCTAACCGTCGTGTTACGACAATTCACAGCTGAGGAACTTTCGGCCGGGCCGATCGATTGCGATTTTCGTTACGCCGAGCTGGCAATTTGGGAGCCGGTCACCGACGCGCGGCGAATCATCGGCCCGGGCGGATTGGCTGGGAACGCGGCCAGCCCGTATATCCGGGCCACTCTGCGGCGTCTCGACGAAGCGACGAATTGGAAAGACGTCCGCGCGACGTTGTCCGAGCTGCATGAAATCGCGCATCACGATCTACCGGTCATCCCGTTGTGGCAAACCGTGAATTACTTCGCTTATCGGGATACTATCAGCGGAATCGGCGATTCACCGTTGACGTTATATCAAAATGCTAGCGCATGGCGAATCACGCCCCGCGGCGCTGGGCGTGGGACTGATCGTTAGCTGCGAGTAGAACGTGGGACATCGATCCTCCAACATCGTGAACGTCAGAACCGTCATCGCCGTATTGGCGCTGTTCGCGTTTGCTTGGCCAACACTAGCGCCCGCGCAGCCGGTCGAATGGTCTCTGCGGCCGTATCGCATCAACGCGCTGCTAGCGGTCGACGGACCAGGCGGCGCCACAGATCCGCTCGCCCAAACGTTGTCCAATTTCCTGTCGCAACGAGTCGCAGTGGGCGTCGGCCCATTGTGGGAATTCGAAATTGAAGTGACGGCTGGCGGCCAGCGACGACGAATCCTCGATCACATTGAAGCATTTGACAGTGAATCATCGGCTGGAATCGACGATTCAGGCGACAAGCTTGTGTTGCTGGTTGTTCGCAAAAGCGTCAGTGGGTACGAGCTGTCGGCACGCGAATTCGATACGCACGTACAAAGGTGGGGGCCCGTATTGCGACGCGATGCGCCGCAGCAGTCAGCGCTGGCCGAACAGTTGTTTGATTTATTGTGGCGCGTGGTCGCGCCGTTGGCGCAGGTGGAAGTGGATGCGAAAGACCCGCTGAAAGTGA
>Ga0190275_10004217_pt1 | contig 10349 bp, 10 predicted proteins | sample Popmic550T_FD_133745 | JGI IMG/M metagenome (GOLD analysis project Ga0190275, IMG submission 133745) | Populus adjacent soil microbial communities from riparian zone of Yellowstone River, Montana, USA - 550 T | ecosystem: Environmental > Terrestrial > Soil > Riparian zone > Trees stand | place...
CAGCTCGGCGCCCTCCTTCATCACATCGAGCTTCTGGGGCGCCGTCAGGAGCTCCTCCGAGATGGGGAGCCCAGGCTGGCTCTTCGGCGTGAACTCGAACGACACGCCGCCCGAGCCTGGCCCCGCGGGAGCCACCTCCACCGTACGCCCCCGCGCGCCCGCCTCCGCGATGGTGACCCGGCAGGACCTCCCCCGCTCCACGGTCAGCACGCCGTTGCTGAGCGGGCAGTCCGCCTGCAGCTCCTCCGCCTTGACCGGGCGCGGCTTGAGGAAGCGATCGCGCAGCCGCTGACGCTCCCCCTTGGACATGGAGGAGCGGCCCGCCCGGGAGTTGTCCGTGGCGCCCAGGCCCACGCCCAGCACGTACAGCGCGACGCAGAGGAAGAGCGCCAGGAGGAGCACCACGGTGAAGGGCTTGGGAGCGGGCATGGCGCGGTACCGGAGCGGGGTGGCTAGGGAATCTGCCTCTGGGGGAGGGTGAGGCTCCGGCTTGGGCCGCGGAGGAACTCCTCGTTGACCCTCGGGAGCCTGTCGCTCCGGATGCACCTCCCGGCCACGCAGGAGAAGAACCGGGGACAGATCGGGCACCTCACCGGGGCCTGCTGGCACTTGCCGGCCTGGCAGAACCCGGAGATGCAGACGCCGTTGGACGAGCAGCTCTGGCCGTTGGGCAGGAGGCAGATGTTGTTGGTATGGCACTGCGAGGGAGCCCGGCACTCGGCGCTGCTCTCGCACTTTCCATCGTCCCGCATGCACTTGCCGTCCTTGCAGTAGAGGCTGGTGCACTGCCCGTCGCCCGTGCAGGCTTCACCCGGCGCACCCAGGCACGTCTTCGTCCCCAGCAGGGAGGCGCACTTCTGCCGGGGAGGGCAGGTGTCGCCAGAGCCGCAGTTGCGTCCCAGCTCAGCCTCCTGGCACGTGCCCGCCTCGCAGTGTGCCGAGAGGCACTGTCCGTTCTCCTCGCAGCCCTTGAAGCCGAGCTCGCCCAGGCACACACCGCCCTCCTCGCTCGAGCACGCCAGGCCCTTGCCGCACGCCGCCCCCTCGCAGGGCTCGCCGAGCTCAGGGCCTCCTCGGCTCGCCAGGATGGCCACCACGCCGCCGCCGATGATGAGCACCCCCGCCGCCACCGCGACGATCCACCACGGGAATGCCTTCTTCTTCACCGGCGCCGCCTCCGGGACGGTGAAGGACACCGTGGGCCCGTCCGCGTACTGTTCATCCGGGTTGCCCACGTCCGACACCAGCAGGTGGAATGTGTAGCGGCCTGGCGGCGTCCCCGGCGGCACCTGGAACTTCACGATGAACTGCTGCGTCCCATCCTGGGCGAAGTCCCGCTCCTCTCCTCCGGAGATGCTCGCCCACTCGCGGCGGGCCTGCCCGTCCATCATCAACGTGGCGCGTGCGCGGACGGGGGCACGCAGGGCATTGGACACGGTGAAGGCCAGCTCTCCTTGCCCGTTGTGGGTCAGGCTCACCGACTCCGTGGCGGCCGTGATGTCGAAAGCGCGTGGCATCAACTTGCTCCTGGCTGAGGCAGCTGCGCGAAGTGCAGCTCGTAGGTGACGTAGGCGGGCTTCTCCAGCTCGATGATCCGCTCCAGCATGGGCCGGTGTGGCGCCAGCTCCGCCGGGGCGCGCACGCGAATGTGGAAGGGCCGGGGCAGGCCGTCCGGGCCAGGCACCCGCTCATCCAGCTCGAAGTCCTTGCGGCCCGTGGCGGTGGACAGAAACAGCAGCAGCCCGCGCGCCGTCCCCCGCCACCGCGACAGCTCCACCCCGGCGGCCACCAGCTCGCGCAGGCGCCCCAGCCCCGTCGTCACTGGCAGATCCAGATCCACCCAGCGCGCGAGGAAGGGCACGAAGCGCTCTGGCGCCCGGCGCGGATCGAAGAGCGCGTCCAGCTCCTCCAGCGTGGCCTCCGAGGGAGCGTGGAGCACGTCCATCACCCCGAGCAGCGCCATCAACGGGCTGCCCTCGCGGGAGGTCCGCTGGAAGAGGCCGGGCAGCAGCCGAAGGATCTCAGCGCTCCTCATCGTCCGTCACCACCTCCAGCTCGTGAGAGCCGGAGCACAGGAGCCAGGTGGGCGGCAGCGTCACCTTCTCGGTGAACTCCCGCGTGGAGCAGGGCTCGTACCGCTCGCTGCCCGCGGGCCGGCGGAACACCCCGCCCGGGCCTCCCGCCAGGAGCGGTGCGCCCTCGGGGGCCGTGGCCAAGGCGTAGACGGGCTGGAAGAGCCGCTCGGCCTCGCGGAGCGGCAGGCCACTGCCCACGTCCGGCCGCTGCCAGGCGGAGTTGGGGCGGCTCGCGTCCTGCCACAGCACGCCCACGCGGTGCGAGCCGGCGTACACGGTGGAGCCGGCGAAGGCGAGCGCCAGGCAGCTCCCCCCGTCCCAGCCCTTGTCGAAGGCGCGCCACCCGTCCGGTGGCTCCGCGCTGCCCAGCAGCTCGCGGCTCAGGCAGCCCTTCCCGGGATCCGAGCCGCTGGCCGCCGCCAGCCCGGCCCAGAGGAAGGAACGCGGCCCATCCCGCTGAACCTCGAGCACGCGCACATCCTGGCCGCGCAGTCCGATGGAGCGGAAGGTGCTGCCGCGGCCCCCAGCGCTGGAGAGGAAGACGCCGGTCTGTCCCATCCCCGCCACCGCGACGCTCACCCCGCCTCGCACCTCGGCCGTGGCGGCCACGGCGAAGAAGCCCAGGTCCTGGTTGTTGGGGTCCACCAGCACCTGCAGCGGTGTGGCGCCGGGCCTCATCGCCAGCTCGAAGAGGCCCACGCGCGTGGCAATGAGCAGCACGGGGGTGCCATCGCGCAGCGTCCACGCGAGATCCTCCACCGTGTCCAACGTGTGCGTGGCGCGGTCCCACGTCTCCCCGCAGTCCGTGGTGACGCGGAGCCGCGAGCGCTGCTCCTTGTCGTCGATGAGCCGGCACGCCACCGCCACGAGCCCGGCGCGGCCCGGGTGCGCCTCCACCACCTCCACCTGCTCGCCCGCGAAGCGTCCCACGGGCTCCCACCCGTCTCCCGCATTCACCGAGCGGAACAGCGTCTCGCTTCCCCCCGCATAGAACGTCCGTGGCTGGAAGCTGTCGGCGACCAGCGTGCGCACCTCCTGCGGCACCTCGTCCACGCGCAGCCGCACCCGGTCCACGAAGCTGACGCCCGGCTCGGACAGGAGGATGTCGTAGACGTGCGAGGCCCGGAGCGCCTGGCCGAAGCCCCAGCCCCCCGGCCGCAGCGCAGAGGGCAGCGGCGTGAGGGTGCGGTAGAGGCGCTCCAGGAGCCGCTGCCGCAAGGCCGTGGCGTCCTCCGCCCGGTGGGCCACCACGCGCGCCAGCACGCTCAGGACTTTGTAGCGTCCCCAGTCCACCCAGCACTCGGTGCCGAGCGGCCTGCGCTCCTCCAGCTCCTTCTGGATGCGGGCGCGCGCCTCCTCCGTCTCGTGCTGGCGCAGCGCTGTCACCGTCACCCCTTCGCCATAGCGGCCCTGCACCTCCGGCGGCAGGTGGGGCACCAGCAGCACCTCCACCGTGCCCGCGGGCGCGTGCGCCCAGATCTGCGCCAGGGTGACGGCCTTGGCGCGCGCCACCGCTCCCGAGGCCCGCAGCGCGAGCAGCTCGAAGTCCTCTGCCGTGATGGCCCGCCGCAGCGAGTGCAGTTCCTGAGGCCCGCGCACCAGCGCGTTCTCCAGCGTCTCCGCGGGCCGTCCCCCCACGGCGGGCTGAGGGTTGGTCACCTTCACCCCGGGGATGGGATCCTTGAGCACCTCCAGCGTGTTCGCGGCGACGTTGCCCGAGGCGCCTCCCCTCCGCCGGTACCAGAGCAGGATGGCGCGCCCTGCCGGGGGAATGGCCGCCAGCGCCCGAGCCTCGTCCAGCGTGCCGTCCTCTCCCGTCATGCGCGCGGCGGGAGCAAAGGTGATGGTGCCCGTCATCCGGTCCACCACGTACGCGGGCTCGTCCGGAGCCAGATAGGCGAAGTCATCCACCTCCTGCCAGATGCGGTAGGTGCGGCCCTCGTGCTTGCGTGCCGGGGCGCGGCCGTCCAGCTCACCGGCCGCCGCCTCCACGCCCACCACCAGATCCAACGAGTCTCCCGTGGGAGCGACAATGGGGGGCCGGCGCGCCCGCACCGAGAGGCCCGGCTGGCCGGTGCCCTGGCCCGCGAGCTCCGCGTCCACCTGCTCGAAGTGGTAGGCCCTCACGTCCACCTCGGTCTGCCCCGCGGGGATGCGGGCCGCGTCCGCCGTGAGGAAGACCACGGGCTCGGTGCCTGCGCTCGAGCGCGCCAGGGTGACGCGGGTGCCACGGGGAATGTCCACCGGGTGCTCGGCCGGGCGGCTCACGCTGAAGCGCAGCGCCACAGAGGCGGCTGCCGGAGGCTGGAGGCGCACGCCCAGCAGCCGGAGGAACTCCACATAGGCCTTCTCCGGCAGCCGGTTGAGCCGGTAGAGCATCGTCTCCGTCAGGTGCGCGAAGGCCTCCAGCAGCACCATGCCCGGATCATGCGGACTCAAGTCGGTCCACTCCGGGCAGGCCTGGGTGATGTGGGCCCGTGCCTGCTCCAGCAGCTGCTGGAACGTCCGATCATCCAGTTGCGGGGACGGGAGCGACATCAGCCAGGACCTCCCGCGAGCACGAAGGGATAGATGAACCGATCGCCGCGCTGGGTGGAGCGCACCCGGTACTCCACGCTGATGTCCAGCCGCCACGCCTCCTCGCGACTGCGGCCGGCGTCCACCTGGAGCAGCTGGATGCGCGGCTCCCAGCGCTCCAGCGCACGGCGCACGTAGTAGATGGCGAGCCCCGCGGTGGTGTCGTCGTTGGGCGAGAAGGCCAGCCGGTGCAGATCACAGCCGTACTCTGGCCGCATGACGCGCTCTCCCGGGAGCGTGGTCAGCAGCAGCAGCACGGCCTGACGGATGGCGGCGTGCTCCTCCACCATGTCGACGGAGCCCGTGGCGGCGATGCGCAGCCCCGCCTGCTCCTCGCCCATGTCGAGGTCCGGGTGCACGAAGCGCCAGGCGCGGTAGCGGGGCGCGTTCATCCTGCCTCCGTGACGAGCAGCTGCCCGGGAGCGTTCACCTTGTACTCGACGACTCCAGGCGGCGTGCCGTCCGTGAGCCCCCTCACCGTGTCCAGGCAGACGGGCTTCCCGTCGATCCGGATGAACGAGGAGTAGCCCTCCTTCACAGCGAGCGTGTTCGTGCAGGGCTTGATGGTGGGGCCGATGTTCGGGCACCCCGCGATGGGCCTTCCCTCCGGATCCGCCCGCACGAGCACGGGCCGCCCCTCCACGGTGACCCAGGACTGCGAGGCCACGATCCCCACCTTCCCCAGCTCATGGGCGCACACCAGCAGGGCGTCGACAGTCAGGAAGCGCATTCACCCTCTCCGGAAGTCGATGGATTGCCCGCGAATGACCACCGGCTGACCGGGGGCCTCGATGTCCAGCGGCACCTTCGAGTGGAGGCGCACGCCAGAGGGCGTCAGCTCCAGGTAGCTGCCCGTCCCATCCTCCAGGCGGAGCGTCCGGCCCTGGTCGTCGAACACGAGCTTGTGTCCCCCCGCCGTCCGCGCCGAGTAGCGGCGCACCGCGCCCCCCTCGACGCCCGAGTCCGTAGGGGCCTGCTCACCGAAGAGCCCGCCCAGCACCACGCCGCGCGCGGGATCTCCGTCCGCCAGGACGAGCAGCACCTGATCGCCCACGTCCGGCAGCATCACCAGCCCCCGGCCCGAGCCGGCCCCCAGGCTCAGCACCTGCATCCACTCTGTCTCCACACCGCCATAGGCGGGCAGCGTGGCGCGCACCCGGGCCAGCCCCTCCGGATCATCCACGCGGCTCACCACGCCCAGCGTCGCGCCCGAGGCATGCGTCCGGGCCTTGCGCTGCGGCGGCGCCGAGGACAGCTCCGAGACGAAGCCTCGCTGGACATCCAGCACATGGTTGACGGCGGTGAGCACGTACCGGCCGGCCGCAGCGGGGGTGATGCCGCGCACCTCCACCCGCGCACCTGGGCGCAGCCGCGCGTCTCCCTCCGCCAGGGCGGTGAGCACCACCTCCCGGGCAGTCCGGTGATCCAGCTCCGCCTGGGCGGCGGCCTCGGCGTGGGCATCCCCCTCCGCCAGCTCGTTGACGAGGGCGCGCTCGCCAGGGCTTCCGAGGAGCCCGGGGGGGGCCTCCACTTCCACCCTGCGTCCCTGCCGGGCCTGGGAGGTGCGGGCGGAGTGGTGCCGGGCCCGGAGCGGATCCCACCCGTCCGCGGAGACCCCGCGGCAGGCCGGATCTCCATTCACCTCCACGGTGGCCTCCAGGAGCGACTCGCCGAGCAGCAGGGGCAGGGGCTCGCCTTCGCCCTCCAGCGTCATCAACCGCAGCGCGCCCTCTCGGAGCACCAGGTACATGCCGCAGCGGTCCGCCAGCTCCGTCAAGAAGTCGAGGTCCGATTGGCCGTGCTGGACGAGCTGCCGCCAGAGCGGCCCCGGCGAGGCGGCATCCACGGAGAGTCCCAGGTCCGCCACCAGCTCCCGTGCCACATCCCCCAGCGTCACCTGAACGTGCGCCCGCACCGGCTGGCGCTTGCGCAGGCGGTGGAGCACATCGTAGCCGCGCACGCGCACCTCGCGCGGCGCACCGGCCACGTGAGCGTACTCGACCGCGGTCACCTCGCCTGTGAAGAGGGGCTCGGACTGGGCCGCGGTGGACACGCGCAGCGAGGTGCCGGGAGCAACCCCGTTGGAGGCGAGGGGCCCGCGCGGATCCTGGAAGATCAGCTCGCACAGGGTGGGCAGGGACAGCCGCTGCTGGACGCGCACCGAGCCCAGGCTTCGCAGCTCGGTGGGTGGGAGCGGTGTCCCCCCCAGCTCGATTGTCAGCGAGGGCAGGCCGCGGAAGCCGCTCATGTCCCCCCCCGCAGCGCCTGGGCCGTGGGCAACCGGAGCACCGTCCCCGCCGGGATGCGCATCGGATCGTCAATGCCGTTGAGCGCGGCGACGAGCCTCCAGAGCGAAGGATCTCCGTAGTATTGATGGGCGACCTCGTCGAGGCGCTGGCCCGTGACGGGAGGCTGTCCTGGCTCTCCCCCGGCGCCCAGCACCTCATGGGCCTCGAAAGACTCCGGCGACAGCCGCTCCTCCACCTGCTCCGCGGTGAGCCCAGCGGGCACGGGCGGAACCTCGGCGGACTCGGAGGCAGCCTCTTCGACACGCACCAGGCGCATGCGCACCCAGGAGCGCTGGGGCGCACCGGAGGGGGTGAAGTGCTCCCACCGCTCGGCGATGGAGGCGACGACGACGGGCTCATTGAGCCGCTTGCCCCAGACGATCCTCATTCGAGGAGGACGGCCAAAGCCTCCCTCCGCCACGCTGTTCTCCGCGAGCCGCCACAGCGGCTGGGTGAGATCGCGCACGTCCTCGGTCTGCACGGAGGAGCCCAGCAGGGAGACGTCGAAGAGCAGCTCCAGCAGCAGCTCCGTGGTTCCTCCGCCCGTGAAGAGGAGCGGATCCTCCGTGGGCCCTCCCCCGGCGCTTCCTCCTCCCACCGCACGCCTCGGACGAAGGCCCGCGGTGCGGCGCACCACGAGTGTCTCGGGGTTGAGGAGGGCGCCGATGCGCTCTCCACTCGGCTCCAGGAGAAAGGCCACGCGCTCCATCACTCGCCTCGCTGTTCACGGTCGAGCCGGCTCAGCCGCTCCCACTGACGCAGCAGCGCTACCGCCTCCGGCGACTCGGCGGGAGGAGGCTCGGGGAGCTCGGGCCACGGTCCACTCCGGTGGGCCTCGAAGGGCTCGGGGTCCGCGCCAGGAGGCGTCACCCGCTTCGGCTCCGCCGCCTCCGCCAGAGCCGGCCAGGAGCGCGTGATCAGCGCCTGCAGATCCTCCTGGGGCTCCTGCGCGGGAGCCCCCCTGTGCTCCCCCCTTGGCTCTTCACCCCAGGGATAGGCCACGGTGGGACGCTCGTGAGGCTCGGCAGCGGCCGTGAGCCGGTTCTCCGGACGCCAGAGACGAGGCGGAGTGGGCGTCGGCCTCCGTTCCTCGACCGGAGCGGAGGCCCGTGTCCCTTCTGGCTCCACCGGAGCGCGCGGCTCGAACCGTGGAGCGGGCGGCCGAGGCCCGGAGGCTGGGCGTGGCACCGGCGCAGGCTCTTCGCTCCGAGGAGGAACGACGGTGGAGTCCTCCCGATGCTCGGGGCGGGGCACGGGACGATCCACCAGACGCTCCACACGGGGCGACTGGAAGACCGGCGCCGGTGCCACAAGAGGAGTGGAGGTGGCGGGCTGCTCGAGCGCGGGCGCTCCGGGAGCCTCGGCCCGCTGGGCCACACGAGGTGGCGCGTGGAGCTCGCTCACGACGGGCGAGCCCTGCGGTGAAGACGATGCCCATGAAGCCTCGCCATTCCCCTCGGCGCGCTCTTGAGTGGGAGGCAGGGGCATGGGGGCCGGAGCTCCCTCCCCCGTCTGCGCCGCCCGCTGCGTCACGGGAGATGGCTGCAAGACGAGTGGCTCCGGTGAGACGGCCCGTGGAGCCACGGCCCTGTTCGCCCTGGGCCCAGGCCCGTTCTGCCCGTGCCGCCGAACGAACTCCATCCAGTCCGCAGGAGGGCCGGCCTTCAGTCCCTGGGCATCCTTCAGCCAGCCCGTGGGAGGTCCATCGAGGGAAGCAGCCTCGCGCGGGGCCTCACCCTCCCGCGGAGTCCCCTCCTCCTGCGGTGCAGGCAGGGACTCGGCGGGCTTGGCGAGCACCGCGTCCGCCCAGGCTCTCACCCGGCGTGCCAGGGTGCGCGCCAGCGAGCCTCGCCACCCTCTCTCAGAGCGCTCATCCACGGTTGATGGACTCGAAGGTGAGGACGAGCCGCGCGATGGCGACCTGGTTGCTGAGAGCGTCGAACGCGGCCACCTCCCAGTCGCAGGGCCAGCAATCCAAGAGGTTGTACCGGAGCATCTCGGTCAACCCATCCATCCCCAGCATCAGCACGGACACGTTCTTGCGCTGCGGCTGGCCGCTCATCGAGGCGAGGAACCAGTTCCACAGCTCGGGCGAGGCGGTGAAGCCATAGCTCAGCGTCAGCTGTCCCATGTTGAGCTGGCCCGCCAGCTTGCGCGTCACCGTGCCTCCGCCTCCCTCGCGGTAGGGGATGACCTTCACCTCGGCGCGCAGCCCGCCGCACTGGATGAAGTGCCCCTCTGTCACCCCATCGATGAGCAGCTTGAAGTTGTAGGCCCGGAACGGATCCACCAGCGCGCCCGGCTGGTTGCCCGCATCCTGCGAGGGCGGCGGCGTCTCGGGGGCTTTTGCCTCAGCCATTCTTCACCTCCTCCAGCTCCGCGCCACCAGCGTGCTGGCCAATGCGGAAGATGATGAACTCGGCGGGCTTCACCGGCGCCAGGCCGACCAGCGCCACCACCTGCCCCGCGTCGATGCTCTCGGGCGGGTTGGTCTGCTCGTCGCACTGCACGAAGAAGGCCTCCTCCTCGGAGCGGCCCAGCAGCGCGCCGTCGCGATACAGGCGCAGCAGGAAGGCGCCCACGTCCCGGCGGATGTTGCCCCAGAGCGTCGGATTGTTCGGCTCGAACACCGTCCACCCGGTGCCCAGGGCGATGGACTCCTCCACGAAGTTGAAGAGGCGACGCACATTGAGGTACCGCCACTCGCTGTCGGCGCCCGCCACCGTGCGCGCGCCCCACACGCGGATGCCCCGGTTGGGGAAGTAGCGGATGCAGTTGACGCCGTTGGAGTTGAGCTCCGCCTGCTCCTCGGGGGTGATGTGGCGCACGAGGTTGCCCGCGCCGTACACCACCTCGTTGGCCGGCGCCTTGTGCACCCCGCGGGACACGTCGGTGCGCGCGTAGATGCCCGCCATGTGCCCGGAGGGCGGCACGAACTTGTTGCCCCCCGAAGCCGGGTCGAACACCTTGACCCAGGGCCAGTACAGGGTGGCGAAGCGCGAGTCGTAGTTGGCGCCACGGGTGCGCCACTCGTGCAGCCGCTGGGGGTTGAGACCCGGCGGCGGGTCGAGGATCGCGATCCGGTCGCCCATGAGCTCGCAGTGCGCGATCATCCCCAGCTGCACGGCCTTGAAGGTCTCGAGGTCGATGACCTCCTGCTCCAGCGCGGCGGCGAGGTCGGGCACCGAGACCATCGTGATCTCGTCGATCGCCTCCAGGCCGCTGAAGCCGGTGCGGTCGGCGGCGTCGCCCACGTAGTCGGCGGCGCCGAGGTTCTCGGTGGTGGGAGGCTGCGGGACCGGCTCCTGCTCGGTGAGCACGGCCTGCCCGGCGGTGAGGGTCGCCAGCGCCCCGCCGGACTGGGTCTCCTCCAGCTTGATGAGCTTCGACGCGGTGTTGACCTTGGTGG
>Ga0190275_10004218_pt1 | contig 10348 bp, 8 predicted proteins | sample Popmic550T_FD_133745 | JGI IMG/M metagenome (GOLD analysis project Ga0190275, IMG submission 133745) | Populus adjacent soil microbial communities from riparian zone of Yellowstone River, Montana, USA - 550 T | ecosystem: Environmental > Terrestrial > Soil > Riparian zone > Trees stand | place...
CCGAAGCCGATGAGCAGCAGCACATACAGGAACAGCTGGAGGTCGAAGTGTCGCCAGTCCCGGCCCCGGAACGATTCGACGAACGTGGCGGTCGCGACACCCATCGGTCAGTTCGCCGTCACGAGGCTGAAGTCGTTCGGATCCAGCCGGAGGTCGACGTCGAGCTCGTAGTACAGCTGGAGGAAGTACTTCACGACTTCGGCCGACACGTTCCCTGGCACCACCGCGGAGTAATTGAAGCTCACGATCGCGAGCTCGGCGTCGGTGGCGCCGGCGGCGCTCGGCAGGTACGCGACGAACCAGGAGTGGAACGGCAGCGTGCCCTCCTCGGTGAGCTCGCCGAACTCCGCCGTGCCCGTCTTGCCCGACAGCGCCCCGGGCAGCTTCAGGTCGCGGATGTTGTAGGCGTGCCCGGAGGTGATCACCTCGCGCGCGCCGACCCGCATCGTGCGCAGCGTGGCCTCATCGGCCGCGATCTCGTGGATCACCTCCGGCTCGTATGCCTCCACCAGCTCGCCGCTGGCGTCGGTCTCCCCACGCACGATCATCGGCCGCATCAGCGATCCACCATTTGCGACGGCGGCGTACGCGTTCAGGATCTGGATCGGCGTGACGGCGATCACGTTCTGCCCGATCCCTGCCTGCGCGAGCTCACCGGTGAACACGCCGGATCGACCCTGCTGGCGTGCCCACTCGGTGCTGGCGATGATCCCCTCCTCCTCGGATGGCAGCCGCACGCCCGAGAGGCGGCCGAACCCCAGCTCGTTCGCCCATTCGGCAAGGGGATCGATGCCGGTCTCCACGGCCATCTGATAGAAGAAGGTGTCCGAGCTCTTCGCGAACGCATCGACCATGGCCAGCGGACCGAAGCCCTGGCGGTTCCAGTCGTAGAGGCATTCTCCGCGCGGGGCGCCGGGGATCTGGTAGCAGCCGTACGTGGGCCAGAGGCGATCGGGCGTCGTCACGCCCTCCTCGAGTGCCGCGATCCCCGTGACGAGCTTGTAGGTCGATCCGGGTGGGTAGATGTCGCTGATGGCGTGGTTCCGCAGCGGCCGATCCGGATCGGCGAGGTAGACGTCGTAGTCATCGGTGCTGATGCCGTCTGCGAACTTGTTGTTGTCGTAGGCCGGGAGCGACACCATGGCCAGGATCTCGCCCGTCTGCGGATTCATGACCACGGTCACGCCCTGGCTCACGTCGGCCACGTCCATGCCCCAGGTGAGCGCCTGCGTTGCGAGGCGCTGGACATCGGCGTCGATGGTCAGCATCAGGTTGGTGCCGGCGATCGGTTCGCGAATCGTCTCGATCACCTTCAGCTGACGGCCGGACGCATCGCGCTCCACGAGCTGCGAGCCGTACGTGCCCCGCAGGGCGTCCTCGAACGAGGCCTCAACTCCCGCCTTGCCGATGACGTCGTCGCGCAGGTATCCGTCGACCTCGAGCGCCAGGAGCTCTTCGCGGTCGATCGGCCCTGTGTAGCCGACGACGTGTGACAAGAGTCCCCCGCCTGCCTCACCGGTCTCGTCGAGGTACTGGCGGATCGGCTCGACGGCGATGAAGACGCCGGGCAGGTCCTCGGCCTCCTCGCCGATGAGCAGTGCAGCTTCCCGGGTCACGCCGCGCTGAACGGGCACCAGGTCGAACGGTGAGCCGCTGAACGCGTCGAGGCGCGCCCGCAGCACGGCACGGTCGGCGCCCGTGAGCTCCGCGACCCGTCGGATGACACGCGATCGGTCCGCAGCGGAAAGGTCGGCCGGCCGAATCCTGACAGTCCACGAAGGGATGCTGACCGCAACCGGCCGTCCCGTGCGGTCAAAGATCAGGCCCCGCGGTGCCGGTATCGGGACCTCGACGGTGCGGTCGGCGGCTGCTCGATCCGCGTAGACATCGCCGCTCACCACCTGGAGCTGGAAGAGCCGACCGCCGAGCGCGACCAGCAGGATGACCGCCGCCACCGCGAAGGCGATGAATCGGCCCCTGGAGCGATGAAGGTCGACGCGCCCGTCGTTCAGGTCCGCCATCAGATCACCAGGCCGGTGCCTCCTCCGGCGTGTAGCGCTGAGCGAGCACACGCGCGGGATAGAGGAGGAGCGCGACGATCGCCGCATTGAGCAGCGCCGCCGTCAGCAGGACATCGAAGGGCGGAGCCGCTGCCACCGCGTCGGTCACCAGCTGGGAGATGAGCAAAGAGCCGATATCGGCCACGATGGAGCCGACGAATGCGGCAGCGACCGGGTAGATCCAGACCAGGCCGCCGAGGATCCGGCCGCCACCGGCCACCATCGCTGCCACGATCAGGAGCAGGAGTGGAACCGAGCCGAGCGGCTCGCCGACGAGGAGGTTGGCCGTCAGTCCGGCCACGAACGCCCAGGTGACTCCGGGCAGGAACCCCGCAACGCAGGTCACGAGGACCACCGCCACGAGCACGAGGTTGGGCTTCACTCCTGCCACGACGATGACCGGGGCCAGGCCCGCGTGCACGATGCCGACGATGACGGCGAGGAGCGGGCTCAGGTAGGCGATGGGACTGACCCCCGTGGACGCGTGGCTGGAGAGCGTGAGCACCTCAAGTATACGGCCGTGGAGGGGCGTTCACGTAGGTGGTGGGCAGGGTGTGGATATCTCGTTCCACGTGAAACATCGTGTGGATAACGCTGCGCTGCCACGCGGCGGTAAGCCGCTGGTAAGCGCCTGAAGGGGTCAAAACTGGTAGAATGGACGTTGCACATCTGAACTCGCAGCGGAGCACTCGTGGTCCGGATCACGGCCTGCACGAACCAGAAGGGCGGCGTCGGCAAGACGACCACGGTCATCAACCTGGCGGCCTTCCTCGCGCTCTCCGGCACACGAACGCTCGTAATCGATCTCGACCCCCAGGGAAACGCGACCAGCGGCCTGGGCGTCGATCGTCGTTCCGTCGAACGCTCCTCCTACGACGTCCTCGTCGATCGAGCTCCGATATCGGAGCTCGTCATGGAAACGCCGGTGGGGGGCCTGGACCTCCTCCCGTCCTCTCCCTCGCTCTCGGGCGCGGAGGTCGAGCTGGTGGGCCTCGCCGGACGCGAGAGGCGGTTGACGGCCGCGCTCGCCGAGCTCGACGGTCGCTACGAGCGCGTGCTGATCGACTGTCCGCCGTCGCTTGGGTTGTTGACGGTGAACGCGCTGACGGCGGCGGATGGCGTTCTGATACCGATTCAAACCGAGTACTACGCCCTGGAGGGCCTGAGCCAGCTTGTGAACACGATTCGACGAGTCCGTGAGGGTCTGAACCCCCGCCTCGAGATCGAGGGCGTGCTGCTGACCATGTACGACGCGCGCACGAACCTCTCCGCGCAGGTCGCAAGCGAGGTGCGCCGGCACATGAATGGATCGGTGTACGACACCATCGTGCCGCGCAGCATTCGGCTCTCGGAGGCGCCCAGCCATGGGCTCCCGATCGCGCTCTACGACCCGGGCTCACGCGGTGCCAGCGCCTACCGTGAGCTCGCCGGGGAGGTGGTGGCCCGTGGCTAGCAGCCCGTCGCGCGGCTCGCGTCCGTTCGGCCTGGGGCGTGGCCTGGATGCCCTGATCCCCGGCCGCGACGATGACCGCGGCGTCCTCGAGATCGCGCTGCACCGGATCGACAACAACCCGGATCAGCCGCGGCACGCATTCGACGAGACACTACTCGGCGAGCTCGCCGCCTCGATCGCCGTGCACGGTGTGCTGCAGCCGATCATCGTCCGGGAGCTCGCCGATGGCGGGTATCAGCTCATCGCCGGCGAGCGACGCGCCCGCGCGGCCAGGCTGGCCGGGCTGCAGACCATTCCCGCGGTCGTGCGCGACACCGCCGGCGACGAAAGCTCGCTCGAGCTGGCATTGATCGAGAATCTCCAGCGCGAGGACCTGAACGCCATCGAAACCGCCACCGCGTACCGCGAGCTGATCGACCGATTCGGCATGACCCATGAGGCCGTTGCGCGCCAGGTCGGCAAGAGCCGCGTTGCCGTCAGCAACGCCCTTCGCCTGCTCGATCTCGCACCGGAGACGCGTTCGGCAATCGTGGACGGCCGGATCAGCGAGGGGCACGGTCGGGCACTGTCCGCGATTACCGTCGCCGAGTTGCAGCGCGCCGTCCTCGCCGTCGTCCTCGAGCGCCAGCTGTCGGTTCGACAGACCGAGGAGCTCGTGCGCCGCAGGCGTGCCGAAACTCCCGTCCGCGGGTCGGGCACGTTGAGCCATGACCTGCAGGACCTGGAGGCGCAGCTGCGAGGCATCCTCGCGACCAAGGTCGGCATCGTTCGTACTCGCCGGGGCGGACGCCTCGTCATCGACTTCTACTCGGACGAGGAGCTCGATCGCCTCTATTCGATCATCACCCGCGGCGCGACAGGCGGATCGGCCGCCGATGCCGCGCCACCGATCACTTCCGACCAAGAGGATCTCCCGTCAGCATGACCGTCGAACGAGCACCCAGGACACGCGCGAAGGCGTCCAGCTACACCGCCAAGGACATCGAGGTCCTCGAGGGTCTCCAGGCCGTCCGCCTGCGCCCCGGCATGTACATCGGCTCGACCGACGGCCGCGGACTGCATCACCTGGTCTGGGAGATCGTCGACAACAGCATCGACGAGGCGATGGCCAACCAGGCCACGCGCATCGACGTGATCATCCACGCCGATGGCCAGCTCGAAGTCGTCGACGATGGGCGCGGCATCCCGGTCGACCGGCACCGCACGGGAAAGAGCGCCCTCGAGGTGATCATGACCGAGCTCCACGCCGGCGGAAAGTTCGGCGGGAGCGGCTACAAGGTCTCGGGCGGCCTCCACGGCGTCGGGGCGAGCGTGGTGAACGCGCTGAGCTCGGAGATGCGGGTCGAGGTCCTTCGCGATGGCAAGCGCCACGTCCAGGAATTCGTGCGTGGCGCGCCGAAGGGGCCTGTCAAGCAGAACGGAGGAGCGCCGGAGGCGAACCGCGGCCTGGACCCGACGTGGAAGCGGAACCACGGCACCCGCACCTTCTTCAGGCCGGATCACGAGATCTTCGAGACGCTCGACTTCAGCTGGGAGACGATCAGCACCCGGCTGCGCGAATCGGCGTATCTCAACAAGGGCCTCTGGATCCGCCTCACCGACCAGCGCACCAGCTCGGAGAAAAACTTCTTCTTCCAGGGTGGCGTGACGAGCTTCGTGCGGCACCTCAACCGCCGGCGCGACGTGCTCAACAACCGGCCGATCTACGTCGAGCGGATGGTCGGCTCCACCAGCGTGGAGGTCGCGCTCCAGTACAACGACGCGTTCGCCGAGAACGTGATCGCCTTCGCCAACAACATCAACACCGTCGACGGTGGGACCCATGTCGCCGGCTTCCGTGCGGCACTGACGACGTCCCTGAACTCGTGGGCACGCAAGTCGAGCACCCTTTCCGAGAAGGAGGCCAATCTCACCGGAGACGACGTACGCGAGGGCCTCACCGCGGTCATCAGCGTCAAGCTGACCGATCCGCAGTTCGAGGGCCAGACGAAGGCGAAGCTGGGCAATGCCGACATCAAGGGCATCGTCCAGAACGTGGTCACCGAGGGGATCATCCAGCACCTCGAGGAGAATCCCGCCGACGGGCGCAGGATCATCGAGAAGTCGATCACCGCCGCACGGGCGCGCGAGGCAGCACGCAAGGCGCGCGACCTCGTCATCCGCAAGGGCGCGCTCGAGGGGATGGCCCTCCCCGGCAAGCTTGCCGACTGCCAGGAGCGTGATCCGGCGCGTTCGGAGCTCTACATCGTCGAGGGTGACTCGGCCGGAGGCTCTGCCAAGCAGGGTCGCGACCGTCGATTCCAGGCCATCCTGCCGATGTTCGGCAAGATGCTGAACGTCGAGAAGGCGCGGCTCGACCGCGTGCTGAGCTCGGACAAGATCCGGCCGCTCGTCATCGCGCTCGGCGCCGGCATCGGCGAGACATTCGACATCGCCAAGCTCCGCTACCACCGCATCTGCCTCCTCAGCGACGCGGATGTCGACGGTGCGCACATCAGCACCCTGCTGCTCACGTTCTTCTACCGGCACATGCCCGAGGTGATCGACAACGGCTACCTGTACATCTGCCAGCCGCCCCTCTATCGGGTGAGCACCGGCAAGGTGACCCGCTACGCGACGACCGAGAAGGAGCGCGACGCGGCGGTCAAGGAGCTCTCCCGCGACGGGAAATCCAAGAACGTGACCGTGCAGCGCTTCAAGGGGCTCGGCGAGATGAATGCCGACCAGCTCTGGGAGACGACCATGAACCCCGACACCCGCACGCTGCTGCGTGTCGAGGTCGGGACCGCGGAGGCCGCCGACGAGATGTTCAGCACCCTCATGGGAGAGCATGTCGCGCCGCGGCGAGACTTCATCCGTGGCGAGGCCCGCAAGGTACGCAACCTCGATATCTGACGTTCGACGAGAAAGGCGATCAGACCGATGCCATCACGACACGTGGCCGACCTCCGGCAGGTGGCCCAGAAGACGGGACGCACCATCGACGAATGGTGCGAGCTGCTCGAGGCCAACGGGGTGGGCGACCGCCGCGAGGCCGTGAACATGCTGCGCGACTCGTACGCGGTCAGCCACGCGTTCGCGCTCGCCATCGCGGACAAGTGCCTGCGCAGCTCCGGCGACGACGAGTGGGGGGCCGCCGACTACGAAGCCGAGGAAGGGACGGATCGCTGGTAGTCATGGAACCGGAGGCGCGGACCATCGGCGACAGCCGCTCGATCGTGGCAGAGGACGGCCGGCGCTACGCGTTCGCCGACCACAACTGCTTCGCCTGCGGGGCGGAGAACCCGATCGGGATGCGGCTACACATCGAGATCGGCGAAGGCACCGCCCGCGCCAGCTGGCGTGCCGGCGAGCATTACGTCGGGTGGAGCGACAAGGTGCACGGCGGGATCATCGCCACACTGCTCGACGAGGTGATGGCCTGGGCGCCGTCCAGCTACGACTCGTGGGCTGTCACGGCGGAGATGTCGGTCCGCTATCGGTCGCCGGCCAACCCCGGCGAAGAGCTGGTTGCGACGGGCCGCGTGGCCGAGCGGCGGCGGCGCATCTACGACGTGGTCGGAGAGGTGCGCGGGGCCGACGATCGGCTCATCGCCGAGGGACGCGGGCGGTACCTCGGTGCCTCGCCAACCCAGAAGGCGGAGCTCAAGGACCGATACGGACTGGCGCCCGGCACGGCGGGCGAATGAGCGACATGACGACAAACGCGACACGGAGAAATCGGTAGATGGCAATGGACAGGGTCGGCAACGTCCGCGTGGTGGCGATCGAGGACGAGATGCGCACCGCGTACATCGACTACGCGATGAGCGTGATCGTCGCGCGTGCGCTGCCCGACGTGCGCGACGGCCTCAAGCCGGTCCATCGGCGAATCCTGTACACCATGCAGGAGATGGGGCTGCGCTCGAACGCGGCCTATCGGAAGTGTGCCGGGGTCGTCGGTGAGGCGATGGCGAAGTACCACCCGCACGGCGACCTTGCCCTGTACGAGACGTTGGTGCGCATGGCGCAGGACTTCAGCCTGCGCTACCCGCTCGTCGACGGCCAGGGCAATTTCGGCTCGGTCGACGGCGACCCGCCGGCGGCCATGCGCTACACCGAGGCGCGGATGGCGGCCATCACCGACGAGATGCTGGCCGACATCGAGAAGGAGACCGTCGACTTCGTCGACAACTACGACGGGCGCCTGCGCCAGCCGACGGTGCTCCCCTCCAAGCTGCCGAACCTGCTCGTCAACGGCTCGTCCGGCATCGCGGTCGGGATGGCGACGAACATCCCGCCGCACCACCTCAACGAGATCTGCGAGGCCATCACGGCCCTGATCGACAACCCGGAGATGAGCGTCGACGACCTGTGCGAGATCGTGACCGGGCCTGACTTCCCGACTGGCGGCACCATCTTCCGGTTCGAGGAGCAGCGGAACCCGGTCACCGGCGAGAAGGAACGGATCGACGCGATCCGGCACCTCTACGCCACCGGCCGCGGCAGGATCATCGTGCGCGGGCAGGTCACCTTCGAGGAGGCCCATGGCGGGATGGCGGTGGTCATCACCGAGCTGCCCTACCAGGTCAACAAGACCACCCTGATCGAGAAGATGGCCGATCTGGTCGCTTCGAAGAAGATCACCGATGTTCGCGACATTCGCGACGAAAGCGACAGAGACGGCATGCGCATCGTGGTCGAGGTGAAGCGCGACGGCTCGCCACACACGGTCATGCAGCAGCTGTTCAAGCACACGCCGCTTCAGACCAGCTTCAGCGCGAACATGCTCGCGCTCGTCGACGGCCAGCCCCAGACGCTCGGCCTCAAGAAGATGCTCGAGCACTACATCTCCTACCGCCGCGACATCGTGCGGCGGAGGACCGAGTTCAACCTCGCACGGGCGCAGGAACGGGCCCACATCCTCGAAGGGCTCAAGATCGCGCTCGACAACCTCGACGAGGTGATCGCCACCATCCGGGCCGCCGCGGACGTCGACGCGGCGCGGACGGCGTTGATGAAGCGCTTCGGGCTGACCGAGCCCCAGGCCAACGCGATCCTGGAGATGCAGCTCCGACGCCTGGCGGCGCTCGAGCGCAAGAAGATCGAGGATGAGTACAAGGCCATCATCCAGCTCATCAGCGAGCTCGAGGACCTGCTGGCCAACCCGCGCAAGATCCTGCTCGCCATCAAGGACGAGCTCGCGGGCCTGGTCAAGAAGTACGGGGACGAGCGAAAGACCCGCATTCAGGCCGATGCGAACCGCGAGCTGACGGCCGAGGACCTCGTCGCGTCCGAGGACGTGGTCGTCACCCTCAGCCAGCGGGGCTACATCAAGCGACAGCCGATCGGCACCTTCCGCTCCCAGCGTCGAGGCGGTCGCGGCAAGCTCGCCATGCTGACCCGCGAGGAGGACGCGGTGCGCCACCTGCGCGTGGCGAACACGCACGACAACATCCTCTTCTTCACGAACCGCGGGCGAGTATTCATCACCAAGGTCCACACCCTGCCCGATGCCTCACGCCAGGCGAAGGGCCTGCCGATCATCAACCTGCCGGGCGTCCAGGTGGAGCAGCGCGAATACGTCAGCGCGATCATCAGCCTCCCGCAGTTCGAGCCCGGCCACTACCTGGTCATGGCGACCCGCAAGGGGATGATCAAGAAGACCTCGCTCGAGGACTACGCCAAGATCCGCGCCAACGGGCTGATCGCAATCAACCTGATCGACGGCGACGAGCTCCAGTGGGTCGGCCTGTCCGACGGCCAGAACGACATCGTGGTGGCCACGAAGAAGGGTCAGGCGGCCCGCTTCACCGAACGCGAGGTCCGGCCCCTCGGGCGCGGCACCCAGGGCGTGAGCGCCATCCGTCTCAAGGGCGACGACGAGGTCATCGGCATGGAGGTCGTCGAGCACATCGACCAGCAGCTGCTGGTCGTCACGGAGCAGGGCTTCGGCAAGAGGACCGATATCGCCGACTTCCCGGTGAAGCATCGCGCCACCGGCGGCGTGATCGGCAACTCGCTGAACAAGGACACCGGCGACGTGGCGGCCATCCGGATCGTCGGGCGCGACGAGGAGGAGCTGATGCTGATCACCGAGTTGGGGACGATCCTGCGGACCGAGGTCGGCGGCATCAACCGCTACCGGCGCGCATCGCGCGGCGTGACTGTCATGAAGCCGCAGGATGGCGACCGCATCGTTTCGATCACCGTCTTCGTCGACAACCGCCCGCCGGAGGAGCTCGTCGAGGCCGAATAGAGCGCGTTGCGGGCCGCTCGCCCCAACCGACCCGACGCCGCCGCCCTGCGGCGATTCGGACTCCGCCGACTTTGGCGGGCGATCGGTGGCGGATCGGCTCAAGGGTGACGCATCGGGTCCGCCGGACCGGTAGAATCGGCCATGCCTGACCGCCCCGCGGAGATCGACGTGTACGCCGACGAGTTCAGTATCTACGCCGGCAACGCCAATAAACCGCTCGCAGAGCGGATCACCCGCTACCTCAAGACCCAGCTCGGTGAGGTCGAGGTGTTCCAGTTCGCGAACGAGAACATCTTCGTCCGCGTGATGGAGAACGTCCGAGAGCAGGACGTCTTCCTCGTGCAGCCCACCAGCCGGCCGGTCAACCAGTCGATCATGGAGCTGTTGATCATGATCGATGCCTTCAAGCGAGCGTCGGCCGGGCGGATCACCGCGGTGATCCCGCACTACAGCTACGGTCGGTCGGACAAGAAAGACCAGCCGCGCGTGCCGATCACGGCGCGCCTGATCGCCGACATGCTGACCGTGGCCGGGGCCGATCGGGTCCTCACCATGGACCTCCACCAGGGGCAGATCCAGGGCTTCTTCAGCATCCCG
>Ga0190275_10004219_pt1 | contig 10347 bp, 7 predicted proteins | sample Popmic550T_FD_133745 | JGI IMG/M metagenome (GOLD analysis project Ga0190275, IMG submission 133745) | Populus adjacent soil microbial communities from riparian zone of Yellowstone River, Montana, USA - 550 T | ecosystem: Environmental > Terrestrial > Soil > Riparian zone > Trees stand | place...
CCATCAGCTTCCGCATCCACCAGCGCGGCGCGCTGACGCAGCCGGCGGTCGCGCCGCTGCCGTTGACGTGGAGGAAGATCGCGCCGCCGCGGTGCCTGACCTGTCTGTTGTTGAAGCTGGTGACGACCGACCACTCGTACTGCTTGGGGTAGTCCTTCAGGCGCTCCGACGCGTTGGCGTCGGAGGCATCGAGCCACCACCGGAAGCCGCCGTGCTTCTTGTTGCGGAAGCGGTTGTAGTGGTCGGACTGGTTGTCGAGCACCCAGTAGTCGCCCTTGCGCACCTTGCGGTAGCTCGGGTCCCAGGCGGCGCGCTGCGGGTGCATCCCGAACGCCCACGGCAGCCGGTAGGTGCCGAGCGGGGTCTTGCCTGACCCCTGCACGCGCTGCCGTGGACGGACCAGGCCGTTGTAGCCGATCCGGCCGTCGTGGGCACGGAGCCGCTTGTCCCACCGGCCGTCCACGCGCTTCCAGAACGTGACCCGTGCGTGGTGGCCGCTCGTGCGATTGACGGTCACCACCTGCGCGGTGCCCTTGCGCAGCTTGACCGTGACGCCGTCGAGGGTGACGTCGGCCGCCGCGGCCGAGGGGGTCGGGCCGGCCAGCACCAGCGTGACCCCGAGGGCGGTGAGCACGGTGAGCAGGGTCTTCATGTGAGGTCCTCCGGGGTCAGGTCGTTGCGAAGGCCGCGGTACGACGGCTGCCGCAGCCGCTCGTACCCCAGCCCATGGGTGTCGATGTCCACCACCACGACGGGCTCGACCCACGTGGTGCCCTCGGCGTCGACCCGGGGCACCTCGTCGGTGAACGGGCTCGCGCCGGTGTGGAGCGGCTCCAGCAGCCGCTGGAGCATCCGTGAGGTGGTGCCGGCGATCCCGCTGCCGACCCGTCCGCGGTACATCAGTCCGGCCGCGGTCGGCTCCCCCACCAGCAGCGCCGCCAGCCGGCCGGGCGTGCCGACCTGCGGCCGCCAGCCGCCGACCACGAAGGAACCGCGGTGGCGGTGGGCGAACTTCAGCCAGTCCTTGCTGCGACGGTCCATCACGTAGCGCGACGCCCGCCGCTTGCTGACGATGCCCTCCAGCCCCTGGTCGAGCGTCGCCTGGTGGAGCATCGGACCGTCGTCGTACGCCGTCGGGACCTGCCAGGGCGAGCCCTGCAGGTCGAGGGACTCCAGCAGCCCGCGGCGCTCGGTGAGCGGCCGGCCGATCGTGTCGCGGCCGTCGAGCCGCAGCAGGTCGAACACCATGAACGTCGCCGGGATCCGGCCCACCAGCTTGGCGACCTCCGCCTGGTTGCGGACGTGCATCCGGTGCTGGAGCACCCGGAAGTCGGGGGTGCCGCGGTCGTTGAGGGCGATCATCTCGCCGTCGAGCAGCAGGTCGCCGTACCCGTCCGGCAGCTGGGTCAGCTCCGGCCACGCCGGCGTGACGACATTGCCGTTGCGGCTGTGGGCGCGGGCCGTGCCGCCGGTCACCTCGAGCAGGATCCGCACGCCGTCCCACTTCACCTCGTGCACCCACTCCGCCCCGGTCGGGACGTGGTCACCCTTCGTGGCGAGCATGGGACGCAGCGCGGTCACCGGAGCAGTCTCGCAGCCTTGTCGGTGGGGCCGACTTCACTGGGCACCATGGCAGACCACGCACAGACCGTTCGTGACTACTGGGCCGCCGCAGAACGCCGTGCCTGGGACGACTTCGCCGAGACGTTGTCGCCCGAGGTGGTCTACGACGTCCCGCAGACGCACGAGCGGGTGGTCGGCCGCGACCGGTACCTCGCGTTCAACCGTGCCTACCCGGGCGACTGGCACGTCGACGTACGCCGGGTGGTGGCCGACGCCCAGGGTGCCGTGGCGTGGACCACCTTCCGGGTCGGCGACCAGGAGATGACCGGCGTTCACTTCTTCCTCTTCGACGACGCCGGGCGGATCACGCGGGTCGACGACTTCTGGCCGGAGCCGTACGAGCCGCCGCCTGGCCGCGAGCACCTCGTCGAACGCTACTGACGCTGCCCGCCGTCAGTCCCTGGCGGGCAGGACACACAGCTCGTTGCCCGACGGGTCGGCGTACACCCGCCACGGGAGGTCGCCCCAGTCGGGGTGGAGCTCGCGGCCGCCGCGCTCGGCGATCCCGGCGGCGACCGCGTCCGGATCGTCGCCGGCCTCGAGCCGAAGGTCGAGGTGGAGCCGGTTCTTGGCCTCCTCGAAGCTGCCTTTGGGCCCGAGCTCGGGGCACAGCTCCAGCAGCAGGCCTTTCAGGCTGGGGTGCCGCAGCGAGACGAGGCCGATGCCCTCGACCCGGGGCCATCCGGTCAGCCAGCCCCAGAACCCGGCGTCGCGCTCGGGGTCGGCGGAGTCGAGCGGTAGTGCCGCGATCGGGCCGCTGCCGTCGTACGCCGAGCGCTCCTCCATCACGCAGAACGGATTGCCCTCCACGTCGCCGAGCACCACCCACGGCACGTCGCCCTGCCCGATGTCGACGGGCTCCGCGCCCAGCCCGCGCAGCCGCTCGACCACCTCTGCCTGGCGGACCCCTCCCCGCAGGTCGAGGTGGAGACGCTGGGGCTCCGACGGCGGCTCCGTCACCTGCTGGAAGCACAGGTCGAGCACCGGCCCGCCCTCGACGGTGAGCCGGGTCTCGTAGATGCCCGGCTCGTCGGTGAGCCGTTCGCCGCCGACCGCCTCCTCCCAGAAGCGGCCCAGCCGGCCGGGGTCGACGGCGTCGAAGACGAGGTTCTCCAGGTACATGCCGTCAGCCTAAGAGGTTCGCCGTTCCCGCAGGCCAGGCCGCTATTCTCGTCGCATGCGTGCGATCTGGAAGGGCTCGGTGTCGTTCGGGCTGGTCAACGTCCCCGTGAAGCTGTACTCCGCCACCGAGTCCCACGACGTCTCGTTCCGGCAGGTGCACGCCAAGGACGGCGGCCGGGTCAAGTACCAGCGGGTCTGCTCGATCGACGGCGAGGAGGTCGCCTACGCCGACATCGCCAAGGGGTACGAGACCGAGGACGGCGAGATGGTGATCCTCACCGACGACGACATGGCCGACCTGCCGGTGACGTCGTCGCGCGAGATCGCGGTCGAGAAGTTCGTGCCGAGCGAGCAGATCGACCCGATGCTGCTGGAGAAGTCCTACTACCTCGAGCCCGAGAAGACCGGCGCCAAGCCGTACGCCCTGCTGCGGCAGGCGCTGCTCGACGCAGACCGGATGGCCGTGGTGACCGTCGCCCTCCGGCAGCGGACCACGATCGCCGTCCTGCGCGTGAAGGACGACGTGATCGTGCTCCAGACCATGATGTGGCCCGACGAGATCCGGGTACCGGACTTCTCCGTCGAGAGCGGCGAGGTCAAGGACGCCGAGGTCAAGATGGCCCACATGCTGGTGGACACCCTGGCCGGCGACTTCGACGCCTCGGAGTTCGAGGACGACTACGCCGAGGCCGTGCAGGCACTGGTGAAGGCGAAGATCGAGGGCGGCGAGATCAAGCGGACCCCGACCTCGACCAAGTCGTCCGGCGAGGTGGTCGACCTGCTGGCAGCGCTGCAGAAGTCGGTCGAGGCCGCCAAGACCGCCCGCGGCGAGGACTCCGACTCGGACAAGACCGAGAAGAAGAAGCCTGCCAAGAAGACGGCGAAGAAAGCGGCCAAGAAGAAGGCCAGCTAGCCGCTCGATAGTCCACGGGTAACTGGCCCCTGATCAGCCCTTCGAGGGGCCGTTTGTCCGTGGACTATCCGCTACGGGGGCGGAGGCGGCGGCGTCGGCCAGCCGGGCGGACCACTCGTGGAGGGTGTCGACGACGACCTGGGGCGCTGACTCGAGGGTGGCCGGGGCGGCGAGGTGGGCCAGTCCGAAGGCGGCCCACTGGGGGTCGTTGGCCTCGATCTGGAGCCGGACCCACTCGGTGCCGTCGGTCTCGCCGTGGTCGACGATCCGCGCCCAGGGGCCGATCCGGCGCTCGACGTGCCGCCTCGAAGCCGCCACGAGGACGGTCAGGTGGAGGGTCTCGTCGCGTGCCCCGAGGCTGCGGCGGACGTAGGTTGCCGCGTCGCCGCCGGGGATGTCGCGCGGCCGGAACACGGCGCGGGTGCCCTCGGGGTCGCGGAGCCGGTCGAGCCGGAAGGAGCGCCAGTCCTGGCGGTCGAGGTCGTAACCGAGCAGGTACCACCGGCGGCCGACGGTGACGAGCTGGTGCGGCTCGACGTGCCGCCGGATCTGCTCGCCGGGTGAACGGCCGCCGCGCGCGGTGTACTCGTAGCGCAGCCGCTCACGGTCGCGGATCGCCTGGGCGACCACCGCGAGCACGCCGGCGTCGACCTCGGGGGCCTGGGAGAACGGCGCGTCGACGGTCGCTGCGCGCAGCGCCTCGGCCCGGCGGCGGAGCCGGTTGGGCAGCACCTGCACGACCTTCGACAGTGCCGAGAGGGACGCCTCGCCGAGCCCGCCGGACAGTGCGCTCGCCGTACCGCCGAGGGCGACGACCATCGCGATCGCCTCGTCCTCGTCGACGACCAGCGGCGGCATCGAGCCACCCTGCGCGAGCTGGTAGCCGCCCTCGACGCCGCGGGCGGAGTGGACGGGATAGCCGAGGTCGCGCAGCCGTTCGATGTCGCGGCGCAGGGTGCGGTCGGACACTTCGAGCCGCTCGGCCAGCTCGCCACCGGGCCAGAAGCGGTGGGTCTGGAGCAGCGACAGCAGTCGCAGGGTACGTGAGCTCGTGTTCGCCATGTCCTCCAGAGTTTCTCATATTGCGGTCAGAAAGTGACCGGATGAATCCGTAGGTTCGAGACATGGAGACCACGACCCTCAGTCCAGAGATCCAGACCACCACCGAGGCAGAAATGGAGTCCCACCCGGGGCGTACGGCGGCGCTGATCAGCCTGCTGCTCGCCTCGACCATGGAGCTGATCGACGTCAGCATCGTCAACGTCGCGCTCCCCACGATCGAGGACGATCTCGGCGCGAGCGCCTCGCAGCTGCAGTGGATGATCGCGGCGTACCCGCTGGCGTTCGCGGTCGCGCTGGTGACCGGCTCGCGGCTCGGTGACGCGTTCGGCCGCAAGCGGCTGTTCGTGCTCGGCCTGATCGGCTTCACGGCGATGTCGGCCGCGTGCGGCCTGGCGCCCGACGCCGGCTCGCTGGTGGCGTTCCGGGCCCTGCAGGGCTTCGCGGCCGCGGCGATGATCCCGCAGGTGATGTCGAGCATCCAGGTGCTCTACGCGCCGCACGAGCGGGCCACGGCGATGGGAGCGTTCAGCGCTCTCGCCGGGCTCGCGACGGTGCTCGGCCCGGTGCTCGGCGCCATCCTGACGAACGCCGACATCGCCGGTACGACGTGGCGGCCGGTCTTCCTGATCAACGTGCCGGTCGGCGTCCTGGCGCTGGTGGCGGCGCTGCGGTTCATCCCCGAGTCGCGCTCGGAGGGTCGCCCCAACCTCGACCCGGTCGGCGTGCTGACGCTCGGTGGCGGGCTGCTGGCCGTGATGTACCCGCTCACGATGGGCCGCGAGCAGGGCTGGCCTGCCTGGGGCTTCGCGCTGATGGTCGCCGGCGTGGCGGTCCTGATCCGGTTCGCCCGCCGCCAGCACCGTGCCGAGCGGGCGGGTCGCGAGCCGCTCGTCGCGCTCAGCCTCTATCGTGACCGCGCCTTCGCCGGGGGCAGCACGGTCCTGATGGTGCTCTTCATCTCCATGTCGGCCTACTTCCTGGCCCAGACGGTCTACTTCCAGGCCGGCCTCGGCTGGTCGGTGCTCCAGGCCGGGCTGGTCGGCGTCCCGTTCGCGTTCACGACCGCGGCGTTCGCAGGGTTCGGCGTGACGGTGCTGGCGCCCAAGATCGGCCGCAAGGTCCTGCAGTACGGCGCGGGTGTGCTCGCGGCGGGCGTGGTCGTCCAGGCGATGGCGGTCCACGTCGCGTCGGCGGAGACGACGTTCTGGTTGTTCGTGCCGGGGCTGGTCGTGACGGGTGCAGGGTTCGGCCTGATGGTGGCGCCGATCGGGATGTTCACCATCGCCGAGGTGCCCGTCGAAAAGGCGGGGTCGGCGTCGGGGCTGTTCAACACCACGACCCAGCTCGCCAACGCGATCGGGATCGCGCTGCTCGGCACCGTGTTCTTCGAGGTCGTCTCGAGGCAGCGTGAGGTGCTGCCGGCCGACCTCTTCGGCCCGGCATTCCAGGTCGTGCTGCTCGCCGTCGCCGTGATGATGGTGGTGGCTGCGCTGGCCGCGAAGGCGCTGCCCGCCGCCGCGCCGGAGGAAGTGCCCGAGGTCCTCTGAGTCGAACGGCGCACTCGACGCGGCCGGGCCCTCGGGCCCGGCCGCGTCGTCTCCGTCGAGTACATCGACGCGATGTGGCACTGCCGCCGGACCCTGGTTCGGGTGTAGGACATTGTCATGACACCGGACACGCCTTCTCCCGGACTACCCAGCATCGAACGGCGGCGCTTCCTGGCCGCTGTCGCCGGCGTCGCCGGCCTGGCCGCTGCCGCGCAGACTCCCGTCGGACGCGCGGTCGCGGCACCCCGACTCGACGGTGGCCGCTACCCGTTCACGCTCGGCGTGGCCAGCGGTGACCCGACCCCGCACGGCGTCGTGCTGTGGACCCGACTGGCACCGCGGCCCTTGATGCGCGGTGGCGGGATGCCGAACCGACGGGTGCCGGTGCGCTGGGAGCTGGCCCGCGACGAGGGATTCCACCACATCGTGCGAACCGGATCCGTCTGGGCACTCGACGCGCTGGCCCACTCGGTTCACGTCGACCTCGAGGGGCTCAAGCCGGGCCGGGAGTACTACTACCGGTTCTGGTACCGCGACGACGTCTCGTCCGTCGGCCGCACGCGTACGGCGCCGCCTCGGGGCGCACCGATCCGGAAGCTCGACTTCGCGTTCGCCTCCTGCCAGGACTGGGCCAGCGGCTACTACCCGTCGTACGGACACATGGCCGAGGAGGACCTGGACCTGGTGCTCCACCTGGGCGACTACGTCTACGAGGGCGGCATCCCGGCCGACGGCGGCTACCGACAGGTGCCGGTGCCGGAGTCGCTCCGCGAGGCCCCGCGCACGCTCGAGCACTGGCGGATGCAGTACGCCCTGTTCAAGACAGACCCACAGCTGCAGCTCGCACACGCCCGCTTCCCGTGGGTCGTGACCTGGGACGACCACGAGGTGCAGAACGACTACGCGAACCACCAGTCGCAGTACGAGGGAGACATCTCGGCACTGCGTGCGGCCGCGTACCAGGCGTGGTACGAGCACCAGCCGGTACGGAAGCCGGCCAAGCCCGACGCCGACGGCCCCCGCATCTATCGTCGCCTGCACTGGGGGCGGTTGGCGCAGATCGACGTCGTCGACGGCCGCCAGTACCGCAGCATCCCGCCGTGCGGCTGGGGCGAGGCACCGGCGTGCCAGGCCGGGTACGACCCGGACGTCACCATGCTCGGGAAGCGGCAGGAGCGCTGGCTGTACGCCGGGCACCGGGACTCGGTGGCGCAGTGGAACGTGATGGCCAACAACGTGATGATGGCGCGGCTGGAGCACGAGCCGGTCGACGGTGCGCGGTTGTGGCACGACGCGTACGACGGCTTCCCGGCCGCGCGCAACCGGGTCATCGGCAGCTGGCTCCGCAACGACGTGCGCAACCCGGTCGTCGTCACCGGCGACTGGCACTCCACGTTCGTGAACGACATCCACCGCAACTTCGACCGCGACAACTCACCCGTGGTCGCCACCGAGTTCGTCGGGTCGTCCATCTCCAGCAACGGGGACGTGCCGGTCTACGGCCCGTACTACGGCCCGATGATCCCGTTCAACCCGCACATGAAGTTCTTCGACGGGGACCGGCGCGGGTACGTCCGGTGCACGCTCACCACCCAACGGTGGCGGACCGACCTGCGGATGGTGACCACGGTGGGCACGCCGGACGCGCCGCAGTACACCTATGCCTCGTTCGAGGTCGAGGACGGCGTGCCGGGTGCGCAGCAGGTCGCCGGCCCCGCTGGCGGGCGCTACCCGGCCAGGCGCACTGCCGGCGCGACCGGCAAGGCAGGCCCGACTGGCTAGCTGACCACGGGCAGGCCGCCGCCTTCACCAGCGGACGAGCTTCCAGATCTCCGGTCGCGGCTCGCTCTCGGCACCCACGGCCGCGAAGATCTCCACCGCCGACTTGAGGTGCGCCATCGCCTCCTCGTGCCGGCCGATCGCGTGGAGCAGGTCCGCGAGGTTGTTGTGGAGTGCCGCTTCGCGGTGCCGGTCCCCGGTCGCGACGCACAGCTCGAGGGCCGCGGTCGCGGGCTCGATCGCGCGCTCCGGTCGGCCGCCGGCCGACAGTGCCAGCGCCAGGTTGTTGAGGGCCGCCACCCGCAGCTCGTGGTCGTCGGCCTGCTCGGCCAGCGCCAGGCCGCGCTCCAGTGGCTCCAGCGCGGCCTCCGGCTCGCCCGCCGCGGTCGCGAGGATGCCGAGCAGGTTCTGCACCTGGCACTGCGAACGCACGTCATCGGCCTGCTCGGCGAGCCGTTGTGCGTCGAGCGCGAGGGACCGGGCGCGGTCGACCTCCCCGAGGGAGTACGCCGTGAGGCTGAGGTCGCCCGTCACCGCCGCCCGCGCCGCGACGCGCTCGTCGGGCAGGCCGGCCAGCGCGGCCTCGAGGTGTGCCCGGGCCAGGGCGTACTCGCCGCGCCGGTGCTGGAGCCGACCGAGCCGGTGCTCGACCTCGGCCAGGTCGGCCGGGTCGGAGGCGGCCGCCGCCGTCTCGAGGCTGACCAGCGCGTCGGCGTACTCCCCCAGCACGGTCTGCTCCTCGGCGAGCGCCAGCAGCACCGCCGCGCGTCCGGGATGCCCGAGTGCGAGCGCGGCCCGCAGCTGGTCGGCCGCCTCGGCATGGGCGAACACCGCTGCGGCCTCGTCGGCCGCCCGCCGGCTGGCGTGCGCCGCGGCGAGGTCCTGCCCGGCCTGCTGCAGGTGCCGGGCCGTCACCGCGGCCGGCGTGCCGGGGACGGCCGCAGCCCGCGCGTGCAGCAGCCGCCGCCGCGCCAGGCTGGTCTCGTCGAGCACCACGCCTCGTACCAGGTCGTGGGCGAAGTCGTAGTCGTCCTCGCGCTCGCGCAGCAGCCCGCGCCGGACCAGCTCCTCCAGTGCCGTGACCGTCTCTTCCTCGGCGCGGCCACTGACCTCGCGCACGGTGTCGACGTCGAACGAGCGGCCCAGCACCGCCGCTGCGGACAGCACCTGCCGTCCGGTCTCGGTGGTCGGCTCCAACCGCGCGCTGAGCACCGCGCGGGCGCCGGCGGGCAGGGCACCTGGGTCGCTGATGGCGTCGCCCGGTGCCGCTCTCAGGTATTCCACCAGCAACAGCGGCACCCCCTCGGTGGTCTCCCACAGGCGGTGGACGTCGTCGGCGGCGCCGCCCTGTGGCGTGAGCTGCCCGACCAGCTCGGCGACGTCGGCCTCCGCGAGCCGCGCCAGCGCGAGTGTCACCGCGCCGCCGGCGCGGGCCGCCGCGAGGAGCGGCCGGAGCGGCGCAGGGTCGTGCGGGGTACGCCGGACGAGCAGCACCAGCGCCCGGTGACCGTCCAGCCGGCGCATCCCGTAGGCGAGCAGGCCGCGCGTGGCCTCGTCGGCCCACTGGACGTCGTCGACCAGCCAGACCCCGGCACGCGGTCCGGCGAGCGCCGCTCCGAGGGTGTCCCACACGGCAGCGAGGAAGCGTGCCGCCGCTGCCGGACCTGAGTCGAGCGGCGCCGCGGGACGCCGGCCCGAACCGAGCTCGGGCACCAGCCGCGCCACCTCGGCCACGGTGGCCGGGTCGAGTGCCGTGACCCAGTCCTCGTCGCGTCGCAGCCGCGCCCGGAGGGTGTCGACGACCGGCCCGTAGGCCAGTCCCTCCTCGTCCTCGTAGGCGCGAGTCACCAGCGTCGGGGTGCCCGGCGTCAGCGTCGCGAGCAGTTCCTCCACGAGCCGGGTCTTTCCGATGCCGGCCTCCCCCTCGACCAGGACCACTCCGCCCGGACCGTCGGCGGGACCGTCGACCGCGCCGTAGGCATCGCGCAGCTTCTGCAGCTCGCTGGCGCGGCCCACCATCGCCGGTGCGGGCGGCGAGCCGTCCGACACGACGGGAGGTGGGGCAACCACCGGAGTCGCGGGCTCGAACGTGCCGCGGTTGATCTCGTCGTACAACCGGGAGGTCTCGCTGAGCGGGGCCACGCCCAGCTCACGCGAGAGGGCGCGGACGCACTCGCGGTACTGGGCGAGCGCGCCGGCCCGGTCCCCACTCGCGGCCAGCAGCCGGATCAGTGCCTGGTGGGCCGGCTCGTGCAGCGGGTCAGCGGCCAGCCACCGCTGCACCGAGGCGACCGCGCCCGG
>Ga0190275_10004220_pt1 | contig 10347 bp, 8 predicted proteins | sample Popmic550T_FD_133745 | JGI IMG/M metagenome (GOLD analysis project Ga0190275, IMG submission 133745) | Populus adjacent soil microbial communities from riparian zone of Yellowstone River, Montana, USA - 550 T | ecosystem: Environmental > Terrestrial > Soil > Riparian zone > Trees stand | place...
CGCGACGACGGCTCCGCGTGACCAGCCACCCCGAGATCGGGCGCCCCGCCCTCGCCGGGCAGCGCGTCGACCGGGTGGTCGCCCTGGTGGCCGATGTCAGCCGGGCCGAGGCCGCGACCCTGGTCACCGCCGGCGCCGTGACCGTCGACGGGGCCGTCGTCACCAAGGTGTCCGAGCGGGTCGCCGAGGGCGCCCGGGTCGAGGTCGTGGTCGACGACACCGTCTTCGACACCGCCCCGCAGCCCGACCCGGACGTCGTGGTCCGCACCGTCCTCGTCGACGACGACGTGATCGTCGTCGACAAGCAGGCCGACCTGGTGGTCCACCCGGGCGCCGGCCACGCCACCGGGACGCTGGTGGGCGGGCTGCTGGCCCGGTTCCCCGAGATCGCCGGCGTCGGGGACCCCGAGCGGCCCGGCATCGTCCACCGCCTCGACCGCGACACCTCGGGCCTGCTGGTCGTGGCCCGGACGCAGGTGGCCTACGACAGCCTGGTCGGGCAGCTGTCGGCCCGCACGGTCGAGCGCCGCTACCTCGCCCTCGTCAGCGGCCACCCGGATCCCCACCGCGGCCTGGTCGACGCCCCCATCGGGCGCTCGCCCCGCCAGCCCACGCTCATGGCCGTGCGGGCCGACGGCAAGGAGGCCCGCACCCGCTACCAGGTGCTGGAGACCTTCGCCGATCCCAGCCCGGTGGCCCTGGTGGAGTGCCGGCTGGAGACGGGACGGACCCACCAGATCCGGGTCCACATGCGGGCCATCGAGCACCCCATCGTGGGTGACGCCAAGTACGGCGGGGGCCGGACGCGGGTGGCCTCCTCGCGGCCCTTCCTCCACGCCGCCGACCTCGCCTTCCTGCACCCGGTGACGGGGGAGAGGGTGGCGGCGTCGTCGCCGCTGCCCGACGACCTCCAGGCCGTGCTCGACGGGCTGCGGGCGACCGCCGCCGACGGCGGTGGCGACGCCGGCTGAGCGGGCCGCCTCCGGGACATCCCGGGGCGATGAGGTTTGCCGGACCCGACGGTGGGAACCGTGTCACCCGTCCGAGTGACGTCCGGCACCCCTTCGGGCGTGACCCGGGCGCCCGCTCGTCGCCCCTCCGCCCCGGTCCCCGCCCCACCCGGAGCCCGCGTTGTCCCCACGACCCCATCGCCGTCGTCCCGTCGCTCACCGTGCCGTGGCCTTCGTGCTGGGCGCGGCCCTGGCGGTCACGGCCACGGCGTGCGGGGGTGGCGACGAGGGCGGCACGCCGGTCCTCCAGTGGTACGCCCGCGACGAGGCCGGCGGGGTCTTCGGCGCCGCCATCGAGGACTGCAACGAGGCCGCCGAGGGCCGCTACGAGATCGAGCTCCAGGCCCTGCCGACCAACGCCGACGAGCAGCGGGAGCAGCTCGTCCGCCGGCTGGCGGCGGGCGACAGCGACATCGACCTGATGAACATGGACATCATCTGGACGGCCGAGTTCGCCAACGCCGAGTGGATCCTCCCGTGGCCCGAGGACCAGGTCGAGGCGGCCACCGAGGGGCGGCTCGACATCGCCGTCGAGAGCGCGACCTTCGAGGACGCCGTCTACGGCATCCCCCTCAACACCAACGCCCAGCTCCTCTGGTACCGCACCGACCTCACCGAGGAGCCCCCGGCCACGTGGGACGAGATGATCGAGGCCGCCGACCAGCTCGAGGCCGACGGGAAGCCCCACGAGATCTGGGAGCAGGGCCAGCGCTACGAGGGCCTCGTCGTCTGGTTCGCCTCGCTGCTGGCCTCCGCCGGCGGCACGATCCTGAACGAGGACGGCACCGAGGTCACCCTCGAGGAGGAGCCCACCCGGCGGGCGCTCGAGGTGCTGCGGGACGTCTCCGCCTCGTCCCACGCCCCGCCGGCGCTGGCCACGGCCCAGGAGGACCAGGGCCGCCAGGGGTGGGTCGACGGCGACGCCGCCTTCCTCGTCAACTACGGCTTCGTCTGGCCCAGCACCAACGAGCAGGCCCCGGACCTGGTCGAGAAGATGTCCTGGGCGCCGTTCCCGTCGGTCGACCCCGACGTCGAGTCGACCGTCGTGGCCGGCGGCTTCAACATCGGCATCGGCGCCTACGGCGACCACCCCGACCTGGCCGTCGAGGCCGCGACCTGCCTGGCGAACGAGCAGAACCAGACCCGCAACGCCCAGGACGCCGGGCTGCTGCCGGTCACCGAGGCCCTGTACGACGACACCGAGGTCACCGAGGCCGAGAACGAGGCCGGCGTCAAGCTGTTCCCCTACGCCGCCGAGATGAAGACGGCGCTCGACCGGGCCACGCTCCGCCCCCGCACCCCCTTCTACAACGACGTCTCGCTGGCGATCATCAGCATCCTGCACCCCACCGTCGACATCGATCCGGAGGCCGACGTGGACCGGCTGCGCGACGCCATCGAGCAGGCCCTGAAGGGCGAGGGGTTGCTGTGACGGCGACGACCACGGCTCCCGCGGCCGAGCGCCCCGCCGAGGGCAAGAAGGGCGCCCTGTCGGCTCGGGCCCGGTCCGAGCGGAAGCTCGGGTGGATGCTGTGCGCCCCGGCCGTCGCCGTGATGCTGCTCGTCACCGCCTACCCCATCGGGTACGCCATCTGGCTGTCGACCCAGCGCTACGACCTGCGCTTCCCGGAGGACCGCGGCTTCGTCGGGGCCGACAACTACACCGCCGTGCTCGGCAACTCCCTCTGGTGGCGCGACCTGGCCAACACCGCCGTGATCATGATCATCTCGGTGGCCATCGAGCTGGTGCTCGGGTTCGCCCTGGCCTTCGTGATGCACCGGGCGATCTTCGGACGGGGGATGGTGCGCTCGGCCATCCTCGTGCCCTACGGGATCATCACCGTCGTGGCCGCCTTCGCCTGGCGGTTCGCCTTCGACCCCACCACCGGGTTCGTGAACGGCCTCGCCAACACCGAGCAGAGCTGGTTCACCGAGTCCTGGAGCTCGTACTTCGTCATCATCCTGGCCGAGGTGTGGAAGACGACGCCGTTCATGTCGCTGCTGCTGCTGGCCGGCTTCACCCTCGTGCCCCAGGACGTCGTGAACGCCGCCCGGGTCGACGGCGCGTCCACCGTCTACCGGCTGCGCAAGGTGATCATCCCGCTGATGAAGCCGGCGATCCTCGTGGCGGTCCTGTTCCGCACCATGGACGCCTTCCGGATCTTCGACTCCGTGTTCGTCATGACCCGGGGCGCCCAGGGCACCGAGAACGTGTCGATCCTCGGCTACAAGACGCTCGTCAGCCGGCTGAACCTGGGCCTGGGCTCGGCGGTGTCGGTGCTGATCTTCGTCTGCGTGATCATCATCGCCTTCGTGTTCGTCAAGGGCTTCGGCGCCAACCTGTCCCAGCAGAGGGGAGAGGCCCCGTGAGCGAGCGCAGCGAGCGAACCAGATGGCACAGTCGTCTCTTCGGCGGCGGAGCGAGCGCAGCGAGTGGAGCCGTCGGCGCTCATCGGTGCCCTCCGGGGGCGACGCGGCTGGATGTGTCCCACGGTCGGAACGGGCACCGATGAGCGCACCCGGTGGGAAGGTCACCACCAAGGACCGCGTCTTCTGGGGCGCCGGCATCGTCATCGTCGTCGTCTACGCCCTGATCCCCGTGCTCTGGCTGGTGTCGCTGTCGCTCACGCCGGCCGACGACCTGGGCTCCGGCGGGTTCTGGCCCGAGAACCCCACGTGGGACAACTACTTCGGCGAGGAGGACCCGGCCAAGGGCGTCGTCAACGACGACCAGTTCCCGTCGGCGCTGAAGAACTCGCTCGGCATCGCGTTCATCGCCACCCTGCTGTCGGTGGTGCTGGCGACCTTCGCCGCCTACGCCATCGTGCGGCTCGACTTCCCGGGCAAGGCCCTGGTGATGTCGGGGGCACTGGCCATCGCCATGTTCCCGCAGGTGTCGATCATCGGTCCGCTGTTCAACATGTGGCGCGACCTCCACCTGTTCGACACGTGGCCCGGGCTGATCATCCCGTACATGACCTTCACCCTCCCGCTGGCGATCTGGACGCTGTCGGCGTTCTTCCGGGAGATCCCGTGGGACCTCGACAAGGCGGCGCGCATCGACGGCGCCACCCCGTTCCAGGCCTTCCGCAAGATCATCGCCCCGCTGGCGGCGCCGGGGATGTTCACCTCGGCGATCCTCGTGTTCATCTTCGCCTGGAACGACTTCCTGTTCGCCACGTCGCTCACGTCCACCAACAAGGCCCGCACCGTCCCCGCCGCCATCACCTTCTTCACCGGGTCGTCGCAGTTCACGTTCCCCACCGGGCAGATCGCGGCGGCGTCGGTGGTCGTCACCATCCCCATCATCGTGATGGTCCTCATCTTCCAGCGCCGCATCGTGTCCGGGCTGACGTCCGGCGCGGTCAAGGGCTGAGCCGCCCCCAGGAGGCACCGCACCCATGGCCGAGATCGTCCTCGACAAGGTCAGCAAGCAGTACGGCGACGGCTTCGCCGCCGTGAAGGAGGCCGACTTCACCATCCACGACGGTGAGTTCTTCATCCTCGTGGGCCCGTCGGGCTGCGGGAAGTCGACGCTGCTCAACGTGATCGTCGGGCTCGAGGACATCACCTCGGGCGAGATGCGGGTCGACGGCGAGCGGGTCAACGACGTCGACCCCAAGGACCGCAACATGGCGATGGTCTTCCAGAGCTACGCCATCTACCCGCACATGACCGTGCGCCAGAACATGGAGTTCCCGCTCAAGCTGCGCAAGGTCCCGGCGGACGAGATGAAGGAGAAGGTCGAGGAGGCGGCCCGCATGCTCGAGCTGACCGAGCACCTCGACCGCAAGCCCGGCAACCTCTCCGGCGGTCAGCGCCAGCGGGTGGCGATGGGGCGGGCCATCGTGCGCGAGCCGGCGGCGTTCCTCATGGACGAGCCGCTGTCGAACCTCGACGCCAAGCTGCGGGTGCAGATGCGCACCACCATCTCCAAGCTCCAGCAGCGGCTGGGCACCACCACGATCTACGTCACCCACGACCAGGTCGAGGCGCTGACCCTGGGGGACCGGGTGGCGGTGATGCGGCGGGGCGAGGTCCAGCAGGTCGACTCGCCCCGGATGCTCTACACCCACCCGGCCAACCTGTTCGTGGCCGGCTTCATCGGCTCGCCGGCCATGAACCTGCTGCCCGGCACCCTCGACGGCCACCAGCTCTCGCTGCCCATGGTCGACCTCGACCTCCCCGCCCCCGTCACCGATCGGCTCGAGTCGGGGGCCGGCGGCGAGGTCATCGCCGGGATCCGGCCCGAGAACTTCGAGGACGCCGAGCTGGTGGGCGACCGCGAGGCCCCCGGCGCCACCTTCACCGCCCACGTCGACGTGATCGAGTGGCTCGGCTCGGAGATGTTCGCCCACTTCGAGGTCGAGGGCTCCGCCGCCGACAGCCTGACCGACCTGGCCGCCGACCTGGAGAAGGTGGCCATCGGCGTGAGCGGCGAGGGCAAGGCCGAGGTCGTGGCCCGTCTCGACGTCCGCAGCGAGGCGCGCGAGCAGGCCGATCACGAGCTCTGGGTCGACGCCCGTGCCATCCACCTCTTCGACCCCGACTCCGGCCGCAGCCTCCTCGCCAGCCCCGACACCGAAGCCAAGATCTCCGAAGCCCCCGCCCTCACCAAGGACTGACCGCTCGCGCCGGCGGGGCCGGCTCAGGCGGAGAGGAGGGTGGTGGCGGCTTCGCTGATGGGGGCGAGGGCGGGGTCGGGGGTGGTGAGGAGGGCGTCCTCGAGGGCGGCGAGGTCGGCCCGGTCGGCGGTGAGCGGGTCGTCGCCGGAGGCGAGGCGGCCGAGGGCCTCGGCGGCGGCGGGGTCGTCGCGGTCGTCGACCACGGCGAGGTAGGCGGCGACGGTCAGGGCCGAGCCCACCGGGGCCGGCTCGGAGACGTCGCCCCCGGCGATGGCCTCCCGGGCGGCGTCGGTCGGGCGGGGCGACGCCGGCCCCCAGGCGGCCAGGACGGCGAGCACCAGCTCGGCCGGCAGGTCCAGCACCTCGCCGTCGAGGAGGGCGGCGGTGCGGTCGGAGGGGTCGTCGGACCCGTCGCCCACCGCGGCCCGGGCCAGGTCGGAGCGCCAGGCGGTGACGGCGGCGGCATCGGCCCCGCCGGTGAGGATCCGGTGGACGCGGGCGAGGCCGACGGCGGCGGTGACGGCGTCGCGCTCGTCGTCGCCGACGTCGGCTTGGGCCAGGACCTCGGTCGCGGCGTCCCGGGCGGCCCCGGCGTCGGCCAGATCGGTGGCCAGCACGGGCCAGGCCCAGCGGCCGAGGGCGGCCACGACCGCGTGGTCGACGGGGTCACCGGCCACGAACGGGGCCACGACGGGTTCGGCCACCGCGGCCGGGGTGTCGGCCCGGCCGAGGGCGGGTTGGGCCCGGTCGAGCAGCTCGGCCAGGTCGTCGCCCCCGCCGGCCACCAGCCGCCGCCAGCGCGCGGGTGGGTCGGCCAGCGCGGTCACGCCGGCGAGGGCCGCCTCGGGGGCGCCGGCGCGGTCGGCCTCGTCGACCCGGGCCACGACGGCGGCCAGCGCGGAGCGGTCCTCGGCCGTCGGCCCCTCGGGTCCCCCCGGGATGAGCACGACCACCGCGAACGCCAGCAGGCCGGCCACCGCCAGGGCGCCGACGACGAGGATCCGGGTCCGCACCCACCCAGTGTGTCCGGGCGAACGCTCAGGACCGCGGCCGGGCGCTGTCGAGTGGTCTCCCGTCGCCCCGCCAGCGGTCGGTCCTGAGCGACTCTGGGCCGCTCCTTCGTCGCGGCCCAGACCACCCGTGTCATCCCTGAGCGGCCTCGCAAGCTCGGCCGCTCAACCGGCGAAGATGCCGTCGAGCGCCTCGACCAGCTCGGGGTCGATCCGCTGCTTCTCGGCCTCGATGACCCGCTCGACGGCGGCGAAGTCGGGGTCCGACAGGAGGAGGTCCTCGACCGCGGTCGGGCCCCCGTCCTCGGCCGCCTGCTCGAGCCGGCGCTGGGCCGCCGGGGAGAGACCGGCGTCGCCGGCCTCGATGTGGGCCAGCAGGAGCTCGGTGCGGACGAAGCTGGTGAAGTTGACGGGCAGGATCTCGTCGCCGCCGCCGGTGGGGTCGCCGTAGTACGCCTTCAGGGCGTCGTAGACGGCCGAGGCGGCCGTGCCCACGACGGGCGCCTCGCCCAGGGCGGAGCTGAAGAGCGACTCGAGGGCGGATGCCGCCCCACCGCCCTCGACGACGTCGCGCAGAGCGTCGTAGCGGCTGCCGGAGGTCTCGCCCACGACCTCCTGGAGGACGATGCCGAGCTGGCTGAGGTCGCCACCGCCCCCACCCTGGACGGCGGCGTGGATCTGGGCCTCGGTGAAGCTGGTGAGGGCCCACGTGAACCCGCGGGCGGCATCGGTGTCGTGGGCGATGCGGTCGAGCGCCCGCTGGAGCAGGTCCATGGCCTCGGGCGGCAGGTCGATGGGCGGGTCGCCGGGCACGGCGAGCGTGGTGCGGTCGCCGGCGATCCAGGCGTCGAGCAGCGGATCGATGGTGCGGCCGAGGGCCTCGCGCACCGGGCCGCTGAAGCGGACGTAGTGGTCGTCGTTGCCGGCGTGGTCCTCGAGGTACTCGAGCAGGCCCAGGGCGGTGGCCACCCGCTCCTCGGGCAGCAGCCGCTCGCTGGTGGCGGCGGTGAGGAGGTCGCCGAGGGCGTTCTGGTAGCGGTCGTCGTCGGAGTCGTCGCCGGTGCCGCTCCCGCTGTTCTCGAAGCCGTCGTAGCGGGCGTCGAGCAGGGCGTCCCACGTGGCCGCCCGTCCGTCGTCACCCGACGCGGCCAGCCCGATGCCCCGGTCGACGATGGCGTTGGCCAGCCGGGGCGAGTCCGACAGCCCCTCGAAGAGGACGGTGAAGACCGATGTGTCGCCGGCGACCGCCTCCAGCAGGTCGTTGTCGCCGTCGGGGTGCCAGGGGTCGTCGAAGATCCGCCAGAAGATGACCTCGCCGAAGGCCCGGGTGTCGGTGTCGACCTGGGTGGCGAGGAGGGCGAGGAGCTGGCCCCGCTCGGTGTCCTCGCCGTGGTAGCCGTCCCAGTCCCACTCCTCCTCGAGCGTGTCGATCCACTCCTGGGCCCGGATGGGGTCGTCCTCCAGCCCGAGGCTGGTGAAGATGCCGAGATCATCGAGCGTGCTCTCGCCCCGCTCCTGCCGGGTGCCCCCGTCCTCGATGTCGTCGCCGATCAGCTCGAGGGCGGCCCGCAGGTCGCGGGGCCCGGCGGCCTCGAGGAGCTCGGCCGCCCGCCGCTTGCGGGCCTCGAAGGCCTCGGCGGGGGAGAGGCCCTCGCCGGCGGCGTCGATCTCGCCGCGGATCAGGTCGAGGTAGCCGGCCAGCTCGGCCCGGGTGGTGGGGTCGCCGTCGTCCTCGGCCAGGTTGGCGTACTCGTCGGCCGCCTCCTCGGCCAGCCGCTGGCGCTGCTCGGGCGTGTAGGCGACGGGCAGGGGCTGGCCCAGCGCGCCCTCGTCGACGGTGACGACACCGGGGCCGGAGTCGGCGACCCGGAAGCGGCGGGCGATCTCGGACAGCCCGCCGTCGAGGGTGCGGACCCGGGTCAGCGGCGCCGTCGGGACGGTGGCGGAGTACAGCCGGTACCCGTCGGGCAGCGCCGCGTTCAGGGCGTCGAGGGCGTCCTGGAGGGTGCCGGTGGCCCGGGTGACGGCATCGACGCGGTCGCCCGACTCGGTGACGAAGGCGTCGAGCCGGCCCGGGTCGGCCGAGACGGTGCCCATCAGCGGACCGAGCCCATCAGACGACGATCCCCCCGCCTGAGGGCGCAAAGGCGTAGTTGCTGACGGCCGACGAGGCCGAGGCCATGAGGGCCTGGACCTGGTCGATGAGGTTCGAGAGGTCGGCCTGCGAGGCCGGGAGCTGGGCGTCGAAGCGGTCGCGGTGCCCGCCGGTCCACGCCTCGAGGTCGGACTCGACGCCCTGGCGCCGGGCCGTCATCAGCTCCGAGGTGCGGTCGATCACGGCCTGGCCCGCGGTGCTCACGGCCGACAGCTCGTCGGCGAACCTGGCCATGATCTCGAAGGGAAGGGGCCCGGGGGCCACGGGGTCGTCGTCACCCACGGGGCGCTAGGTACCCCCACGAGATGGGCTGAAACATCACGAAGGGGTGGGAGCACCCCGGAGTGACGCTGGAGTGACGCTGGAGGGCGTCAGGGGGCCGGTTCGGGCCAGGGCGCCTCGCCCCGGGTGATGTTGGCCACGTCGGCCAGCGTCCGGGCCTCGAGCAGGGTGCGCATCTGACGCCCGGCGTCGGCCCACACGGCCAGGAGGACGCACTGGCCCTCGTGGTCGCACGCCCCGTTCTGATGGGGCTCGCCGAAGTCGCCCACGACGATCGGGCCGTCGACCGCCGAGACGACCTGGGCCAGGGTGATCTCGGACGGCTCGCGGGCCAGCACGTAGCCACCGCCCACGCCGCGCTTCGACCGCACCAGCCCGGCGCCCTTGAGGGCGAGGAGGATCTGTTCCAGGTAGGGCTGGGGCAGGCCAGTGCGCTCGGCGATGTCGCGCACCGACGTCGGCACCTCCTCGGGGTGGAGGGTCAGCGACAGCAGGGCGCGGCAGGCGTAGTCACCGCGGGTCGAGACCTTCACCCTCGGGATCCTACGGGGTGGTCCCAACCTGGGGGAGCGGGCACTACCGGAGCGCGGGTGGCGACCGATAGGGTCGCGGCGCTCCCGGGTGGTCCGGGGCGACGGAAGGGTCCACTCCGTGGGTGATCATCCTCTGATCCCGGACTACGGCGGCGCCTGCATCGCCAGCCTGGTCCCGGCGCTGCTCGAGCCGGGCGACGTCGCCCCCTCGTGGCTGCCGGCCGCCGCCGTCGAGGCCGAGCAGGTCGTGCTCCTCGTGCTCGACGGTCTGGGCTGGGATCAGCTGCAGGACCGCCGCCACCTGGCCCCGACCCTGTCGGCCATGGCCGGTCAGGCGATCACCAGCGTGACCCCGACCACGACGGCCACCGCCCTGACGTCGATCGCCACCGGCCTCACCCCCGGCGTCCACGGCGTCGTCGGCTACCGCGTCGCCGTCGAGGGCGAGGTCCTCAACATCCTCCGCTGGTCGACGGCCCAGGGCGACGCCCGGCGCCAGATCGACCCCGAGCAGTTCCAGACCCACCCCGCCTTCGCCGCCCAGCGTCCCGCGGTCGTGACCAAGGCCGAGTTCGCCTCGACCGGCTTCAGCGGCGCCCACCTCTGCCAGGTCCGCTTCAACGGCTACCGGGTGCCGTCGACGATGGTGACCGAGGTGGGCCGGCTGCTCCGCGGCGGCGAGCCGTTCGTGTACGCCTACTACGACGGCATCGACAAGGTCGCCCACGAGTA
>Ga0190275_10004221_pt1 | contig 10342 bp, 11 predicted proteins | sample Popmic550T_FD_133745 | JGI IMG/M metagenome (GOLD analysis project Ga0190275, IMG submission 133745) | Populus adjacent soil microbial communities from riparian zone of Yellowstone River, Montana, USA - 550 T | ecosystem: Environmental > Terrestrial > Soil > Riparian zone > Trees stand | place...
GAGATCTGGCGCCCGAAGATCGTCTGCTTCAGGTGCTCGAGCTCGGCGGATCCGTCGCCGCCGGAGCCCTCGCGCCAGGAGCGGATCCGCGGGAACGGAGCGTGATGCACCATCGGGACGAGCGGCCCGAAGCCGGCTCGCTGCTTGACCTTCGAGTTCGTCAGGCTCAGCGATCCCATGGTGCGACCGTGGAAGGCACCCTCGAACGCGATGATCCCCGGCCGATGGGTGTGGTAGCGGGCGAGCTTAATGGCGCCCTCGACCGCCTCGGTGCCGGAGTTGGTGAGGAACACGCGCGCCCTCTCCGCGAATGGCGCGATGCCTGCCAGGCGCTCCATGAACTCCAGGTAGCGCGGCTCATAGAAGTCGGTGGCCGCGATATGGATCAGTCGCTCGGCCTGCGCCTTGATGGCCTCGACCACCTTCGGGTGCGAGTGTCCGGTCGAGCACACCGCGATGCCGGCGGCGAAGTCCAGGAACCGGTTGCCGTCGACGTCGGTCACCACGCAGCCGGAGCCCGACTCGGCGACGAGCGGGTACGCGCGGGTGAGGGAGGGGCTGGCGACGGCCTCGTCGCGCTCGATGATGGCGCGAGCCTTCGGCCCGGGCAGATCGGTGACGATGTGCGGGGCGGCCTGGTCGCGCGCAGCCGCAGGCGAGGAGGTGGCCTCCATGGTGGTCATGTGGGGTAGCACTCCGAAACGGAGCGGCGCGTCCTGCCCGCGCCCTTGGCTAGATGTCGCCGCATCCTAGCAGCCGCGCTGCGCTCGATCACCCCCTGACGATCGGCGCGGTCGCGCGCACGGTCTCGCCGATCAGGCCCGGGCCGGCATAGATCATCCCGGTCCACAGCTGGACGAGGTCCGCGCCCGCCGCGATCGCCGCTCCCGCGGCGGCGGCCGAATCGACGCCACCGGAGGACATAACCGCGAGCTGGTCGCCGGCCACGCGCCGGGCCTCAGCGGTGGCGGCCAGCTGACGCTCGCGCAACGGCCTTCCGGACAGCCCGCCCTCTTCGGCTGCCGATCGTGACCGCTGGCCGATTCGAACGGTGGTCGTGTTGCTGACGATCACGCCGGCCGCCGCCCCCAGCATGGCGCGAATGATGTCCGCCCGTTCGTTGTGCGTGAGGTCGGGCGACAGCTTGAGCACCAGCGGGCGGGACGGAGCGGCCTGGCGAACCATGGCCAGCAGCGCGAGCAGCCGTTCCGGCTCCTGCAGGTCGCGGAGGCCGGGAGTGTTCGGGCTGCTCACGTTGATCGCCAGGTAGTCGGCGACATCCGCGACGGCACGGGCGGCGTTCGGATAGTCGTCGAGCCCGCCGTCACGATTGCGGCCGATGTTGACCCCAATCACGAAGCCGTCCGGCAGGTGCGGTCGCGCCTCGGCGATCCTGGCGGCCAGCGCATCGGCTCCCGCATTGTTGAACCCCATCCGATTGATGAGCGCCTCGTCTGCCGGCAGGCGGGTGAGCCGCGGTCGAGGGTTGCCGGGCTGCGCGCGTGGCGTGACCGTTCCGAGCTCCACGAAGCCGAAGCCCAGCGCCGCCCATCCGCGGATCGCGACGCCGTCCTTGTCGAAGCCGGCGCCGAGGCCAACCCGGTTACGAAAGCGCAGGCCGAGCAGCTCTGCGGGGTTGGTGGCTGGATCCCCGACACCTGAGGCGCTCGGGGCCAGCGACCGGCCCATCGGTGAGGCCAGGGCACGGAGCGCCGCGTGGTGGATCGACTCCGGATCGGTGGCGAAGAGGAGCGGGCGGACGGCCCGGTAGGCCGTCGTGCGCCAGCTCACGGCTCAGTCGTCGCGTGCGCGGGGAAAGGCCATCTCCTCCGGATAGACCGGCGGGAGCGGCGCGCCTTCGTCGTCCATGGACGGGCGGGCAGGATCCGGCGACATGAACTCGTGCCAGACCTCGATTCCGGTCGACGGTGGATCGTCCAGCTCCTTGATGGCGACGATGCCCTCGAAACGGATCGCGCCCGGCTCCCCGTCCTCAGTCTCGTACTCGTCCTCGTACTGCGGTGCCATCTCGACCGCGCGGCCGAGCGCCGCCTCCTCGTCGGAGCCGTCGACCAGCACGACCCGGTCCTCGACCAGGGTCACCTCGGCCGGCTCACCGGCGAGATAGGCATAGCGCAGCTGGATGGCGAACCAGCCTGAAGGCTCGACGACGACGTTCTCGTCGGTGATCACAGCCGCGTCGCGTCGTCGTCGCCGATGACCGTCTGAGACTGCTCCCGCAGGAACTGCTGGACGTAGTACGGCCCCAGGCCGCTCTTCCCCGATGAGCCGGAGCCCTTCCAGCCACCGAAGCTCTGGATGCCCGGCCAGGCGCCGGTGGTCGCCCCGGCGCGTCGGTTCACGTACACCACGCCAGCCTGGATGGTGTCCAGGAAGCGCTTCACCTCCGCATCGTCGCGGCTGAAGATGCCCGCGGTGAGGCCATACGGCGTGTCGTTGGCCTCGTCCAGCGCCTGGTCCAGCGAGTCGACCTCGCCGACGACCAGGAACGGCACGAACAGCTCGTCGTGGAACAGCCGATGCTCGAGCGGCAGCCCGGTCACGACCGTCGGGGTCGGGAACCAGCCGGCGCTGTCGTCCGCGTCGCCGCCGACCTCGATCGTTCCGCCATCGGCCTTGGCCTCGTCAACGGCGGTGCGGAAGGTGTTGAGCGCGCGCTCGTTGATGACCGGGCCCATCCAGCTCTCGCGCCGCGTCGGGTCGCCGACGGTGATGCCGCGCGTCCGTTCCACGAGCTTGTCGACGAACTCGCGAGCGACCGACTTGTCGACGTAGACGCGAGAGTTCGCGCTGCATTTCTGGCCATCGAATCCGAACGCCGATCGCATGACACCCTCCGCCGCCTCGTCGAGATCGGCGTGGCGCGTGACGATCGCCGGGTTCTTGCCGCCCATCTCGGTGATGATCGGCCGTGGATAGTCCCGGGTGAAGCCACGATGCAGCTTCATGCCGACCTCGTAGGAGCCGGTGAACACCATGCCGTCGATGCCCGGGTTCTCCTCCAGCTCCGCGCCGACCGACTCGCCCGGGCCGGTGACGAGGTTGAATACGCCGTCGGGCAGACCGGCATCGCGCAGCGCCTCGCCGAACTTCCAGCCGAGCAGCGGCGCATCGGAGGAGGGCTTCAGGACGACGGTGTTGCCGGCGATCATCGCGCCGCCGGCAGGGCCGCCGGCCAGGGCCATCGGGAAGTTGAAGGGGCTGATGACGGCGAACACGCCGTACGGCCGCAGGACCGAGCGCGTCTTCTCGGCCGCCGACAACGACCCCATCGGCTTCACGAAGCCGTCGGCCTTCTCGAACTCGTCGCCGTAGTAGCGCAGCAGGTCGGCGGTCTCCTCGACATCGCCGAGGGCCTCGAGCCGGTTCTTCCCGACCTCCAGGCTCATGAGCGCCGCGTAGTCGAACTGGCGCTCGCTGATCAGCTCGGCGGCTCTGCGCAGGACCGCCAGGCGGTCGCGCCACGGCGTGTCGCGCCACGACGGATACGCCGCGCGCGCGGCGTCGATCGCGTCGCGGACGTCCTGCCGCGTGCCGATCGGGAAGCGCGCGACGACGAGGTCGCGGTCGATCGGCGAGTGATCGTCGAAGGTCTGGTCGCTGACCCGCTCCTCAGCGCCGATGATCATCGGGTAGGTCCGGCCCAGATCGGCCCGGGCGCGCTCGAGCGCAGCGTCGAAGGCGGACTGCAGCTCCTCGTTGTCGGCGGAGAGCGTCGCGTAGGTGATCTTCATGCGGGGCGTGGTGGCCATCGGTTGGTGGGCCTCGAGGTGCGGTGTGCGGGGTTGGCGATTATCGCACCCGTCGCGATCGGTGGACACGCCGAAGGCCAGGCTCCGGGGGGAGAAGAGCCTGGCCTTCGGACGATGCCGATGATAATCCGGCGGCATCCGCGCTCGCAAGCGATTTTCGGATGAGAAGTCGTAACAAACGTGGCGGCAGGCCACGGATTGCTTGCCAGGTCAACCAGCGACCGCCTTCTCGCGGTGATAAAGGCCGAGGTTGAGTCGCAGCGAAGACCGGTGCGGCCCCATCAGGAACGCGCGGCCACGGTCGCCATACAGCCGCGGCAGCAGCTCATGGGCGGTGACCGGGTCTCCCAGGTCAAGCCGCGCGTGGACCACCTTGATCTTGAAGCCGTGCCGCAGCCACCAGCCGGTCCGGCGCTGAGTCGCGTCGAGGGCATGGGCAACCACCTCAGGCTCGAGAAGCGCGGCCATGTCGTCTCGGCCGTAGTAGCCGATGACCACCAGCCGCCCGCCGGGCCGAAGGACGCGCATCGCCTCCTCGATGGCGGGCAGCGCTGCGTCGTCCGGGTCGATCGCGCTGGTCAGGACGATGTCGACCGCGCCGTCGCGCAGCGGCAGCGCGGTGCCCTCCCCCTCCACGATCCGGATGTTGGGTTGATGCGAGGCGGTCGCGCGGCGGCGTGCCTCGGCCAGCAGCTCGGGGTCGGACTCGATGCCGTACGTTCGCCCCGTCCGACGCGCCAGGAGCATCGGGTAGTGGCCGATGCCGGTGCCGACGTCGGCGATCCGGCGGCCGCTGACCGGGGTGATGCGCTCGAGCGCCGCGAGCACCTTGCGATCGGGGTCGATGGCGGCGCCCAACCGTTGATGCAGTGCCGGGTCGGCATCGGTCCACGCCGGCAGGATGGGATACATCAGGGGACCTCCACCCGCCGCTGCGCCGGCTCGCCGCCCTCCAGCGTCAGCAGGTCGTTGCCGGAGAGAACCTGGAGGTCGAACGCCAGGGAGCCCGTCTCGCGTCGCGTCGCCACGATGGGGATCTCGAGCGTCGCGCCGGCCAACAGCGGACCCCAGCCCAGGGACGTGGTGCCCGCGGGCTCACCCCGTTCGCCCGGGCCGACCACCCACTTCGTCCATGGCTGAACGAGCGGCGGGCCGCCCTCCCGGATCCGATCGTCGCTGGGAGTGAACGGAGCCAGCCGCAGCGAGTCGTCCAGCTCGGTCGGCCAGCGCAGCACGAGATCGTCGATGCGCGTGTCGGCCGCGGAGGTCACGACGACGGTGATCGTTCCGCTGCCCTCGGCCGGCACGTCGACCGTGACCTCGAACGCCACCACCCGCACGTCGCTGCGGTCCGGTGGCTCGAGCGACAGGCTGGGCGCCGGGGTCGGCGTGGGGGCGACGGACGCCGTCGGCGAGGGAGGCTCGGTCGGCGACGCGCTGGGCATCGGGGAGTCGCTCGATTCGAGGCTGACGAGCGAGGCGCTCGGCGACGGTGTTGGCAGGCAGGCGGCAAGGAGCAGGGCCATCCATAGCGCGCCGATGCTGGTGCGTCTCATGCCTCGCGGTCCTCGAGCTCCGGGAGCCGATTGCGGATCGCGTAGCCTGCGGCCTGCGCGCGACTTTCGAGCTCGAGCTTGGCGAGGACGTTGGAGACGTAGTTGCGCACCGTCTTCTCCGCGAGGCCCATGCGAGCGGCGATCTGTCGGTTGGTCTCGCCGTCGGCGATGTGCGCCAGCACGCGTCGTTCCTGCTCGGTGAGGTCCGCGAACGCCCCAGCCTCCTCCATGCGACTCGCATTGCGCAGACGATCCAGCACCCGCCGCGTGACCGCCGGATCCAGCAGGGATCCACCGCCGGCGACGGTGCGCACGGCGTCGATCAGCTCGCCGGAGCCGACGCGCTTGAGCACGTAGCCGGAGGCGCCGGCATCGATCGCGTCGAACAGTGCGTCGGAATCGGCGTGGCTGGTGAGCATGATGACCGGCACGCTGTCAGGCTCGGCGTTGAGGACGCGACAGGCCTCGATGCCCGACCCGTTCGGCATCCGGATGTCCATGACGACCACGTCGGGATGATGCTGTCGCGTCAGGCGGACCGCGTCCGCTCCCGAGGCCGCCTGGGCCACGACGGACATGCCCGGCTGTCCGTCGAGCAGGGTCGCCAGACCGATGCGGACCACCTCGTGGTCGTCGGCGATGAGAACGCGGATCGGCCGATCTGGTGCGGCCTGCATGGTTGGTTCGGTCATGTGGAGCGACGAACGGTCGCCACCGGCATCGTAAGGGACAGGCGGGTCCCGCGCCCCGGAGCACTCTCGAGGTCCAGGCTCGCGTCCAGCAGCTCCGCGCGGCGGCGGATGTTCGCCAGTCCCTGCGCCCGGCCGCGTCGGCCTCGCGCCGGGGGTGCCCCCGGGTCGAAGCCGACTCCGTCGTCCCGGATCTCGAGCGTGAAGCGGCGCTGGCTGCAGGTCATGTGAACGGCCACCGTGCTGGCGTGCGCGTGACGCAGCACGTTGCTGAACGCCTCGGACACCAGATGGCGCAGCTGCTCCGCCTGCTCGGGCTGAAGGCGAGGCCGATACCGCCCATCGGTGCCGATCTCGAGCTTCACCAGCGTGTGCGCCTGGAGCTCGTCGGCCACCGCCAGGACGATGGCCTCCGCGTCTCGCGACTCCAGGCCGCCGGAACGGAGGTCGAAGATCGTGCTCCGGATGTCGCCGGTGATGCGGTTCAGCTCGGACATGACCGTGCCAATGCGGTCTCGAGTCTGATCGGGGGTCGTCTGCGCCTCGTTGGCGGCGTGCTCGAGATGGAGCCCGGCGGCGTAGATGGACTGGATGATCCCGTCGTGCAGGTCGCGCCCGATGCGCTCGCGCTCCTGCAGCAGCAGCTCACGGCGGCGGGCGTCTGCCAGGGCACGATCGGTCTCCTTCTCGAACAGCTCGAGGCTGCGGATGACGGCGAGGGCGATGGCGAGACCGGTGATGGACCGGAAGACCTCGATCGGCACGCCGAGGGCCTCGAGCACCACCTGTCCGTTGAGCACGGAGGCGAGCGGGAAGGGTGCCGGCAGCGGGACCAGGCCCGCAACCACCGCATACACGACGAACGCGATCGACGCAGCGCCGAGCGCACGCGTGATCGGCGGGCTGGCGATCGGCCCCAGCAGGCGGGTGGTGCGTCGCAGTCCGACCGCCGCCAGCAGCGCGCCCGGGAGGCCGATCATCGCGCGCGCGGTCACGTCTCCGACGGCCAGCGGCGCGCCCACGTCCTCGAGTGCGGGCAGCAGCTCGTCAGCGGGCAACCACGGCCCTGGATCGGCGACGTAGCCCGCGGCGACGGTGCTCGAGAGCGCGATCGTCGCCACGGCCCACAGCCCGACGACGAGGGCCGGGACCAGGCGCAGCCACGGCTGGCCGAGGATGCGCGGTGGGTCGTCCGGACCTCGAGTGCTGAGCATGAGCTCCACGCCGAACTGAAAGAGCAGCGCAAAGCTCATCGGCTTCATCAGCAGCTGGAGAACGAGGAGTCCCTCGATGATCGGCTGCGGCAGGAACCCGGCCTGGATGGGAATGAACAGGTAGCCCCACTCCATCAGGCCGTGCAGGAGACCGAAGCCGGCCAGCCAGGCAAGCGGGCGGGCAAGCGGCAGCTGGGAGCGCTGTCGGCCCTGGAGGGCGATGGCCAGACCCATGACGAAGAAGACCTGCCCGTAGACCGACAAGACGATGATCCGGTTCGTCTCGAACAGCTCGGCCAGCCAGCTCACGGCGTCAGCGTAGGCGAGTTGCTAGCATCGCCGCGATGACCGACGAGTCGACGCCCGCTTCGAGGCCACTGGCCGTCACCCTGTGGTTCGGGTGGGCGTTCCTGCTGCTGGCGATCACCGGGCTGCTGCTCGGCCGCATCGTCGAGTTCATCGACTTCAGCGAACGGGCGCCGTTCAGCCTGCTTGGGATCTTCATGATGGTCGAGCTTGCGCTCGTGCTTTTCGGGCTGACGACCGCCATGCAGCGGAAGCGGATCGCGCATCGGTTCGCCGTCGGCATCGCGCTGCTGCCTGTTCCGATCCTGGCTGGCCTGCCGCCCGTGCTGCTGGACATGCCGACCGCCGCCGCCAACGGCTGGTATCTGCTGACGGTGCCGATCGGGCTGGTGATCAGCCTCGTGCTGGTGATCGGCCTGCTGCGGCGATCCTCGCGGGCCTGGTTCTCGGAGACCTGAGCGTCACGGGCCGGTGACGGTCAGCGTGCCGCTCATCCCGAGGCTCTCGTGGCCGGCGAGGGAGCAGAAGATCGTGTACGTCCCGGGCTCGAGCTCGGCGTCGAGGGTCTCGGACTCGCCGGCACTGAGATCGTCCGTGGCGGCGACGACCTCATCGGCATCGTTGCGGACCGTGAAGTTGTGCGGTGTCGGTCCGTCGTTCGTGACCTCGAAGGTGAGCGTGGGACCCGTGGCGGTCACGTCGTCCGGATCGAGCATGAAGTCGGCGAGGCTGATCGCGATCGCTTCGGTCGTTGACTCGCTCGTCGATGGCGTGCCGCGTTCATCGGCCTCGGGTGAGCAGCCCACGAGCATCAGCGCCACAGCGCCGATCAGGAGCCTGGTACGCATCGGTTCGGTCCTCGTTCAAGGCGAACGGGGCGGCTCGGGAAGGACCCGAACCGCCCCGGTGGAGGAGAGGCTTACTGGAAGCTCTCCGGCTGGGCGGCCACGATGGCCTCGGCCAGCGGGTCTCCGAGCATCCGCATGTGCTGCGCGGCGCTGCGGTCGGCATCGGCCGCCGCTGCCGCGTCGCCGGCACCCTGGGCGTCCACGACCGCAGCGGTCGTGAGCACGTGCTCGGTGATCAGGTCGGCCAGCGCGTCCTCCGGGAGCCCGGTGGCTCCGGCGAGGAAGGCGCTGAACTCGGGGACGTAAACCGTGGTCAGGTCCTCGACCGCCTGGTCCTTCATGGCCTGGTCGTCGGTCGCCACGCCGGTGGTGTAGTCGACGAAGAACCCGTTGTGGGCGCTCCAGATCCGATTCCACTCGTCCTCGGCCTCGGCGCCGAAGAGCGAACCGATGGCGGCGCCGAGATCGGTGCCGTTCGTGTTGAGCGCAGCGCCGGCGGCGCCGAACTCGTCGTCGCGACCGTCGATGGCGGCGTCGGTGGCGAAGCTGGCCAGGAACAGGTGCTCCTGCAGCAGCTGGTTCAGCGCCGTGCGGAAGTCGACGCCGGCCGAGTCGGCATCGCCCTCGATGTCGTTGCCCTCGGCGATCGCCGGCGCAAGCGCGTCGCCGATCATGCTCATGTGGGCATATGCGGCGCGAATGGCCTCGTAGGCGGCCTCCCAGTCGCCCGACGCCTGGGCGTCGACGACGGCCTTGGTCTGCAGGACGTGGTCGGTCACCAGCTCGGCGACGGCCTCCTCCGGCAGCCCGGTGGCGCCCGACAGGAAGGCGCTGAACTCCGGGACGTAGACCGTGGTCAGGTCCTCGACCGCTCCGTCGGCCAGGGCGCCGTCATCGGTCGCCACGCCGGTGGTGTAGTCGACGAAGAACCCGTTGTGGGCGCTCCAGATGCGGTTCCACTCGTCCTCGGCGTCGGCGCCGTAGATGGAGCCGATGGCGGCGCCGAGATCGGTGCCGTTCGCGTTCAGCAGGCCACCGTAGGCCTCGAACTGGTCGGTCCGTCCGCCGAGCGCCGCACCGGTCGCCTTGGCGGCCAGGATGAGATGCTCGCCGAGCAGGTAGTTGAGATCGGTCCGCAACGTCGCAGCCGCGCTGGTGATGTCGGCAGCGCCGTCGTCCATCGACTCGGCGGGCTCCATGGACTCCGCGCCCATCGAATGGGGGGCCATGGACTTGGCGCCCATCGACTCGTCCGCGCTGGGATCGGTCGATGCGCCGGAATCGGTCGAACACGCCGCGAGGGCGAGGACGCCCACCAGCAGCAGTGATGTCAGCTTCCAGGATCGCACTCGTGTACTCCTTCGTGAATCAATGCGACCGCGAGGGCGGTCACGAAGGCAGTACGGGCGAGCGGGCCGATCGAATCACTTTGCCTCCCTATACTCGAGCCCGTGAAGCTGCTCGCGTTCGCGCGGGGCGGTCCCGTGATCGCCACCAGGACCCCGGCCGGGGTCGGCCATCACCATCAACCGCCGCAATATCTGGCCGGCGGGGACGTCATGCGCTGCGGCGTCGAGGGGATCGGCGCGCTCGAGAACCAATTCGTCGACGCGGCCCCGCCCGTCAGGGACCACACTGGCGCGGCCGGCATCGACGCGCTCGCTACCGGTTGATGCGCGCCCTGGCCAAGACCCGTCCGGGGCCGGGCCTCGAGCTCGTTGAGCGGCCGGCGCCCTCCCCCGGTACGGACGAGGTCCTGCTTCGCGTCGAGGCGGCGAGCATCTGCGGCACGGATCATCACCTCTTCACCTGGGACGAGTGGGCCGTTGAGAACCTCGAGCCACCTCGCGTGCTCGGCCATGAGCTGGCGGGGACCGTGATCGGTACCGGCCCCGGCGTGACCCGCGTGCGCGAGGGCGACCTCGTCGGGGTCGAGTCGCACCTGTTCGACTGGAC
>Ga0190275_10004222_pt1 | contig 10341 bp, 8 predicted proteins | sample Popmic550T_FD_133745 | JGI IMG/M metagenome (GOLD analysis project Ga0190275, IMG submission 133745) | Populus adjacent soil microbial communities from riparian zone of Yellowstone River, Montana, USA - 550 T | ecosystem: Environmental > Terrestrial > Soil > Riparian zone > Trees stand | place...
GACTGCGCCGCCCATCCCCTGCCAGATGAGTCCTGTGGTGAGAATCCCCGGGATGACGAAATCGGTGTACCCGAGCTCGCCTGCCGCGATCGCGCCGCCGAAGATGTAGCGGAAGATCACAAGAAACAGCACACCCTGCATCGTGTATGTCCAGAACAGGGCCGGGGTGCGCAGGACTTTGAGCAGCCGCTGCTTGGCGATCACCACGGTACTCGTAACGAGGGATGGCCCCCTTGCAGCTACGGCGACGCTGGCCATGGCTAATCTCTCCTCTCTACGCTTTGATCGATTCCTCTGAGTCGGTGGTGGGCTCAGCCGCAAGGCGATCGTCGGCTGAGTCCCGCTGCAGGATCTGGCCCGTAAGTTCCAGGAACGCCTCGTCGAGATGGGGCGGACGCAGCGCCATGTCGTCGACCGTAATCGCAGCCCCTTGGAGCGAGTGCAATGCGAGGCTGAGTTGCTCCGTACCACCCTTCACCACGACTGCGACCTGGCGTGTCGACTCGTCGGTCTGAACGTCCCCGTCTCCGATCTCGGCGAACACCTTCGCCGCTTCCGCAACGTCCTGGCGATCGCGCACGTGCACCTCGATGACGTTGCGGCCGGTGCGCTTCTTGAGCTCGCCAGGGGTTCCGTGCGCGATGGACTTGCCGTGATCGATGATCACAATCTGATCGGCAAGGTGGTCGGCTTCATCCAGATACTGAGTGGTGAGCAGCACATTGGTCCCTTGGCCGACCAGGGTGCGGATCGCGTCCCATAAATCGATGCGGCTGCGCGGGTCGACACCGGTGGTCGGCTCGTCAAGAAGCAGCAGGCGCGGCGTCCCGACGAGACTTGCGCCGAGGTCGAGCTTGCGGCGCATGCCGCCTGAGTACTCCCGCACGAGGCGGTCAGCATCCTCGGAAAGTCCCATCTGCTCGAGAACGCGATCGACGTTGACCCGAGCTGATGCGCGGCTTTGGCCGAACAGCCGCGCGACCATCTCGAGGTTCTCGCGGCCGGTCATTGCCGGCTCGACGGCCGCGAACTGACCGGCGAGTCCGATAGAGGAGCGCACGGTGTGGGACTCTTTGACGACATCGTGCCCGAAGACCCGCAGCGTGCCCCCATCCGGCTTGATCAGCGTAGCCACGCAGCGCACGAAGGTGGTCTTTCCCGCGCCGTTGGGCCCGAGCACGGCCAGGATCACGCCTTGCTTCGCGACGAGGTCCAGCCCGTCGAGGGCGACCGTCTTTCCGAAGCGCTTGACTACTCCGGAGGCCTCAATAACTGGTTCAAACATTCGGCCTGCTCCTTGTCACATCGGTAGCGTTTGGTTCGTCATTAGTTATGACGAAACGCGATAGGAGAATGTGACGATGGACGAGACCGACTGGCTGACGGAGCGGTTCGAGATCAGCCGCCCACGGTTGCGGGCGGTGGCCTACCGGATGCTCGGGTCGCGCTCCGAGGCGGACGACGCCGTCCAGGAAACGTGGCTCCGGCTCGACCGCGCCGACGCCGGCGCAGTTGAGAACCTCACCGGCTGGCTGACGACGATTGTCGCCCGAGTGTGCCTGGACCGGCTGCGTGCGCGACGATCACGGCTCGAGGATCCCGTCGGCGACGAACTTCCAGAGCAGGTCGTAGGCATCGCGGACCATGCCGACCCAGAACAGCAGGCGCTCCTGGCCGAGTCGGTCGGGTCCGCGTTGCTGGTGGTGCTCGACATGCTGGCTCCGGCCGAACGCGTCGCGTTCGTGCTGCACGACATCTTTGCGATGCCCTTCGACGAGATCGCCCCGATCGTCGAGCGCTCCCCAGGAGCGGCGCGCCAGCTCGCCAGTCGCGCGCGGCGCCGCTTGCAGGGCGCAACGGCAGTCCCCGACCTTGATCTCAATCTCCGGCGGGAGGTCGTCGATGCCTTCCTTGCGGCATCACGCGGGGGCGACTTCGATGCGCTGCTGACCATGCTCGACCCCGACGTTCGGGTCCGTGCCGACGCCACCGCCAGGAAGTTTGGCGACCCGGAGCGGGCTCAGGGTGCTGTCGCAGTGGCGACTTGGTTCTCCGGCGGGGCGAGAGGCCTCCACCTCGCGCTCGTCGACGGCGCGGCCGGCATCGTGTGGGCTCCTGGAGGACGGCCTCGAGGCCTGCTCGATCTCACGATCACGGACGGCAAGATCGTCGAACTCAATATGATCGCGGACCCCGAGCGCATCGATCAGTCCGACATCGTCCTCATCGACGAGTGACAAACCACTCCTCTTGACCTGGTTCGTTGGGCGTCCGAGGGCATCCGATCATCGGGCACCATTCTGCTCCACAAGACCCGAAATCGTCGTAGTCGCGAGCTACGTTGGTGCATCTATTCGCCGTGGTCGAGGTTTTTACAGCAACGAATAGAACCTACCTCGCCCGCAGCAACTCATTCTCATGGTGTCCGGCGTGCACTTCACGGGCCGAGTGGTGCCGGCGCGCATGCGGGAGCGTGGACATCTTCATCGAGGTAGGTCATTGCCCAACCCCGAGCCAGGATGTGTTCTCGTAATTGACGACAACGGCCGCCACGACCAAGCCTGCATCGGCGACCTCGTCGTGGGAGAAGCGAAGCTTGCTCAGTTCGCGGGGATTCTCGTGTGGGGTTGTCACCGAGACACTCGAAAGATTCGCGCGATCGATCTTCCCGTTTTCTTCTTGGAGGCGTTCCCACTAGCCACGGACCGCGTCCTATTCCTCTAGGCCGCGCCCTGTAATCGGTCGCGGGAGCTTGACACCGGCTAGAAGCAGGAAACGTGCTCCGGGGCATCTATGGCGCGGGCGGCACCGGGGCCATGTCCTCGATTGCCAGGGAGTGTTCGATGGCCTGCGCATCGAGAGGGCGAGATAGTAGATACCCCTGTACGTATTGGCAGCCAAAGGAGTCTAGTAGTTCGAGCTGCCCCGGGGTCTCGATGCCCTCCGCCACGATCTTCAGATTGAGCGTTCGGCCCAAGTTGATGACGGCTCGTGCAAGTGCCGACTCCTCAGGGCCATCCTCAAGGTCGTCGATGAACGACTTGTCGATCTTCAGGATGTCAACCGGCAGTCGTTTGAGGTAGCTCAGCGACGAGTAACCCGTCCCGAAGTCATCGATTGCGATTCGCACTCCAAGACTCTTGAGGTCCATCAGCGCGCGAATCGCAAACTCCGGATCCCGCATAAGCACCGTCTCGGTGATCTCCAAGATCAACAGCTCAGGATCCAGGCCGGAATGAATGAGAGCTTCCCTCACATCGGCGGCTAAGTCCCCCTGCTGCAGCTGGTGGGCTGAGATGTTGACGCTAACGGACAGGGCTTGTCCATCATGAGTGCGCTGCCAGACAGCCGCCTTGCTCGTGGCCTGACCGAGCACGAAGCGCCCTAACTCGTGGATGAAGCCACTTTCCTCGGCAATGGCGATGAAGCTGACCGGTGGCACAAGACCGAATTCGGGGTGGCTCCAGCGCACCAGTGCCTCGGCACCGGTGCATTCCCGGCTCTCCAGTTCGATGATGGGCTGATAGTGAACGATGAACTGTCCGTTATCGAGCGCCTGCTGCATGTCCCCTCTAAGGCGCATCCGGATCTCGGCGTCGTTCTGCATCTCGGAAGCGAAGAGCGCATACCTTCCCTTACCTTTGCCCTTGGCGACGTACATCGCAGTATCCGCGTTCGCCAGAACTGTGCCCGATGAGTCGATCTCGGGGCCGGCTACCGCGATGCCAAGGCTCGCCGTAACCACAAGGTCGCGGTTGGCGACGCGAACTGGAGTCTCGAGGACTTCGAGGATGCGCTGGGCAACTCGTTCGGCATCCGAGGAATGCTCAACGAGCACCGCAAACTCGTCTCCACCCAGTCGGGCGGCAATGTCCTCCCCCCGTAGGCACAGACGAAGCCGCCGCGCAACCTCCTTGAGCAGCTCGTCGCCGGCCTCATGACCGAATGTGTCGTTGACCGACTTGAAGTCGTCGAGATCGATGAAGATCACGGCCATGGTCTCTTCGGTTTGGTGGTTGCGTTTGACCGCCTCTTCCACGCGCTCGATGTAGAGGACGCGGTTGGCAAGGCCGGTGAGAGAATCATGGAATGCCTGGTAGGCGAGCCGATCCTGGAGAAGCTTGCGCTCTTCGACCTCGTGAGCCAGGGCGTTGTACGCCTTTTGAAGTCGGAACGAACACTGCGTCGGATGAGCAAGGCCAAGATCAGCCCCATGGCCATCACGAGAACTCCCAGAAGCAGCAGGGCTCGCTGGGACGCCGCTTCGCGCTGCAGCTCCTGGCTGAGGTCGCCGAGGAACCTCTGGTTCAGGTGCCTATTGAGGGATGGAGATGATGCGGCGTCGCGCGTCTTCGGCCGAGGACTTGTGGAAACGGGGCCCCCAGACATCTTGGCAACACGACTGATAGGAGGATCTGGCCGGTAGGGTCATGGTCTTTCATGAACCCATGGCCGGCATCGGGAAAGACCTGGAACGTCGCGGTCCACCCCACATTGAGCGCCAGCTCCAGGCGGGGCTGCGGCGGTGGCGCCCGAGCGACGAACCCCGCCCTCGGTGGTTCTCGCTTCGATGCGCTCGACCCGGGACGGGAAGGTCTGACCAAAGAGGCGAGACGATTAGGCCTGTGGCGGCTCGTTGATGTAGACCTCGAAGCGCTCGACCGCTGAGATCTCCTCATCCATCTCGTCTGCCGCTTGCTGCCTCAGCTTGTTCGCGGCTTCCTCGCTGGCCTGCATGGCCTCTTCGGTCTCCCAGAAGGTGAGAGTTACTCCCTTGCCGCTGCTTCTGTCCCCGACGCTGATCACGCCCTTGTAGCCATCCATCTGTCGCGCGGCGGGGAGGATATTTTCCCTTAGCACCTTGAGGACTTGTTCGATTTCTTCATCGGATTGATTCGGAGAGCCCTGGAGCGTGGACATACGAACCCACACGGTTTGCTCCTTTCCTCATGTGTGCAGAACTTTTCCAATCGTTTCAGCCTCCCGCGCCCGTGACAAGTCACTTCGATCGGCTTCCGGAGAACTGCCGAGGCCAGAGGGTGAGAACGCCGTCGCCGAACAATGCGAATCCCTCGCCGGTTGCAGCTTCAACAGCTCTCCACTCGCGCTGTTACCAGCTCACCCGCCTGTCCGGCGCACGATCCACAGCCCCGTATTCATGTCGCTCGCATACACGAGGCCGGTCGCCTCATCGACGTAGACGCCCCACACTTGCGTCGTGTTGCTCAGCACCCCTCTCTGCGACGGTTTGACCGGGTTCTGCCCGGCTGGGGGAACGAAGTACGCCACCTCCTTTGGATTCGTCGGGTCGCTCGCGTCTACGACACGCACGCCGTCCGAGTACCACGAAATGTAGACGTCGGTGCCGACGAGGAAATTGTTGTGGATCGTATAGTCCCCGGATCCCTGACTGCCGCGGCCGAGAGAGTTCGGCGTCCGGTACTCTCCAATCTGCACCGGGTCAGCCGGATCGGAATAGTCGTAAACCCGCAAATAACCATAGCCAGTCTCGATGTCCGGGCCGGAGTTCTTGCAGAAGTCCTCGTCCGCGGAGAACAGCAGGCTCCGATCGTCGTCGTACATCGCCGAGTGCGCGTCGCCGTCCTCGTCCGGCGCATATGTCGTCGTACCGAGGAAGGTCGGATCGGTCGGATCCGCCAGATCGAGCGCGATGAAACCGCTGTCCCAGTAAGAGACGAACGCCAGCCTTCCGTCACCGGAGGGCTCCGCGCCGTGCCCGAAGATCGGGTCCGGATCGCAGCCCTGGCCTGGTGCGGGCGGCCCGCCGAGGTCCTTGACGACCCCCCAATCCGAAACCTCCGATGGGTTCGACGGGTCCGTCACGTCGATCAGCCGAAAGTCCCCGCGCCCCAATTGGTCGCGCCTCCCGCTGGGCGATAGGTCGTCCGGGTATTCGCTCGCAGGGACCGAAGCGTAAACGTAGGTTTGCCCGAGGTCGTCCCGGTGCTCGAACTCCAGCTCGTGGAGCCCGCGGGTGCAGCACCCGGTCGAAACCCGACCGAGCTCTTCCGGATCGGTGGGGTCGGTTACGTCCCACAGCATCAGCCCGCGGAAGAACGATTCGTCGTACCTGCTTCCCCCGCAGACCTGGATACCGGCCGCGGCGATGTCGTGACCCGCAAGCGGGCCGTATCGCGCGGCGAACACGACCACATCCTCGACCGAGGTGCCCGGTGGGTTCTGAAGCCGAGCTACGTCGCGCGGATCAGACGGATCCCGTGCGTCCACGACGGCGACGCCACTGTCATCACCCTCTGGACAAAACCGCTGCTTGCTGCCCTGACTCCAGTCGGTGAAGCCCCACTGGCCAACGTAGGCGTACCCCTCGTGGAACCAGACGTCGGCATTGAAGCCGCGGCCGCCGAGATCGTTATGCCCGACCGCGACCATGTTCTTTGCTTCGCCCGACTTGCGCCCTCCCTTGAAGGCCTTGTTCATCTGCTGAAGCCGATGAATCTCGTCTTTGAGGAGCTCGTCCTTGTTCTTGCTCGGGGCCGTCACTGCGACGCTCGCGAGAAATAGTGATGCGAGCACCCCACAGGCTGCGGCTCGCCAGTATCTGCGCATGTTGCCCCCCCAGACAAAAGCCAGTTTGGTTGATCCTCCCCTTTCGGACTCGATTACTCAAGCCCCACGCGATGACAGGATGGAGCTCTCGAGCTCCGAGTCCTACTTACGCAACGCAGAAACTCCGATCGCACAGGACGGCGGCATCTCGTGGTTGGTGGGCGAGTGTCGCCATGTGGAGAGCTTTCGGACTCACCTCCGCGGCGGAATGGTCCCCGGAAGGCAGGGCGCGTCCCGCGCGCGTCAGTGGAAAAGGCGAGCCTGGGGGCCTGGTTGCTCCAGGCTCGGCTCCCTCATCTTCGCCACTCGACGAGTTGGAGCAGCTCGCCAGTATCAGGAGCACTACGAAGGGAACGAGTACGCGTCGCACCCTTTCAGGATGTCATCCGGACGACGCTAGGTAGTTGCAGGAGCCGATGCAGAACCAATTGCGTCCGGTAGCTAGTCCGACTACCAGAGTTCCGTTTCGCCCGGCTCTGGCAGGCTCGCCGTGCGCTGTTCCTGCCGCTTGCGCCACCCGTAACGGGTCATGCCCGGCGGTTTATACATATTGAGGATCTGGATCACAAGCAACACCACAAGGCCGATCCCGGGGTGAGAGAGGTCGCCCCCAAGCCCCTCGAGACGGGCTCCTTCAGCCTCTTGCGCTTGGTCCGCCATCGAACTGACGGTCGGCATGTGCAAGAGCAAGATGACGGTGGCAAAGACGGTTAGAACGAATGAAATCAGGACCCAGTAATGCCGGATCAAGCCCCACTTGGTACCCAATGCCATGACAAGCCCGGTGAGCAGCGACGCGATGGCCAACGGGACGATGACGTACCAGCCGGTCAGCTCCATCGCGGTCCACGCGGCACGTATCGTTTGGACATCCTGGCTGGTCGCAGCTGCGACACCGAGAGCCAGGTACACAAGGACAGCGCCGATCCATCCGACCGAGAACGTCAGATGCGCGCTGAGCGCGAACTTGCGAAGGCGGGGCGTCATGACCACGACCGTTTGACCGTGCTCTACAAGCTATGTTGCACGGGCGGCGTGTGGCTTCCGGGGTTGTCGTCTCCCGGTGAGTGCCGCCGGGGGCCATGTTCGCCGCCAGCGAGCGCCAGGATGACGATCGCCACGACCACGACGACGGCGATGATCCCCAAAAGCTTCACCCAGCGTGGTGTGCTGGGCGGCGATGCGCGGTGGGGGCCCCGACGAGGACCAACGCTGGAGTCGTTTGGGGGCAGGTCAGCCACGTGCAAGTCCTCCTCTGTCGGTTCCACCGAGGATCGCAGTTTACGATACAGACTGTCTATGTCAATCCAGAGTGTCTCGCCCAGAGGCAGCGCGTATACTCGGGTGATGCCAAAGCTGTGGAACACGACGATCGAGACGCATCGCCGCGAAGTACGCGACGCGATCCTGGAGACCACGGTGGCGCTGGTGGCCGAGCATGGGTTGCGGTCTGTGACGATGTCGCAGATCGCCGAAGAGACCGGCATCGGGCGCGCGACGCTCTACAAGTACTTCTCAGGCGTCGAGGCGATCCTTCACGAGTGGCACGAACGTCAGATCAATAGCCACCTCGACTATCTCGCCGAAATCCGGGACCAAGCTGGCGACGCACGTGAGCGACTCGAAGCCGTGCTCGGGGCCTATGCGCTCATCTCCTTTGAATCCCGACGCCACCACGACACCGAACTAGCGGCACTCATGCATGGTGACGAGCAGGTCGCGCAAGCGGAGCAGCAGCTCCGCCGCATGGTCCGAGGCCTCATCACCGAGGGCCAAAAGAGCCACGACATCCGGAGCGATGTCACGCCGGATGAGCTCGTGAGCTACTGCCTCCACGCCCTCACCGCAGCAAGGGGCCTGCCGTCCAAGGCCGCGGTCCGCCGGCTCGTCGCGGTCACTCTGGCTGGCTTGCACGCCCCCGCCTAATCCCCTCATTTCCGGTTGCGCCGACCAAGCTTGGCGAACTTCTCATCGCAGATGATCTTCTCGCCGATGCCGTGATCGACGCACCTCTTCCTTCTGGTTTGTGTCCCGCCCCAGGGCTCAAACCTGCGCCCGCCTCCTGCTTCGAAAAATCCGGGATGTTGGATCTGTTGGATTCCGAGCGCAGCACGCCCCCAATACGGGCCGGCCCGGTGGGTTCACCCCGCTTCCGGCGCGCCGCTCCGTCTGTGTACAGGCTGACCCCTCAACACGCGCTCCAAACCTGGTGGAAAGTTTGCTGCGTCTGCTCACGAAATGCGCGCTGACCAGGTACTTCGCGCGACGGCCCTGGTCAGCGACTCGTCCCGATTGCGTTGTAAGTGCAGATCCAAATTTCCGGCGTTTGGATCGGGCGCAGCGATACTTCGGATCACACGGAGTCGTTCCACGAGATGTCCACCGGTTTAGGATTGCTTAACCAGCGGCTGCAAGAGCGCTTCTCGAACATCCGCTACACGAACGACCTTCCTCGCGGACCCGCGTATGACGGTCGCAAAGGGTCGCAAGGCCCTCCGTCAGTCGCTCGTCGAGGCTCGGCAATTCGTTGATGAATTGGCGATCCCTCACGCCATCCCCACGACCACCTTCCCCTTGGCGTGTCCCTGTTCCAGGTAGGCGATCGCTGCGGGGATCTCGGCGAACGGATATCTCCGGTCGATCACCGGGCGCACCTTACCGGCCTCAATCAGCTCCGACAGTAGCTCCAGATCCTTGGTGGTTACGTCCCGCACGGACACCCTGGCGATATCCTTACCGCCGCGCAGCTTAGGGCCGATCGCCTCCGCCAGGTTGGTGTATCCGGTAACGGCGGCCTTGCCGCCCTCGGCTAGCCCACGTCTGAGATCGGACACTGATCGGTTCCCAACCGTGTCGAAGATGAGATCGTAGCGCCGCCCGCCACGGACGAAGTCGGTTTTCGTGTAGTCGACGACGTGATCGGCGCCGAGCGAACGAACGAGCTCGATGTTCCGGGTGCTGGTAACGCCGGTCACCTCTGGACCGTATGACTTGGCGATCTGCACCGCAAAAGTGCCGACGCCCCCGGAAGCGCCATTGATTAGCACCTTCTGCTCGGGCTTGATCTCTCCGTGGTGGCGAAGGCCCTGGAGTGCGGTTACCGCCGCCATCGGAACTGCGGCCGCTTCCTCGAACGACAGGTTCGCCGGCTTCGACGACATGACGTCAACTGGCACCGAAACGTATTCTGCAAAGCCGCCGTAACCGCGGTACAAGAGATTCGCATAGACCTCGTCGCCGGGCTTGTACTGGGTAACGCCGCTGCCGACCGCCTCTATCTGCCCGGCAATGTCGACTCCGAGGATCTTAAGTTTCGGCCGCAGCAAGCCCAGGGTGGCGCGCGAAAAGAGGGGTTTGCCGCGCATGGAATGCCAGTCCGCCGCATTGACGGATGTTGCCAGCACCTTCACCAGGACTTCACCGGCGTCCGGCGCAGGCTTCTCGACCTCCGCCATCCGAAGCATCTCCGGCGGCCCGTACTTCTCCCACATGAACGCCTTCATGACTGGCTCTCCCGGTTTCCGATAGCGTCGCCAAGTCTAGGCCGAACCTCGTGACCGCGAGTTGACCACTGCCTGCCTTGTTTTCCTCGAAGCGATCGCGGCAGACATCGCAGGTGACGGGGACACCGCTCTGGAACTGCTGAGCGTCAACGCCTACGACATCGCCGTCCTCGACCGCGACATCCCCGGACCTACCGGCGACGAGATCGCCAAACGCATCGTCGCCTCCGGCAGCGGCATGCCGATCCTC
>Ga0190275_10004223_pt1 | contig 10341 bp, 11 predicted proteins | sample Popmic550T_FD_133745 | JGI IMG/M metagenome (GOLD analysis project Ga0190275, IMG submission 133745) | Populus adjacent soil microbial communities from riparian zone of Yellowstone River, Montana, USA - 550 T | ecosystem: Environmental > Terrestrial > Soil > Riparian zone > Trees stand | place...
ATGCGCGTCGGCGGGCCGGCGGACCTCTTCGCAAGCGTCCACAACAAGTTCGAGCTGCGCAGCCTCGTCCGCTTCGCGCGTGCCCGCGCGATCCCGTATCTGATCCTGGGCCGGGGGAGTGACGTCGTCATCAGCGATCGGGGCTGGCGCGGGCTGGTCATCCAGTCCCGGGCAGAGGAGTCCTCGTTCGATGGCGATCGCTACACGGCCGCAGCCGGCGTGCCGATGGCGCGCGCGGCGACCGAGACCCAGCGCGCCGGACTGTCCGGTCTCGAATTCGGCCTGGCCATCCCGGGCTCGGTGGGCGGCGCCGTCTGGGCAAACGCCGGGGCACACGAATCCGACATCGCCGGGGTCCTGGTCTCGGCGCGTCTGCTCGCCAGCGACGGCACGGAGGCCGTCGTCGAGGCGGCGGACCTCGGCCTCGCCTACCGCGATACGCGGCTCAAGCATCCACCGGCCGGCGGCCCCCCCGACCTCGTGCTCGAGGCGACCTTCCAGCTCGCGCCGGCGGATCCCGAGGTCATCAAGGAACGCCTCGACGACATCCGGCGCTGGCGTCAGGCCCACCAGCCGCTCGGGCTGCCGTCGGCGGGGAGCGTGTTCCGCAACCCGGACGGCGACTCGGCGGGCCGGCTCATCGATGCCGCTGGGTTGAAGGGCACGCGACTCGGCGGGGCGGTCGTCTCGGAGAAGCACGCCAACTTCATCGTCAACGACCGCAAGGGCACGGCCGCCGACGTGCGCCACCTCGGCGAGCACGTCCAGCGAGTGGTGCATGAGCGACACGGCGTCGACCTCCGGTTCGAGATCGAGTTCGTCGGCGACTGGACCGACTGGCCATGGCCGAGCGCCGAGCCGACGCCACCCGACGCGACCCACGCGGACGCCCCGGCGCGGACTCCGGCATGAGCGGCCCGATGACCGACCTGCCACCCATCGTCGTCCTGCTCGGCGGCCCATCGGCCGAGCACGACGTGTCGATCGTGTCCGGGACCGCGATCGCGACCGCCCTGCTCGACGGCGGGGCCGCCGTCCACCAGGTGGTCATCGACCTCGCCGGCCGCTGGTGGTGGCTGCCCGAGGACCATCGCCGCGACGACCGGCCGACGGTCGCCTATGACGACCCGTCGACGCTCGACGCCGATGGTCCCCACGGGGTCGGGGCGGCCCTCGATCGCCTCGCCGCCCAGGATCCGGCACCGGTCGTCGTCATCGGGCTGCATGGCCCGTTCGGGGAGGACGGGACCATCCAGGCCATGCTCGATGCGGCCGGCCTCGCGTACACGGGATCCGGGGTCGCCGCCTCCGCCCTCGGCATGGACAAGGCCCTGTTCAAGCGCCTGTGCCGAGGTCTTGGGCTGCCGGTCATGGATTGGCGCGAGATCGGTGCCGGCCGCTGGGCGGCGGACCGCGCTGCCGTGCTCGGCGAGCTCGCCGCCTTTGCGTCGGGCGGCGGAGACCCGCGGCTCATGGTCAAGCCGGCCGGCCTGGGCAGCTCGGTCGGGATGACGCTCGTCCACGACCCCGCCGAGCTCCCCGACGCGCTCGATCTCGCGTTCCGCTACGACACGGTGGCCATCGTCGAGACGTACCTGCCCGGCGCACGGGACCTCGAGGTCTCGGTCATCGGCAACGACCCGGCTCGGCTCGAGGTCTTCGGCCCGGGCGAGATCGTCAGCGGCAACGAGTTCTACGACTACGCCGCGAAGTACACGCCGGGCCTGTCCGAGACCTCGACGCGCGCCGAGGTCGGGGAGGGGGAGCGGCGGATCCTCCACAAGCTGTCGCGCGACGTCTACCGGGCGATCGGCGCCGAGGGCTTCGCGCGGATCGACTTCCTCGTGGCCGGCGACCGGATCGTCGTGTCCGAGATCAACACGATCCCTGGGTTCACCCCGATCAGCCTCTTCCCGACGATGCCGGCCGACGGGGGCTACAGCTTCACCGACGTATGCCGGAGGATCGTGGAGCTCGCCATCGAGCGGCACGCGGCGCGGCCGAAGCGGGTCCTCGAGCCGACCGACCTGCCGCGATGACCCAGCGACCGACGACGCGACGACCCATGCCGCCCCGGCCGACGGCGCGCCGGCCGGCGTCCGGGACGCCGATGCGACGATCGCGAACGGTGCGTCGTGCGTCGGCGGGGCTCTCGCCTCTCCGGGCCGGGGCGCTGCTCGCGTTGATCCTCGCGGCAGCGGCCATCTATGGCGTGGGCAACTCCTCGGCCTTCGGCTTCCGGGAGCTGCAGCTCGAGGGCGGCTCGGTGACGAGCGCTGCCGCGGTGGAGGAGGTCCTGGACCTGACGCGCGGCACGAACCTGTTCCAACTCGCGACGCGCGACCTCGAGGCGGCCGTCGCCGACCTGCCGACCGTCGCCGCGGCCCAGGTCTCGGTGGGCCTGCCCGATACGGTCGTGGTCCGGCTCGAGGAGCGCGATCCGGTGCTCGTCTGGCGGGTCGGTGCACGGCGCTATCTCGCCGACGCGGACGGCCACCTCTTCGCCAAGGTCGACGAGACGTCGCCGCCCGGCGTGGCCGCCCTGCCGGTCGTCGAGGACCAGCGGGCCGCCTCTGCCGGGCTCGCCGTGGGCTCGACCCTCCAGGCCATCGATCTCGACGCCGCCACCCGGCTCGCCTCGCTGGTGCCCGGCGATGTCGGGAGCGAAGGCGAGCGGCTGGACGTCATCGTCACCGACCCATCGGGCTTCTCGGTCTACGGCCGGCCGGCCGGCTGGCGCGCGATCTTCGGCTTCTACACGGCCAGCCTGCGCACGCCCGACCTCATCCCGGGCCAGGTCCGGCTCCTGCGCAGCCTGCTCATCGGTCGCGAACCGCTCATCGAGCGGGTCATCCTGGCCTCGGAGACGGACGGGACCTACATCCCGCGTCCGACGCCGAAGCCCACGGCCACCCCCAAGCCCACGCCGACGCCAGCCCCATGACGGCGCGGACGGTTGCCGCTCGCTCGCGCGGTCGGGTAGCCTTGCTCAAACCACCGGAGCGAGGACGACGACAGCGTGCTGCTACCCCTGCTCGGGCTCCTCGTGGGCGTCCTGGCGGGTCTCGTCCTCAACGTCAACGTCAGCTTCGAGCTCAGCCGCTACTCGGCGGTGGCGATCCTCGCCGCACTCGATTCGGTGCTCGGCGCGGTCCGGGCGGAGCTCGATGGCGTCTACGACAATCGCATCTTCATCAGCGGGTTCCTGGTCAACGCGATCATCGCCGTGCTCCTGACCTTCATCGGCGATCGACTCGGCCTGGACCTCTACCTCGTGGCCCTCATCACGTTCGGACTGCGCATCTTCGATAACGTGGCCCTCATCCGCCGCCACTTCCTCTAGGCCACCGCCGCCCACGACCCCCGATCCAGCTCGCGACATCGGAAACGGAGACGACACACCCAGTGGAACGAGAAGCGGTCCTCGTCGGCATCGACGTCGGCACCAGCAAGGTCTGCGCCCTCATCGGTGAGGTGAGTCGCGACGGGCGCCTGACGATCATGGGCCACGGCACCGTCCCGGCCTCGGGCCTCAAGAAGGGCGTGGTCATCAACATCGACCAGACGGTCCGCTCGATCGCCGACGCCGTGGAGCGCGCCGAGCGACTGTCCGGCTGGAAGATCGACCGGGCGTTCGTCGGGGTCGGGGGCCAGCACGTCGAGAGCCTGAACTCGCCGGGCCAGGTGGCGGTCACCGGGCACCATCGGGAGGTCGCGCGCGAGGACATCAACCGGGCCATCGAGGTCGCCCGCGCGGTGCCGATCCCCTCGAATCGCGAGGTCCTGCACGTCGAGCGGCGCGGCTTCAGCGTCGATGGCCAGGAAGGGGTCAAGGACCCGCTCGGCATGAGCGCCCTGCGGCTCGAGGTGGAGACCCACATCGTCACCGCCTCGGCGACGGCGGTCCAGAACCTCTCGAAGTGCGTGGCCGCGGCCGGGGTGAAGATCGACGAGCTCGTCGTCAACTCGCTCGCCTCGGCGGAAGCGGTGCTCAACGAGACCGAGAAGGAGCTCGGCGTGGCCGTGGCCGACATCGGCGCGGGCACGATCGACCTGGCCCTCTTCCAGGAGGGCTCGCCATTCCACACCCGGGTCCTGCCGGTCGGTGGCAACAACGTGACGAACGACGTGGCCATCGGGCTCAAGACGAGCCTCCAGGTCGCCGAGGAGCTGAAGTGTCGGCACGGCTCGTGCGACCTCCGCTCCGTGGCCGAGGACGAGGAGATCAGCGTCAGCGTGCTCGGTGAGGAGGCGGGCCGGACCGTGAGCCGGCTCGAGGTCTGCCAGATCATCGAGGCGCGCATGCGCGAGACGTTCGAGCTGCTGCGCAACGAGATCCGGGCGGCGGGTGTCCGCCAGCTGCCGGCCGGGGTGATCCTGACCGGTGGCGCCTCGCAGCTGTCGGGGATCGCGGAGCTCGGACGCGATGTGCTCGAGATGCCGGTCCGCGTCGCGTCGCCGTCGAACATCGGGGGCCTCGTAGACACGCTCCTGACCCCGGGATACGCGACGGGCGTGGGCCTCCTCCAGTGGGGCGCGACCAGCCTGTCCAGCGGCGAGCCGCTGCGCTACGAATCGGCGCCGGCGATGGGCGGGCTCGGCCGGCTGCGCGACGCCCTGCGGAGCATCTTCCCGTAGAGACGCGCGAGCTCACGGTCCGGACGGGCACGGCGCGGGGGCTGGCCGACCTCACCGCGGCCTGCCGCGCGTTCCTCTCCGACGTCGAAGCCGACGATGGCCTGCTCTCGATCTTCGTGCCCCACGCGACGGCCGGGTTGATCATCGTGGAGATCGGCGCCGGCTCGGATGAGGATCTGCTCGACGCCCTCGACCGCCTGCTGCCCCGTGAAGAGCGCCTCTATCGGCATCGCCATGGGTCGGCTGGGCATGGCGCGGACCACGTGGTGCCGCTCCTGACTCCGCCCTCCCTCACGGTGCCGGTGATCGACGGTCGGCTGGCACTGGGGACGTGGCAGTCGATCTGCCTGTTGGATCCCAACGCCGACAACGCGACGCGGACGGTCCTGCTCAGCTTCCTCGCCGGCTGATACGGACGGCGGAACCAAGCGCCACGATCATCGTGGCAAGGACGGCAACGAGCGTCAGCACCAGGCCGACCCCACCCGATCCGGCCCCGCCCAAGCCGTCCGGCGTATCGGTCGGCGGCAGGGTGATCGACGGGCCGGACGCCTCCGTCGGGGCCGCGCCACCCGGCGTCTTCGTCGGCCGGGGCGTGGCGGTGGCCGGCCCGCAGACCGAGCCGACCGATTCCTCGGCGGCGCTCACCGAAACCGGATCGGGCATCGTGAACGGGTCCTCGAGCGTCCATTCGTAGCGGGCCACCAGGGCGAAGGTGGCCTCGCAATCGTCGGGCAGGGGCTCGGTCCGCGTCACCGGGCTCACGGCCTTGAGGGTCACCCTCGCGCCGAGGGCCGGGTCCCACATCGGGACCTTGACCCGGAAGTCGCCGGCCTCGTCGATCAGGAACTCGCCGGCCACGCCGTCCCGTCCCTCGACGACGAGCCGCACGGAGGCGGCCTCGACCGGGAAGCCGTCGCCGTCCGGTCCGATGATCGAGCCGGGCAGGATCTTCTCGCAGACCAGGCTGGAGGCGGCGTCGACCTCGAGCACCATCGTCACCTCGAGGGCGCCGTCGGCCTCGGACGAGCCGTCGTACGACCAGGCGGTCAGACAGCCATCCTCGACGACGGTCTCGTCGAGGTGCGCGCTCGCGCGCAGGGTGACCGGCGGGGCGCCCTCGGCCGGGCGGGCGACGGCGCTGAACACCGCCGAGCCCGAGGCATCGATCGTCCCTTCGAGCTCCTGCAGGACGCCATCCTCTCCGAGATCCTGACGCTCCGAGATAAGCGTCACGGAGCCGCCCTCGAGCGGGACGTGCACGTCGACGAACACCACCGTGACCGTCCCGTCGAAGACCACGTCTGCCGGTGGATCCGCGGCGAGCGCCGGCACCGCGGCCACAGCGAGCAGGAGCAGCGCGAGCGGCGCCGCGGCGAGTGACCGGAGTCGCACGGAGGATCCCCCTGAAGATGAAGCGCGCGTGACGGGCCGCGTCGAGCGGGCGGCGCGGCCGGAGTCTACGGGCGTCGTAGCCCAGCCGTCGATAGGGCATGGTACGTAGGTCCTGCCTGCCGGTGCGCTGACGCACCACCGTGACCCGGCGGGACGGGGCGTCGCGATGATCCGATGCCCCCGTCGGGGCGGGTCGGCGCTATACTCCGTCGGACCCCTGCGGACCCGGGTCGGTCGAGCGCCCACCGGGTCCGGACGTACCGCCACCGTCGCTGTCAGGGCCCCGTGAGGGTCCCCCGGAGGAGAGCCCGATGCCGCTTCGTTCCGATTCGGAGAACTTCGCGCTGATCCGCGTCATCGGGGTCGGTGGAGGCGGCAGCAACGCCGTCAACCGGATGATCCGGGCCGAGATGATGGGCGTCGAATTCATCGCCTGCAACACGGATGCGCAGGCCCTCCTCCAATCGGACGCGCCGCACAAGATCCGCATCGGTGACAAGGTCACGCGCGGGCTCGGGGCGGGTGGCGACTCGACCGTCGGCCAGCGCTCGGCCGAGGAGGACTCGGAGAAGATCGCCGCGGCCCTCGTCGACTCCGACATGGTCTTCATCACTGCGGGGCTCGGTGGCGGCACGGGTTCGGGCGCGGCCCCGGTGGTGGCCCAGATCGCCAAGGAATCGGGTGCGCTGACGATCGGCGTCGTGACCAAGCCGTTCAGCTTCGAGGGACCGAAGCGCAAGCTCGTCGCCGAGAAGGCCGCCGAGGAGCTGAAGTCCCAGGTCGACACCCTCATCACGGTCCCCAACGACCGCCTGCGCGACGTCGTCGGCAAGGACACGAGCATCCTCGACGCGTTCCGTGTCGTCGACGACGTCCTGCGCCAGGGCGTCCAGGGCATCAGCGACATCATCACGATGCCAGGACTCATCAACCTCGACTTCGCCGATGTGCGGGCGATCATGAAGGACGCCGGCTCGGCGCTCATGGGCATCGGTCGGGCGACCGGCGAGAACCGTGCGGTCGAGGCCGCACGCCAGGCCATCGCCAGCCCGCTCCTCGAGGTCGACATCGCGGGCGCCCAGGGCTTGCTCTTCAACATCACGGGCTCGTCGAGCCTGAGCCTCTACGAGGTCACCGAGGCGGCGGAGGAGATCCGCGCCGCAGCCGACCCCGAAGCGAACATCATCTTCGGCACGAGCTTCAATGAGCGGCTCGGCGACGAGGTCATGATCACCGTCATCGCGACGGGCTTCGACGGCGGACGCAAGCATCGAGTGACGACGCGTGAGGCCACCGGCGTCATGGACTCGCAGACCAGCGGGCGGGCCCCGCGCGAACGCGATTTCCTCGAGGAGCTGCATCGGCAGCGCGAGGAAGCGGTCGACGACTCGCCGTTCACGACCCCGATCCACGACGATGAGGCCGCGGCCGTCGTCAGTGCCCCGCGCGTCGAGCGGACCGTCGGGGCGCCGGCGGCCCGGCCGACGACGTACGACGCGGACGATCTCGAGATCCCGAGCTTCCTCCGCCGCAGCAAGTGACCCGTGCCGGCCGATGGCCGGCGACCCGAGTCGAACCGACGTGAGCGACCCGTCCGCGTCCGTCGACGCCCTGCGGGCGGCCCATTCGATGGTCCTCGAGCGGATCGCGAGCGCCGCCGCCCGGGTCGGCCGTGACCCGGCCGGTGTCACGCTCGTCGCCGTCAGCAAGACCGTCGAGGCGGCCCGCATCCGCGACGCCTACCGTGCCGGCCTGCGGACCTTCGGCGAGAACCGCGTCCAGGAGGCGCTCGCCAAGCAGCCCGAGATCCACTTCCTCGACATCGAGTGGCACCTCGTCGGGCCGCTCCAGTCGAACAAGGCGCGCAAGGCCATCGACGCGTTCGACGTGATCCAGACGGTCGACTCGGTCGGGCTTGCCCGCCGGCTCGACCTGCTCGGTGGCGATATCCAGGCGGGCCACGCCGCGCCGGATGGGGCGATCCCGGCTGCACCGTTCCGGCACTCGGTCCTGTTGCAGGTCAACGTGGACGGGGACCCCGCGAAGGCAGGCTTTCGACCTGAGGACGTGGCGGGCGCGCTGGGGGAGATCGCCGGCATGGCCCATGTGCGTGTCGAGGGCCTCATGACGGTCGGTCGGTTCGTGGAGGAAGCGGAGGCCGCTCGGCCGACGTTCCGTGCGCTTCGCGAGCTCTCCGAGCGCCTGCGAGCGGACGGCGCCGACCTCGGCCCTGCCCTCTCGATGGGCATGACCGACGATTTCGAGATCGCCGTCGAGGAAGGCGCGACGATCGTGCGGGTCGGCCGCGCGTTGTTCGGCGAGCGGCCGCATCACCATGGCGACGGCGCGGTCGAGCATGCCCACTGACGCCGGCCAGGGGCGCGGACCGGGCAGATGGGCGGTCGCTGCTAGACTTTCGGGGTGGCCGGAGCGTTCCTCGCGAACTTCATCCAGTTCCTGCTCTTCGCCCTCTGGGCCTTGGTCTTCGGGCGGATGATCATGTCGTGGGTGGACCCGGCGGGTCGGAACCAGATCTCCCGGTTCCTGATCCAGCTCACCGAGCCGATCCTGGCGCCCGTGCGCAGGGTGCTCCCCAAGTCGGGAGCGATCGACTGGTCCGGCTTCGTCGTCCTGATCGTGCTCGGCTTCCTCTGGCCCGCCTTCTGAGGCTCCTTGACTGCACCCGACGTCCGCTTCGCCGTCCGTCTCACTCCACGAACGGCGGCTGACCATGTCGACGGTGTGGTGGATGGGGTCCTGCGGGTCCGGGTCGGAGCCCCGGCCGTCGGCGGCAGCGCCAACATCGCCTTGATCCGGCTCCTCGCCGACGAGCTCGACATCCCACGCACGAGCATCCGCATCGTCGCCGGGGCGACGAGCCGGGCGAAGCTGCTCGTGGTCGACGGGGTGAGCGCCGAGGACCTGAGCGCCCGCTGGCCGGGCCTGCGCGTCTAGGGAGATCGGGAGGGTCTCGCGCGAAGCCCGAGCCGGCTTCGGGTATCATCCGACCCCTGCCGCGATGGCAGTCTGGGGCGATTAGCTCAGTTGGTTAGAGCGCACGGTTCACATCCGTGAGGTCACTGGTTCGAGTCCAGTATCGCCCACCATCCTGACCCGAGACCTCAGTCGTCCTTCAGGTCGGCCGTTAGCGCGCGATAGGTGCCGAACGGCTGCAGCGGCCGGTTGTTCCCGTCGTATGCGGCGCGCATCTTGTCGATCTGCGCGGCGGACAGACGGATCGGCTCCATCAGAAAGATCCATCGCACGCGCTCGGTGCACGGCGGCGTCGTGAGGCTCCCGTCGTAGTGCCACGCCTCCAGCGCCGTTGGCAGCAGCTGCGGCCAGTCGATCGTGGCCGGAACCCCTTCGATCCCGACCGGCGTTCCCATCGCGTCGATGTACGGCGCCCATCCGGCGTCGTCCTTGTCTCCTTCGACCACCATCGCGCCGACGATCGTGAACGCCCCGTTCGGATGCTGGTGGACGAACTGCACCTCCGCAGCCGCCGGTTCGGCACCGGCGATGACGTGCTCGGGCGGGAGGTGGAACTGGAGTTGCGTCAGGTACGAGACCGGGCTGTCGACCACGAGCGTGGGCTCCGGTTCGTCGACGTCGAACTGTGAGAAGTGGTAGACGTCGATCGTGTTCATCCCATCGGGGATGGCGATGATCGTGTGGCCGTCGTTCACGATCCGGGCCGTGCCGGCTTGGTACTCGAAGATCGGGTCTCGCTCGCGCTTCTCATCCGCGCTCGCGATCTCGATCGGGCTCTGGGTCACGCCGTCGGCGCAGGCGTAGTAGTTGTCGCTGAGGTCGGCCCAGTGCTCCGGGCCCGTCGCGCCCGCGTACGACCAGTCCAGCGCCCCGGGTGAGGCCGACGGCGACGAGGTAGCGGGGGCCGCCGACGGCGCGACGGTGGCCGGCTGGGACACAGCCCCGGTCGACGGCGCCTCCGATGCCGTCGGTGGCGCCGCCGGCGGACTGCACGCGGCGGCAAGCATGGCCACCGAGAGCACCGCAAGTGCGGCGCGTGTCTTCGAGGATGTGATCACGGCGTTGGCCCTCAGCACGGGTCGAGGCCGAAGTCTAGTGCAGCGGTCCTCCCGTCCGAGTGGCGAGCACGTGGTATCCGGCCGCCACCCCGGTGTGGATCTGCTTGCCGCCCGACCCTGGCCGACCTGGCCGGAGCCCCGTGCCTACCTCGCTCGAGCTACGGGTAGAGACCCCGGAGCTGCGTCGCCTCGGCCACGCGCTCGACCGCGATCGCCTGGGCCGCCAGCCGCGGGTCGATGTCGTCGGCAGCGGCTC
>Ga0190275_10004224_pt1 | contig 10336 bp, 9 predicted proteins | sample Popmic550T_FD_133745 | JGI IMG/M metagenome (GOLD analysis project Ga0190275, IMG submission 133745) | Populus adjacent soil microbial communities from riparian zone of Yellowstone River, Montana, USA - 550 T | ecosystem: Environmental > Terrestrial > Soil > Riparian zone > Trees stand | place...
AGGTCCTCCATCTTCGCCAGCATCTTCATCCGGCTCTGGGCCTGGCGCGCCTTGGTCGCCTTGGCGCGGAAGCGGTCGATGAACGACTGCAGATGGTCACGCTCGCGAATTTGTTTTTCAATGAGATTTTGAGTAAGAACGACTTGCTGCGCGCGCTGCACCTCGAAGCTCGAGTAATCGCCGCTGTAGCGCCGCAGCTTCTTCTGATCGATGTGGATGATGGACTTCACCACGCCATCGAGGAAATCGCGGTCGTGCGAGATCACGAGCAGGGTGCCGGGGTAACGCAGCAGCCAGTCCTCGAGCCAGATGATGGCGTCGAGGTCGAGGTGGTTGGTCGGCTCGTCGAGCAGCAGCAGGTCCGAGGGACACATCAGTGCCTGCGCGAGGTTCAGGCGCATGCGCCAGCCGCCGGAAAAGGTCGAAACCGGCTGGGTCAGCTCTGATTCCGAAAATCCCAGCCCCATGAGCAGCGTTTCGGCGCGCGAGCGCGCGGTGTACGCATCGGCGTCGCCGAGAGCGGCGTGCAGCTCGCCGAGGCGGTTGCCGTCGTGGGTGGCTTCGACTTCCTGCTCCAGCCGGCGCAGCGCGGTATCGCCATCGATCACGTACTCGACAGCGGCGCGCTCCAGCGCCGGCGTCTCCTGCGCGACGTGCGCGATGCGCCAGTGCGCCGGCAGCTCGACGTCGCCCTTGTCGGCGTGCAGCTCGTCGCGCAGCAGCGCGAACAGGCTGGTCTTGCCGGAGCCGTTCGCGCCGATCAGGCCCGCGCGGTCGCCGGCGTGGAGGGTGAGGTCGGCGCCTTCGAGCAGCGCCTTCGCGCCGCGCCTGAGGGTTAGCTGGGAGAGTCGGATCACGCTGAAAAAGCGGCGATTCTACTGACAAACAGGCTACGGCCGTCCCTCTCGGGGGAGAATTGCATCGATGCCCTGCTCCAGCGAAATGCGCGGCGCGAACCCCAGCGCGCGCTCGGTTTGAGTTCGCTCATGCCGCCCTCGCTTTGGCCCGGCGATTTAGGCGCAGGGATGGGTTAATGTCAACCCTCGACATGAGCCTGGCTGGCAAAGGCGTGGTGGCAATCTGGCACGGCATCCGGCCCGAGGGCCGAGCCGATTTCTACGAGTGGCACAACCGCGAGCACATGCCCGAGCGCGTCGCAATCCCGGGGTTCCTGCGCGGCCGGCGCTACATCGCGCACGAAGGCCGCCCGGAGTTCTTCACCCTTTACGAAACCGCCACGCCGGAAGTTCTCGCCGGCGCCGGCTACCTCGGGCGCCTGAACGCTCCGACGGAATGGACGCGCCGCGCGACGCAGCACTTCACCGATACGTCGCGCTCGCTCTGCCGGGTCGTGCTCTCGCTGGGGAGCGGCGCAGGCGGCTGGATCATGACCTGGCGCTACGACGTGGCGCCGGGGCGGGAAGACGAGCAGCGCGCGCGGCTCGAGCCGGTGCTGAACGAGATCGCGGAAACGCAAGGCGTCGTCGGCGCGCACCTGTGCATCGCCGATGCGAAGGCGAGCGCGATCGAAACCGAGGAAAAGAAGGGCCGGCCGAAGAACGCCGTTCCGGGCTGGGTGGTGCTGGCCGAAGGCGGTGCGCAGCGCGATGCGCTGCAAGCCGCCTGCCGGCGCCTGGCGACACCGGCGTTCTTCACCGAAGCGGGCGCGCTTCCGGGCGTTCAGCGCGGCTTGTACCAGCTGCAAAATGCGATACTCCCCGCGTGCTGATCGATTTCTTCCTGAAGCTGAAATCGCACAAGCTGCCGGTCTCCATCAAGGAGTACCTGACGCTGCTCGAGGCGATGGGGAAGGACGTGATCGGCCCCTCGATCGACGAGTTCTACTACCTTTCGCGCATTGCGCTGGTGAAGGACGAGGCGAACTTCGACAAGTTCGACCGCGCCTTCGCCGAGTTCTGGCAGGGCGTGGAGACCATCCCGGGCATCGAGAGCGAGATTCCGCTCGAATGGCTGCTGAAGCAGGTCGAGCTGCACCTCACCGAGGAGCAGAAGAAGGAGATCGAGGCCCTCGGCGGCTGGGAGAAGCTGATGGAGACGCTGCGCCAGCGCCTGGAGGAGCAGAAAGGCCGCCACCAGGGCGGCAACAAGTGGATCGGCACCGGCGGCACTTCCCCGTTCGGCGCCTACGGCTACAACCCGGAAGGCGTGCGCATCGGCCAGGAAAAGTCGCGCAATCGCAGCGCGGTCAAGGTCTGGGACCAGCGCGAGTACCGCAACCTCGACGATTCGGTCGAGCTCGGCACGCGCAACATCAAGGTGGCTTTGCGGCGCTTGCGAAAATTCGCCCGCCAGGGCGCGCCGGACGAGTTCGACCTGGAAAACACCATCACCAGCACCGCGCGAAAAGCCTATCTCGACATCCATATGCGGCCCGAGCGCCGCAACGCCATCAAGGTGCTGATGCTGATGGATATCGGCGGCACGATGGACGACCACATCAAGCTCGCCGAGGAGCTGTTCAGCGCGGCGAAGACGGAGTTCAAGCACCTCGAGTTCTTCTACTTCCACAACTGCCTGTACGACTTCGTGTGGAAGGACAACCGCCGCCGCCACTCCGAGCGCACCCGCACCTGGGACCTGCTGCACAAGTACGGCCACGACTACAAGGTGATCTTCGTCGGCGACGCCACCATGAGCCCGTACGAGATCCTGCAGCCCGGCGGCTCGATCGAATACTTCAACGAGGAGCCGGGCGCGGTGTGGATCAAGCGCTTCATCGAGATCTACCCGAAGTGCGTGTGGCTCAACCCCGAGCCGGAAGAAATCTGGTCCTACCGCCAGTCGATCGGCGTGATCAAGGAGCTGATGAACGGGCGCATGTACCCGACGACGCTCAACGGGCTCGAGCGGGCGATGAAGCTGCTGGCGAAGTAGGCTTAGGCCGGGTTTCGCTCGATCAGCTGGCGCGCGATGATGATGCGCTGCATCTCGTTGGTGCCCTCGCCGATGCACATCAGGGGTGCGTCGCGCACCAGGCGCTCGATCGGATATTCCTTGGAATAGCCGTAGGCGCCGTGGATGCGCATCGCCTCCAGCGCGTTCTCCAGGCCGGCTTCCGAGGCGAAGTACTTGGCCATGCCCGCCTCCATGTCGCAGCGCTGGCCTGCGTCGTAGGCGCGCGCCGCCTGCTCGATCAGCAGGCGCGCCGCCTCCACGCGCGTCGCCATCTCGCCGAGCTTGAGCTGGATCGCCTGGTGCTGCGCGATCGGCTTGCCGAAGGTCTTGCGCAGCTGGGCGTAACGAACCGATTCATCGAGCGCCGCCTTCGCGATCCCGGCGCCGCGCGCCGCGACGTTGATGCGCCCGAGCTCGAGCCCGCTGACCGCGCAGTAGAACCCCTGGTTTTCGCCGCCGATCAGGTTGGCCGCCGGCACCCGGAAGTTGTCGAACACCAGCTCGGCCGAGTCGATTCCCTTGTAGCCGAGCTTCTCGAGCTTGCGCGACGCGGTGAATCCCGGCCCCTTCTCCATGATGAACATCGACAGACCCTTGCGCGCCGGCTGCGCCTGCGGGTCGGTGCGCACCAGCACGGCGCAGCAACCGCCTTCGATGCCGTTGCTGATCCAGGTCTTGGTGCCGTTGATCACGTAATGGTCGCCATCGCGCACGGCGCGGGTGCGGATCGCCGCGAGGTCGGTGCCGGCGTCGGGCTCGGTCAGCGCCAGGCCTCCGCGCAGCTCGCCGCTCGCCATGCGCGGCAGGAAGCGCTTCTTCTGCTCCTCGGTGCCGAATTTCTGCACCAGCATCGCCATCATCAGGTGCGAATTGAAGATACCGGTGAGCGACATCCACACCGTCGAGATCTGCATCACGATCTTGGCGTAGGTGGAGGCCGACAGCCCCAAGCCACCCCATTGCGGGTCGAGCACCGCGCCGAACAGGCCCATCGTCTTCATGGTCTCGACCATCTCGCGCGGGTAGATGTCGTCGTGCTCGAGGCGCATGACCTGCGGACGCACCTCCTTCTCCAGCCAGCGCTGGATGGCGTCGAGCAGCGCCGCTTCTTCGGTCGGATCGGAATGGCCCATGGCTTCCTCAGTAGTTCGCCTTGATTTCGACGTCGTTGCCGGCGCGCTTCATGATCAGCATGGTACGGTTGAACTCGCAAACCTTGACGCCAGCCTGGTTGAGGCCAACGGTCTTCACGGCTACGATGCCGGCGCCGGGCCGGCTCTTCGAGTCGCGCTTGTCGAGAACCTCCGATTCGGCGTAAAGCGTGTCGCCGGCGAACAGCGGGTGCGTCAGCTTGATGTCGGTCCAGCCCAGGTTGGCGATCGCCTTCTGGCTCACGTCGGTCACGCTCATGCCCACCATCAGCGCCACGGTAAGCGGGCTGCACACGATGCAGCGCCCGAACTCGCTATGCTTGGCGTACTCCTCGTCGAAGTGCATCGGGTGCGTATTCATCGTCAGCAGCGTGAATGAAATATTGTCGTACTGCGTAATGGTGCGCCCGGGACGGTGCTGGTAGATGTCGCCGACCTGGAAGTCCTCGAAGTAGCGCCCGAAGGACTCCCGGTAGGTGCGCTCGCCGACCCGTTTCGCTTCGCCTGACATGGGGCTCTCCTGGAGGTTGCCGATTGGCGGCTCGGGTTAGAATTGTATGGACAAAAGAGGACGAATGAAATCCGAAGCGGCGCCGCGCTACCAGCAGATCGCGCGCGACCTGCGCCAGGCGATCGCCAAGGGGCGCTATCCCGTGGGCGCGCAACTGCCCACCGAGCACGAGCTGTGCCGACAGCTCGGCGTGTCGCGCTTCACCATCCGGGAGGCGATCCGCGTGCTGTCGAACGCCGGGCTGGTGCGCCGCAAGCCGCGCGCGGGCACGCTGGTCGCCGCCCTGCCCGACGACACCCGCTACAGCCACGGCATCAGCTCGCTGCGCGACCTCTTCCAGTACGCGCAGAGCACCCATTTCCATTACGTCTACATCGGCCGCGTCGGGCTCACCAAGCCGCAGGCGCGCGCGCTGTCGGCCGCGGCGGGCGAGGAATGGATCCTCGCCGTGGCGCTGCGCCGCGAAACCGCGGGGGCGAAGCCTTTCGGGGTGACGCGCCTGTTCCTCAACCCGGCGCTCAAGGGCATCGAGAAGGCGCTGCGAAACTGGAGCGGCGCGGTGTACGCGCTGATCGAGCGCGATTGCGGCGTGCGCATCGACCGCGTCGAGCAGGTGATCGCCGCGATCGCCCTGGACGAGGAGGACGCGGCCAGCCTCGGCGTGCGCGCCGGGGCGCCCGCGCTGTCGATCCGGCGGCGCTATTTCGACGAGGGCGGCCGCCTGGTCGAGATGGCCGACACCGTGCATCCGGCCGACCGCTTCGCCTATCGCATGGAGCTGCGCCGCTAGCGCGCTTGACGCCGTCCCGCCTTGTCCAGACAATTACTCGATGCCCGTCATTTCGCAGCGGCTCGCTGACTTTACCGCGCGCCTGTCGCTCGGGCAGATGCCACCGGCAGTTCCGCTGCGCGCCAAGCACCTGCTGCTCGACGCCCTCGGCTGCGCCTTCGCCGCCCGCCGGGAAGAATTCGCGGCACGCATCGCCGCTTCGGTCGCCCGGCTGGCCGGCGCCGGCCCGCGGCGGGTGATCGGCATGCTCCATCGCCTGCCGTTGCGCGATGCGGCGCTGGTGAACGGCATGCTGATGCACGGCCTGGATTACGACGATACGCACGCGGCCGGGATCCTTCACGTCACGGTCAGCACGTTTCCGGCCGCCCTGGCGGCTGCCGCCCACGTCGGCGCTTCGGGTGCCGCGTTGCTCACGGCGTATATCGCCGGCGTCGAGACCGGCGCACGCATCGCAGCCGCGGTGAAGGGCGGCCTGCACCAAGTGGGCTTCCACCCGACGGGCGTAGTCGGCGCCTTCGCTTCGACGCTGGTCGCCGGCCGCCTGATGGGGCTTTCCCCGGAGCGCCTCGCGGAGGCACAGGGCATCGCGCTCTCTTTCGCGAGCGGCAACCTGCAGTTCCTCGAGGACGGCTCGTGGACCAAGCGCATCCATCCGGGCTGGGCCGCGGCCTGCGGCATCACGGCCGCCGCGCTCGCCGCGGACGGTTTCCCGGCGCCGCGCGAGGCCTACGAAGGACGCTTCGGCCTGTATCGCAGCCACCTGCCGCCGGATTTGCTGGAGAAATCGGATCTCTCCCTCGCCACCGCGGGCCTGGGGAGCGTGTGGGAGATCGACAACGTCGCGGTCAAGCCCTTCCCCGCGTGCCACTTCGTGCACGGCTGCGCCGATGCGGCCATCGCGCTGCACCGCGCCGGCCTCGACGCCGAGCGCGTGCGCTCGGTCCGCGCGCTCGTGCCCGAGGGCGTGGTCAAGGCGGTCTGCGAGCCGGTCGCGGCAAAGCGGCGGCCGAAGAGCGACTACGACGCGAAATTCAGCATTCCCTACGCGGTCGCGAGCGGACTCGCTCGCGGCCGCCTCGGCGTGGCGGAGTTCGTGCCCGCGGCCTTTGTCGAGCCGCGCATCGAGCGGCTGATGGACAAGGTCGAATACGCCGTCGATGCGCAATCGACATTCCCGCGGCACTACACCGGCGAAGTGGTGGTGACCCTGGAGGACGGCCGCACGCTGCGAAACCGCGTGGCGGTGAACCGCGGCAACCCGGACCGTCCGCTCACCAACGCGGAAATCGAAGCGAAGTATTTCGAGAACTGCGCGCTGACCCTTGAAGAAAGCGCCGCGCATCGGATCCGCGACGCGGTGCTGGACCTCGAGTCGATCGCGGACGCCAAGCAATTCGAGGCCTTGGTCGCCGCGGATTTCGCCATGGAGGCAACGACGTGACGCCGCCGCTCACCGGACTGCGCATACTCGCCGTCGAACAGTACGGCGCCGGCCCGGCCGGCACGCTGTATCTCGCCGACCTCGGCGCCGAGGTGATCAAGATCGAGAACCACAAGGACGGCGGCGACGTCGGCCGCCAAGTCGGACCGCATTTCTTCGGCCCGGGCGACAGCCAGTTCTTCCAGACCTTCAACCGCAACAAGAAGAGCATCACGCTCGACCTCAAGCACCCGGAGGGCAAGGCCGCCTTCCAGGCGCTGGTGAAGACGGCCGACGCAGTGCTCGACAACCTGCGCGGCGATCTGCCGGAGAAGCTCGGCATCACCTACGAGCACCTGAGGGCCGCCAACCCGCGCATCGTGTGCGCGCACCTGTCGGCATACGGGCGGACCGGATCGCGCAAGGCGTGGCCGGGCTACGACTACCTGATGCAGGCAGAAGCCGGGCACATGTCGCTCACCGGGGAGCCGGGCGGTCCGCCGACGCGCTATGGGCTGTCGATCGTCGATCTGATGACCGGCCTCGCCGCGGCGTTCGGGCTGCTTTCGGGCGTGCTCAGCGCGCGCGCCACCGGCAAGGGCATGGATGTCGACACCTCGCTATTCGACGTCGCTCTGCACAATCTCAACTACCCGGGGACATGGTTCCTGAACGCGGGCGCGGTCACCGGGCGCACGCCGCGCTCGGGGCATCCGAGCCTGACGCCGAGCCAGCTCTACCGCACGCGCGACGGGTGGATCTTCATCATGTGCAACAAGGAAAAGTTCTGGCGCGTGCTGGCGGAGGCGCTCGGCAAGGCGCAATGGGCGACGGATCCCGACTTCGCCACGTTCAAGGCGCGGCTCGCCAACCGCGAGCGCGTCACGCAGATGCTCGACGCCGCGCTGATGACGCGCACCACCGCGGAATGGATCGAGCGCCTCGCCGGCAAGGTGCCGGCTTCGCCGGTGTACGACGTCAAGCAGGCGCTGGAGAGCGAGTTCGTCGCCGAGCGCGGCGGCGTGGCGGCGTTCACCTACCCCGACGGCGGCAGCGCCCGCATGGTCGCAGCGCCGATCCGGTTTCCCGGCGTCGAGCTCCCAACCCGCGCTGCGCCGCCGATGGGCGCCGACACCGTGGTGCAGCTCCGCGCCGCGGGCTATTCCGACGAGCGCATCGCGGCGCTACGCGCCGAGGACGTCATCTCGGGATAAATTCGCGGGATGAATCTCGCGCAAACGCTCACGCAGTCGGCGGCCAACTGGCCGGACAAGACGGCGCTGGTCTTCGAAGGCCGGCGCTGGACCTACGCGCAGTGGAACCGCGCCGTCAACAAGGCGGCGCACGCCTTCCGCGCGGCCGGCATCGGCAAGGGCGACCGCGTCGCCTTCCTCACCTACAACCTGCCCGAGCAGGTCACCGGGTTCTACGCGCTGATGAAGATCGGCGCGGTGCCGGTGCCCATCAACTATCGCCTCGCCGCCAACGAGGTGAAATACATCGTCGACGATTCGAAAGCGCGCATCCTGGTGTTCGAGGAGGCGCTGCGCGCGCCGGTCGCCGCGATCAAGGACCAGCTCCGGGTGGAGAAGCTGGTCTACGTCGGGGCGAAGCCGGAAGGAAAAGAGACGCCTTTCGACAAGTTCATCGCGCCGGGCTCCGAGGCCGAGCCCGAGGCCGAGGTCGGCTGGCACGACCCCGCCTTCATCATGTACACCTCCGGCACGACCGGGCGGCCGAAGGGCGTGGTGCGTTCGCACCTCGCCGAGATCATGGGCAGCCACTCGATGCAGGTCGAATGCGGCTTTCGCGCCGACGACACGATTCTCAACAACAAGCCGCTGTTCCACATCGCGCAGCTGCACCTGCAGTTCATCCCGTTCGTGCACCTCGGCGCCACCAACGTGCTGACGCGCGGCTTCGACGTGCACGAGACGCTGTCGCTGGTCGGAAGCGAGCGCATCACCGTGCTGCACGGCGTGCCGACGCAGATGGTGATGATGATCGGCGCCGACCTGTCGAAATACGACCTGCGCTCGCTGCGCTGCGGGTTCTTCGGCGGCCAGACGCTCGCCGACGACGTCACCCGCAAGGTCATGGCCTGGTTTCCGGAGTACTTCGCCAACGTCTACGGCTCCACCGAGGCGCTGATGGTGACCTGCTGCGACTACCGCAAGCATCCCGCCAAGCTCGGCAGCGTGGGCAAGGCTTCGGTCAACATGGAAGTGCGCGTGATCCGCACCGGCAGCCGCGAGCCCGACGACCGGTGCCAGCCCGGCGAGATCGGCCAGCTCATCACGCGCGGTCCGAGCCTGCTCACGGAATATTTCGGCCTGCCCGAACGCACCGCCGCGGCATTCGCGAAGGGCTGGTTCCTCTCGGGCGACGCCGCGGTGCTCGACGACCAGGGCTTCATCACCGTGATGGGGCGCATGGACCACACCATCAAGAGCGGCGGCGAGAACATCCATCCTTCGGAGATCGAGAACGTGCTGTTCAAGCATCCTGGCATCGCCAACGCGGCCGCGGTCGGGCTGCCGAGCCGCAAGTGGGGTCAGGTCGTGTGTGCGGCCGTCGTCAGGAAGGACCCCGCACTCTCCGCGGCTGCGCTCGACGAGTTCTGCCTGAAGAGCCCCGACCTCGCGGACTTCAAGCGTCCCCGCCACTACTTCTTCATCGACGCCATCCCGTCCAACCCGACCGGCAAGGTGGAGCGCGGCAAGCTGAAGGACCAGCTCATGGCGGGCCTTCCTGCAGAGCTCGAGTGATGGCCGCCCTTCTCGTCATTCAGGCTTCGGTCCTGAAAAAGGATGAATATCGAAAATATCAGGCGGCGGTACAGCCCCTCATGGCGGCAAGCGGTGCGCGCTTGAAGGCGAGCGGCGTCGGCCTCGAAGTGCTGGAGGGCGCGCACGACGGCCGCCGGCTGCTCGTCTTCGAGTTCGATTCCATGGACGCGATCCGCGGCTTCTGGAGTTCGCCCGAGTACGCGAAGGTCAAGCGGCTGCGCGAGGGTGCGGCAAAGATCGACGTGTGGGCGGTACCGGGGTCATGAGCGATCTCTTCTCGCCGCTCTCCATCGGCGATCTCGTGCTGCCGAACCGCATTGTCATGGCGCCGCTCACCCGCTCGCGCGCCACGCTCGAGCGCGTGCCGACGCCGATGATGATCGAGCACTATGTGCAGCGCGCCTCGGCCGGCCTGATCATCGCCGAGGCGACCAACATCGTGCCGCAATCGATCGCCTGGGACTGCGCGCCCGGCATTTTCACCGGCGCGCAGATCGACGCCTGGCGTCCGCTCGTCGCCGCGGTGCATGCCGCCGGCGGACGCATCGCGCTGCAGCTCTGGCACGGCGGCCGCGTGGCCTGCGACCGTTCAGCGAATCCCCGCCCGGCGCTCTCCCCCTCGGGCGTGAACGAGAACCTCGATGCGATCACCGTCTGGGGCCGCGGCGACGAAGGCCGATTCATCAAGCTTAAGGCGACGCCCTCGCGCGCGATGACGCTCGACGAGATTCGCGGCACCGTCGCGGCCTTCGGCGA
>Ga0190275_10004225_pt1 | contig 10335 bp, 11 predicted proteins | sample Popmic550T_FD_133745 | JGI IMG/M metagenome (GOLD analysis project Ga0190275, IMG submission 133745) | Populus adjacent soil microbial communities from riparian zone of Yellowstone River, Montana, USA - 550 T | ecosystem: Environmental > Terrestrial > Soil > Riparian zone > Trees stand | place...
CGCTCGCAGGGCATCGACGTCGTGCAGACCGACCGCGGCGGCAAGCTCACCTACCACGGCCCCGGCCAGCTCGTGGGCTACCCGATCCTCCCGGTGACCGACGTCGTCGCCTACCTGCGCACGATGGAGGAGGCGATCGTCGCCGCGCTCGCCGAGGAGGGCATCGAGGCAGGCCCGCGCGAGGGCCTCACCGGCGTCTGGGTGCAGGACCGCAAGATCGGCTCGATCGGCGTCCACGTCTCGCGTGGCGTGACCACCCACGGCTTCGCGATCAACGTCGACAACGACCTGCAGCCGTTCGAGTGGGTCGTGCCGTGCGGCCTTGAGGGCGTGCGCATGACGTCGGTGACGAAGGAGACCGGGCAGGGCGAGCACATGGCCTGCTTCCGCCGCCGCATGGCGCTCGCGTTCTGCCACGCGTTCGGGTTCCGGCAACGGCTGGTGACCCCCGAGCGGCTCGAGGCCGGACGGGTACCCTCAACAGCGTGAGCGAGCGGATCCACGTCACGCGGTCCCGTTCCAACCCGGGCGGGATGGACGTCCGGCGGGTGCTGGGCGAGGAGGTGCAGCCGTTCCGCGGCCGCAAGCCGCCGTGGTTCAAGGTGCCGCCGCCCGGCGGCCCGAAGTACCGCGAGCTGACCGAGATGATCAAGAGCGAGGGGCTGCACACGGTCTGCCAGGAGGCGGCCTGCCCCAACGTCGGCGAGTGCTGGGAGCGCGGCACCGCGACGTTCATGATCCTCGGCGACACCTGCACGCGCCGCTGCGGCTTCTGCAACGTGAAGACCGGCAAGCCGACCTGGAACGACCCGCTCGAGCCCGCGCGCGTCGCCCGCTCGGTGGCGAAGATGGGGCTGCGCCACGCCGTCATCACGAGCGTCGACCGCGACGACCTCCCCGACTACGGCGCTTCCGCCTTCGTCGGCGTCATCCGCTCGATCCGCATGCAGGCGCCGGAGTGCAAGGTCGAGGTCCTCACCCCGGACTTCCGCGGCGAGGAGATGCCGCTGGCCAAGGTCATCACCGAGCGCCCCGACGTCTTCAACCACAACGTCGAGGTCGTGCCGCGCCTGTATCCGGTCGCCCGCCGCGGCTCGCGCTGGGAGCGCTCGCTGCGCGTCCTGTCGAATGCCAAGGAGATGGGCGGCGACGAGGTCACGACGAAGTCCGGCCTGATGGTCGGGCTCGGCGAGACGCACGAGGAGATGGTCGAGGCGTTCGGCGCGCTCCGCGAGCACAACGTCCAGGTCCTCACCGTCGGTCAGTACCTGCGCCCGACCGAGCGCCACCTGCCGGTCGTGCGCTTCTGGCACCCGGACGAGTTCAAGGCGCTGGAGGACGCGGCCTACGCGCTCGGCTTCGACCACATCGCCGCGGGCCCGCTCGTGCGGTCGAGCTATCACGCTGACGAACACGTGAAGCAGTCACGCCCGGGCAGCGGCCCGCTCGCAGCCGCCGCCGGCTAGTGGTTCCTCCGGCGGGTCCGCGGTGCGTGGGGATCCGCCGGAGGGACCACTAAGTGTTCCCGCTCAAGGACAACATCCCGACGGACCGCTTCCCCGTCGTCACCGTCGCGCTGATCGTGGCGAACGTGCTGATGTACCTCTTCTTCCAGAAGGCGATCGGATCGCCGTGGCTGAATACCCCCGACGAGGCCAACATCATCGACTACGGGGCGTTCCCGTACGAGTTCACGCACCCCGGGGACCACTGCGAGGCGGTCGGGGATGCGATCGCGTGCGAGGGGATGCCCGGCGTGACGGGCACCGCCGACCCGCAGCCCCCGACCTGGCTGACGGCCTTCACCTCGATGTTCATGCACGGCGGCCTGCTCCACCTCGGCGGGAACATGCTGTTCCTGTGGATCTTCGGCAACAACGTCGAGGACTCGATGGGGCCCGTGAAGTTCACCGTCTTCTACCTCCTGGCGGGCTTCGCCGCGACGGCCGGCCAGATCCTCGTCGGCCCGGACACCGCCGTCCCGGGCATCGGCGCCTCGGGCGCGGTCGCCGGGGTGCTCGGCGGCTACATCCTGCTGTTCCCGAAGGCCCGCGTGGTGACGTTGATCTTCATCGTCTTCTTCTTCACGATCATCGAGCTGCCGGCGATGCTGATCCTCGGCTTCTGGTTCATCCAGCAGGCGCTGTTCGGCTACTTCGACCTCACGAGCGGCGGCAACGCGGAGGGCGGGGTGGCGTACTTCGCCCACATCGGCGGCTTCGTATTCGGCCTGATCGCGATCAAGCTGTTCGCGGACGAGCGCAAGCGGCAGCGGCAGCAGGACGCCGCCGTCTTCTAGCCATGCGCTTCCTCGTCGTAGGTCTCGCGCTGGCGTTCACCGCACTGCTCGCGTTCCTGACGCTGTTCGTGATCTTCCAGACCGGGCCCGACGTGCTCACGGTCCTGTCGCTGATCGTGCTCGCGCTGTTCTTCTTCGGCATCTTCGGCGCCCTCGGGCAGAAGCGCTGAGGCCTGCGCGGTGCCCTATCACCTCCACCAGGGCGGGCGGCGGCGCAGGCGGCGGCGGTGGCCCGCGCTCGTGGCGGTGCTGGCGCTGCTCGGAGCGGGCGTCGCCGCGGGGCTGACGCTCGCGCCGGACCGCGCGGACGAGCCGGTGCGGCCGGCCGCACCGGCGATCGAGGAGCCGCTCGCGGGCGGTGGACCTGCGCCGCTGGCGGGCGGCGGCACCGCGCCGTCGCCGCTGTCGGTCCGGCTCGACGACCCGCGCGACGTCGTGCGGCTGCGCTTCAAGCGCCGGCCGCGCTCCGGGCTGCTGTTCGACCTCGACACCGGCCGGGTGCTGTGGCGCCACGACCCGACGCGCGTGCTGCCGATCGCGTCGCTGACGAAGATGATGACCGCGCTGCTGGTCGCCCGCCGCGTGCCACCGGGCTCGAAGGTGAGGATCACCCGCGAGGCGCTGCGCTATCGCGGTTCGGGCGTCGGCCTCTTCCGCCGCGGCCGCCGCGTCGGGGTCGAGACGATGCTGCACGGGCTCCTGCTCCCGTCCGGCAACGACGCGGCGATCGCGCTCGCCCAGCGCACGAGCGGCAGCGTCAAGCGCTTCGTGGCGCTGATGAACCGGCGCGCCCAGGCGATGGGCCTGGCCTGCACGCACTTCTCCTCCCCCGACGGCTACGCCAACCGCGGCACCCACTCCTGCACCCCGGACCTCGCCGCGCTCGCGCGCGCGGTGCTGCGCGAGCCGCGGCTGGCGCGGATCGTGCGCCGCCGCCAGGCCGTGCTGCCGTTCCCGATCAAGGGCGGCAGGATCTACCTCTACAACCACAACCCGCTGCTGCGGCAGGGCTACCGGGGCGTGACCGGCATCAAGACCGGCTACACCGCCGCCGCCGGGCGCTGCCTCGTGGCGACCGCGCGGCGCGGGCGGGTCCGCCTCGGCGTCGTGCTGCTGCACTCGCCCGACCCGGGCGGCCAGGCGCGCAAGCTGCTCGAGCGCGGCTTCCGCCTCGCGGGCTCCTAGCCGCGGGTAGAACAGAGCGGTGGCCTCCGCGCGCCCCACCCCTGCCGTCTTCCGCCGCCGGCGCCTCGTGGCGCTCGCGGTGCTCCTCGCCGCGGTCGTGGTCGCGGCGCTGCTGCTGCGCGGCGGCGCGGACGAGCGGAGCCGGCAGCCGCCGGCGCCGCGCGCAGCCGCCGCGAAGCCGGTCGAGCTGCCGCGCGGAGGGCGCCGCCTGCTGCCCGACCGCCGCATCGTCGCGTTCTACGGCGCGCCGCAGTCCGAGGAGCTCGGCGAGCTCGGAATCGGCTCGCCCGCGAGCGCCGCGAGGCGGCTGGAGCGCCAGGCGCGGGCGTACGCGCAGCCGTCGCGCCCGGTGCTGCCCGCGATGGAGCTGATCGCGGTCACGGCTGCTGCCCACCCGGGCGAGGGTGGCCGCTACTCAACGCGCCAGGACGACGCCGTGATCGAGCGCTACCTGCGCGCCGCTCGCAGGGCGAAGGCGTTGCTCGTGCTCGACATCCAGCCGGGGCGCTCGGACTTCTACACCGAGGCGACGCGGCTCGAGCGCTGGCTGGCCGAGCCCGACGTCGGGCTGGCGCTCGACCCGGAGTGGCGGATGGCGCCAGACCAGGTGCCGGGCAAGGTCATCGGCTCGGTCGACGCGCGCGAGGTCAACGCGGTGTCGGCGTGGCTGGCGGGGATCGTGGAGCGCAACAAGCTCCCGCAGAAGCTGCTGCTCATCCACCAGTTCACCGACGACATGGTCGACGACACGCAGCTGCGGGAGCGCCCGCAGCTGGCGATGGTGCTCAACGCCGACGGCTTCGGGAGCCAGGAGCTCAAGCGCGTCAAGTACCACGCGTTCACCGCGTCGCCGCGACCCTTCTTCCACACGGGCTTCAAGCTCTTCTACCGTGAGGACACCGACCTGATGCGGCCGCGCGAGGTGCTGCGGCTGCGCCCGCCGCCCGACGTCGTGGTCTACGAATGACGCTGCGCCTTCCCGACCCGTGCCTCGTCGTGCTCGTCGGGGCGACCGCGGCCGGCAAGTCGGCATGGGCGGGCGCCTGGTTCCATCCCGACCAGATCGTTTCCTCCGATCGCCTGCGGGCCGTCGTCGGCGCGGGGGAGCGCGATCAGCGCGCGAGCCGTGACGCGTTCGAGCTGCTCGACCTGATCATCGCCAAGCGCCTGCGCCGGGCCCTCACGACGGTGGTGGACACGACCGGGCTCGAGGCGAAGCGCCGCGCCGCCTGGCGGACGCTCGCGCAGGATGCGGGCGTGCCGGCCTACGCGGTGACGTTCGACGTGCCGGAGAAGGTCGCGCGCGAGCGCAACCGTGCGCGCGGGGCGCCGGTGCCCGCGAAGGTGGTGGCGTCGCAGCTGCGCGAGGCCGCAGCCGTGTTCGGCGCGCTCGCGGCCGAGGGGTTCGACGGCGCGGCGCCGGCGGCGCCGGTCGAGCTGGTGCCGCCCTCGTTCCTAGGAGCCCCGGCCGCGGCCGCACGCCAGGCGGATGCTCCGCTGCCGCTCGAGTTCGGGCTGCAGGTGTCGCGGTTCGGCTGGGAGGGCTCGACGGCCCGCGCGCTCGCGGACGTCGCGCGCGCGGCCGAGGAAGCCGGCTTCACGAGCCTGTGGCTGATGGACCACTTCCTCCAGATCCCGCAGGTCGGTCGCGAGTGGGAGGACATGCTCGAGAGCTACACGACGCTCGGCTACCTCGCCGGCGTGACGGAGCGGATCCGGCTCGGCACGCTCGTCACCGGCATCACGTACCGCAACCTCGCGCACCTCGCCAAGGTCGTGGCGACGCTCGACGTCGTCTCCGAGGGCCGCGCGCTGTGCGGCCTCGGAGCCGCCTGGTTCGAGCGCGAGCACCGGCTCTACGGCTGGGCGTTCCCGCCGCGCTCTGAGCGATACGCGCTGCTCGAGGACGCGCTCGAGCTGCTGCCGCTGATGTGGGGGCCCGGGTCGCCACGCTTCGAGGGCCGCACGACCGTGGTCGCCGAGGCGACCTGCTACCCGCGGCCGCTGCAGGAGCGCATCCCGATCCTCGTCGGCGGGTCGGGGGAGCGGCGGACGCTGCGGCTCGTCGCGCGCCACGCCGACGCGTGCAACCTGTTCGGCGACGCGGCCGTGGTGCGCCACAAGCTCGCGGTGCTGCGGGCGCACTGCGAGGCCGAGGGCCGCGACCCGGCCGAGATCGCCGTGACCCACCTCGCGCCCGCCCGGGTGGTCGCCGCCGGCGAGCCGCGCGAGGGGCAGGGTGCGGCGACCGTCGAGGAGCACGTCGGCCGCTACCGCGAGCTCGCCGAGGCCGGCGTGCAGACGGCGATCGTGGGGCTCGCGGACGCGCGCGGGCCGGCGTCCGTGAGCCGCTTGGCCGATGTCGTCGCGGCGTTCCGTGCGTGAGGCAGCGCGGACGAACGTCAGCTGCGGCTGGGTAGGAGTGGGGTTCGGTCGGGAGTGGCAGGGGCCATCCTGCCTAGGCATCGCTATTCGAGGTCAGGGCAGGAAGGTTCCTGCATTGGGGTCGCCGCGGCCGTTCGAACCGCTTCCCCTACCCAGCCGCAGCTGACGTTCGGGAGCGGCGCTCCCCCACGTAGAGGAAGCCGGTCGCCCGGATCTCACCCGCCTCGATCGCGCGGCGCTCGACGTCGGGCTCGATGTGGAGTGCGCCGTGCAGGTAAGGCGTCCATTCGAGGTGGCGCTCGCTGAAGCGCCGCGCGAGCTCGGTGTGGATCGCCTCGTAGCCGTGGAACTGCTCGTGCTCGGCGCGCCAGTCCCCGCTGCCGCCCTGCTCGCGGTACCAGCGCTGGGTCGGCTCGTCGATCCGGTCCCAGGCGTGCTCGTGGAGCAGCAGGAGACCGCCGGGGGCGAGCAGCGCGGCGACCTTGTCGAGCGCGGCGGGTAGGTCGTGGATGTGGTGCAGCGAGCGGCTCGCGACGACGGCGTCGAACGGGCCCGGATCGGCCAGCTCCTCCAGCGTCACGCGCCGGAACAGGTCGCCCTCCGGCGCGGACGGGTCGACCGCGAGCACGTCGTGGCCGAGGCGCGCCATCGCGTGGGCGAGCGCGCCGCTCCCGCAGCCGATCTCGAGCACGCGCGCCGGGGCGGCGGGAAGGTGTGCGGCGACGAAGGGCTCGAGGTTCACGACACCGAGGTTGTACCGTGCCTTGTCTGAACACCTGCGTTCGCACAACCGGAGGCACCCCTTGGACCTGAACGACACCCCCGAGCTGGCCGAGTACCGCGCCAAGGTGCGGGCCTGGCTCGACGAGCACAAGGCCGAGGCGCCGGAGCGCGACGACGTCGTCGCCCGCCGCGCCTGGCAGCGCCGGCTCGCCGACGGCGGGCTCGCCGCCGTCACGTGGCCCGCGGAGTACGGCGGGCAGGGTCTCGGCCCGCTCAACCAGGTTGTCGTGAACCAGGAGATCGGGCGTGCCGGCGTGCCCGGGATCTTCGACGTCATCGGTGTCGGCATGCTCGGCCCGACCCTGATCGCCCATGGCGACGAGGAGCAGAAGCAGCGCCACCTCGGCTCGATGCTCAACGCGGACGAGGTCTGGTGCCAATTGTTCTCCGAGCCCGCCGCGGGCTCCGACCTGGCGGGCATCCAGACGCGCGCCAAGCGCGAGGAGGACGGCTCGTGGCGCCTGTCGGGCCAGAAGGTGTGGACGACGAACGCGCAGTACGCCGCCTACGGCCTGCTGCTCGCGCGCACGGACGCCGACGTGCCCAAGCACAAGGGCCTGACGATGTTCATCGTCCCGATGGACGCGGAGGGCGTGACGATCCGCCCCCTGCGCCAGATCTCGGGCGAGGCGCATTTCAACGAGGTGTTCTTCGACGACGTCGTCCTCGAGCCCGGCTCCGAGGTCGGCCCGGTCAACGGCGGCTGGGGCGTCGGGATGACGACGCTGATGTTCGAGCGCGTCGCGATCGGCCTCGGCGGCGAGGGCTTCGGCTGGCGCGCCGACCGCTTCGCAGAGGCGCTGCTGGCCGACGAGCCCGCCACCCGCGACCGCGAGGTCCGCCACCGCTACGGCGAGATCGCCGCCGACTTCCTCGCCCTGCGCTTCACCGGCTACCGCATGCTCACCACGCTGCACCGCGGCGGCATCCCGGGCCCGGAGGGCGCACTCGCCAAGGTCACGACGATCAAGGCCGCGATCGCAGCGGGCGAGCTGCTCGCCGACGTGCTCGGCCCCGACGGGCTCTCCGACGACAACTGGGGCGAGCTCGTCTCCGACCTGCCGGGGCTGAAGTCCGCGGGCGGGACGGAGGAGATCCTGCGCAACATGGTCGGCGAGCGCGTGCTCGGGCTGCCGCCGGAGCCGCGGCTGGACAAGGGCGTGCCCTTCTCCGAGCTGCGCGCCAAAGAGCGCGAGGCGATCGCATGAACTTCGCCCTGACCGACGAGCAGGAGTTCCTCAAGGAGGCCGCGCGCGGCGCGCTCTCGCGCTTCAAGACCGTCGAGGCGGCGCGCGAGGCGCTCGACGGCGGCGAGCTGCCCGACCTCTGGCCGACGGCGCAGGAGGCCGGCTGGACCGGCCTGCTGGTGTCGGAGGAGCACGGTGGCGCCGGCCTCTACGTGATGGAGGGCATGCTCGTGTTCTCCGAGCTCGGACGCGTGCTCGCGGGCGTCGGGCTGCTCGGCCACCTGCCCGCGACGTTCCTGCTCGACCGCGGCGGCGTCGCCGACGAGGCGCTCGCCAACGGCGACACCCGCGCGGCCTACGTGCCCGCGCGGCCGCCGGGCGACGTCGACGCCGGCTGGACCGTCGACCCGCGCATCGGCACCACGCGCGGCGACGCGCCGCGGATCGCCGATGACGGCAGCGTCACCGGCGAGGTCGCCTGGGTGCCCGACGCGCCCGGGGCAGACGTGCTCGTGGTGGTCGGCGACGACGGCCGCGCCGCGGTCGTGCGCGCGTCCGACGCGACGATCGAGCCGGCACCCGGCTACGACGCGACGCGCTCACTCGGCCACGTGCGCTTCGACGGCGCGCCCGGCACGCTGCTCGAGCTCGGCGACGGCCTGACCGCCGCCGCGTGGTACGTCGCCCAGGCGCTGCTGGCGGCGGAGTCGCTCGGTGCCGTCGAGCGCGCGCTCGAGGTGTCCGTCCAGTACGCCAAGGAGCGCTTCACGTTCGGGCGCGCGATCGGCAGCTACCAGGCGGTCAAGCACGAGCTCGTCGAGATCCTGCGGCGGCTCGAGAACGGGCGCTCGCTCATGTACTACACGGGCTGGGCGGGCCAGGACAAGGCCGACGAGTTCCCGGTCGCGGCGTCGGCGTTCCGGCTCGTCGCCGGCGAGGCGCTCGACCACGCGGCCCGCGCGCAGATCTCCGTCCACGGCGGCATCGGGGCGACGTGGGAGCACGACGCCCCGCTCTACTTCCGCCGCGCGCAGCTGTCGCGGCGGCTGCTGGCGGGCACGGCCGACGCCGCCGACCGCGTGGCCGGGGAGCTTCTGACCCAGGCGCGTGAACGGCAGGCTGCGGCCTAGCGGAGCCGCTTGCAGGCGCGCGGCAGCCCTCGCCGCGCGCCGCGCCGGGCGGTCAGCCAGCCGAGCAGAGTCGCCGAGCCGTCCGGCTCGACGCCGAAGCGGAAGCGCGCACCGGGCGAGATGAACGAGACGGTCCTTGACGGATCGCTCAGCGCCACGGCCGCGAGCGCCGCGAGCAGGCCGGAGATCAGGCGGCGCACGCCGCCTCGACGAACGCGAGGATCGCCGGCCCGGCCGGGTCGATCAGGTGGCCGCCGTCAACCGTCTGGAGGCGGGCGTTAGGCAGCACGCGGGCAAGCGCCTCGGTCCCCTCGCGCAGCTCGGGCGGGGAGTCGGCGGCCGCGAGGAGCAGTGCCGGCTGGGCGATCGTTGCGAGCTCCGCGGCGTCCGCCTGGGGCCAGCACTCGCCCCGCAGCTCGGCGAGGATCGCGGGGCCGTTGGCGGTCATGGCGCGGCGCCACGCCTCGGGTAGCGAGCTCCACGTGCCGTTCCCGGCGACCTCGCCGATCAGCGCCGCGGCCACGGCGTCGACGCCGTCGCGGGCGGCCACCGCACGCAGGTGTTCGCCCAGCGCGTCGATCCAGGCCGCCGCCGCGGGGGCCAACGCCGGCGGCGCGTCGCCCTCGAGCCCGACCAGAGCGCGCACGCGCTCGGGGTGCCGGAGCGCAAGGTCCGTGCCCACCGAGGCGCCGTAGCTGCGACCGACGACCACCGCGGGCTCCGCGTCCAGGGCGGCGAGCAGCGCGGCCGCGTCGTCGGCGTGCTCGGCGACGCTCGTGCGCTCGTAGGGCTCAGGGCGCTCGCTGCGCCCGCAGCCGCGGCGGTCGTAGGCGATCACGCGGCCGAGGCGGGCGAGCGCGCGGTTCGCGTCGCTCCAGCTCGTCATCGAGCCGGAGGTGCCATGGATGCAGAGGATCGGGACGCCGCTGCCGTGCTCCTCGTAGGCGAGACGGACCCCGTTGGCGGTGACGTTGGGCATGGCGCCACGGTACGGCCGGGCCGCGAGCGCCCGCATCGGGCAACCTCCCCATCTTCAGTCGGCCAGATCGTGGCGCATCGCGAACAGCGCCGCGCCCACCCGCGTCGTGACGCCGGTCTTGGCGTAGATGTGCTCGACGTGGTGGCCCGCGGTCTTCTCGGCGATCGTCAGCACGCGAGCGATCTGCTTGTTGCTGGCGCCGTGCGCCAGCAGGCGCAGGACCTCGACCTCGCGGTCGCTGAGCCCCGCGGGATGGCCTTGGCGGACCCGCAGGGGCGCGCTCCCGGCGGCCTCGAGCACGGCGTCCACCGCGCGCTTGTCAAGCGCGCCGGCGGCGACGAGCTCGCCCAGCTCGGCGCGCACCTCGCGCGCGGACAGCGCGGGCCG
>Ga0190275_10004226_pt1 | contig 10335 bp, 7 predicted proteins | sample Popmic550T_FD_133745 | JGI IMG/M metagenome (GOLD analysis project Ga0190275, IMG submission 133745) | Populus adjacent soil microbial communities from riparian zone of Yellowstone River, Montana, USA - 550 T | ecosystem: Environmental > Terrestrial > Soil > Riparian zone > Trees stand | place...
CCGCACGGGATGCGGTTGAGTTGCATCGGGTCATCTCCGTCGCGGCGACGTTGGCGTTGGGCAGGAAAGTGTTCACCGCCTGTACCTTGTTCGCCGGCAGGCAGGTCGGGATCAGGATCGAGCCGGCGGTGTTGATGCTGTTCGACCTCGACACCCGCGAACTGCTCCGCACCCTGCCCAACCCTTTGTCGACCGAGCAGGTGCTGCGGCTCCACGGGTTGCGACCGGCCGGACCCCCACCCCACCCGTTGGTCGGTCCGGTCACCGTGCAACGCCTCGCCGACCGGTCCGGGGTGATCTCGGTCGTCAAACAGCGAATCGGGCTCGGACGGGCCCATGCCCAACAGGCCGTGACCGTGCACGTCTCCGACACCACGATCACCATCGAACTCGGCGACGGAGACACCCACACCGTCCGACGGGCCAACGACCAAGCCGTGACTAATATCAAGTCCAGGCCGCCACAGACGGCCACAATTTCCTAGCCCAGCTGTCGCACATCAGCTGGCACAAATCTGTAGCGCATCAACTGTCACAAGTCACCGTGCACACCGTGCACACCGTGCACACCGTGCACAACTCACGGTGCACAACTCACGGTGCACAACTCACGGTGCGTCACACGTGGGGGCGCGTTTCACGGTGCGTATGACGGGGTCTTGAACCGCAATGGGTTTCGTTCCTAGGTTGAAACGAGTTCAGCGGGTGCTGAACTCATTGGTTGTTGGTGAGCGTAGTGATCTTGCTCGAACTCGTCTGGGCTGCGGTAGCGAAGCTCGGAGTGCAGCCGGGTGGTGTTGTACCACCAGACCCATTCCAAGGTCGCCAGTTCGAGTTGTTCGATGGTCCGCCAGGGTCTGCGGCGGTGCACCAGCTCGGCTTTGTAAAGGCCGTTGATCGTCTCAGCCAGCGCGTTGTCGTAGGAGTCTCCGACGGTTCCGACCGAGGGTCGTGCGCCGGCATCGGCCAGGGCTTCGGTGTAGCGCAGCGAGACGTACTGGCCGGATTCAACCGGTCGTTGCAACACCGGCTTGTTGGAGGGAGCGTAGCTGTTGGTCGAATACCTCGGCTGGTGTGCGCCAGCCCAGGGTCTTGCGGGGGCGGTTGTTGAGTGCCAGGGCGACGGCTTCAAGGTCATCGGCGGACCATCTGGATAGGTCGGTGCCTTTGGGGAAGTACTGGCGCAGCAGCCCGTTGGTGTTCTCGTTTGTCGGCCGCTGCCAGGGGCTGTGTGGGTCGGCGAAGAACACCTTCGTGCCGGTGTCGAGCGCGAACTGGGCGTGGCCGGAGAGTTCCTTTCCGCGGTCCCAAGTGAGGGTCTTGCACAGCTGCTCGGGCAGCCGGGTCATCGACGCGGCCAGCGCGGTGTTCATCGCGATCGCGCCGTATCCGCCGAGCGCTGGGCCGTTCTTGACGTAGGGCTTCTCGCCCCAGCCCTCCAGCCGGGGAAGGTGGACCAGCAGCGTTGAGCGGCTGGCGCTTTCCACGATGGTGCCGATCGCCGAGCGGCTGGTGCCGATGATCAGGTCTCCTTCCCAGTGCCCGGGCACGGCACGGTCGGCGGCTTCGGCGGGCCTCGGGGTTCGTCGGTCGAGCTCGGGGTCCGGTTGGTCGAGCCTCGGCGTCCGGGTGGTCGAGCTTGTCGAGACCAGTTCCGCTGTGGTCTCGGTTGGTCGAGCTTGTAGAGACCAGGCCTGCAGTGGCCTCGGCGCGGCCAAGGTGGCCGCGGTGCTCGACAAGCGCAACCAGCCGGACGGTTTCGACAAGCTCAACCAGCCGGATCCGGTTTCGACAAGCGCAACCAGCCGGTTCCAAAGCTCAACCGGCGGAACATTATTTCATCGTTCGTGATCGGCCCGCTCAGCCTCCGCGCGTGATCCTGAGTTTGACCGAATTTGCTCTCAGGACGAAGCACCACATCCGAATGGGGGTGCCGGGCCAGCCTTGACCCTAGGGTTGGGCACCGCGATGATCTGCCCAAGGCGCGATCGACTCGGGGATGGCTGGGCCACAATCTCGGTCCGGCATGGCACGCTTTTCCGTTCCTGGCGCCTGTTCGCCCACCCCCGCGAAGGAGCCCCATCATGGGCGCAAAGGACTCGTATCTCTCATCGACCGGCTATGGCTACGACTATGTGCTTTCAGTCACCCAGGACAGCCTCAGCGGCGCGGCCCTGGCCCTGATGAACACCCGCCAGCCCATGGTCAACGTCTGCTACGTCTACGACGACAACGGCGACCCCAAGCAACTGGACCACGCGGCCCTGGTGGCCAAGGCGCACGGAACCGACCCTTTCGCTCTACCCGCGCCGGGTCCGGGGCTCGATGCGGCCATCGATCAACTCGATCAGGCCGGCTTCATGTTCGGGTTCCATGCGGCACTCGGACTGCCCGAGGGGTACGACCCCGGTGCGCTTCCGCCGATAGTGACGCTTGGCGCCACTGTCACCGACAAGGTGCAGTACACCCTGCTTTGCCGCAACTTCCGCCTCGTCGAACTCAAGGCGATTCCGCACAAGAGGTCGGTGCTGCAGCAGTTCGACCAGCCCAAGGGTCCCAAGGCCGGCGGTAAGCCCGACGCCAAGCCGTGGGTGTTCACCTACCAGGTGCCCTTGCTGCACGACACTGTCACGAACAACGCGGCGTTCGCGGCGTCCACGGCCTTCGCGAACATTCCGCAGGACGTGCGCGCCAAGGTCACTCAGCAACCGCAGGATTTCACCATCAAGCAGTTGTTGCTCGACTTCATCAATGCGGCGGCGCATGAGCGTCCCGACATCGACGGTGTCGATCGGGTGCTCAAGGAGAAGCTCTACGAGGACTTCTCGGCCGCCTACTTCGCACAACTGGACGCCGCCGCGCGTCCGGTCATCGTTGTCACGCCCAAGACAGGCGACGATCCGCTGGTCGGGTTGCAGACGGAGTTCGGGCTGACCCCGTCGAACGTGTCGCCGGAGCTGGTCACGCTCGACTACCTGTGTGCCGCAGCCGGCCACACGCTGCCGGCGGCCAGGCCGTTCGGCTGGGCCTGGGTCGACCAGAAAGAGCAGGACGACGTCGATGGCGTGTGCGCGCTGAACCGGGACGAACTCGTGCGGCACCTGCATGCCCAACTCGACGGCCACTACCGGAACAACCGGTGGGCGCTCGACCCGATCTACATCCACCTGCACTGGGATCTGGTGCACTACGACGCGCTTTACGGCGTGGTGAAGCTCGACACTGCCTGGAATCAAGGCGGCACGTCGAAGTACGACGTCAGCGAGACCCGCACCGAGCCGGCCAGCGGGGAGAAGCTGCTGGAGTGGAACTTCAAGGCCAACGGCTACGACAGCTCGGCGCTCGGGTCGTTCCAGATCGGCGGCAACAGCAACTACACGATCACAGTCACGTGCAGTGGCAACGTGCTGACGGTCACCCAGCACATGGTCGTGTACGGACGCATTCAGATGACGGCCTTCTTCGTTCGGGACGCCAATCTGGTCGACCTGACGATCACCGACACGTTCACGCTGGGGTGCACCCACGATGGTCACCTGAGCGCCGATCGCAGCTCGAAGACCGACGACAAGTCCGGCTCGATCGAGGGTAACGCGTTGACGCCAGTGCTGTCGCAGCAGTTCAGAACCGTTCAGCACAACGTGCGCAGCCAGATCGACCAGACCACCGTGGACGTGCCCCTCACCCTGGTGAACAGCATGGTCTTCCCCGGTGGCAAGGGCTTTCACTTCAAGGAAGCCTTCTTCTCCGTTCACCAGGATCTGGTCACCCACATCACCTACGCAGACCCCAGCTGAGCCGGCACCCCCTTCCTCCCCCTCCCCCCACACCCCAACACGAGGAGACCCGTCATGGGCAGCCACACCCTCACCTACTCCACCGAGTTGATGGAGAACTATTTGCAGGCGTCCAGCATGGCGCCGGACCGGTTGTTCCAGGCGCTGCAGAAGCCGGACGGGCAGACGCTGCTGTTCTCGGTCGGTCAGAACGGCTCGTTCAACGTCATCGCCGAGGTGGCCGGACTGCCCCACGGCTGGGCGCCCGCGCTCTCGCTGAACCAGCAGCAGCCGAACACCAGGTGCAGCACCTTCGGGGCGGCTCAACGCGCGGACGGCTCCATTCGGGTCGCCATGGTGCTCCAGCCCCTCAACGAGCCCAAGACCAGCGACACGCTGTACATCGCCGACCTCGCGTTGGCCGCCGACGGCACCGTGAAGCAGCCGGCTTGGACGTCGTTCGTCTACGACGACCCGAAGGCGCCGCGTCCGCTGGTCACCATCGCCGGCGTGCGGGTGAGTGAGGCCACCGACTCCGAGTACGTCGTGGTCGACGTTTTGCGCAATCCGGATCAGCCCTCCAGCGCGATCGTGCGCTACTTCGTCGATCCGGCCAAGCCCGACGGGCACGCCTGGCAGCTGCACGACGTGACCATCGACATCAACTCCACCGACTACGCCACCGTGCTCGGACGGCGCGGCGGCACGGGGGTGGACGGGCTGTACGTCGGCGGGCAGATCGGCGGCAGCCCACAACTGGCCTACTCCCCGCTGCGCAACGAGCTGCGGCCGGGCAAGCGTCCGCTGGTCGACTTTCTGAAGTTGACCGCGGCCGGCGACAAGGTGCCGGCCGCCCTGGCCGCCTGCCGGCTGGCTGACGGCAGCACCGACCTGTACGCAACGTCGGACGGCGTGCTGTACCGATTCGCCGCCGACAACCAGAGCAACGACGCCGTTGCCGCCGTGGTGCTGAGCGACGCGCTGTTCGGCCAGGTCAGCGACCTGCACGCGATCACCGAGGGCACCGACGTGGTGGTCTGGGGTCGAAACGCCGACGCCCAGGTGTTCTACACCAGCTGTCCGTTGGCGTCGCTGGGTAAGGGCGGGTGGAGCTTTCCGCTGCCGCTGCAGCAGGGCGTGCAGCACGTGTCGTCGTTCATCAACCGGGCCAACGGCGCCAACACGATCGTGGCGCACACCAGCGCGGAGGGGCTGCGGATCGGTGCGAAGTCGCCCGAGACGGGCTTGTGGACGTGGCGCTCAGTCAACCTGCCGCCCGCCGAGGTGACCAAGCCCGCCGACAAGTACACCTCGTACACCACCCGGATCGACCTCGTCGACGACAAGAACCAGGTGGCGCCGGGGGTGCCGTTGGCGATCACCGCCGCGTCGGTCACCGGGGTGTACGTCAATCACCTCTACTACGTGATCGGCCCGCGTCCGACGCACATTCCGACCGACCACACCGGCACCGTTACCTTGGTCGAGTCGATTCCCCGGCTTACCGGCACCCGGTTCACGGCCCACGTCGCTGACAACGACGCGGCCCCGCAGAGCGTCAATCCGATGGACAAGGCGTTCCGCAAGGCGTCCGACCTGCAGACGGTGAAGAAGCTTCAGGACGCCCAGATCGTCCGCTACGTCAACGGCAAGCCGGTCACCGCACCGCTGTTGAAGAAGAATGTCGACGAGGGCACCCTGCAGCAGGTGGCCGCCCTGAACAAGCAGTGCTCGGCGGTCTACGACGACCCCAAGAAGCCGCCGACGAAGAAGCTGATGGCAGCGATGGCGGCCGGCCCTTCGGACCCGTTCGTGGTGCCCGTCACAGCCCCGGTGGTCGACTCGGGCGACCTCTTCCAGTCGCTGGAGGCGCACGCCACCCACCAGCGCCGGCTGGCCGCGGTCAATGGCATGGCGGTGGGTGCCGAGGGGGTCGGCGAGTCGTTCTGGGAGATGCTGATCCGCTGGTTCGAGGGCGCCTGGGAGTTCGTGGTCAAGATCGGCGAGGCCATCTACCGCTGCATCCTGACCGTGATCGAAGACGTGGTTTCAGCGATCCGCTGGGTCTTCGACAAGATCGTCGAAGCCATCGAAGACCTGATCGACTTCTTGAAGTACCTGTTCACCTGGGACGACTTCAAGCGCACCAAGGACGTCGTGAAGAACGTCGTGCTGGTGCACCTCAACCATCAGGTGGACGTGATCGCGTCCGGACGCACCACGCTCGACGCCATGATCGACAGCCTGATCGCCGATATCGACAAGTGGGCGGGAATCGACGACCACCTGTTGAAGCTGGGTCCCCAGGCTGGCGGAGGGTTGAGCACGAACGCGAGCAAGGATCGTCCGGACGCCGCGGGCAGCCTGCTCAGCCACCACGTACAGGGCAATGCCGCCCAGGGCACGACGTCCGACCAGAGCAGCGCTGCGCCGGCCAAGGGGCTGCTGCAGGTGTTGAACGACGTGTTGGTGGCCGAGTCCAAGACGCTGGGCGAAGCGGGCCGGCAGCTCAACGACCTGGTCAAAGAGGCCCCGGGCATGACCCTGGCGCAGATTCTGAAGACTGTGGTCGGCATCATCGGCACGGCCGCGCTGCGCAGCGCCAAGGCGGTGATGGACGCCCTGATCGACCTGCTGGTCATGCTGCTGCGGGCAGCCATCGAGGCCCTGGACGCCCCAATTCACATTCCGGTGATCTCGGACATCCTCAACGCCATCGGGATTCCGGACTTCTCGGTGCTCGACGTGCTGTGCTGGGTGACGGCGGTACCGGTCACCATCGGCTACAAGATCGCCACCGCCATCGAGGGCAACCCGCGGGCGCCCTTCCCGGACTGCCCCGAGACCACCTTCCTGGCCACCGTGAGCGACTTCACCTCACTGGAGACGGCGTTCCGGCCCAAGGCGCTCAGGGCGGCAGCGGTGAACTCCAGCACGGAGGTGCAGGTCGGCGGGATCATTCCCGAACTGCCGGTCGAGTGGCGCACGACGGTTTCGGTCACGCTGCACTCGGTCGCGGGCGTGGCCGGCTGGCTGTCGGCCTTCGTCGACGCGTTCGAGTCGCTGATCCCCACCCTCGAGGTGCCCAAGCTGCTCAGCTTCCTCACCATCAGCTCCGCCATCGTCGGCGGCGGCAGCCGGGCGGCCGGCAACCTGCTGGTGCCTCATGACTCGCTGAACAACAGCGACGCCAACATCGCCAGCCGGTTCTTCATCGCCCTGTTCCTGGCCAACAAGATCGCCTGGGGCGCCGCCGGGCTGAACGACAAGGTGTCGGCGAAGGTCGACACCCGGGCGTGGGGTGCCGGTATCGACGCGGTGCTGGTGATTCCCGCCCTGGCGATCACCATCGTGCACTTCATCGAACTGGCCGACGACCCCGCCGGCAAGGACCGCACGATGGCCGTGATGGACGAGGTGAGCTACCTGTGCACCTACGTCGGACGGGTGCTGTACACCCTGATCGTGACCGGCGCGGTGGGCCAGAATCCTGAGGTGAAGGCGGGAGTCGCCACGGCCATGGGCATCACCTCGGTCATTCACGGGGCTATTCAGTTCAGCGTGGCGGCTGTGGAGGCCAACGAGGACTGATCAGCCGGTTGCGGCGGCGTCCCGGTTCTGCATGGAGCGCTCGGTGGACTGGGCCGCCCAGTACTGGCTGAGAAAGTCCTTACCGCGGCGCTTCACCTTGGCCCGATCGAGCTTGCGTCCGCGATCGAGGGCGGGCACCAGCGCACCGGACGCGGTGAGCAGGGCCGCCAGCGCGGCGGTGCGCGGGTCGGGTCGGCATCGAAGAGGAACACCTCGTCCAGCCGGGCGCGCAGCTCGTTCTCATGCCGGTCGTCGAGGCTGACCCACCTGGTGAAGGGAATCAGACCGAGCGCGCGGTGCGCCACCCGGCTGAGCAATTCCGCCCGGGTGAGCCGCTCGTAGACAGCCTTCGGCGGCTTCAGTACGTAGCTGATCTGGTCGACCACATTCGAGGTGAACCGGTGCTCCTTGCGTCCGATCACCTCGAGGGCCTCGGCCAGCAGCGGATCGACCGGGCAGGGGGCGTCCGGCACCGTGACGACTCGGTTCTTGCGTACCGACTCACCCGATTCGGTGACCCGAACGTTGCCGGCGAGCGCGAGATCGCTGAGCAGCGCGCCGGAGACGACCAGGTCGGGGTAACGGCCCACGAACTTGCCTGTCTCGTCGTCGGTGAGCAGGAGCAGGACGTCCTCGGCCAGCAACATGGGGGGTTTCCTTCCGGCCGCGAACGATCAGTTGCGGCGATACTTGCAACGTTGTGCCGCCCCTCAGCGTGTGAGGGGTATGACGCTCGTGCAGGAGGCGCCGGTGGCCACGGTCCGGTTCGAAGACTACATTGCCACGCGCTCGGTCGCCCTGCAGCGATTCGCCTACCTGGTCTGTCGCAACGCCGAGGACGCCCGCGACCTGGTGCAGGACGCGCTGCTCGGGCTGTATCCGCGATGGCAGCAGGTGAGCACCGAGGGCAACCCCGACGCCTACGTCAAGCCCAGCATCGTCAACGCGAGCATCAGCAAGTGGCGACGGATCGGCAAGGAACACGTCACCGACGAACCCGACCTGGGCGCCGTCACCACAGACCACGCCGGGTGGGTCACCGACGCCGAGGTGGCCTGGCAGCTGTGCGAAACGCTGCCGCCGCTGCAACGGGCGGCCGTAGTGCTGCGCTTCTACGACGATCTGGACTTCTCCGCCATCGCGGCCATTCTCGGGTGCGCCGAGGCGACCGCCCGCTCCCACGTCCACCGCGCGCTGACCAAGCTGCGCACCACCTTGATCGAGGACGACTCCGATGACTGAACCGGACGAGCGCGCCGAGCGCGCGCTGCGGGACGCACTCGAAGCGCATGCGAACGACCCGGCTTTGAGCCGTTGCAGCTCGACGTTGCTGTCAAGCCGCCCCGGCGCTTGGGGCGTTGGGTGCCGGCGGCCGCCGCCGTGGTTCTGTTGGCTGTGGTGGGTGTTCCGCTTGTGGTCAGCCAGAGCGTCGGGAGTCGCGCGCCGGCGGCTGGGGTGCCCGCAGACGCCCGGGCCGAACGGGCACCGCAGAGCACGGCGGCCGGCTATGACCGGCCGAGTGCCACCCCCGACTGGCGCTGGGAGTCGCACCGGGTGCTCAGCTACCAGGTGCCCAGTTCGTGGGGATACGGCTGGGCGCCCGCGTCCGACTGGTGCGCGGGGGGACTGCAGACGAAATACGGGGCGATCGTGGACGTCGCTCTCGGCGATCGTCCGGTCCGGATGATCCTGTGCCCGCGGGCCATCCCCGCCGATCAGCTGCCGATGTTCGTGACCGTGCGAGCGGCTGCCTCGCCCGATCGAGGCTGGGACCTGCCGTCCGGTTGGTCGATCACCTCCAAGGAGTTGAACGGCTATCTGCTCGAGGTAGTGCACCCCGACAGTGAGGCACGGGTGGCCGACGAGATCGTCGCCTCGGTGCGTCCGATCGGCGAGGCGGACCCCAACGGTTGCCCGGCCACGGCGGGTTTGCCCGACTCATCGGTCGGGACCCGTCCCGAGCGGGTGTCGCTGTGCCAGTACGACCTGGCCAAGGGACGCCAGCTGGTGGCCTCGAAGCAGCTGGTTGCCGATGCCGCGCAGCCGGTGTTCGAGGCACTCACTGCGGCCCCGAAGGGCAGCGGCCCAGACGACCCGTCCTGTCACGTGGTGGGCAACACGGATGTGATCGTGCGGCTCTGGAAGGGCTCGACAGCTAAAGATGCTGTCGTGCGGTACGCGGGCTGCCAGGGCAACGGCGTCACCGGTCTGGACGAGCGCCGCAAGCTGACCAGGGAGATCTGTCACGCGGTGATGGTGCCCCCGATCACGTTCACCACCGGCTTCGGCGCGGCGGGAAAGCTCTGTGCACCAGACCCAACGCCGTCGGCGGTGCCGACCAGCAAGGCGACGGCGTCGCCGTCGAGGTAGTTGGGTCCCGCGGGGGGCAGGGGCGCCAGGCCAAGTCCACCACCGGCCGGCAGATAAATTCATCCTTGAGTCGAAATACCGATTTCCGCACGTCGATTCCCGTTGGATCGCGCAAATCAATCTTTTCGACGATCGACGTGCGGAAATCGGTATTTCATCAAGTGATGATGTCTCACACTGAGAGCAGAGCGCCGGTTTCGGCAGTTCACAGGCGGCGGTCTCGAGGCGGTTTCGACACAGCGGAAATGCGATCACCTGGCTGACATCCCGGCACTGAAGCTCCACCTGCGACATCACGGCGTCCGCTGCTGGAAGCGAACGCGAAGGGCCGCTCCTACTTCTTGATAGTCACCGGTATGCGGATGACCGTGCCGGAGTCGTACGCCTTGAGCACCAGGGTCGCCCTTTGCCGCTTCACCCAGCCAGGGATGCGCACCGACACGGTCGACTTGCCGTCGGCCACGTCGCCGAAGCCGACCGGCGCGATGCCCATGCCCCACCAGGTGCGCTGCTTGACCTCGAGCCAGGCAATCAAGTTGTCGTTCTCCAAGCCATTGGTCTTGAAGTCCAGGGTCCAGCGCGACCGCGTCCTGAGGCA